>Ga0208316_1000049_pt1:0-140000 | contig 182220 bp, 149 predicted proteins | sample MalvireepMed_231_FD_184240 | JGI IMG/M metagenome (GOLD analysis project Ga0208316, IMG submission 184240) | Marine viral communities from the Global Malaspina Expedition - Malaspina viral metaG DeepMed_231 (SPAdes) (version 2) | ecosystem: Environmental > Aquatic > Marine > Oceanic...
TTAAAATAGTAGGAGGGATGTACGACATCGCCGATGGCTCGGTGACCTTTTACTAAGTTATTGGCCAAATGAATTTAGAAGAACCCTGCCTTAGTCGGGGTTCTTTTTTACCAAAAAATCACTTTAAATTAACATCGGCATTGTGTAACTTCGTGTCGCCTAACGCACTTCCCCTTATTTATTGATTAAAAAAACAACTAACAGCTATTATGGACGTAGAAAAAATTATTGAAAAAGGATGGGAAATGGTCCTAGAATTTGGACCTAATCTAATTGGGGCCGTTGTCGTATTAATTATCGGTAATTGGGTGATCAAGGCAATGGTTAAGGCGGTTACTCGCCTGATGGAAAAGCGAGAGGTAGACGAATCCCTTCGACCATTTTTAACCAGTATGCTAGGAGTTGTGCTAAAGGTAATGCTTGTGATTAGCGCCTTAAGCATGCTTGGGATAGAAATGACATCTTTTATCGCCATCTTAGGGGCCGCTGGTTTGGCTGTTGGTATGGCACTCTCTGGCACCTTGCAGAATTTTGCCGGAGGCGTTATGATTTTACTATTCAAGCCATTTAAGGTGGGAGACTATATCAAAGCCCAAGGCTATGAAGGCGTGGTAAGCGAAATCCAAATCTTCAATACCATTTTAAAATCCATAGACAATAAGGTGATTATTATTCCAAACGGGGGCCTTTCGACCTCATCCATGGTAAACTATACGGCAGAACCGCTTAGAAGAGTAGATTGGACTTTTGGTATTGCCTATGGCGACTCTGCAGAAAAGGCCTTCGAAGTGTTGCGTCGTTTGTGTAACGAAGATAGCCGAATCCTTAGAGACCCAGATTATATCATTGCGGTGTCGTCCTTAGGAGATAGCTCTGTAAACATTGCCTGCAAGGCTTGGGTTAAGACGGAAGAGTACTGGGACGTTTTTTTAGATATGAATAAAAACGTGTATGAAACCTTCGAAAAAGAAGGCTTAAGCATACCATTCCCGCAGATGGATGTCCATCTGTCCAAGGAATAACTCCAAAAAAGAAGAGCGAAATTAGACCATGGGACGGCCATTTAGCCGCTTCTCAATCTTTTGTTTTTTCACAGTCAGGCGTTTCATCACCTCCATCAAATTACTGTCTTTGGTCTTTTTATATACCTCATTGATGGCCAGTATCAGGCGCTTAGCTTCTCTCGAAGCCTTTACGCGATCGCTGGTCGACATGTGGCTCATTTTGGCACGCTCAAATTCGGTGGCTTGTTGTAATAGGTCCATACAAATAAGAAATTACGCTTTTTAGTCTACCTTAAAGGTAAATAATAACATCAGATTGCAAAATATTATTGCATCGATTCTAATTATCTTGATATTTAGGAAGTCGATGCATAAAAAAAACACCGCTAAATGCGGTGTTTTGATCTTCTTATAGAAGCATTTATTTAGCTTCAGCTCTTTTCCAAGTACTGGAAGCTACTTTTACGTAAATATACCATCTTCCTCCGGTGGCCACCACTCTCATTTCTCCTACTTCTCCATCAGAGTTCGAGGGAGCAGAGGATTCTATGGTAGAAACTTTAAAGGCGTCTGCCTCGGCTGTTCCGTTAACCGTAAGTGCACTAGTAGGTGCTGAACCGGTCATATCCCAGTTTATCGCAACTACGCTGTTGTCAAATTCACCATATATAAGTGGGGTGGTGGAAGCAGAGTTCTCTATTATTAATGTTTCCGAGCTATCTCCGGCCGTCGTATTAAATCCGGCATTAAATCCAATAAAAACATTAGAGTTACCGGTCTGATAATCGGCCTGTGACCCAGCGCCACCCGCATAGGAACCGATAAACGTATTTTCGATACCAGAAACCGCAAACCCCGCAGACTTCCCGACAAAGGTATTATCTGTTACCAGGGTGCCATCTCGACCCGAGTGGAATCCGGCAAAATGTCCAATTGCGGTGTTGTAAGCCTGGGAAGTTCCCCATTCTAAGGCTTCAAAACCTACAGCAGTATTTCCTGTTTTATTACTACCGTTACCGGCTGTCATTTTACTAAGAGCTAAGTTTCCGATGGCGGTATTGCCATCGGCCGTTCCTAATCCCGGAAATCCATTTAAGGCATAGGCGCCGATTGCCATATTTCCTTCTCCAGCTACATTCCATCGAAGCGAAAAGGCTCCGATAGCCGTATTATTTGCACCTGTTGTATTGGCTCTTAAGGCACTTCCTCCTATAGCTGCATTGTTTGTACCTGTGGTGTTTACAGCCATGGCGTTGTTTCCGATAGCCAGGCTATTTCCGGCAGATGTTGTTTCTAAGGTGTTAACCCCGATGGCAATGTTTCCACCTCCTGCGGTACTGGAGCCCATTGCGTCTTTACCAATGGCGATATTAGATCCGGCACTCGATGCAGCCAAAGCGTTAAAACCTATGGCGGTATTATTGTTTCCAGTAGTGTTGGCGCTATGCGCTCCTCTACCTATAGCTGTGTTTCCGTTCCCGGTTGATGTTGTTAATCCGGATTGATATCCGATGGCCGTATTGTTGTTTCCCGTTGTGTTCGCGTTTAAACTTTGGTAACCAATACCTACGTTTTTATTATCACTACTATCGTCGGTTGCACCGGCGTTCGTACCTATAAAGAGTGATGACCCATTATTAGAACCATCATTATCCGATTTCCCATCTGTCATATCGTCTATTTGGCGCACAAAAGGCAACCAAGCTCCTTTAACGTCGTCCCAGTAATAAAAACCTTTAGATGGAGTACCGTTACCTGTCATAAATACTAGCATTCCGTCCTGATCCTCTCCTGGGTCGCTAGAAGGGAATTCGTTTATTTTAGGGACAATAATTCCATCCGTATTTGCTGGTGCCGATTCGTTAGAAGCGGAAATTTCTAATGAGGCATTAGGACTGGTATTGTTAATTCCTACCTGAGCGCTCGAATTTAGCCCAAATAGCAATACTGTTACCAATAGTGGTAATTTACTATTCATAATTAAGGCTTGAATAAATCGGTCCTCGAATTTAGGGGCGTAATTATTTTTGCAATTCATAAGGCAACAATTTGTAAGGTTAAGTAAAGCAGTGTTTGTAGATCTCGTGTAGGTTAGATTTTAATATTTACATATCCGTTCGATCTGTCAAATACTGTTTCGTTATTTAGGTTTAATTAGCGTGGTCTTGTAGCAATTTCGCTGTAAATATTTGTCAATACGACATTTGCATTTAGATTTAATCATGGGGCTAATATACAATTAAATATGTATTTCATCGAAAAAATATGTATTTCAAAGAGAAAAATTGAATAAAATTTGGAAATAAAGAAAATTCCTACATTTTAAGAAAATTATTTTACAGCTAGCGGTCCAGGTCTTCAAAAATTAATTTTTCAACTCAATATTCAATCTAAGAGTCTCCGGTCACCATTAAACACAAGGTTATTGGCGTCTTAAGGCAATCTAAACTGTTGCGTTTAGAGCTGTAATGAATGTAATTTGACCTAATAATGTTACATTTAATCTTCAAAATTTAAACCATTTTGTAAGAATTACAGTCATTTTCTTACATTTACGGCGATTAGTTCAAAAACTAGTCGAACCCACAAATCTATCTCACATGAAAAATTACTACCTACTCCTTATCATGTTATTGGCTGGTTTTATAAGCCAAGGACAAACTACTTACTATGTCAATTCTAACGGAGGTGACAACGATAATGATGGTTTATCCCCAGGAACCGCTTGGGAGACTATAGAAGAGGTAAACGGCAATTCCTATCAACCCGGAGACTTTATTCTGTTTAAATCTGGTGAAACATTTATGGGAAAACTAGTGCCCAGTTCCAGTGGTTCTAGCGGTAAACAAATTACCTACGGAAAGTATGGCGGAACTGCCAAACCCATTATCAATGGAAGTTTGTACAATGCCTGTATTGAGGCAAAGGCGGGCCAGGAGTATTTAACCTTTACAGATTTAGAGTTGATTAATTCTGCCGAGTTAGAGGATCAAAGCGGTGCTGACATTATTGACAACGATCCTACAAAAGGAGCACAATATCGTCGTTATGGTGTATGGATGAGTACCGTGAGCAATGGAACTCCAGTTCGGAGCATTATTCTAAATAATCTGGAAATACACAAGATATATCCACTCTCCATACAGGGTTCGGATTACAAAGGCTACGGAATTAACTTTACCGGCTGTGGTGGGGCTGATAGCTTTGATGGGATTACAATAACCAATTGTGAAATTTATGATGTACCAATGCAAGCCATCGGAGTCAATAAGTGGTGTAATCCTACGGACAGACATAAAAATTTGATTATCAGAGATAATTATATCCATAATACAGGTTCTTCCGGAATTATTCTATTTGAAGTAGACGGTTATGTGATAGAGCGAAATACCATTACATGGACTGGAGACTGGAACTACAACCCCGTGGCTTGGTACGATGGAAAGATGCGTAACCGAGGTAGTGGATTTTGGTGTGTAAGAACCAGCGATGGTTTGTTGCAGTACAACGAATTTTCGCATGCTCGAGGTCCTGCCGATTCTTGTGGAGCGCATATTGATATAGAAAACGATAATGTGATTATTCAGTACAACCTTAGCTACGACAATGCCGGTGGCTTTGCAGAATTCATGGGTGCTAACACCAATTGCGCCTACCGATATAACGTTAGTATTAACGATGGATGGCGTGTCAAAAAAGTAGGTACAGTTACCCAGGCGTCCAATCCTGAGATGTTTACCGAAAGAGGAAGCCCTAACGGTCAAGAAGGAAAAGCTGTATGGTTTTCGGACTATTACGGATGTAGTACTTGTAAGGTGCCTTCTGTCGGGAATGCTGTACACAATAATACTATTTATACCGAAAGCTATACGGGTTATTGGACTTCGACTCCGGCACCTGTGCATGCATTAGTTAAGGTAGAAGAAGGTAGTGCGGAAAATTTAGTCAAGAACAATATATTTTACATGGCGGGCGGAAGTACCCTGAGCTACGAAGAAGAACCTGGTGTAGGTGCAGGTAATATATTTAGAAATAATATGTATTCGGATGCAGGACCTCCAGGAGGTTTGTTCGGTCATGCCAGCGACATCGACACTGCCGATCCTCTTTTTGTAAATGCGGGATCCAATAATCCAGATGATTATCGGATTCAAGTAGGTTCACCAGCCATTAATGCGGGCCATAACATTCAGGACGGGGCTACCCTGGACGATTATCCCGGTGGTGCCGGAGGAATGGATTATTGGGGAAACTTCGTTGATAATACTTCAGGGAGTATAGATATCGGGGCACACGAAACAGATGGATGCAGTACTACCACTACATACAACGGTGCTTGGGACAATGGTTTCCCTAACATCAACGATTTAGTCATTATCGATGCAGATTATACCACCGCTGATGATGGAGGTAGTTTTACCGCCTGTCAGGTTATTGTAAGTGACGGAGTAACGCTAACGGTTTCTGCCGGCGATTATATCGATATAGATACCAACATCATCGTAAAAGGAACCTTAGATGTAGAAGCCACCGGAAGTGTGGTTCAGGACGATGATGATGCTGTTACCAGTAATCAGGGTACTATCAATGTGGATGTAACTACGCCTAATCTGGCTTCTAGAGACTTTATGATCATGGGATCGCCCATGACTCAGGATATGCAAAGCGTTGTCTGGGCAAATCCATTTTTAGTATTAGAACATGATACCGGCAATTTTGTCCCAAATGAAGCGGTAGCTGCTGCTTTTCCAGGGGCAGAGAATTTTGCAGATGACGACTATAACGATTGGTCTGCTTTTACAAGCCGTATATTACCTGGCGAAGGTTATTTAGTTCGCCCGCAAGCTGGTTTTGGCCAGCCGGGAGGGGTGTTTAACTACACCTATAGTCAAGGCACGCTTAATAATGGTGTGGTAAATTATGAAGCCGAATACAACGGTACCCAAAACGGATCTCCGAACGTAGTAGCCAACCCTTACGCTTCTGCGATTTCGGTTAATTCTTTGGTGACCGCCAACAGCATGATCGATGCTGTTTATTTTTGGGAGCATCTACAACCGCCATCTACTACTATCCCTGGTGCTGGAAGTATGAATTTCTCTATGGAGAATATCTCCATGCGAAATGCCACAGGAGGGAATGCTGCAACGATTACCCAAGGTGTTAATAACGGAGCGAACTCTGGCGTACCAAACGATTTTATAAGTACTGGACAAGGATTTGCATTTAAGGCAAGTGCCGCCGGAACCGTAGAGTTTAACAACAGTATGCGTGTAACGGCAAACAACAATACGCTAAGAAATCCGGAAGCTAAAGATCGCATCTGGATTGCTATCGGGACTGCAGAACATAACCTTTACCGTACAGCTTTAATCGGCTTTATGGACGAAGCGACTGCTGGCCACGATGCCAATTACGATGCCAAGCGACTTGCTACGGTTCTTTCGATTTACTCGCATCTAGAAGATGGAAGCAGACAATACGGCATTCAGGGCCGTGAGGCTTTCCAGGCTGGGATCAAGGTGCCTATGGGCTTTTCGAGCCTGATCGCCACCCCAACTACCTATAAAATCAGTATCGATAATTTGGAAGGCGCAAACCTCGAAAACGCTACGGTCTATCTACGGGACAATTTAACGCAGCAAGTTCATAACTTATCGGAAGGGGCTTATCAGTTCGAATCGAACAAAGGAACCTTCCATAACCGATTTGTACTTTCTTTCGAGGTAGAAGAGGTCCTGTCTGTAGACGAGTTAGAGCGAAGCGTTGGGTTGTATCCAAACCCAACCACCGGACAATTAAAAATTCAATCTGGGTTCTATACCATTGCTGGAGTAAAAGTCTATGACCTGCAGGGCCGTTTGGTCGATCTGCGCAGCGGAACCGAGCAGCAGCAAATGCAGCTGGATTTATCGAGTCTGCAACCCGCTTTATACTTAGTAGAAGTAACTACAGATCACGGAACGGTTACAAAGCGCTTAATGAAGCAATAAGCTTTCTTAGATAATATAAAAAAAGCAGCTCGATGGAGCTGCTTTTTTTATACAAAGAAGTTAGACTTATCTCACAAACTCATTTGTCCAGAATACGGTTGTTTAGGGGTTTAAACCAAAAGCCTAAATTGTAAGTTTTTGCGCCTTTTTACTACTAATCTTCCACCTAATTTCAGGGACATTTCAACCAAAGATTTATCATGAAAAACAAAGCCGTTAAGTACCTATTACCGTCAATTACCATCGATATGGGAGGCTTCCCAGTCAAACAGCCATTGCCAACCCAAAAGGTACAGCAATTGGATCCGTTTTTACTGCTGCATCACGCCCGTACCAAATACAGCGATCGACGGCCTGCCAAGCAGCAAGGTGTTGGGCCGCATCCGCATCGTGGGTTTAGTCCGGTAACTTTTGTGGTAGAAGGGGCCGTACATCATAGAGATAGCTGGGGGCATGACCAGGTGGCCAAAGCCGGCGAGGTGCAATGGATGCATGCAGGAGCCGGTTTGGTGCATAGCGAACGCCCTTCCCAGGAACTAGTGGAAGGCAGTCGTTGGCAGGAAATCATTCAGCTGTGGATCAATAGCCCGGCAGCAAACAAAATGCTGCCGCCCAGCTACCATTATTTGTCTAAGGAGATTATGCCGCTGTTAAGCTCTACCGATGGCTTGGTAAAAAGCAAACTAATCGCTGGGGCGTATAAGGAGCAGCAAGGGCCAGTACCTACCCAAAGCGATTTATTGGTGTTATGGGGACAGGGCCAGACCGGTGGTATGGAGCAGTTCCAAATCCCTTCGGGCTATAACAGCATGCTGTATCTTATCAAGGGCAGCGGTTCTATTGGTGGTTATGGCTTGCTAGAAGCAGAGCATCTGGCGATTTTCGACCAAGCCGAGGGCGAAGTATCTTTAAATTTTACTCAAGAGTCTCAGTTTCTATTGTTAGCCGGTAGGCCATTAAACGAAAAGGTGACCCAAAGCGGTCCCTTTGTGATGAACACCCAAACCGAGGTGCTGGAAGCCATGCGCGATTACCAAATGGGGAAGATGGGGGTGTTGGTGGAGGAGTAGTTAATCCTCAAAACTAATTCGATCCCTGATGGTACCGTCCGCCCGATGGATGATCACGTCTGCGCCACGTTTGCGGGCTGCCGTTTTGGCCCTGCGGATTGCTGTGGATTGTTTTCGATGTTTGGAACTCACCCTTTTATTTCCTTCTCGTCTTACCGCCCAACCGCCTTTGTAGGGCACTACATGCTGGTGCCAGGTTCTAGGCCGGGAGTGCTTTTGGTAGCCCTCGAAGATGGCGGTGATCAGGTCTAGGATGACCCTTAGGATGGATTTGTTGTTGTACATGCTTGTTGGTTATTCCTAAAGCTTTTCTGCTACCTCGTCATAATAGGCTTGAGTAACTACTTCTGTCCAAACTGTAGGGGCGTCTCCGCCATAGATGGCCAAATAGGTAACATCGCTGTCCTTGGTAGACGAGTGCCAGTGTTCTACCCCTGGATTACATTTAATCACATCACCGGCTTTTAAGACGATGGGAGCTTTACCTCTTTCCTGGTAATACCCTTGCCCATCCACATAAATTAATACTTGAGCCGAACTGTGTTTATGCCAATCCAGGGTCGAATTGGCCTTAAAGGTGGCTTTGGTAACATTGTATGTCAGGTTTTCATCGGCGGTTAACAACCGATTGAGCCAAGCCTCACCCAAATAGTGAGTGTTTGGAGCCAAATTGCCTTGTTCTTGGTAAGAGCGAACTTGGTATTCCGAATCCTGTCCGAAGGAAATTAGAGGGATTGCCAGTAAGATAAAAGTTATCAGGTTCTTCATGGTGTTAAATTTTAGTCTAGTTGTTTTTCTTTTAACCATTCGTACATCAAATCGGCCACCTGTTGGTTGTTTAAGTCCGACATGGGGAAGTGGGTGTTTCCCTTTAATCCCACCTGGGGAAGTTCGATCAGGGTTACATCGCCTCCGGCTTCGTTCACCGCTTTTGTCCATAGGCGGGCCATGCTTAAAGCTGCGCGCCATTGTTCTTTACCTGGGCTTTCTACCGCTTGCTTTGGGATATAATCTCCGTAATAAATCACGATGGGAATTTTGGTAAGCTTTAAAAACGCTTCTATTGGGGCGCCTCTGGCCCTTAATGCGCCACCCACAAAAGGGATGGCCTCTGGCACGCTGTCTTCTGGAAAGATAAAATTGCTTCCTGGCTCGTAGCTCACGATGGCTTTAATGTGGTCGTTTTTTAAGGCCGTCATCCAACCTTGGCCTCCGCTATGCGAATGGGTAACCAATATCCCATCGCCGATCTTATCGAATAAAGCCGATACCGCATTTACGTTTACTTCGATATCCAAGGGCCCTGTGTCTGGAGTAATCTGGCGGAAGTATTGGTTTAATGCTTCGGGATCTTTAGAAAACTGTACGTCCGGATAAAACTCCCTTCCTTCGCCAAGTCGGAAGATGCCAAACCACAATTGGTCTTCGGTCCCTGCCTTAATGCTCGTAGGTAAAGTGCTACGACCTGCTAAGCCTCTTCTGGGTTGGTCTAGTAGGTAAACGGGGTAACGCTTCCTTAAAAAGATCGATTGGTAACCTTCCCGGCCATCTGGGGTACTTTGCCAAGTTCTCATGGATTGCCCATAGCCATGCCAAAACACCAGCGGTAGTTTTCGAGCATCCTTTGGAATTTGGTATAGAACAGAGGCGTGATCTCCATGCAGGGTTTGTCCTTGGGTGCTTTGATTACCAGGATTGAAGTAGCCATGGTTGATAGGGTCGAAGCTACCCGGGCTCTCTATAACAGTGCCCCCAACGGCAAATGTTCCTTGCTCTACAACCCGAAGGTAGCTTGGCTCGTCTTGTGTAGCGCTCGGGTTTTGATTTGTTTTAGTACAACTCAGGTTAAGCAGTAATGCGCTAAATATAGGAAGGACCAACTTTAGGTTTGTCATGATGCAAACAAAGCTAAAGAATATGACGGGGATTAGCTAATGGATATGAACTATTGGAAAAGGGATTACTCGTCCGCCTCGGGCGGGGGTCGCTGGGTCGGGCTCGTGATCCCGGACCGAACGGCCATCAAAGGTCCGGTGGACCTTTGATAGTGAGGGGCCAGCTGGTGCGGTGGCAAAACTGAGATGTTAATAGGGATTACTCGCCCTTTTCAAGGGCTCGTGATCCCAGGGGGGTAACCTGCAAAAGAAAACCCACAAGGCGCTTCAATATCTAGGATTACGCCTTCGGCGTGATCCCAAAGGGGGAGCCTAGCAAGCAAACGCCCCGTGCGTAGCACGGTGGCGATTTTTTATACCCGGCGCTTACATATGCGAGCATATGACGCTTGGGTATAAAAAAACGCCTCATCTTTCGATGAAGCGTTTGCTTGCGGAGGAAGAGGGATTCGAACCCCCGGAGGTGTGACCCTCAACAGTTTTCAAGACTGCCGCATTCGACCACTCTGCCATTCCTCCTTAGCCTTTCAGCGGGTGCAAATATAATACCCTTTTTGAAGAAAATAAATCTTTTTAAGCAATTTTAGTGCTAATTTTGAGCCATGACCGAATGGTATCATTACGCCCTGCTTATCGGGGTTGGTTTTGCGGTGGGGTTCATCAATACCGTAGCGGGTGGAGGTTCGCTGCTGTCCTTGCCAACGCTTATTTTCCTTGGGCTGCCGCCTTCTGTTGCCAACGGTACCAACCGGGTAGCGATCATTTTTCAAACGGCAAGTGCTACTGCGGGGTTTCGATCTAAAGGTGTCTCTACCTTTCCATTCAATATTTATTTGGGGATATCGGCTTTGTTGGGCGCCATCATCGGGGCTCGGATCGCTGTAGATGTAGATGGGCAAACCTTTAATAGGGTACTGGCCATTATCATGGTGGCGGTTATCTTAATCATCATCTTTAAACCCAAGATAAGGGCAGAGGATTTTGCAGAGCGCCTTACGGGTAAACACCTGTGGATCGGCATTATCGCTTTTTTCTTCTTCGGAATCTATGGAGGCTTTATCAATGCGGGGTTGGGCTTTATCATCATCTTGTTTTTGCATTATGTAAACCGCATGAGTTTGGTGCGGGCCAATGCCACCAAGGTGGTGGTGGTATTTATCTATATGCTATCTGCCTTGGCCGTCTTTGTACTCAACGACAAAGTAGACTGGTTTGTAGGCTTTATTCTGGCCATTGGCAACACCACTGGCGCCTGGGTGTCTAGCAGGGTGTCGGTAAAAAAGGGCGATGGCTTTATCAAGGCTTTTATGGTGATTATGGTGGGGGTGATGGCCGTAAAATTATGGTTCTTCTAGGGCGATAGCAGCTTTCTCTTTTTACATCGACAATATTGATGCCTTCTTAACAAAAAGCCCTAATCGGTGCTGTATCTTTGTATAAAATTTACCGCTATGCAAGACATCATCCAAAGCCTAGAGTGGCGTTATGCCACCAAAAAATTCGATAACACCAAAGTTGTTCCGCAGCAAAAAATCGAGGTTTTAAAACAAGCCTTTAACCTAACGGCCACCTCTTACGGTTTGCAGCTATTAAAGTTGGTGGTGGTTACAGATTCTGCCTTAAAGGAACAATTGGTTCCCGCCAGTATGAACCAGCAACAGGTAAAAGACGCCTCCCATGTGTTGGTGATTTGCATAGAGAATAAGTTCGATGAAGCTTATATAAAAGGGCATTTCGATAGGGTAGAAGCCATGCGGCAAACCCCTCGCGAAATATTGGATCCCTTCCAAAATTATATGATCGAGGTCTTTAAAGACAAATCTTGGGACGAGATCAGCGGTTGGATGACCAAGCAAGCTTATATCGCTATGGGAAATTTGTTGACCGTGTGTGCCGTGGAGCAGTTAGATTCTTGCCCGATGGAAGGCTTTCAACCTTCTGAGTACGATCAGATACTAAACCTAGAGGAGCATGGCCTGCAGTCTGTGTTGGTACTTCCTGTGGGTTACCGCAGCCAAGAGGATATCATGGCCAGTCTTAAAAAAGTGCGCCGTGGCGTTTCTGATGTGGTGGTAGAATTGTAACTACTCGATTTTACTCATCTGGTAGGTAGAGGTATGCCCGGTGCCTACTATAGTGATATCGAAGCTATAGGTAAGGGCCTCGATGTCTGTAATTTTTATCGCAAACTTGGTGCCGATAAAGTCTTGAGCCTGTTTAGAGTTAGTTTCTATCAGTTCTAGCTCGAAGTTGCAATCGTTCTTCCACTCAATCTTGTATTTGGCGATGTTTCCTGTGCCTTTGGTGTATTCCGTCTGGTAGTTTTCGTCCCGCTCTATCATGGCTTCGTAGCCCATGGCTTCGTCCACCATTCTAAACTGTCCGGTTCGGAAATAATCACAATCATGTTCTTGTCCAAAAGAGGTTGCTGCGCTTAGTAATACAAGTAAAAAAAGTAGTTTTTTGATCATCTCGAGTGGCTTATGGCTGCAAACTACAAAATAAAATTTGCACCCATAGGGCAAAAGGGCAAAATGCCCATTGTGTATGGCCCACGCAACGCCTATCTTTGCCTGGTATCTATTAAACATAACCTTATAAATTACCACTATGCCCGGATTTGAACGCTTTGGAGACGAAGAACGAGCACACCTTAATGATGTATTAGAGAATGGCGTATTGATGCGCTATGGCTTTGATGGCATGCGTAACGGCCATTGGAAGGCCAAGGAGTTCGAAGCTGCTTTTGCAGCCCGTATGCAAGCTCAACATTGTCAGTTGGTTTCTAGTGGGACAGCGGCCCTTAGTGTTGCGCTTGCAGCAGCTGGTGTTGGAGCCGGCGACGAGGTTATCATGCCTTGTTTTACGTTTGTAGCTAGCTTCGAATCCATCATGATGCTTGGCGCTGTGCCAGTATTGGTAGATATAGATGATACCTTAACCTTAGATCCAGCTGCAGTGGAAGTTGCTGTTACGCCAAAAACCCGCTGCGTAATGCCTGTGCATATGTGCGGCTCTATGGCCAATTTGGATGCCTTACAGGCCATCTGCGATAAGCATGGGCTCATACTTCTAGAAGACGCCTGCCAAGCAGTAGGAGGTACTTATAAAGGGAAACCTCTCGGGAGCATAGGCGACCTTGGTTGTTTTTCTTTCGATTTTGTAAAGACCATTACCTGTGGCGAAGGCGGAGCCGTGATCACCAATAACAGCCAGTATGCGGTAAGTGCAGACCAGTACCAAGACCATGGCCACGACCATATAGGCAACGACCGTGGGGCAGAGACCCACCCAACCCTAGGCTATAACTTCAGAATCTCCGAGTTGCACGCTGCTGTGGGCTTAGGCCAATTACAAAAGTTTGACGAGTTCCTTGCCATTCAGAAGAAACACTACAGCATTATGCGCGAAGCGCTAAGTGAGGTGGAAGGAATAGAATTCCGCAGGGTACCAGATGGTGGCGAAGAGAACTATTCGTTCTTAAGCTTCTTTTTACCCAATGCAGACCTCGCCAAAAAAGTACAGTTGGCCTTAGGGGCAGCAGGGGTCGATGCTTGTTTTTATTGGTTTGATAACAACTGGCACTATATTCATGGCTGGGAGCATCTACAAAACCACAAGAGTTTGGGCAGATTACCTGTAGAAGTGCGCGAGCAGATGGAAGATCTAAACAGCAAGGATTTTTCTAAAAGCGATGCTTGGATGGGCCGAAACATTTCTGCCTTGGTGAAAATCGGCTGGAGCGAACAAGAAGTTCGCGACCGAGCTCAAAAGATGAAAGAAACGATTAGCGGGGTTCTTAAAACGGAATATAGTCTATAATCTCTAGGCCATACCCGATCATTCCAACACGTTTAGATTGCTCATGGTTAGAGATCAGGCGGATCTTAGAGATCTGCAAATCGTGTAAAATCTGGGCGCCAATCCCAAAATCCTTATTGTCCATTTTAATATTTGGAGCCTTGGCTACGGTGCCTGGTTGCTGAGACTGCTTTAAGGCAGAAAGCCTGTTAAGCAGGTTAAACGACTGGCTCTGTTGGTTGATAAATACGATAGCCCCTTTTCCTTGCTGTTCTACGGCTCGGAACATTTCATCGAGCTTTTTATCGGCATGGCTGGTGAGGGTCCCTAAAATATCGTTGTTGACCAAAGTAGAATTAACTCGAACAGGTACCGCTTCGCCTTTGGTCCAACTTCCTTTAGTTAAGGCGATATGCACCTGGTTGTTGGTGGTTTGCTGATAAGCGTGTAATCTGTAAGAGCCAAATTTGGTTTCGATCTCGAAATCCTCCTTCTTTTCGATCAGCGAATCATGCTCCATGCGATAGGCCACCAAGTCTTCAATAGAGACTAGTTTTAAGTCGAACTTCTGGGCTACAGAAACCAACTGAGGTAGTCGGGCCATGGTACCATCCTCGTTCATGATTTCTACGATCACTCCGGCAGGCTGAAGGCCAGCTAGGCGCGCAAAATCGATCGCAGCTTCTGTATGGCCAGTACGTCTTAATACCCCGCCTTCTTTTGCCTTTAGCGGGAAGATATGCCCTGGGCGACTTAGGTCGAAGGGCTTGGTGTTAGGGTCTATCAATGCTTTTACCGTATGAGCGCGGTCCGAAGCCGATATCCCTGTAGTGACACCGTTTCCCTTGAGGTCTACAGAAACAGTAAAGGCTGTCTCCATAGGGTCGGTGTTGTTACCAACCATCAGCTGTAAATTAAGATCGGTGCAACGCGACTCGGTAAGTGGTGTGCAAATGAGCCCGCGACCGTGAGTCGCCATAAAATTGATCATCTCTGGGGTTACCATCTCTGCGGCTGCGACAAAATCGCCTTCGTTTTCACGATCTTGGTCATCGACCACGATGATTACTTTTCCGGCTTTGATGTCGGCGATGGCCTCTTCTATGGTGTTGAGTTTGATCATAGTGCGCTGCTCGGTCAAATTCATAGCTGTTTATTTTTAACAAAGATAGGTATTCGGCAGAAGTTGTAAGGCACGCCTTATCAATTCTGTTTATGGTTTTATCAACGCAAATATTCCAGTTGTTCCTTCATCTGTCGCTTAAAGAGTTGGCGGACCACCACATACATCAGGACACCTATTAGAAGGGTGAAGACCCACATAATTCCATCTTGTTTTTTGCCAATGGCCTTATAAAACTGTGTATGATGTATTAAAGACTTAACAAAGAAGTACATATAGATAACAAAGGATACCGGGCGCAGGAAAACACTGATTTTAAAAGAAGCGATACCAAGATCCAATTCACTGCCGAACAACAGTACATAGGATAGCACGATCGCCAAAGTAGTAAACCACGCGATCAAGGCGTATTTGGAAGTCTTTAAAAAACGGTGGTAACTTTCGTAGGCCAAGCTGTGCTTGTCGTGTTCTTCCATGATGCCTTCGGTAAGTTCGCGCTCGGTATAACCAATTCCTACCAAGCGTTTAATAATCGCCTTACGCACATCCTCACTATAGTCTAGTTTGTCAAAGTTTCTTAAAACGTCGATCAAATCTTCCTCGGTCTTAGATAACACCATGGCCTTCTCGTATTGGGTAAGGATAAGCGGTGCTTCTTCTACCACTTCTGGCTCGGGGCGGCCTAACAATCTACGAATCCTTTGCCCAAAGGCATCAAGGTCCATAATGCCTTGGTCCGTAGTGGCCCTATAGGTGAGCCACATCCCAATAGGCAGCATGATAGCGGTGCTTAACCAGCTCGCAATGGCTGGGTGAAGCGTGCCATCTTCTGCGCTGTTTTTAGCAAAAATTCCTATAAAATGATAGGTCAAAAACAATAAGATCGCTACAACCATGGGCAATCCCATCCCGCCTTTTCGTATAATAGCGCCTAAGGGGGCCCCTACGAAAAACAAGATGATACATGCGGCTGCCAAGACGTATTTTTCGTGTAGGGCGATTTCATGCTTGTTGAGGCGTTTAATCTTGTTATGAAACTCTCTTTTTTTGGCTTCCACTGTTTGCATGCTCCCACGTACATTATCTAGGGCGGTACCCAGAATTTCGCTTTGTTGGTTGATGCTGAAGAGCTCCATAAATTCTTCCTGAGGTGCTGCCTGCTCTTTCTTTTTAGGTGAAAGGCTGTCTATCGCGCGACTTAGTCCGAAGCGGTAGTACATGTTATTCGCAAAGAGCTCGAGGTCGTCGGTGTAATTTTTAGAAAGGGTATCGATCTCTCTATGTAGTTCGTCGATTTTGTACATATTATGATCGCTCACGTTATTGTCCTTGTCGATATCGGTACTATAGAGTTCGGTTAGATCTATGTTGATGGTGTATTCCTCGAAATAGCTCTTAACAAAGGGCTGGCGCTTTTGTTTCTTTCTGTTTTTAAGCTGAATATCCTCGTAATAATTCCCATCCTTTAAAATCAACGAGAGTGTGTTACTCCCCTCTGCACTAGCCAATTCGCCTTCAGTGGCGATAATCACTGTTGCATTTTTGGAGATGTTTTGTGGGTTTTTTTGGTGGATTACTACGCCGGTTAGGAATTGCTCTCGGTCGCCACTCTTTTTATCTACCTTGATGTTAAAGTTCTCACCTATGCTAGAGAACTGTCCCTCCACTATGGCCATGGCCGGGCTTACCTGAGCGATGTTTCGCCTTAGGTTTTTCCACTTGTATTCAGAGTAGGGGATTACGTTGTTGGCAAAGAAAAACGCCAATATGGCCAAGCCACCGATAAATACCATCAGGCTCTTCATGGCGCGTTGCAGCGAGATTCCATTTGCCTTCATGGCGGCAAACTCGTATTTCTCCGAAAAACTTCCGAATACCATCAAGGAGGTTACCAGGATGGTCAGTGGCAATACCAGCGGAATCAGTCGAGGAGATACATACCATAAAAACTTAAGTACCACCCAGACATCTAGGTCTTTTCCCGCTAATTCGGCGATGTACAGCCATATGGTTTGGAGCACAAAAATGAACATCAAAATAATGAAGACGCTGAAAAACGTCTTCAAATAGCTGCTCAAAATATAGCGATCCAGGATCTTCATAGCTGCATCAGTCTAGCTTGTTGATGTAGTAGCCCTCGGTCTCGTATTTGGCCTGGTCGAAGCTAAACAAGGTCTTGGACAGTTGTTGATTTGTCTTAAAGGCCGTAACCGTTAAAGTGTACTGTGTGCCCGCATCATCTGTTTGTATCAACTTGTAAATGTGTTTGGTCCGAACGTCTATTCCAAGCAGGATGTTCTTGATCTCTGCGTTATAGTCAATTGGAGTCAATTTCACGTACTGAATTCTTCTTCCTTTTACATTCTGTACAATGTCCATTTGATGGTTATAGCCCTGTTCGTAAAAGGTGAGGACCTTCGCAGGCGAGAAGCCTTTGTCGTCTTGCTCGCTGTATTTAGAAATAGTGACTTCTTCATCTTCTGGGACGATGGTATAGGTGTGCCCGCCATCGAATAGGGTAGTGGCGCCCAGCATGTTTAGCAGGTATTTGTCGCCCTCTAAGGTTACATCGCCTCTGGTCTCTTGTTGGACCCCTTCTTTGTTGTTTTGCAGCTCCCATTTAAAGTCGATCTCGATATTGTCGTAAGATCGAATCTTGGCGCTTACCTCATCCAATAAGGTCTTGGCCTCTTGAGCCATCGCTGACCCAACGGCCATAAGCGCAAGAATTAGGAGGGTGCTTATAGAATTAAAGCGTTTCATTTTCTTCGTTTAAGAGTTGGTTCAATGCTTCTAAGGTTGGGACCAATACTTGGCGCGCCTTACTACCTTCGAAAGGCCCTACGATTCCGGCTGCTTCCAATTGGTCGATAATGCGTCCCGCACGGTTGTATCCCAATTTTAATTTTCGCTGCAGCAGGGAGGCAGAACCCTGTTGGGCAATCACCAATACTTCTGCTGCTTCTCTAAAGAGCTTATCTCGCTCATCAGCACTAATATCAAGAGTTGTGCCACCTTCTTCCCCTATATACTCCGGAAGCATATGGGCATTAGGATAGGCCTTCTGCGAGCCGATATACTCTGTGATGTCTGCCACTTCGGGCGTGTCCACAAAGGCGCACTGCACCCTTGTCAGGTCGTTGCCCTGGGTGTACAGCATGTCACCACGACCGATTAGTTGGTCGGCCCCAGAATTGTCTAGGATGGTACGAGAATCGATTTTGCTCGTTACTCTAAAGGCAATACGCGCAGGGAAGTTGGCCTTTATAATCCCGGTAATCACATTTACCGATGGTCGCTGGGTAGCAATAATCAGGTGAATCCCGATAGCCCTAGCTAGCTGAGCCAAGCGGGCAATTGGGGTTTCTACCTCTTTCCCGGCGGTCATTATTAAATCGGCAAATTCGTCGATTACCAATACGATATAAGGCAGGTAGCGGTGTCCGTCGTTCGGGTTTAGCTTACGCGCCTTAAACTTGGTGTTGTATTCTTTTATGTTTCTACAGAAGGCATCCTTTAGCAAATCGTAGCGCGCATCCATCTCGATACATAGCGAGTTAAGGGTATTGATAACCTTGTTGGTGTCTGTAATGATGGCTTCGTCTGTATCTGGCAATTTGGCCAAGAAGTGGCGCTCTATCTTGTTAAACAGCGTTAGCTCTACCTTTTTCGGGTCTACCAGTACAAATTTTACCTCTGCAGGATGCTTCTTATACAGCAGGGAAGTTAGGATAGCGTTGAGCCCTACAGATTTTCCCTGTCCAGTGGCTCCGGCCATGAGCAGGTGTGGCATCTTTGCCAAATCCACCACAAATGTTTCGTTAGAAATGGTCTTCCCTAGGGATAGCGGCAACTCCATCTCTGCATTCTGAAATCTGGGCGAGGCGATGGCAGAACGCATAGACACGATCTGCGGATTTTTATTAGGCACCTCTATCCCTATGGTTCCGCGCCCTGGAATAGGAGCGATAATTCTAATCCCTAAGGCAGAAAGCGACAAAGCGATGTCGTCTTCCAGGTTTTTGATCTTCGAGATTCGCACCCCGGCCTCTGGGACAATTTCGTAAAGAGTAACCGTAGGTCCTACGGTGGCCTTAATATTAGAAATGGCGATCTTATAATTGCTTAAGGTATCGACAATTCGGTTTTTATTGGCCTCCAGCTCTTCCTGGTTGATGGTAATCCCTTGGCCTTTAGAGTAATCTTTTAATAAATTGATTGTAGGGAACTTATAGTTGCTTAGTTCAAGCGTTGGATCAAATTCTCCAAAATCGGCAACTAGCTTTTTGCTTAGGTTTTCTACCACTTCTTCTTCGGCTTCGGCTGCTTCCACCTCCATGGAGACATCGTCTTCTGGAGTCACTTTCTTAAGAACGGGTTCCGGTTCTGGTATAGGTTCTGGTTCAGGCTCAGGAATAGGCTCCGGAATTGGTTCTGGCTCCGAAAGGTCTACCGCAGGGCTAGGAACTTCTTCCTCTATGGCAGTTGTGGTTTGCCCGAAGGGGTTTTCATCTGTGGCTTGAAAATCTGCTTCTATCTCTTTTTTGGTGCTTTTAAACAGCGAAGTAACCTGCTCTGGGGTTACGTTAAGGCGAACTACCAAATACACTATCGCAAAGAAGATCATCACTAAGACAGTGCCAATAAGGCCCATATAATCTTGCATCAGGTCGTTTAGCTCGAAACCGATGGTTCCGCTTAACAAAGAGCGTGCGGGGCCAAAGAAGCCAAAAAATATAGAAAGCCAAAAAGCCACTAATAGACCCCAAAACCAAAAACGTAAAAGTGGTTTCTTTCGATAATCGAAGAAATAGTACACTCCTGTAAGGATAATTAAAGCTGCGATAATAAAGGCAGAAATACCAAAACCGTCATAGACAAACACTTCGCCTAACAGGTTACCAAAGTCTTCCAGCCAATTCGTGGCCTCCACATCTCTTCCTAATTCGCCGTCTAGGCTTTGGTCGGCCTTCCAGCTAAAAAAATAGGACAGAAAAGAGAAAAACAGGGCAACCCCAAACAAGATCAAACCGCTTCCAAGGATGATTTTTTGTGTTCGGTTAAGTGTAAAGGAGATCTTTTTACGGACCTTTTTGGTTTTTTTTGAGGTTTTGGAAGTGCGTTTAGCCATCTAAAAGGGTGGTGTTAGGCAAATATACAACGACCTAAACTACTTAAAAATTTTGAGTTGGTAAATAATCTAAGCTAGGGAGTTTTAGAATATTTTCGGCAGGTAAATAATTAGCCCTACTATAGCTGCAGCCAAGGCAGCCATAAAGACCGCGCCTGCACCGATGTCTTTGATGCTTCCGATTTTGTCGTTAAAGTCTGGATGGATAAAATCTGCGATCTCTTCTATGGAGGTATTTAGGCCTTCGACTGCCAGAACGAGGCCCATGGCCAAGGTTTGGGCTAACCACTCGGTGGTAGAAATCTCGAGCCAGAACCCAAGGCAAACGATTAGTGCGGCAATTACAAGCTGTACCTGTATGCTGGGTTCCATTAACAGGCGTTTTGCACCTTTAAGGGCGTACCAGCAGCCCATCAATCGTTTGCCGAGGAAACTGTCTTTCATTTATAGGGCGTTGATGGCCGCATCGTAATTGGGTTCCTGTCCAATTTCTGGGACTTGCTCGCCATAAACCACATTGTGATTCTCGTCCAATACCAGTACCACTCTCGATAACAAACCTTGAAAAGCAGAGCTCTTCATCTCTAGTTGGTAGTCTTTTCCGAACTGGTGGTTTTTAAAATCGGAAAGCATAATGACATCTTCCAAGCCTTCCGCTGCACAAAACTGCTGTTGTGCAAACGGTAAATCGCGCGAGATGCATAGCACCTTGGTGTTATCTAACGCTGCGGCCTGAGCATTAAAAGAACGAACCGAAGCCGAGCAAACCCCCGTATTCACGCTGGGGAAAATATTCAATACAAGCTTAGAGCCTTTAAAATCGCTTAGTTTCATAGAGTCTAGCTCTACGGTTGTCAATTCAAAATCTGGAGCCTGAGTTCCATTTGCTGGGATATTCCCGATGGTTTCCGCGGGATTACCGCCTAAGGTGATTTGAGCCATGTTGTTGTTTTCTGTAAAAATACTAATTCGGCCATACATTTGCGGTATGCAACTGCTGCTTCAGCCTATAAAATTTGGTTAAAATTTAATTAACTGGCCTGTGGTTTTACCAGCTGACGAATCTTGATGCGGAAAGCAGCAAAGACCAAGGTGGTGATCGGGCTCATCCAGTTAAAGAAAGCATAGACAAAATAGTCGGCCACGCTTACCCCTAAGACTCCGCTTTGATAGGCCCCACAGCTATTCCAGGGTACCAAGACAGAGGTGACTGTCCCAGAGTCTTCCAGAGTTCTACTTAAGTTTTCTGGAGCCAAGCCTTTATCCTCGTAGGCCTGCTTAAACATCTTCCCAGGGATTACAATGGCTAAGTATTGGTCCGATGCTACCACGTTTAACCCCAAACAAGAGATCACCGTGCTGGCGAATAAGCCAAAGATGCTGTCGGCCACAGAGAGCAGGGCCTTTGTAAGTCTCGACAAGGCACCGATGGCATCCATGATTCCTCCAAAGAACATAGAGCAGACCACCAGTAAGGTGGTCCAAATCATGCCCAGCATTCCTCCGGCAGAGAACAGCTCGTTCAATGTTTCGTTATCTGTTTGTATAGATGTTTCTGTCCAAATCGACTTTAATACAGCTCCGATGTTGCTGCTGGATACTTGCGGTAATACATCAGCCTGAAAGATCAAGGCGAAGACTCCAGCAGAAAGTACCCCAGCAGAAAGAGCCGTTAAGGGTTTGGCTTTAAGCAAGATCAAAGCGATTACCAAAAGCGGCACGCCAAAAAGCCAAGGCGTAACATTAAAAGTTTGTTCTATGGTAGCTAGTAGCCCACTAAGGTCGGCAGCTCCAAGGGTTTCCACCTGTGTCCCTATGATGGTAAAAATTACCAGCGTTAGTAAAATGGTGGGTACGGTTGTCATGGACATATACCTGATGTGGGTAAACAGATCGGTCCCTGCCATGGCAGGTGCTAGGTTGGTGGTATCGCTCATAGGCGACATTTTATCGCCAAAATAAGCGCCAGAAATAACGGCTCCTGCAATCATTCCGCCAGGGATACCTAGGGCGGACCCTATCCCGATAAGCGCAATACCAACGGTGGCCGAAGTGGTCCAGCTGCTTCCTGTAGCTATCGATATAATGGCGGCGATAATTACAGAAGCAGGCAAAAAGATGTCGGCGCTTAAAACTTGTAAACCATAATAGACCATTACCGGAATTACTCCGCTTACCAACCAAGTGCCGGCAAGGGCGCCTACCAAAAACAAGATGGCGATGGGCAGCAATACAGAGCGCAGATTTTCTATCACCTCTCTAACCATTAGGCTTACGGGGACCTTGTTAAAAAGACCCACCACAGCCGCAACCAATCCGCCGATGATAAGGATATAGTGCGAAGAATAATCGCCGAGCCAAACCCCGTCCTGAAAAAAGATGTTATAGGCCAATAGGGCGACCAAAATGATTACTGGTATCAGCGATTCTCCCAAGCTTAGCTCGGTGTTGCTAACCAGTTTATGGCCGTCAATATCTTCTTCTGAAAGGTTTTTGTGGTCGCTCATGCATCGATTTTTAGAAGTGTAATGTTACAACTTTGAAACCGAAGCTGCAAATAGCTAAGTCGCAGACAAACCCAAGAAAAATGCTAGTTTAAAGCGTAGTTTGGTCTAAGGACTCCAACTTCCACCATACAGGCTCTCATGGTCTCGAAGGTGCGTTCTATATCCTGATCCAAACCGATGGAAAAACGGATGAGGCCATCTGTTAAGCCCATGGCCTGTCTTTCGTCTTCCGGGATTTCGCTAGAGGTAGAAGATCCGGGTGCGCTAAAGAGGGTTTTATAAAAACCAAGACTTACAGCCAGGTACCCGAGGTTTTTCTTCTGCATCAACTCCATTAAGGCATTGGCCTTTTCTGGGCTGCCCACATCGATGGTGAGCATACCGCCATAGCCGTAATCTGTGTTCATCATGCCTTTAAACTGCTCATGACTAGGATGGCTTTTTAAACCTGGATATACCGTTTTAAGTCCTACCTGCTCAAAGCGTTCGGCTAGGTAAGCGGCATTGCGACTGTGTTGTTGTATGCGTATATGCAGGGTGCGTAGATTTTTTAAGATGGAAGAAGCGCGTAACGAATCTAAAGAAGATCCTAGCAACATGGAGGCGCCATCGTTTACATCGCGCAGAGCGTCTATAAAGCTTCGACTACCACAGATTACGCCACCCATGGTATCGCTGCTACCATTTACAAATTTGGTGAGGCTGTGGATCACTACATCGGCTCCAAGCTGCGCAGGAGAAATGCTTAGGGGCGAGAAGGTGTTGTCCACAACTAGCTTTAGGTCGTATTTGATGGCCAGTAAAGCAAGGCGTCTGATATCTGCAACTTCTAACAGCGGATTGCTTACCGTCTCGCAATATAGAATACGCGTTTTTTTGGTGATGGCGTTTTCTACCGCTTCGAGATTGGTGATGTCCACAAAACTAGACCCGATCCCAAAACGGGGTGCAAAGTTTTTTAAGAAGGCGTAAGTCCCACCATAGATGGTGCGGCTGGCGACAACATGTTCTCCTTGCTTGCAAAGCTGCATAATGACCGGGGTAATTGCGCCCATCCCAGTAGCGGTAACCTGTGCGGTTTCTGTGCCTTCCATGGCCGCTAATGCTTCACCTAAGTATAGATTGGTCGGAGCGGTATGGCGCGAATAAAGGTAGCAACCGTCGGCATTGCCTTCGAAGGTATCGAACATGGTCTTGGCCGATAGGAAGGTGTAGGTAGAAGAATCGGAGATGGAAGGATTCACTCCTCCGAATTCTCCAAAGTATTGCAGGTCTTGTATGTTGTTGGCAGGTTTAAACTTCATGACGCGATTATTTTCTTCAAAAATAGAGCAGAGGGGAAAAAATTACAATGGTGTAGTTTGTATTTAGAAAATAATTCTTTTAAATTATATATTATAAGAATATATATCTGATATTTGCCTAATTAGTGTCAAAAACTGGAAAATATGTCATCGCAATTAGACGCCATAGACATCGGGCTATTGGAAGCCTTGCAAGAAGATGCCAAACAAACCAATAAGCAGCTTTCGTTAAAGCTTAACCTGTCGGTAACAGCCATCTTCGAGCGCATTAAGCGCTTAGAGCGCGAAGGGATTATCCGAGCCTACGTGGCTTTACTCGATAGAGATCGGGTACAGAGAGGCTATACGGTCTTCTGCCAAATCAAGCTAAAGGAACATTTACAAAAGAGCATCCACGAGTTCGAAAGGGAAGTGGTAAAGTTATCGGAAGTAGCAGAGTGCTACCATCTAAGTGGGGAGTACGATTACCTGCTTAAGATTCACGTAAAGGACATGCAGCATTATCGTACTTTTATGGTAAACAAACTCACCACTTTACGACATATTGGTAGTACGCAAAGTGCGTTTACCATTAGCGAAGTAAAAAACCAAACCGCCGTGTCGCTTCATGAAGCCAACTAAAACCTACCTCTGGATAGAATTACTGCTTTTGTTTGTCCTTATTCCGACGAGCTTTGTTTTTTCCTATTCGGTCTGGATTAAAATAATATTAGGGCTTGGCGGTTTGATTTATACCTTGTGGTGGCTGCGGAAGGCATCGCTCTTAGCATTAAAACCGCGCAAGGGTTTGGATTGGAAGCAATTTGCCAAGCGGACCGGCATTAGCTTTATTTTTATAGCTTTAATTACCGCGGTCTACGTATGGTGGATAGATCCGAAGGCCTTGTTTTATGTGCCGCTTAATAAACCGAGGCTGTATGTTGTTATCTTGTTTATCTATACCTTTTTGTCGGTCTGGCCTCAGGAGGTTTTATACCGCACCTTTTTTATCAACCGCTACGAGGGTCTGTTCCAAAATAGAGCGTTATTGATAGGTGCGAATGCCTTGGTATTTTCGCTGGCGCATCTGTTCTTTAAAAACACCTTGGTTATGGTACTCACCCTGGTGGGAGGCGTGCTCTTTGCGCTCACCTTTATCAGGTTTAGATCTACCACCGTTGTATCTATAGAACACGCCCTTTATGGCAATTGGTTGTTTACCGTTGGAATGGGGCAAATGCTGGCCTTCCCGGGTATGGAAGCCTAAGGGTTAACCCCTGTAAATTCTGTCTATATTTTACGACCAAATGGCAGGATTCTTTGTACTTTTGCTCTGCAAAATTTAAACCATTGCTCATGAATACATACGACGTTGCTATCATCGGATCTGGCCCTGGAGGATATGTGGCTGCCATTCGTTGTGCCCAGTTGGGTATGAAAACGGCTATCATCGAAAAATACAACAGCTTAGGTGGGACCTGCCTTAATGTAGGTTGTATCCCTAGCAAGGCTTTGTTGGATTCTTCGCACCATTACGAGGATGCCATCAAGCACTTCGAGACACACGGGGTGGTGATTCCTGGAGAGGTCAAACTTAACTTTAAGCGTATGATTGAACGCAAAAGTGAGGTCGTAGAGCAAACCGTTAAGGGTGTCGAGTTTTTGATGAGCAAAAACAAGGTCGATGTCTATACCGGAGTAGGTAGTTTTAAAGATGCTACCCATATCAACATCAAAGGCGAGAAGGAAGAAACCATCGAAGCCAAAAACACCATAATCGCAACAGGTAGTAAGCCATCTACTCTTCCATTTATCACCATAGATAAAGAACGCGTCATCACTTCTACAGAGGCTTTAAGCCTTACAGAAGTGCCTAAACACATGATCGTGATCGGTGGAGGAGTTATCGGACTAGAGTTAGGACAGGTATACCGCCGCATCGGGGCAGAGGTATCTGTGGTAGAATATATGGATCGCATTATCCCAACCATGGATAAGGCGCAAAGCAAAGAGTTGACCAAGGTGCTTAAAAAGCAAGGGGTTAAGTTTTATTTGTCGCATCAGGTATCTGCCGTAGAACGCAAGGGCGATGAGGTAAGCGTTACTGCAACTAATAAAAAAGGAGAAGAAGTAAGCCTTAGTGGAGACTACTGTTTGGTTTCTGTAGGGCGTCGTCCATATACAGATGGCCTACAGGCAGAAAACGCTGGGGTTAAGATCAACGAACGAGGGCAAGTAGATGTAAACAACCACTTGCAAACCAATATCCCGAACATCTATGCCATTGGCGATGTGGTTCGAGGAGCCATGTTGGCACATAAGGCCGAAGAAGAAGGAGTACTTGTAGCCGAATTCCTTGCCGGACAAAAGCCGCATATAGATTACAACCTGATTCCTGGCGTAGTATACACTTGGCCAGAAGTGGCTTCTGTTGGGAAAACAGAAGAGCAACTGATAGAAGCTGGTACAAAGTATAAGTCTGGACAATTCCCCATGAGGGCTTTAGGACGTAGTCGTGCTAGTGGAGATACAGATGGGTTTGTAAAAATACTAAGCGACGCCACCACCGATGAGGTGTTAGGGGTACACATGGTAGGAGCCCGTGTGGCCGACCTTATCATGGAAGGCGTAACCGCTATGGAATTCCGCGCTAGCGCAGAGGATATGGCCCGTATGAGTCATGCACACCCGACCTACGCCGAGGCCGTGAAGGAAGCCGCGCTTGCCGCTACCGACAACCGCGCCTTACACAACTAATTAGGCGTTAGGACAGCTAAGAACTTTAAAATACCTTTGCCTTTTGGTGAAGGTTTTTTTATGCGTACAAACAGGACATTTGCTTGCCAGTTAAACTCCGGATTAAGGGAGCAGCTCACTGTTTGGGGAAGTCGCTTTCGCGAAATGGTATGGTTAGATTCTAACGAATATCCAGATCTAAGAGGAAGCTACCAGGCAATAATGGCGGCCGATGCATTCACTTCTATTAAGACAGAAGCAGGGGATGCCTTCGACCGTTTACATGAATACCAGGCCACTACCGCCGATTGGCTTTTTGGCTACCTTACCTACGATTTAAAGAACGAAGTAGAAGCCCTAAAATCTGACAATCAGGACGGTTTGGACTTTCCAGACTTACAGTTTTTTCAGCCCAAACGGCTGTTGATGTTTGATGAAAACACCGTCACTATTAGTTATCTAAATCTAGTGGCCGATGAGATAGATGAAGACTGGGAGGCCATCCAACAAACGCTGGTAGTGCCTTCTGGCGTACCTTCGAGCGGGGCCAAAATCAGTTTAAGGACCACCAAGGACCGCTACCACCAAAAGGTAAGCGACATGCTTGCTCATATTATGCGCGGGGACATATACGAAGCCAATTTTTGTCAGGAGTTTTATGCAGAAAAGACGGCCATAGACCCCATTAGGACTTTTCATCATTTAAACGAGATCTCCCAACCTCCTTTTGCTAGTTTCTTAAAAATCGGGAAGCATTATGCGATGTCTGCTTCGCCAGAGCGGTATTTAGCAAAGAAAGGAAATACTGTTATCTCTCAGCCCATCAAGGGAACAGCCAAACGCTTGCCAGACCCAGAGGCCGATGCCAAGATGGTTGCTTATTTGCAAAGCGACCCTAAGGAACGTTCGGAGAATGTGATGATTACAGATTTAGTTCGAAATGACCTCTCGCGTATCGCAACCAAGGGCAGTGTGGCTGTAGATGAGCTCTGTGTGGTGTATAGTTTTATGCAAGTACACCAGATGATTTCTACCATCCGTTGCGAAGTGGCGGAGCTTACAGATCCGGTTTCTATCCTACGGGCCACGTTCCCTATGGGGAGCATGACTGGTGCGCCCAAGGTGTCTGCCATGAAGCTGATCGAAAAATTGGAAGACAGCAAGCGTGGACTCTACAGCGGAGCCATTGGCTATTTTGACCCTAAGGGGGATTTCGATTTTAATGTCATTATACGTAGCATCCTCTATAACGAAGCGACCCAGTATGTGAGCTTTTCTGTTGGTGGCGCCATTACCGCAGCTTCTGACCCAGAAAAGGAGTACGAAGAGTGCCTGGTAAAGGCCAAGGCCATGCGGGAAGTTTTGGAGTCTTAATCCACCTACTTTTTCCGTATTTTGCAGGCTTATTAAACACCCATGCTACGCGCATTCGAACAACATTTACAAGAAAACCATCCAGGGCTCAAGCAGCAAAAACTGCTTATTGCCTGTAGCGGTGGTTTGGATAGTGTGGTTTTGGCAAGGCTCCTGGCTAAGCTATCTTATAACATAGCTTTGGCCCATGTTAACTTTGGCCTGCGCGGGGCAGAGAGTGACGAGGACGAAGCCTTTGTGCGCCGTTTAGCCCAAGATCTAGAATGTCCGTTTTATGTAAAGGGTGTGGAGACCGAGGTCTATGCAGCAGAACAAGGTATTTCTATTCAAATGGCGGCTCGAGAGCTACGGTATGGATGGTTCGAAGAATTATTAAGCCAAGAGTTCGACCGATTGCTAACGGCCCATCATGCAGATGATGATCTAGAAACCTTCCTGATTAACCTGAGTAGAGGCGCTGGGTTAAAAGGACTGACGGGCATCCCTGAAACTCGAGAGGCCGTTGTACGTCCTTTATTAGGTTTTGAACGCCAACAGCTCATGTCCTACGCCAAGAAGGAAGGCTGGCACTGGCGCGAAGACAGCAGCAATGCCAATGATAAATACCTGCGGAATGCCTTCCGCCTAAAGGCAATCCCAGCCCTTAGGGAAGTGGACGAAGACATTGTAAAGGCCTATGGTAAGACCAAGAGTCATCTACAAGCAAGCCAACGTCTTGTAGACGATTATATGGGCTTGATTAGCAAGTTGCTGCTTACACCCACAGCTACTGGTTTTGACCTAGATCTCGAAAAATTGGCCGATTTGCCCAACCAAGATGCGATCTTATATGCCTTGTATGGCGATTATGGCTTTACAGATTTGGTGGCCTTAAATCAACTTCCAAAAGCGCAAAGCGGCAAGTTTTTATTGGCTCCTGGGTATCGTTTACTAAAGGATCGAGGGCGCCTAATCTTGCAATTGCAAGAGAAAAACAACCAGCAGGAGGTTTTTTTTATAAAAAAAGACGAAAAAAATATCGAGCAACCGCTTAGGATTTCAGTAAAACCTATCGGTAAAGTGGGCTACCACGACCCGTCTACGATATACGTCGATAAGGCGCTATTGCACTATCCACTGGAAATTAGAAAATGGCGTGAGGGCGATCGTTTTCAGCCCTTTGGTATGCAAGGAAATAAAAAAATTAGCAAATTTTTAAAAGATGAAAAGCTATCTTTAGCGGCCAAAGAAAACATTTGGCTGCTTTGTAGCGACCAACAAATTGTTTGGGTGGTAGGACACCGCGCAGACGATCGGTTTAAAGTAACAGCAGCCACCCAAGAAATACTAAAAATTACATATTACCTCTAAAAGACCTACCAATGAGAGTTCTTCTTGTCCTGATCATTACCCTTGTTAGTTTCCTCCCTAGTCAGGCCCAGGAATTTTTAGATCCTGTAAGTTGGGATGTATCTATTAATCCGCAGACCGACAACACCTACGAGGTTAAGATGCGGGCTACCATCGAAGCCGGTTGGCACCTTTACAGCCAAACACAGTTTGGCGAGGAGTTCGAAGGGCCCATCCCCACAGAAGTTTTATTTAATGCTACAGATAGCACCTACAGACTTATAGGCAATACCAAAGAACCCGAAGTGGCCTCGGTATTCGACCCAGTCTTCGAGATGGATGTAGTCTTTTTCGAGGATGAAGCCCTGTTTTCGCAAACCATAGAGTTGATAGACCCAAATCTAAGTACGATTACGGTAGAGCTTTATTATACGGTATGTGACGACGAAAAATGCTTGCCGCCAGATACCAAAACCTTCGACCTAGACTTAGGATCTGGCCAATCCGAAGTCGCGTCTTTAGAATTGACAGAAGAAGACCTTGCGCGTTCTTCGGCTTTAAAACTCGATATCAAAGGAGAAGAAGTCTTTAAGACCGAGACCGAAGAATCTAAAAAGAGCTATTGGACCATATTCTTCCTTGGGTTTTTAGGAGGGCTTATCGCTTTGCTTACTCCCTGTGTGTTCCCGATGATTCCGCTAACGGTAAGCTTCTTTACCAAAAGCGGGGGAGACCGTAAAAAAGGGATGGCAAACGCCATGCTTTATGGCTTGTTTATCTTTTTGATCTACGTACTGCTTAGTTTGCCGTTCCACTTGTTGGATTCTGTAGATCCGGAGATCCTCAATAACATCAGTACCAACACTGTACTAAATGTGATCTTCTTTATCATATTTATCGCTTTTGCCTTTTCGTTTTTCGGGTATTATGAAATCACCTTGCCGAGTTCTTGGAGTTCGGCCATGGATAGCAAAGCGACTAGTATTGGGGGGATTATCGGGATCTTCTTTATGGCCTTAACCCTTGCCATAGTATCCTTCTCGTGTACGGGACCTATTTTGGGATCCTTGCTAGGAGGCTCGCTTACCAGCGATGGAGGCGCCATACAATTAAGTATAGGGATGGGTGGTTTTGGTTTGGCTTTGGCCTTACCCTTTGCCCTGTTTGCCATGTTCCCAAATTGGCTAAGCAACCTGCCAAAAAGCGGTGGATGGCTTAACACCGTTAAGGTGGTATTGGGTTTTGCTGAATTGGCTTTAGCCTTTAAGTTTTTATCGAACGCAGACCTAGTCGAACATTGGGGACTGTTGAAGCGCGAGATCTTTATCGGGATCTGGATTGTTTGTGCCCTAGGGATGGCCTTGTATCTATTTGGCCTAATTCGCTTTCCGCACGACGGCCCAAAAAAGAAAAAATTACCCATAGGGAATTGGATTGTCGGTTTGGCATCGGTAGCCTTTTTTATCTACCTATTGCCGGGGCTTACCAATACACCAGCGGCCAATTTAAAGCTGCTAAGTGGTTTCCCGCCGCCTTTATTTTATAGTGTTTACGATAAGGACACAGAGGCTCCTTTGGGCTTAGAAGCCTATAAAGATTTTGACGAGGGGATAGCTGCGGCCAAAGCCCAAGGCAAACCAGTGATGATCGATTTTACCGGTTGGGCCTGTGTAAACTGTCGTAAGATGGAAGAGCAGGTATGGAGTCAGGAGGATATCTTTAAGGTGATCAGCGAAGACTATGTGCTTATCTCGCTTTATGTGGACGATAGAAAAGAATTGCCGGTAGACCAGCAGTTTAATTATTTAAAACCCACAGGAGATACCAAGGCCATCGAAACCGTTGGCGATAAGTGGGCGACCTTTCAAACGGTGAATTTCGAAAACAATTCGCAGCCCTATTATATCTTATTGGATACAGAACTCAATTTGCTTAACAGCCCGGTGGGTTATACCCCAGATGCTGAAGAATACCTGGATTGGTTAAAGACAGGCTTAGAGAATTATAAAAAATAATACCATATGAAACGCATAGGCTGGTTATTGCTTGTCTGCTTGCTTACTTTCGGCGCAACAGCTCAAGAGTTTGTCAAGGAACTCTATAACAAGACAGAGACGTATATAGAAATGAGGGACGGCGTAAAGTTGTTTACCGCCATTTATACTCCTAAGGACACCAGCCAAGAATACCCCATACTGCTTAAGCGAACTCCTTATAGCTGCCGACCCTATGGCGAAGACAAATTTAGTTCGCGTTTGGGGCCAAGCGAATACCTAACCAAAGATTTGTACATCATCGTGCATCAGGATGTTCGTGGGCGTTGGATGAGCGAAGGGGTGTACGACAATATGCGGGCCTATATCCCAAACAAAACCGGCGATCAAGTTGACGAAGCCAGCGATACTTACGATACCATCGATTGGTTGGTCAATAATGTAGATAATAACAATGGTCGCGTTGGGACCTGGGGAATTTCTTACCCTGGTTTTTATGCAACTTACTCTTTGCTAGATGCACACCCAGCTTTAAAAGCGTCATCGCCACAGGCCTGTATCGGCGATTTCTATTTCGACGATTTTCATCATAACGGGGCCTATTTACTCAGTTATTGGCTTGCTACTTCGGTGTTTGGGTACGAAAAAACAGAGCCTACAGATACTTCATGGTATAAATTCCCGAGCATTGGTACTAGAGATCAGTACCAATTCTTTTTGGACGCTGGTCCATTGTCCAATTTGGACGAGTATTACAAAGAAGACAATGTGTTTTGGCAACAGCTAAAGGAGCATCCAGACTACGATGAGTTTTGGCAGTCGCGCGGAATTATTCAGCATTTAAAGGACATCAAGCCAGCCGTAATGGTGGTTGGTGGTTTGTTCGATGCAGAAGATCTTTATGGGCCCTTCGAGACCTACGAGAAGATAGAAGAGCGCAGCGACACTTACAACACCATGGTCTTTGGACCTTGGAGCCACGGAGATTGGGCGCGTAAAAAAAAGCGTCAAGCAGTTGGTAACGTCTATTTTGGAGACGACCTCAGCCAGCATTTTCAGCAGGACATAGAGGCTAAATTTTTTGGTCACTTCCTAAAAGGTGAGGCCGATGGCAACACCGGGTTGCCAGAAGCCTATATGTTCGACTCTGGAACCCTCGATTGGCATGAGTACGACCAATGGCCGCCTGTGGGAGTCGCCAACAAATCTTTTTGGTTACAAAGCAGAGGACGTCTTAACGAAAAAGCCGAGCGCAGTTATACCTTCGAAGAGTTTGTTAGCGATCCGGCAAAGCCAGTACCTTATTCAGAAGACATCAAAGTGGGCTTCACCCCACGAAAATTTATGACAGACGACCAGCGTTTTGCAGGACGTCGCCCGGATGTATTGGTGTTCGAAACTCCTGTGATGGAAGAGGATATGACCTTGGCTGGCGATATCATGGCCAAGCTACAGGTATCTACTACCGGTACCGCAGCAGATTGGGTGGTAAAAGTAATCGATGTATTCCCTGCCGATTCACCCGATAACGAAGAGACCACCAAAAACCAAAAGATGAGCAACTACCATATGATGGTGCGCAGTGAGGTGTTGCGAGGGCGCTACAGAAACGACTTTGCCAAACCAGAGCCCTTCACTCCAAACGAGAAGACGGCCGTGACTATCAAGTTGCAAGATGTTCATCATACCATCAAGAAAGGGCATAAGTTGCAAATCCAGATTCAAAGCACCTGGTTCCCATATATCGATCTAAATCCTCAGAACTTTGTAGAAAACATTTTCGAGGCCAAAGAAGCCGATTTTAGCAAGCAGACACATAGGGTGTATAACGACTCCGAAATACAGTTTTCCATACTGCAGCGCCAGTAAGGTTTGTCACAAAAAAAGCGCCGTCCGGACGGACAGCGCTTATAACAAACCTAACTTAGTAAATGCTGTATAAACCATCAAAGCTTAATTTTTTATCCCCACAAAAAATCAACTATGATGAACATTTACTTCAGCAAATATAATAGAATCTTCTAATTATTTCCTAAGCGGAAGTACGTATTTTCTATAAACTTAGTAGGGTAATAAAAAAAACCTGCCGCAAGAGGCAGGTTTTCTGTCTATCTTATCTGTAATAAATACCTGAACAACAACAGCTTTAAGGCGTTTGTAATCCATTACTTACCACACTTCCAATACCAAAAATAGGGGAAATATTAACGCCATTTTAACCTTGTAGCTACGCAAACGTTGTAGTGTTGATAAGTTTCAATCTTTTGATAAAACAAGACAAGACATGGGTCAAATTATTGAATTGCTAAAATTGGGCCTTCATTTTTATGAATAATTAGTAGCTTTAGACAAATTCGACCAAGGCCTATGCAAAAATTGACCCTTAAAAAAATCGCTCACGAATTGGATGTTTCGATCTCTACAGTGTCCAAGGCGCTAAAGGATAGCCCAGAGATTGGAGCCGAAACAAAAAAGAAGATTCAGGCCTTTGCAGAGCTCTATAATTACCGCCCAAATAACATCGCTTTAAGCCTAAAAAATCAGAAGACAAAGACCCTTGGAGTGATCATTCCAGAGATCGTTCATCACTTCTTTACAACCGTAGTGAGTGGCATAGAACAAGTGGCTAACGAAAAAGGTTATACGGTCATCATTGGGCTTTCTAATGAGTCGTTCGAAAAGGAGGTAACCAATATGGACAAATTGGCCAATGGAAGCATCGATGGCTTTATTTTGTCGGTCTCAAAAGAAACACAACTAAAGCAGGATTATCACCATTTAACAGAGTCCATAGACCAAGGAATGCCCATCGTGATGTTCGACCGAGTGATCCCGCAAATCGAATGCGATAAGGTAGTGGTAGACGACCAAGAAGGGGCGCGTAAAGCCGTAGCTCGACTGATTGAATTGGGTTGCAGAAATGTGGCTATTTGTTCTACAGAGGACCACATCAGCGTAGGGAAGTTGCGTACAGCCGGGTATTATCAGGCCCTAGAGGAAGCAGGCTTACAAGCAGACCCGGATTTAATCTTGCGTCTAAGGGAGGATCTCAACCCAGAAGAGCAGCAAGATGCTTTGTTACGCGAGATGCAATCCTTTTTAATGGCACGACCGGCGGTGGATGGGGTTTTCGCGGTAAACGAAAAATATGCGCTTACGGCCATCAAGGCCCTCAAGGGATTGGGTCGTGAGGTTCCAGAGCAGGTCAAGGTTTTTGGTTTTACCGATGGAGTGCTCTCTCGTTTTGCTTCACCTAGTTTAAGTACAGTAAGCCAGCATGGCAAGGACCTAGGTCGCAAGGCCGCCGAACTTCTGATAGACCGCATCGAAAAAGGGAATTTCGAACCGCCTTATTCAACCTTAGTAGTGGCCACGGAATTGGTGGAGCGGGAATCGACCAAATAAGCATAAACTTTAACGGTAAATAGTTTATATTTACAGCAGAGAACAAGCTTACCACACTTCCAATTATAAAGCTTGGTTTCTTCAGCATCACCGTATACCCTGTAGGAGCCGGCAAATGTTCAATTGCTAGCATATACTGCATGTCTAAAAAAGGATTCATCTTCGATCTCGATGGCGTGATCGTCGATACTGCCAAATACCATTTTCTGGCCTGGAAAAAAACAGCCGAGAGCTTGGGTATTCACTTTACAGAAGTAGAAAACGAACAATTAAAAGGGGTAAGCCGAGTACGTTCCCTCGAAAAAATACTCGAGTGGGGCGATACTAGTTTACCACAAGCAGACTTCGATGCGGTTTTGGTAGAGAAAAATACCGATTACCTAAGTTATATCGCCAATATGACGGCGGAAGAGATTCTGCCCGAAGTACCTCGTGTACTCGACTTCTTAATAGAACAAGGACAACCCATCGCCTTGGGTTCGGCCTCTAAGAACGCCAGGACCATTTTAGAACAAGTAGAACTTATCGATCGTTTCGATTGCATCGTGGATGGTACCAACGTGAGCAAAGCCAAGCCAGACCCTGAGGTTTTCCTTCAAGCGGCCGAGGGGCTAAACATGGCGCCAACATCCTGTGTGGTCTTCGAAGATTCGCTGGCTGGCTTAGATGCAGCCAATGCAGGTGAGATGCTCTCTATAGGCGTTGGTAAGCCAGAGGTGCTTACCCAAGCCCGTTATGTTTTTCCCGATTTTACAACCCTTACAAACGAATTCCTTCAACAAATTATATCCCAATCATGAATCAAGAATACATCATCGCCGATCCTTGGAAAATTATCGAAGACGGTTTCGACCCAGAACTGGTAAAATCCTCAGAGAGTTTATTTAGCCTCGGGAATGGTGCCATGGGCCAACGCGCCAATTTTGAAGAAGACTACAGCGGCCCGACCTTTCAGGGAAGTTATATCGCTGGGGTGTACTATCCGGACAAGACCCGAGTTGGTTGGTGGAAAAACGGCTATCCAGAATATTTTGCCAAGGTGCTTAATGCGCCCAATTGGATTGGGATTCGCTGGTATGTCGACGGGGAAGCCTTCGACCTTAATACCTGTAAAGAGGTGTCTGCATTCCGCAGAGAACTGGATATGAAGACTGGGCTGTATAGTAGGACTTTTAGTGCGACGACAGCCACTGGAATCAAACTAGAGGTAGAGAGCACCCGTTTTTTACATTTGGACAAAGACGAACTAGGAGCCATAAGATATAGCGTAAAAGCCGATGCAGCCTGTGAAATTCGCTTCGAGCCATATTTGGATGCGGGCATTACCAACGAAGACTCTAACTGGGACGACCAATTTTGGGATACTTCAGAGGTCGCCTCCCAAGGAAACCGAGCGCATATCCGCTCCAAAACCATGAAGACCCACTTCGAGGTCTGCACTTATATGGGGACGGCGGCTTACCACAATGGCAATAAATTGGAGGTAGCTCCACAATCGAGTCAGGCAGACTTAAGCGTTCAGCATAGCTACACCATACATGTCCAGGCAGGGGAGACTGCAAGCCTGGAAAAGTTTGCCGGTTATACCGTAGGTTTAAATCATGCAGCCGATGCCTTGGTCCCAGCAGCAAATGCGGTCCTAGACCAAGCCTGCCAAGAGGGATTTGACGGACTTATGGCCCAACAAGCAGCGGCATGGGGGCAGATTTGGGAAATGGCAGACATTACCATAGAAGGGGATGTAAAAGCCCAGCAGGGGATTCGATTTAATATCTTTCAACTCAACCAAACCTATCTCGGGAAGGATGCCAGACTAAACATTGGGCCTAAGGGCTTTACTGGCGAAAAATACGGCGGATCTACCTATTGGGACACAGAGGCCTATTGCATTCCGTTTTATATGGCCACCAAAAACCAGGAAGTAGCACGTAACCTTTTGGTATACCGCCACAATCATTTACAGAAGGCCATAGAGAATGCAGAAAAACTCGGGTTTACCGGAGGAGCTGCTTTGTATCCTATGGTGACCATGAACGGGGAGGAATGCCATAACGAGTGGGAGATCACCTTCGAGGAGATTCACCGTAACGGGGCCATCGCTTTTGCCATCTATAACTACGAACGCTTTACAGGCGACGATAGCTACCTAAAAGAGATGGGGATGGAGGTATTAATTGGCATTGCTCGTTTTTGGCACCAGCGCGCTACCTTTAGCGCAGCCAAGAATCAATATGTAATATTAGGGGTAACTGGTCCTAACGAATACGAGAACAACGTTAACAATAACTGGTACACCAATTATACTGCCAAGTGGTGTATAGACTATGCGGCCAGTATGTTGGATCGATTGCAAAGCGAGGCACCAGATCGGGCCGCACACTTTTTAAACTTGGCGAATTTAGACCAAGCAGAGATCGATGCTTGGAAGCAGGTATCGGGCAATATGTATTTTCCTTATTCGGAAAAATTGGGGATCTATTTGCAGCAGGACGGCTTCCTAGATAAGGAGTTGGTAAAAGTGGACGATTTAGATCGGAGCCAACGGCCCATCAACCAAAAGTGGTCTTGGGACCGCATTTTACGTTCGCCCTACATCAAGCAGGCAGATACCCTGCAAGGTTTTTACTTTTTCGAAGAACACTTTAGCAAGGAAGAACTAGAAAGGCATTTCGATTTTTACGAGCCATTTACGGTGCACGAATCTTCGTTATCGCCTTGTGTACATAGTATTCAGGCTGCGAGGCTGGATAGAATGGAACAGGCCTATAACTTCTACCTGCGTACGTCGCGCCTAGATTTGGACGATTACAATAAAGAGGTAGAAGAGGGCTGCCATATCACTTCCATGGCAGGGACCTGGATGAGCATCGTAGAAGGTTTTGGTGGTATGCGCGTGAAAGAGGACCAGCTGCATTTCGAACCTCGAATCCCAGAGCAATGGGAAGCCTATACCTTTAAGGTAAACTTTAGAGGACAGATTTTGGAGGTTCGTGTAAGCAGTGCAGGAAATGAATTTAAAATCGCTGGTGGCGGCGCTATGGAGATCGTGGTCAATGACGATAAAAAACAAGTAAGTTAATATGAGATCTTTTCTAACAATAATGTCCCTTGCCTTGCTTGTCTTGGCTTCGGCATGCAAACAGAACAAGCAAGATACTGCAGAAATGCAGGAAGTAGATCAGGAGACGAAAGCACATGTGCCTTTCGATTGGCGTGGAGCAAACGTCTATTTTTTGCTTACCGATCGATTTAACAATGGAGATACTACCAACGATGTCAACTTTAACCGCACCAACGAAACAGCTGTATTAAGAGGCTTCGAGGGCGGCGACATTAAAGGGGTGACTCAAAAAATAGAAGAAGGTTATTTCGACGAGCTCGGCGTTCAGGCCATCTGGATGACCCCGATTGTAGAACAGGTTCACGATGGTACAGACGAGGGAACGGGTTATACCTACGCCTACCATGGTTATTGGACCAAAGATTGGACAGCTATGGATCCTAATTTTGGTACAGAAGAAGACCTTGCTCAATTGGTTAAGACGGCACACCAGCATGGGATTCGCATCTTGTTAGACGCTGTGATTAACCATACGGGGCCTGTAACCGAAACCGATACGGTTTGGCCAGAAGATTGGGTGCGTACCGGTCCTAAATGTACTTACGAAAGCTACGATACCACCATCCGATGTACCTTGGTAGAAAACCTACCGGACATCCTCACAGAGTCCAACGAGGCTGTGGAGTTACCGCCCATGCTTGTAGAAAAGTGGAAGGCAGAAGGACGGTACGAGCAAGAGGTGGCAGAACTTGATGCCTTTTTCGAAAAAACGGGTTACCCACGGGCGCCTCGCTTTTACATTATGAAGTGGTTGTCCGACTATATCACCGATTATGGAATAGATGGATATAGGGTAGATACAGTGCGTCATACAGAGGAATATGTATGGGAGGAATTCGAAGATGTTTGCCAGTGGGCCTTTGCCGATTGGAAGACCGCCCACCCAGAGGTTGTTTTGGATAACAACCCTTTTTATTTGGTAGGTGAGATTTATGGTTACAAAGTGTCGGAAGGACAATTCTCCGACTTTGGCGATAAAAAGGTCGATTACTTTAACGATAGCTTTAGTGCCCTGATTAACTTCGATCTGCGCAGCAGTGCAGACCGTAGCTACGAAGAGGTTTTTAGTACCTATTCGGACCTGCTACAAAACGAATTGGCAGGCTTTGGTACGATGAGTTACTTGACCTCTCATGACGATAACAGCCCGTTCGACAAACCCAGAGAGAAAACCTTCGAAGCAGCCAATAGACTGTTGTTGGCTCCGGGCGCTTCTCAGCTTTATTATGGAGATGAATTGGCGCGTCCCCTTATCATAGAAGGAACCAATGGCGATGCGACCCTGCGGTCATTTATGAACTGGGAAGATATGGACAAGCCAGAAACACAGGCTTTGCTTAGCCATTATAGAAAGCTAGGGCAATTCCGAAGAGACCATCCTGCAGTAGGGGCTGGGGTACACCGTCTGATCTCGGAAGAGCCGTATACCTTTAGTCGGATCTATAAAACACCTGGGTTTGAAGAAACTGTTTTGGTTGCCCTCGATGGCCCAGAAGGAGTAAAAACCATAGTCGTAGGAACGGCCTTTGCCGACGGTACAGAACTAATCGATTCCTATAGCGAACAAAGCGCCACAGTAGTGGATGGAAAGGTTACAATAGACAGCCCTCATACTTTGGCCCTGCTAGCCAAAAAATAGACCATGAAAAAACTAGCCACATTAACAATTATCTCTGGGTTGCTCTTTGCAGTAGCCTGTAAACAAGAAATAAAAAAACCTATGATAGAAGCTCCCCAGCCAACAAAATTGGCTTATTCGCCTACAGACTTAGAACATGCTATTATTTACGAGGCGAACATTCGTCAATATTCGACCGAAGGTACTTTCGAGGCCTTTACCAAGGACATCCCTGAGTTAAAAGAGTTGGGTGTAAAGGTGATCTGGTTGATGCCAGTGTACCCAATTTCGCAAAAGAACCGTAAGGCTACGGGCGATAAAATGGCTCACCAAATCGAGGACCCCGAAGAGCGGGCAAAATATTTGGGCAGTTATTATGCCATTGCAGATTATACAGGGATCAACCCGGAGTTTGGAAGTTTGGAAGACTTTAGAAACTTGGTGCGCACGGCCCACGACAATGGGATGTATGTGATTTTGGATTGGGTGGCCAACCATACCGGTTGGGACCATCATTGGTTGGAAGAGCACCCAGAATTTTATACCCGAAATGCAGAAGGAAATATCACAGACCCACTAAACCATGAAGGTGAACCTCATGGGTGGGACGATGTGGCCGACCTAGATTATAGCAATACTCAACTGCGAGAGGCCATGATTATGGAAATGGAGTATTGGGTAAAAGAGGAAGGCATCGATGGATTTCGATGCGATGTGGCAGCAGAAGTCCCTGTGGATTTTTGGCAGGATGCGATCCCAAGGCTACAAGCGCAGCGGCCCCTAATCTTTTTAGGAGAATTGTGGGAGCCACAGTATATGGGAGAAGGCTTGTTCGATATGGCCTATGGCTGGGATGGCCATCATACCATGAACGCCATCGCAAAAGGCGAAAAGAATGTACACGATTGGCGCAGCTATATGGCCCTGGTTGCAGAGCGCTATCAGTCTAAAGATATACTGATGAATTTTGTCACCAACCACGACGAGAATTCTTGGAATGGAACGGTGGGAGAACGTATGGGGCCCGCCAAGGATGCTTTTATGGCTTTGAGCTATTGCATGGACGGGATGCCGCTGGTATATTCTGGCTTGGAATACAACCTCGATCATCGAATGAAATTCTTCGAAAAGGATTCCATCCCCAAGGTAAAAGCCGACAACTGGGAACTCCTAAAGCAATTAGGCCAATTTAAAACCAACCACCCTGCATTAAGAGGGGGCAAGCAGCCTGCTACATATACAGATCTTTTACCAGATCATCAGCAAGTGCTTATTTTTGAGCGGGAATACAACGGTGCTAAACTGATTTATCTGGCTAACCTTAGCAAGGATTCGATAACACTAAATTGGCAAGTGCCCAATGGTTGGCAACAACTGTTGGGGAATGCAGATTTGCCAAAACCGGACCCCGATTCTTACGAATTAGCTCCATGGGAGTACCATATATTATCAAATTGATCAAATTAAGCCCCTTTTTGGGGCTTTTTTATTAAAGTTATCAAATCGAAAACGTTATAGTTTGTTTTCGGGTTTGTGGTTCCATTTATATGCCATAGTTTTGAGGAAATGAGTAAAAAAATCGAAAGAATAGCAGTGCTTACAAGCGGGGGAGATGCCCCTGGAATGAATGCCGCCATTCGTGCTGTGGTACGTGCCTGCGCCTACCATAAATTGGAATGTGTTGGAGTATTTAGAGGCCTGCAAGGACTGATCGAAGGAGACTTTAAAGAGTTAGGGCCTCGTTCGGTCAAGAACATCATCAACAGAGGAGGCACCTTTTTAAAATCGGCCCGCTCACAAGAATTCCGCACACGTGCTGGTAGACAAGAAGCCTACGATAACTTAAACGAAGCCAAGGTGGATGCCTTGGTGGTTATTGGAGGAGATGGAACCTTTACCGGGGCCAGCATCTTTAGCAGCGAATACGATTTTCCGATTGTTGGAGTACCTGGTACTATAGATAACGATATCAATGGGACCGACTTTACCATTGGCTACGATACGGCTTTAAACACCGTAGTCGAAGCCATCGATAAAATTAGAGATACCGCAAACTCCCATAACCGCCTGTTTTTGGTAGAAGTGATGGGACGTGATGCGGGAGACATTGCACTTAATGCCGGGATCGGTGCGGGTGCAGAAGAAATATTAATCCCAGAACAAGACATGGGGCACGACAGATTGCTCGCTTCTTTAAAGCGCAGTAAGAAGTCTGGAAAGTCCTCGAGCATTGTCGTTGTTGCAGAAGGGGATCAGATCGGTAAGAACATCATGGGGCTTGCCGATTATATCAGAGAACATTTGGATCAATACGAGGTTAAAGTAACCGTATTGGGCCATATACAGCGCGGAGGTACTCCGAGCTGTTACGACCGAGTGCTGGCCTCCCGTCTAGGGGTTGGAGCGGTCGATGCCCTGTTGGCAGGCGAACGCGATGTAATGATTGGCGTTTCCCACCGCAAATTGGTAAGTGTACCCTTTGTAGAGGCCATTAAAGGCGAAAACGAAATAGACTTAGACTTAATTCGAGTGGCAGATATCACATCTGTCTAAATCAAACCTATAATTATGACAAAGATTGGAATCAATGGCTTTGGCCGAATAGGAAGAATTGCGTTCAGAATTGCAGCGCAAAATGATGAATTGGAGATTGTTGGAATAAACGATCTATTGGATGTAGAGCATTTGGCCTACCTATTAAAATACGATTCTGTCCACGGAAAGTTTAGTGGAGATGTTTCTGTAGAAGGAGGAAACCTAGTGGTAAATGGCAAGACTGTACGAGTTACTGCAGAACGCAACCCAGAAGACCTTAAATGGGACGAAGTTGGTGCCGAAGTGGTCATCGATTGTACAGGAATCTTTACAGGAATAGAAAGTGGGGGAGCCCACATTAAAGCAGGAGCCAAAAAAGTGGTGATCTCTGCGCCTTCTAAGGATGCCCCTATGTTTGTAATGGGTGTAAACCATCAGGATGTAAAGCCAGAAGATACCGTAGTATCTAATGCTTCTTGTACAACCAACTGTTTAGCCCCTATGGCTAAAGTAATCGACGATAACTTAGGGATCGTAGAAGGACTGATGACGACGGTGCATGCCGCTACCTCTACACAGCATACCGTAGATAGTCCATCTAGAAAGAACTACCGTTTAGGCCGTAGCGCCATCAACAATATTATACCGACTTCTACAGGAGCCGCTGTGGCCGTAACCAAAGTAATCCCTGCCTTGCAAGGAAAACTTACCGGGATGGCATTTCGTGTACCAACGGCAGATGTATCTGTTGTAGATCTTACGGTGCGTACAGAAAAGTCTGCGACTTACGAAGAAGTAAAGCAGCTGTTTAAAGATGCTGCTGCTGGTTCCTATTCTGGGGTGATCGATTATGTAGATGATGCCGTGGTGTCTCAAGACTTTGTAAGCGACCCGAATACCTGTAATTTTGACGCCAATGCAGGCCTAGCGCTTAATGACAATTTCTTTAAATTAGTAGCTTGGTATGACAACGAATACGGTTATTCTGCAAAATTGCTAGACTTGGCCGTACATGTTTCAAGTATCTAGTAGCCTATGACCTTAATAGCAGACGGCGGATCCACCAAATGTGACTGGATCCTATTGAACCCGGAGGGAGAAGTAGTGCTCAAGACCCGAACAAGGGGCTTGAACCCTGCTGTTATTCCGGTAGAAGAACTTTATCAGCGCATACGCGATAACGAAGAATTGGTAGCCATCTTGGACAAAACCGAAGTGGTCGATTTCTATGGTGCTGGATGTGGCACTGAAACGCCAAAAAAGATCTTTACCAAGGTTCTTGATGATTTGTTTCCTAAGGCAACTGTATCTGTGAACGAAGACTTGTTGGCTGCCGTTTATGCAGCGACTACAGAGCCCGGAATAGTTTGTATTCTGGGTACGGGCTCCAACAGCTGTTATTTCGATGGCAACAGAATACACGCCAATGTGCCTTCTTTGGGGTATGTGTTGATGGATGAAGCCAGTGGGAATTACTTTGGTAAACGTCTTATACGGGATTACTACTACAAGTCCATGCCGCAGAAGCTTGCAAAACAATTCGAGAAGCGCTTCGATTTAGATCCGGACGTGATCAAAACCAATGTGTATCAAAGAGCTAACCCAAATACATATTTGGCCTCTTTTGCAGAGTTTATCTTTACCAGCGAAGAGGTAAATGGCTATTTTTATACCCTGATAAGCGAAGGCATGCGAAAGTTTATAGAAAAGCGCGTGCTTTGCTATAAAGAAGCCCAAAACGTGCCGATTCATTTTATCGGATCTATTGCACATTTTTCTGAAGAGATGATTCGCGATGCGATGGAGCCCTATCATTTAGAACTGGGGAACATCATTCGAAGACCCATCGATGGGCTCATCGAGTATTATAGATTGCACCGTTTAGGACAGACCACATAAACCAACGCTATGAGCAGCCTACCCAAGATAGATCCGACCTCCACTGATGCCTGGGGGGCCTTACAGTCGCACTATGCTAGCATTAAGGATACCCATATGGTCGAACTGTTTAAAGCAGATCCCTCTAGGGTAAATCGGTTTAGCTTACAGGCTGGACCCTTGTATTTGGATTATTCCAAAAATCGCATCGATACTACCACCCAAGACTTGTTGTTACAACTGGCTGAGGAAGTCGGTTTAAAACAGGCCATAGAAGCACAGTTCGAGGGACAGCATATCAACGAGACAGAAGATAGAGCGGTGGGTCATACCCAATTGCGAAACTTCGAAGATATGCCCAAAGAGGTCAGACAGACCTTAAAGCAAATGAAGCGTTTTAGCAGGGAGGTTCGTTCTGGTAAATGGACGGGTTATTCTGGCAAGCAAATTACCGATGTGGTGAATATCGGGATCGGAGGTAGCGACTTAGGGCCCGACATGGTTTGTGAGGCACTTAAGTTTTACCAAGATAAACAACGTGTCCACTTTATCTCTAATGTAGATGGAGACCATGTGATGGAGCAGCTAAAAGGGCTGGATAGAGAAACCACTCTGTTTATCATCGTATCAAAAACCTTTACCACCCAAGAAACTTTATCGAACGCCAATACGGTCAGAAACTGGTTCCTGCAGCAGGCAACCCAGTTAGACATAGAGCGGCATTTTGTAGCTGTATCGACCAATATAGAGGGAGTGACTGGTTTCGGGATCGCTCCTCAGAACATCTTCCCTATGTGGGATTGGGTAGGTGGGCGTTTTTCTTTATGGAGTGCCGTTGGCCTTTCAATCGCTTGTGCGGTAGGCTACGATAACTTCGAAGGCTTGTTAAAGGGTGCCCATCGAATGGACGTGCACTTTCGCCAAGAGCCTTTCGAGCAGAATATGCCTGTAATGATGGCATTGTTATCTGTCTGGTATAACAACTTTTTTGGGGCCGAAAGCGAGTGTGTGGTGCCTTATTCGCAATACCTAAACAAATTGGTAGCCTATTTGCAACAGGGGGTGATGGAGAGCAATGGGAAGCAGATCGATAGAAACGGAAATCCGGTGGCTTATCAAACTGGGACCATTGTTTGGGGTAGTACGGGAACCAATGCCCAACATGCATTCTTTCAATTGATTCATCAAGGGACTAAACTGATCCCAGTAGATTTTATCGCGGCAGAAACTCCATTATACGGTAATAAAGATCATCAAAACAAATTGTTGGCCAATTGCTTTGGCCAAACCCAAGCTTTGATGGAAGGGACTTATGGAACCCAGCCAGAGACGGTCTACAAAACCTTCGAAGGCAACAAACCCACCAACACCATTTTGCTCGATAAGCTTACTCCAGAGTCCTTAGGCGGACTTATCGCGCTTTACGAACATAAACTGTTTGTACAGGGGGTCATTTGGAACATCTATAGCTACGACCAGTGGGGTGTCGAACTAGGAAAGAAGCTTGCCAAAAACACTTTGGATGCTTTAGAAAGTGGCTCTGCTGCTTCCTTAAGCAATCCGTCTACCCGTTCTCTAATCGAGCGAGCCGGAAATAATTCCTAAAGCCCATGAGCGCGCTTAAAACCTATGAGCTTTCTAATAAGCTAGGGATGCGTGTTATTGTACTCAATTTTGGAGCTACCCTAATAGATTTACAAGTACCAGATAAGCATGGAAACCCCATTTCTGTGGTCGTTGGTCTAAAGAATCCCGAAGCGTATACCCAAAAGACTTATCTAGATCAAAAACTTTATTTAGGTGCAAGTATTGGGCGCTATGCAGGCCGTATCGCTAACAATTCTTTTAGCTTAGACGGAACAGCTTATCGCCTAGATTCGGATTTACCACATCAACTTCATGGAGGGACTTCTGGCCTACACGCCCATTATTGGGAGTTGGTAGACTATCAGCCAGAAGCTCATTTAATTCTGAAAACCAGCAGCCCACATTTGGATGGAGGGTATCCTGGGCGTATAAAGGTAGAAGTGAAGTACCGCTTAACCGATGATGCCCTGGAGATAGAGTACACAGCTCAAACGGATCGTTCTACCGCACTCAACCTGACCAATCATGCCTATTTTAATCTAAACGGAGGTGCGAATCTGGAAGGCGCTACCTTGTCCATAGCTGCAACCAAGCGCTTGGAGACAGATCAAGACCTAATCCCAACGGGCAACTTGCTAGATGTCGCCAATACGTCTTACGACTTTAGAGGGCAGCGCAGTATGGATGAATCTTTCCCGTCTTTAGACGATGCTTTTGTTTTAAATGGGAATCAACCGGCGGCGACGATTTATACTCCGGCTAGCGGAATAACCATGGAGGTAAGTACCAATCAGCCCGCCATGGTGGTTTATACACCTCAAAGCCTTCCGCGGCTCGACTATTTAGGCAAGCAAGTAATTGGCATGATACCGGCCATTTGTTTCGAATGTCAGGGCTATCCTGATGCGCCCAATAAGCAACAGTTTCCGTCGACCATATTAGAACCAGGAGCGACCTATTTTAATTTTGCCGCCTATCGTTTTAGGGTGGATAAGTAGTCTCAATTCAAGAATTTGGCCTAAGGCTTGTCTTTTAGCCTTGTAGCTTTTAAAAGCTCGCCTACTTTTGTAAGACCTTCCCAAAATACCATCGACTTATGCTTACCAAAGTATTTGGCAGCGCATTGGTTGGAATAAAGGCGACCACCATCACCGTAGAGGTCAATACCTCCATTGGTGTTGGTTATCATTTGGTCGGCTTACCCGACAATGCCATTAAAGAAAGTAACTACCGCATCGCCGCGGCCTTGCAAAACAATGGCTACCGGATTCCTGGTAAAAAGATCACCTTAAATATGGCCCCGGCAGACCTTCGCAAGGAAGGAGCTGCTTATGATCTTACGCTCGCCATGGGGATTCTTATCGCTTCTGGGCAAATAGAAGCCAAGGAGGCTTTGTCTGATTATTTAATCATGGGCGAATTGTCATTAGATGGTGGCTTGTTGCCCATAAAAGGAGCTCTGTCTATCGCGTTAAATGCTAGGGACGCCGGTTTCGCTGCCATTGTACTGCCAAGCCAGAATGCGCAGGAAGCTTCTATTGTAGAAGACATCATAGTTTATGGTGCGGAAAACCTTGGCCAAGTGATAGATCATTTTACAGCAAGCACACAGCTCGAGCCAGTATCTATGGATTTAGCGGCGCAATTCTACCAAGCCACGGCAAACCCAGAGCTAGACTTTGCAGACGTAAAGGGACAGGAAACCGTAAAGCGCTGCATGGAGATCGCAGCAGCAGGTGGCCATAATATTTTGCTTATCGGGCCGCCAGGGAGTGGAAAATCTATGCTGGCCAAACGCATGCCAGGGATATTACCACCCCTTAGTTTATCTGAGGCTTTAGAGACTACACAGATCCATAGTGTAACGGGCGGTACCATGGGCGGCTTGGGTGTTCTTACCCAGCGACCATTTAGGAGCCCACATCATACCATTTCCGATGTGGCGCTGGTGGGAGGCGGGCAATACCCGCAACCGGGAGAGATCTCCTTGGCCCATAATGGCGTTTTGTTTTTGGACGAGCTCCCGGAGTTTAAGCGCAGTGTGTTGGAGGTGATGCGGCAGCCTCTAGAGGATAGAGAGGTAACCATCTCTAGGGCGCGGTTTACGGTTACTTACCCGGCCAGCTTTATGCTGGTTGCCAGTATGAACCCCAGCCCAGGAGGCTATTTTAATGACCCCGATGCGCCAAGGCAACATTCACCTCAAGAGATGCAGCGTTACTTGGGGAAGTTGTCCGGTCCCTTGTTAGATCGTATCGATTTGCATATTGAGGTTAGCAAAGTCCCTTTCGAGGATTTAAGCGACGATAGGCGGGGCGAACCTAGCAGTGAAATCCGCAAGCGTGTAGCTCAAGCCAGAGCGGCACAAAGCATAAGATTTAAAGACGCTAAGACCCACTACAATGCGCAAATGCAGGTAAGCCAGCTAAGGGCCTTTTGCCAGTTGTCCAAAAATAGCATGGACCTGTTAGGCGCAGCCATGGATAAGCTCAATTTGTCTGCTAGAGCCTACGACCGAATCTTAAAGGTGGCACGCACCATAGCAGACCTAGAACGAAAAGAAAACATAGAAACTGCACATATCGCAGAAGCGATCCAGTACCGCAGTTTGGATCGGCCGGAGTGGTCGGCTTTAGTTTAGCCAAGGACTTGAAAGGTAGTCCTCGGTTCTGGAAGCCTGTTCCCGATTGGTCATCACCAAATGCTTGCCATCCAAATTGCGGCTGCGATAGCCCAATAGATGAAATATTTTTTTGGTAAAGAAACGAGCGATGCGTAAGTCTACCATAAGGGCTGTTCTATCTGGTCCTAACCAGTTTACTCCGGGCAGGAGCGTGAGCAGGCGATCTGTTCGGTATTTTCTAAGGGTGGCCGACCAGCGCAAGAATCGCTCGGGGATGGCTTGTACCACAAAGAACCCATCGTCTCCCTTTCCTTGGTAAAGCGGCATAAATACATAACCAGAAACAGGGGTAGATAATCTGGTTTCTCCCTGCCAGGCCATGGGTTGCAAAGTGTCAATGGCATCAAAGTTCTCGAGGCCAGGATCCATATTAAAAGACGTGCCAGCCTGGATACCATACCGATAAATGATCTCGTAGAAATGTACTCTAATCGGCGCTTTTGGCTTGAGTTGTTCTTCTAATTTATTAAGCAATTGTTGCTCTAGCGGAAGGACGCCCGTATAATGCAAAGACAATTGGCAAAATGCGATATGATTTTCTATAGAACGTGGATCCGTATGCTGCCCAGCCTCAAAACCAAACGCCACGTAGCCCAATTGGTTGATATAACTAAGCAGCGGCCCGTCGAGGTATTCTTCGATCCCTAAGACGATGGGGAGGGGGTATTGTTCGGTATAGCTTCTGTTTAGTATACTGTCGTTAACCGTTAAAAAGGGTTGGGTTTGCCCAGAGGTGGTGTGCAGGTCAAAAAAGTAGAACGGGCCGGTTTCGGTTTCCAGTATATGCTGAATAACTTTGTATAATTCTTGCAATTCCAAATCCTCTACATCCAGCGAGGTCTCGCTGCTGTTTACTTTTTCTGCCGTCCACATACGGTTTAGGTCTCGATCGATGTATCGAACCCCAGCGGCCAAGGCTTTCAAATTCCCGGCCAAGCCATATACAGTCCCACAAAGATCTTCGCGTTGGGTTTGCCATTGCTCGAATAACTGTTTTAGGGCATCTACGCCAGAAGGCTCATTACCATGGATGCCTCCGATAAAAATCAAAGTGGGGCCCTTGCTTGGGCCATGCATTCTCCCTATAATTCTATTGGCGACAGACTTAACGGCCGCACTGCTTCGGAGGTGCTTCATAAAAATTCTTGTAGGTCTTTGATGGTAATAATTCCAACCACCACATCGTCTTGAACTACTGGCAAACAGCCAATCATATTGGCCTTCATCAGCGATAGCGCATCCTTTATTTTATCGGCGGGTTTAGCCGTGTGCACCTTGGCTACCATCAGATCGGCCACGGTGCTTGTTTCTTGTGTTACTTGCTCCTCGAATTGTTGTAGATGTTTCCATGTAAGCAAACCCTTTAAATGCCCATGGTCGTCTACTACAGGTACATGATGAATGTCCTTCCACTGCATGATATTAAGCGGGAGAGCGACCAAATCGTCCTTCCTTGTTGTAAATAGGCGGGTAGACATAATATGCCCTACTTTGGCAGCAGCGGTTTGCAAGATTTCGCTTTGTGCGATATCCGACCACTGATCTACTGGGGTATTGATCTGTTGTTTTTGATGCATAGCCTTTGTAAGTAGGCGCAAAGCGGTGTCTTGGGTATAGTTCTTCTTTAATTTGCGATAGTTGCGTATCATCCAATTAGAACCAGTTTGCCCGCTAATCCGCTCTTTAATAATTCTTAAGTAAGCCTCTATTTCTCTATTCTGAAGCCCTATGCGCCTCAGGCCGTCGTAAGCCATTGGTAAGAAGACTTCGAGCATCAGTTTCTCTGCCTTGATGTGTTGACCTTCCCAGACCAATAAGGCGTCCTTACCATAGCGTGCCGCTTTCACAAAGTTTGCTTTGGCTTCGGCAAAATCCATCACCGCTGGCATATTGTCGAATTTTTCTGGACGACCGAGCATGATTCCAGTCCATAGGGCCAAATTGGCCATTTCGTCTTTTACCGAGGGTCCAGACGGGATGTAACGATTTTCGATCCGCAGATGGGCCTTGCCATTACCGCTATTGCCATAGCAGGCACGGTTCCATGGATAAACCGTGCCGTTATGCAGCGATAAGGCTGCTAATTTCGGCACTTTTTTATTTTGAACCATTTCGATAGAATCCTCGGTGATGGGTGCATCCAAAATCACTTTGTGCCGGGCAATACTATCTTTAAAAATATCGACCACTGTTCCCTTGGCCCATTCGGAGCCAAAGCCAACACGTGGTGCTTCATCTCTTAGAGCCGAACTGGTATTTCTAATATCGATGCTTTGTCTAAATAGGGCAATCCTAGTCTCTTTCCAAAGTTCTCTCCCTAGCAAAATTGGAGAGTTGGTACAAATACTAAGTACGGGTCCAGAAATGGCCTGAGCCCAGTTATAACTGGCTACAAAATCGTCTGGGGCTATTTGCAGATGCAGCTGAAAACTGGTATTGCAAGCCTCGAACAATACAGATTGGTGTTCGATGTTTAGTTCGTCCACGCCCTTTAGATGAAGATGAAAGGGAGCCCCACGCAATTCGCGTAAAGTTTCATTTAACTTCTCGTACCGAGGCCTATCAGTTATATAGGCATCGTTTAATTGTGTCTTGGCGATGGTAGGCAGAATACCCGACAAAACGATCTTGCTCTCTGCTTCATCTGCTACTTTCTTCGCTTTTTCAAGGAGTTCAAGCAACTGTGCTTCCATGGCAGATAAAGCTGCACCGGTAAACAACTGCGGGTCTAAATTGATCTCCAAATTGTACTTGGCCAGCTCTGTGGTAAAATGCGGGTCTGCAATTTTCTCTAGTAGTTCTTCGGCGTTCTGCGCTGGTCGCCATTGTTTATTGGTTAGGCAAAATTCTTGTTCGGCGCCAATACGCACCACGTCATCCTCTACCATTCCGGTATCCAACATCAGTTGCAGGGCCTTTATGTCTTTTAGTAAATGTCCGATAAATCGCGCTTTGTTATATGCACTAGGCGCTACCGTGATTTGTTGTTCTCCCATGACTCTTGCTTTAGATTGGTTCAAATTGTGCAAAAAACACGGCATTAGAAATGATAAAAGTCAGCTGCAGAGGCTTATTTAACCTTAAGAAGTACTCTTCTTATTTCTAAATTAAGTTTCTATGCGTTATAGATTGGTATTTTTAAAAATTCGTTAAACAATCAAAAAAAATAGTATGAAAATTACACAACTTCCCAAGCTATTCATTTTGGCTTTAGTCGGAGGTTTGATCGCTGTATCCTGTGGACAGAAAGAGACCGCAGTGGAAGAAGAAGCGAAGCTTTCCATCGACTTTGTAAAATATGAATTAGAGAATGGCCTAGATGTAGTGCTACACCAGGACAAAAGTGACCCCATCGTGTCCCTAGCCATTCAGTATGGTGTAGGGTCTAACAGAGAAAAGACAGGGCGTACCGGTTTTGCTCACTTATTCGAGCATATGTTGTTTCAAGAATCGGAGCATGTCGGTCAAGACCAATTCTTTAAAAAAATACAAGATGCCGGTGGAACTTTAAACGGAGGGACCTGGAAAGACGGGACCATTTATTATGAGGTAGTTCCCAAAAACGCCATGGAGATGATTATGTGGTTAGAAAGCGACCGTATGGGCTTTCTGATAAATACCGTAACAGAATCTGCCTTCTACAACCAGCAAGAAGTTGTTCAGAATGAAAAAAGACAACGCGTAGACAATAACCCTTATGGGCATACCAATTGGGTGTTAGATAAGAACATTTATCCAGAAGGTCACCCGTACAACTGGCAAGTAATAGGTGAGTTGGTAGACTTGCAGAACGCTACTGTGGAAGATGTGCGTGAGTTTTATGACAAATATTATGGCCCTAACAATGCCACCTTGGTATTGGCAGGAGATTTTGAAGAGGCAGAGGCCAGAACAATGATCGAGAAGTATTTTGGGGAAATCAAAAGACGTCAGGATGTCCCGAAGTTAGAGCCAATGCCTGTTACTTTAAGCGAGACCAAGCGTTTATACCATGAGGATAACTTTGCTACAGCACCTCAGCTAAATATGGTTTGGCCTACGCTACAGCAGTTTACAGATGATGCCTATGCCTTAGACTTTTTGGCAGAAGTATTGGCCAACGGTAAAAAAGCTCCTTTATACAATGTGTTGGTTAAAGAGAGAGATTTAACTGCACGTACAGGGGCCTATAGCAGTACTCAAGAAATCGCCGGAGAATTTCATATTTCTATTACGGCCAATGGTGGTGTCAACTTAAACGATGTGGAAGCAGGGATTTTTGAAGCTTTCGAACGTTTTGAGCAGGAAGGAATCACAGATCGCGACATCGAACGAATCAAAGCGGGACAAGAGACCCAGTTCTACAACGGAATCAGTAGTGTATTAGGAAAATCGTTTCAATTGTGTCAGTATAACGTCTTTACAGGAGATCCTGGGTTTATCGAGCAGGACATCGCAAATATTAAAAAGGTGACCAAGGAAGATGTAATGCGTGTTTATAACAAGTACATCAAGGACAAGCCTTATGTAATGACCAGCTTTGTACCAAAAGGTTCTGTAAACTTAATCGCCGACAATTCTGTTGTTGCTCCAGTAGTAGAAGAAGAGATTAAGGAGAACGTAGAAAAAGTGGTGGAAGATGCAAATACGGAAATTGCCAAAACTCCTACAGCATTCGATCGATCTATAGAACCAGAGCAAGGCCCAGCACCTGCTTTAAACATTCCAGAAAGTTGGACGGCCGAGCTGTCTAATGGGATCGAGGTATATGGAATGGAACAAAACGAAATTCCGACAGTTAATTTTTCGGTAGTGATCGATGGGGGACATCTGTTGGACGATATGGACAACAACGGAGTGGCCAACTTAATCACCGACATGATGATGGAGGGTACGGCAAATAAAACTCCAATCGAACTCGAGGAGGAAATCGAGATGTTGGGAGCGAGCCTAAACATGTATACCACCCGCGAATCTATCGTAGTACAAGGGAATACACTAGTGCGTAACTTCGACAAGACTATTGCCTTGGTTCAAGAGATTCTTACCCAGCCACGTTGGGACGAAGAAGAGTTTGCCCGAATCAAAACGGCGACAATCAACGATATACAGCGCTCTAACGCCAACCCTAATTCGGTGGCCAGAAACGTTTACAATAAGCTATTATATGGCGAAGACCACATCTTTAGCTACCCAGTAAGCGGGACAGTAGAATCTGTAGGTGGTATCAGTATTGATGACTTAAAAGCCTACTACGAGAAGAATATCTCCCCTTCTGTAGCTAGAATCCACGTTGTTGGTAAGATCGATCAGGCTAAAGTGATGAATTCCTTAAGCGGCTTAGAAACTGCTTGGGCTGCAAAAGAGGTAAGTATCCCTACCTATGCGATCCCAGAGCAACGCGATAAGTCTTCTGTGTACTTTGTAGATATCCCAAATGCCAAGCAATCTGTTATCAATATTGGGTACATCTCTATGCCAAGAACGGATCCAGATTTTTATAAGGCAGAAGTGATGAATTATAAATTAGGAGGCTCCTTTTCCGGAACGGTTAACCTAATCCTTAGAGAAGAAAAAGGATTTACTTATGGGGCTCGAACGCGCTTCTCTGGGACCAAGATACCTGGTACCTTTACAGCGTCTTCTAGCGTTAGAACTAACACTACCGGTGAGTCTGTACAGATATTCCGCGACGAAATCGCAAAATATAGAGATGGAATCTCGGAGGCAGATTTGGAGTTTACCAAAAATGCATTGATCAAATCTAACGCGCGCCGTTTCGAAACCCAGCGTTCGTTGATGGGCATGTTGCAGGAGATGAGCGCATACGATTTACCTGCCAACTATATCGAGCAAGAAGAGGCTACGATCCGAAATATGACTCTGGAAGAGCATCAGGCCTTGGCCAATAGATACCTAGACGAATCTAAGATGGCTTATGTTTTGGTAGGAGATGCCACTACACAGTATACCCAATTTAAAGACATGAACTTTGATGAAGTGTTATTGGTAGATAAACAAGGAGAAGAGGTAAAACTGCAAGAGGTAAAGCAGTAAGTAAATAAAACTGTCATAAAAAAAGGGAAGCTTTATCGCTTCCCTTTTTTTATGCTAAATGCCTAAAGTAAGCTTCCTCTAACTTTAGGTGATAATTATTTTTTTTGTATCCAGGCCCGTTATATCCTCTGGCAAACAAATCCCAGTTGTTGCTTCGGATGTGTTTTATTAAACCATTGTGGGAACAAAAACGCCCAAAGGCTTCCAGATGTGTACGTTCGTGGGTGTACAAATGGGCCACAAAATGATCGATACTCGCATAGCCTAAATCGGCAAAATGATGTCCCATAATTTGGAAGGCCCCATAAGAGGCAGATTGGTATGCTGACTGATGAAAAGCGGGTAAATCGCTTAGTCCTGCAGCTTTTTCCAAACGATCGTATTCTAACTTCCCACCTCTATAGTGGCTCTTTGTCCATTTTCTATAGAGCACATCCTTGCTATGCTCGGACACATATAATTCTGGATTTATATCCATGGCCTTTAGTTGCCGCCAAAACACATGACCCTCAAAAAGGATGCGCGGTCGGCCATCGAGCAAGAATCCTTTTCCGCTAGATTCCACCTCGTTTACAGCTTTTACTGCCGCCAGCTCTAAATCGTGTTCATCAGCAAAATTTTTAAGGTCGTCTTCAGATAAAAACTTATCGTTAAACTGGGTCAGGCGGTCTTGCATATCTAACAGTCGCGCCCAGGTTTTTGGCCCCACGATTCCGTCTACCACCAAGCTATGACTAGCTTGGAAGCTTTTTATGGCAGCCTCTGTGTCCTTGCCGAAGTAGGTCGAAATGTTTACTTCATATCCTAGGTGCTCGAGCAGTTCTTCCAGTATAAAAACATCTTGGCCTCTGGATCTATATTTAAGGGTTTTCATTTGTTGTTGAGGGTATTAAACTATATTGATCTATCGCATCAAAACCTGCAAGCACTTCGGGGTGTTGTAACATGGCTTGAAGGTAATCGATGCTGCTTTCACTAAGATGGCGGGAAAGGGTAGGTTCGTAATAGTTCCAAGGGCTAAACCCTCGACTGTGGTTCGGTGCTAACTCTAAAATTTGGTTGATGGATAGCTTTAAATACTGTGTTAATTGCTCGCGGATAAGATCATCTGTAAGCGCGCCACCGAGGCTAGCCTCTACTTCTTCGATAGATACCTTATGGGGCATAAACAAACGCACATAATTTAGCTTTGGGTCTAGCAGGTCCCATTGTTTCATATAATCACTTAGGTATTCTGGGATCTTGTCTAGGTTTAAACCGGTTTGTAAATCTGCGACTAGGTTATCGGTTTCTACTTCGTTAATGCTTAGGTGAATCAAGCCTTTTTCTTTCCGAAATCGATCGATTAGGTGTCTGGTGTAAAGACTTTTACTGTTGATAATCTCGATAAACACCGTTGTTTTCTCTTTAGACAGCTGATGTTGGGCCTCTAAATATCTATAGAGGTCCATAAGACCCAATAAGCCACTATTGTCGATGGCCCCAGCGTCTATATAATGCCCATAACCAGGAATTTTGGCTGCGGGGCTAAATACTGGGAAGCGGTTGGTGGTGGAAACTGCTTGATAAAAGGGGAGTGTTTTTCCCTGATCCAAATCGGCCAGGTTCTCGCTATTAGGGAAAATCGCATTGAATTCCGACGACTTAACCGACCATAAAATACCTCTGTTTCCTTGTGTCCCGGCCGTATTCATGATCAGGCTAGGGAAGTAGCCATCCTTATCGAAGGTTTGCTTCCAATAACTTCTAAAGCCAAGTGCCGAGAGTGTCGTAGATGGTGAGCGCTCTATCTCGTTTTGGTACTTCCTCATAGCATAATACGGCCTGTCTCTAATCCCGATGTTCTGGTTGAGCGGCCACACTTTTCTGTAGGTATCTAAACCAAAGGTAAAGGCCAAATCTACAGAGGTGTAATTTCTTCTGGACAAAGATTCTATTTGCTCCTGGATTTGTTGAGTGTCCTTGCCATAAGACCGATAAAGACCCGTATAAAGCGCTAGGCCTAGGGAGCCGCCAGACGCCCCGCTTAAGGCCACGGCTTGCTCCATGAGTTTACCGCTGGTTCTACGCTGTAGTTCGTTTACTACATTAAGGGTCCAGACGTTGGCTTTAAGGCCTCCGCCATGTGAAGCGATATAAAATTGGGTGTTAGTATCCTTAGAGATTATACTGTCGATAAATTGAGCTTCAGTAAGCGGCGGAGCAGATGGATTTACCAAATCCAATTCGTGGGTTCGGGTTTCTGGGCCAAAAACAGAAGTGCCTATAATCAGGAGAATCAACAAAGCCCCAGCAAAAAACACTAGCCTAAAACGTCGGGTTTTTGTATTAGCCATTTTTCTGGATACAAAAAAGAACTTACCTGAAGTGGCGATAAGGTAATAATACAAATAGAAAAAGGCTAGGAGTAGCGGAATGCCATTGGCTAGTTCCCATTCGAAGAGTCCGCCAAGTGTTGAATAAATGACCACGCCGGCGGCAACTAAAAAGTGAATAAAAAACATCCCTAAATAATTACGGGATGCTTGCATAAAGCCAATCCTGGATAGAAACCAACAGATGGCACTCCAATTGCTGTCTTTAAGGCTAGCTTGTACCGCTGTAAATCGGGTTCTAAGCAAGCGAAACAATAGATAGTTTGCGACGAACAGATAAGAACATACCAAAAGTGCAATGAGTCCACCTATGCTAAAGTTACCCCAGAAAAGTAAGAAGAGCACCGAGAGCAGGGTGGCAGTTCCAATGGCGAAATAGCCAATTCCTAATATTCTGTAAAGCTTGTCTAATTTTGGATGTACTCCTTTTTGGGCATGATTAGCTTGCTCTTTATAATAAGCAAAGCGTTCCTTAAATCGGACATAGGCCAACAAGGGCAACAACAAGAGAATTAAACAAGTAAGGCGAATCCAAAAAGAGTCAATGCCTTGGTAACTCAAGTTAGGCTCAAAACTACTTAGGATAAAGTGAATCCAAACGCCATGAATTAAGATCCCCAATGAATAGCGCAGGTAATTGGCCCAACGATCTGGCGTGTAATTAGTGTCTTTTAGGGTGCGAAATACAAAAACGGGTAAGCGATTTAAAGGCCAGATGCCGAAGGGGTAAGCGACTTGCCATTTGGTATAATTACCCGATTGGTTGAGGTTGGCTGCATAGTATGTATAGATAGGATAGTGAGATAAGGCTAGGGCCAGTGCATTGATAAGGTATAGACCCAATACTAACGAGAATTTGGCTTTTGGATTTTCGACCAGATCGACCATCATGGTCAAGGCTTGGTCCATCTGAGTAAGCAACAATAATATGACCACTATCACCAAAAGACTTAAGGCAGACGACTTGAAAAAGTTTCGAAGGGAGTGGGTTGCTTTGTAGTAGGTGCTTACAAATTGATCGAATGATAATTTACCCATGTGGCATTGATTTGCACCAAGTTAGGGATAAACTTTTGGCTGGTCAAAGGGATTTTTCCCCTAAGACATCTAAGGCCTAAAGACCGATAAAGACAAATGCTCTATTTAAGATGAGCTTTACCACGGCGTTTTTAAAATGCCCCAGTTTTATCTTAGAAACACCAGCCCTATAGAGCGCGGTCATCACCATCAAATCTTTTAGGCTACTTACCAGCACCTCGAACTCTGACTGAGTTATAGCTCCTTGGGCTAATAAGGCAGTCCATCTTTTTAGTTTCGTTTTAGAGTCTTCCAAAAACGCGATGGCTTCGTCTTTGATCTCTTTAGATTCTAGTTCAAAGCGGTCGCGAATCAACTGCAACAAGTCCGCTTTTAGAGATTTAAAAAAGGTTTCAAAGTCCATCGAGGCTAAGGATTAACGGTTTGCAATAATTGGAGTAGGGCATTTTCGCTTTGACGGTCTTTCTTATTCTCGTAATCGATCATCAGCTGAAAGAGTTGAAGTACCTGCGGTCGGTATTCCTCTACAAAAACCGGACTCATACTTCCTTGGTCTTCCCAAGTCTTAATAAATTGTTGTACCGAAGAATCCGGATTGTTAAGCAAGGTCCACATCTGTAACATAATCTGGTTTCTGTCTTTAGTCTGTTCGTAAATCAACATTTTGTCCAATTGCTGTTCGAAGGCATCGATTGCCGCCCTATGATCTTGATAGGGCTCTGTAGCATGGTTCAAGAGATTTTGCGCCATCGCTTGCGAAGCCACGGTTTCTGTTAGGGTATAGTGGTCGTAATAACTACTGCATCCGGCCAGCGTTACAATGATCGCGGCCAATATCAAGTTCTTAATGGAGTGAATATAAGATTTCATCAGAGGTACAATTTATCAAATTTTAGTCTTAGGCATGATATGGGGTACTAGGATTTTTCCTGTTTTACGGAATTGTAGCTTGGCGTTGCTAGGCAAATTCATAACTTAGATTAATTAACCCAATAACTTTTAATTATGAATAAACCCGCAAAATGTATTAGTATCGATTCGGCCAGAAGTATGAGAGACCAGTGGCTGGAAACAAGAGGTGCTTATTATCGCTTGGCAAATGAAGGCAAAGACGATTGCTCCGATGTTTTATACTCTGTAGCAGAGTTGGAGGAATATCTGGCCTATGTTAAGGCCGAGTCGACGAAACTAGGTATAGATAACCCGGGCATTCGCATCTATTTTGCTGCCTATGATGACGCTGGGCAACGGGCTACTGTGTTTTTAGCTCCTACCGATGGAGCCCAAAGCGATTCCCCTAATAATTATAAAGTAGATCCATTAAATGTGGGTCAAAACGGATGGCCGCCAAACAACTACTAAGTTGGAATTATCCGATTATTTAATTAATACAACACCCGGAACATTGGTCGAACTTATCGCGGCCATTTCCGGGATTTATTATATCCGCCATCGCCCCAAGGATAAGATTGGCAAACAATTTGTTTGGTTTTTGTGCATTACTTTGGGCGTAGAAATAATAGGGATGTATGCTCCAATAGCCTATTATTCTAAATACAAGATCTTTGGATTTGTAAAAGACACCGTGTTTTATAGCAATGAGTGGCTGTACAATATTTATATCATATTTAGCTATTCATTTTATACCTACTTCTTTAGTTCACATATAGATTCTAAAAGGATAAAAAAGACCTTACATGGCCTCATTGTTTTCTATCTAATCACTGCGCCAATCTATCTGATGTTTAGTGATGTGTTCTTCGTAAATATGTCCCGCTTCTCTGTATTGTTTGGGACCTTTATGATCCTATTCTCTATTTTTACTTTCTGTTACGAGCTACTGCAAAGCGACCGACTGCTGTCGTTAAAAACCTACCTACCATTTTATGTAGTTATAGGTTTGTTGGTCCATACCTTAACCAACACACCCACAGACCTATTGATGTCCTATTTTAATCTGGATACCGGGAACGAATTTTTTGTCTACGCTAGGGCCAAACTGCTGATGTACTCTAATATATTTATGTACCTTACCTATTCATTAGGTTTTATCGTATGCTCGAAAACGAACAAGTCTTATTGATCGTATATTTTATAGGTGTCTGCTTGGTACTGGTCCTTTTTGTCGTTATTTTCTTTGCTGCTTTTTTACGCAGAAAGAATAAGTTCCTTCTAGAACGAATGGAGGCTCGGCAAAAATTCGATCGTGAACTGGCCGACACGCGCTTAGAGATTCAAGAACAAACTTTTAAAAACATCGCCTGGGAATTGCACGACAATGTTGGGCAATTGTTATCTGTTGCCAATATTCAGCTGGGGATGATGCAGCATGGAGCCCAGGACACCTTGCAAGATCAAATAAAAGAGACCAAGGATGTTATTCGGTCTACAGTAGAAGAGGTTCGTTCCCTCTCCAAAACCTTAAATACCGATGTGGTCTTGAACAATGGGCTACAAAGATCTGTAGAGTTAGAACTAGAGCGTTTCGATCGTCTAAATTTTCTTACACCTCATTATAACACCACTGGCGAGGTACAATCTATTCGTCCCGAAGACGAAATTATCATTTTTAGAATTTTACAGGAATTTTTCTCTAATGTGATGAAACATGCCCGTGCCAATAATTTATTTGTAACTTTAGACTATCAACCAGATTGCCTAGTCGTTAGTGCCAAAGATGATGGAGTAGGATTTAACATAGACCAAAAACATGAAAGTTCGGGCTTGGTGAACATGCGTAGCAGAGCTTCGCTTTTGGACGCCAACCTATCGTTAAGCAGCAGTGTAGGCACTGGTACCGAATTAGTACTAAAATATCCCTACTCTCCCCATGAGTCAAAATCCCGAGATTAAGATTGCTATAGTCGATGACCACTTATTATTTTCTAGTTCCCTAGAAAAGTTAATCAACACCTTCCAAGGCATGTCGGTGGTTTGCAAAGCCGCCAATGGTGCCGATTTAAAATCGGCCATGCAAGATGGAACTTGCCAGGCAGACATTGTGTTATTAGACATAAACATGCCGGTGATGAATGGCTACGAAACCATGGATTGGTTGGGACGAGTGCATCCAGACCAAGCGGTTTTGGCGCTTACCATGGACGATGACGAAATGGCCATCTTAAGGATGATTCGCAGTGGGGCAAAAGGTTATTTACTTAAGGATATGCATCCAGAGGAACTCGAAGAGGCGCTAAACGAAGTTTCTAATAAAGGCTATTATCACTCAGAACAGGTTACTCGAACCTTAATCAATTCCTTGTTTCCAGAAGGGGATGACAATAGATTGAGTTTAAAAGAGAACGAACTAAAGTTTTTGCAGCTGGCCAGCACAGAAATGACCTATAAAGAGATTGCCGATGTGATGCATTTAAGCCCCAAGACCATAGATGGGTACCGCCAAGATCTATTTCAAAAATTAGAGGTAAAAAACCGTGTAGGCTTGGTGATGTTTGGGTTGAAGCACAATCTTATCAAGCTCCGCTGACCGCATTCCAAAGCGGTTCGTCTGGGGCTGCTGCCACTAGCTTTATACTTTCCTTTTTTACAGGATGAATAAATTCTAATTGTCTTGCGTGCAGGTGAATGCTCCCATCTGGGTTGCTTCGCTTAGCCCCATATTTAAGATCTCCTTTAATAGGATGGCCTATGGCAGCGAGTTGGCAACGAATTTGATGGTGACGACCGGTTTCTAGGTCTATTTGCAAGAGGCTATAGCGATCCAATTCGTTTAGCGTTTGATAACTTAGAACAGCTCTTTTACTATCTGGTATTTCCTTTGGGTAGGCATACGATTTGTTCTGCTTGGGATTCCGCTTTAAAAAATGCTCCAAACGTTCGGCCTTAGGTTTTGGAGTTCCTGGAACCATGGCCCAGTAGGTTTTTTTAGACTGACGCGAGGCGAATAAAGCGTTCATTCGGCTTAGGGCCTTAGAAGTGCGCGCAAACACCACAACACCACTAGTGGGACGATCTAACCTGTGAATGACTCCCAAGAAGACAGCACCGGGTTTGTTGTATTTATTTGCTATATAGTCCTTTACAATATCTGCCAAAGGCCGGTCTCCGGTCTTATCGCCTTGTACCAAATCTCCTGGCCGTTTGTTAACGGCAATCAGGTGGTTGTCTTCGTATAAAACTAATAGATTTTGCGCGGTAGAGTGCATTAATACTGCTCTTGCGAATTCGGGAAATCGCCGCTCTTCACGTCTTTGATGTACTCCTTGAAAGCATCACCCATGCCGTGGTAGAGGTCCATATAGCGTCTTAAAAAACGCGGGTTAAACTCGTGGGTCATGCCCAGCATATCGTGGGTAACCAAAACCTGACCATCGACACCGCCTCCTGCGCCTATTCCTATAATTGGAATGGTGATAGACTTTGCGATTTCTGCGGCTAATTCTGCGGGTACCTTCTCTATAACTATGGCAAAACAACCCAGTTTTTCGAGCATGATTGCGTCATCACGTAACTGTTGGGCTTCTTGCTCTTCCTTAGCACGAACGGTATAGGTCCCAAATTTGTAGATCGATTGTGGAGTAAGCCCTAAGTGGCCCATCACGGGTATACCGGCATTTAAGATTCGTTTGATCGAATCTTTGATCTCTTTGCCTCCTTCTACCTTAACGGCGTGCGCTCCACTCTCCTTCATAATTCGGATGGCAGATCGAAGTGCCTCCTTGGGATCGCTTTGATAGCTTCCAAAAGGAATGTCGACCACCACCAAACTTCTTTCTACTCCACGAATTACAGAAGAAGCGTGGTAGATCATTTGGTCTAAGGTGATGGGCAGGGTAGTTTCGTGCCCGGCCATCACATTAGAGGCCGAATCTCCTACCAGAATCACATCAATCCCGGATTGGTCCACAATTCTACCCATGGTAAAATCGTAGGCCGTTAGCATAGAGATCTTTTCTCCATTTTGCTTCATATCCACCAAAGTTTTGGTGGTTATTCTCTTGTATTCCTTTTTTGCGATGGACATACTGTAACGAATTGCGATGTAAAAGTACTAATTTTGAAATCAATCAATCTTCTACATCATGAACAAACAAGTCATTTATGTACTTCTTTTGCTAATAGGCGCAAGCGGTTTCGCACAAGATAATTTTACCCAAGAGCAGGCACAAGGGGTAGTGGATACTTTTTTTGAGGGATTTCATAAGGGAGATTCCACCATGATGCGCTCGGTTATGGCACCAAATATGATTTCCCAAACCGTATTTAGCGATAAGCAAGGGAACCATCGTTTGGTAGAAGGTAGCCCCGACGAATTTTTAAAAGCCATAGCAGATCGGCCAGCAGATCAGGTTTGGAAGGAAATGCTGCTCTCGTACGAGGTGCAAATTGATGGAAACCTAGCGAATGTTTGGACGCCTTACGAATTTTATTTAAACGAAAACTTTAGTCACTGTGGGGCCAATCAGTTTACGTTGGCTCGAACCAACGAAGGTTGGAAGATTGTTCACTTAATCGACTCACGCCGCCGATCTAGCTGCAAAGACTAACAGTCACTCACATTTACTTGTACAGCCAAGCCACCTTCGCTGGTCTCTTTGTATTTAGAGGTCATGTCTTTGGCGGTATCCCACATAGTTGCGATAACCTTATCCAATGGTATTTTTGCGTTAGCGGGATCTCTGTCTAGGGCAAGTTCGCAGGCATTGATCGCCTTAATGGCTCCCATGGCGTTGCGTTCTATGCACGGAATCTGCACCAAACCACCGATGGGATCACAGGTTAAGCCCAAATGATGCTCCATCGCAATTTCTGCAGCGATCATTACTTGTTCGGGACTTCCCCCCATTAATTCGGTTAGGGCAGCTGCTGCCATTGCCGATGATACTCCTATCTCTGCTTGGCAACCACCCATGGCTGCAGATATGGTCGCTCCCTTTTTAAACAGGCTCCCAATTTCGCCGGCCACCAACAAAAATTTATTGATATCGTCCCAGTTACCGTCATGGTTTTCGATTACTAAATAGTACATCAATACAGCAGGGATTACCCCGGCACTGCCATTGGTAGGCGCTGTAACAACCCGTCCCAAAGAGGCGTTTACTTCGTTTACGGCCAAGGCAAAGCAAGAAACCCATTTTAGGATCTGCCTAAACTTTACTTCGGTATCCCGTATGGAGTCGATCCACTCAAAAGGATTGGTATATGGAGAAGCTCCGATGAGCTTTTTGTGGGTTTCGAACGCCCGCCGTTGTACGTTTAGGCCCCCGGGTAAAATTCCTTCTGTGTGGCAACCAGTGTACATAGACTCTAACATGACGGTCCAAATATCCTTGAGTTGGCTGTTGATGCTTTGGGCATCGGCTAGAGACAATTCGTTTTTCCAAACCACCTCACTAATAGTGCAGTCTTGTTCTTTACAATAGGTTAGAAGCTGTTCTGCTGTTTCTATGGGGTAAGGGAAGGAGCGAGTATCTAAGGCATTCATCTTTTCCGGCGCCTCCTCTTGTACTACAAAACCACCTCCGATAGAGTAATAAGTGTCTGTAATGGTCTGCCCGTTTTCCATTTGTGCCCTTAGGGTGATCCCGTTTGGATGGAAGGGCAGAAAGTTTTTATTAAAGATGATATCACCAGTAAAGTCGAATGGGATAGGGGTTGTTCCGCAGAGCAGAAGCTGTTTTTGCGTTTTGGTAGATGCTATAGCTCCCTCTATTTGTTCGATCGGATAGCTCACAGGATCTGTACCCATCAGGCCCAAGACAGTAGCGATATCGGTGGCATGGCCCTTACCTGTTAAAGAGAGGGATCCATAGAGGTCTATGTGCACACTTTTTACCTGCGCGATAAGCCCTTGTTTTTGAAGTTTTTGGACCCAGCCGCTAGCTGCGCGCCATGGCCCCAAGGTGTGGGAACTAGAGGGGCCAACGCCTATACTCAGCATGTCGAATACACTGATATTTTCCATTAGGTTGCTTTATGTCTACAAATATAAACGAATGAAGCAATCTTATTGCCTTCGGTTGGCCAATAAGGGGGGAGGTTCTCCATTAAAAGGGTTCCATCGGCTGATGCTTTTGGCTCCCATCCCAGCTGCTTTAATTACGGCTCGGTCGCCATAACGTTCGCGCATACGGTCCATGGCCTGATAGAGGTTGATGATCTTTTCGTCATCATCGAAGAGATCGATCTGGTAGCCACCTTCTACCAGATGGCTAAATCGTACGCCCACCAAGCGGACTAACAGCCGTCTTTGGTAGAGGTTTTTATAGAGTTGCAGCACCACAGGCAGAATCTTATGATCTGCCGAGCTGTAGGGAATACGCCTTTGTTGGGTATAGGTTTGGAAGTCCGAATAACGAATTTTAACCGTAACACAAGCGGTGAGCTTGTTGCCACGCCGCAGTTGATAGATCAGGTTTTCGGCCATGGCCACGATGATGCTTTCTAGCTTGCGAACATCGGTGGTGTCTCTGTCGAAGGTACGTTCTGTAGAGATAGATTTGCGCTCGGAATATTGCACGACAGGGCTGTTGTCGATGCCGTTGGCCTTTTTCCATATCTGTCTACCGTTTTTTCCAAAGACATTGGTCATCATATCTACGGGCATCTGTTGTATGGTATGGATGCGTTTGATGCCTAAGTCGCATAACTGCCTATAAGTAACCTTCCCCACCATAGGGATTTTGGCGACCGAGAGCGGTGACAAAAAGGGTTTTTCGTCTCCCTTAGGGATGCGAATCTGGTTGTTGGGTTTGGCTTCGCCAGTGGCGATTTTGGAGACGGTTTTGTTTTGGGAAAGCCCAAAGGAGATGGGTAGGCCGGTTTCTTTGATGATGCGCTGCCGGAGTTCCGAAGCCAATTGATGACAGCCAAAGAAGCGGTCCATCCCAGTAAGGTCTATGTAGAACTCGTCTACAGAGGTCTTTTCGTAAAGCGGGACAGCTTCTTTGATTACATCGGTCACCATACTGGAAAACTTGCTGTAGATCCCCGAATTGCCTCTTAAAATGATGGCTTCTGGGCATAACTGTTTGGCCAGGCGCATAGGCATGGCAGAGTGCACCCCAAAGGTTCGGGCCTCGTAACTGCAAGAGGCGACAACCCCACGGTCGCTGGTGCCGCCGATAAGCACGGGCTTGTTTTCCAACTCGCTGTTAAGCAGACGTTCGCAAGAAACAAAGAAGGTGTCCAGGTCCATATGGACGATATGTCGCTGGTCTGCCATACTTAAGTAGCAGCAGTCAACTTTCCGTACTGTCCCTGGATTAGGGCTTCTTGTTTTTCGCGCGGCCACCGCCGAATCTGTCGGCGGGCTGCAATAGCAAAGGCAGGCAGGGAGAATTCGGCCTGAAAGACCAATTGGCCACCCTGTTGGTTTTTAAGGCGTGCTTCCAGGTTGGAAGTAAAGTCTGTATGATAGCTTCCATCGGCAGACTTAAGGATGTAGACAAAATAACGTTTCATTTTTTGTTGATTGATGATTAGTGATCCTTTGCCAGGCATCCGCCTGTGGCAGATATTATCGAGATTAATACTTCCCATTATTTTTTCTCGATTGTTTGCTCACTGGAGGCGGATGCCTGGTTCAGAATCGGTTTATTCTTATAGCGTTTTCCTTTCATTCGTGTTTGTACACTGCCTTCGGAATAACGCGGGTCTTCTATGATGGCTAGACGCTCCATCTTGGAAACTTCTATACTGATGCAATCGAACTCTTCCATTACCTTTCCGGTGATGCGGTAGACGCCCTTCCCTCTGAAGCGGTATTTGGCGGCAACTGGTGGAAAATGCACGGTATCGATAAAGTCTCCACTGCGGTCCAAAAAGGTCCCGAAGTACATGGTCTTTTTGTTGGAGGTACTAGTGCGCTTGGTGGTCACCAAATACCCATCCAGACTCACTTCTTTCCCTACAAAGCGAGGGAGGTCTGCAGCCTGTAGTTGGATGCTGTTTAAATCCAATAATAGTTCGAAGGGGTTGCAAAGCGGGTAGCCCAAGAGTTCCAACTCATCAAAGGCATCTTCTAACTCGCTGTTGGGCAGCTTGGGGGTTTGGTAGTTGCGCTTTTCTGCATTAAACAGCAACAAGGGCCGTTCCTGAGTAGTTGTCTTGTTGATCTTCATATGAGCCTCCCAGAGCAACTCACGCTTGTTGCGTCCGGTAAATCTAAAGGCATTGATCTTTATCAAAATGCCTATTTGTTCCATGGAGAGCGGTACGCGTTCGATAAAATCGTCCAGGCTTTGGAAGGGGCCTTGTTGCTTGCGATTCTGCAGCAGCCTTCCAACCACCTTAGATTCTAAGGCGTGCAAAAATCCAAGCCCTAAATAGATGTCTTGTCCATAGATCAAGGTCTCCCGAGCACTTTTGTTTACACAGGGCGCCTGTATATAGGCTCCATGCATACGGGCTTCGTGCACATAGAGCTCTGTACGATAAAAACCCCCGCCATTGTTGATGGTGGCCACCATGTATTCCAACGGATAATATGCTTTTAAAAACAAGCTCTGGTAGCTTTCTACGGCATAAGAAGCAGAATGTCCTTTGGCAAAAGCGTAGCCGGCAAAGCTTTCTGTTTGTCGCCAGATTTCTTTGATGAGTTCTTCTGGTTTCCCAGCCCTGCGGCAGTTTTCAAAAAAGCGGTCCTTTACCTGGGCAAACTCTTCTCTCGAGCGGAATTTACCCGACATCCCTCGGCGCAGCATATCTGCCTCGCCTAGGGTGAGCCCCCCAAAATAGTGGGCCACCTTGATAACATCTTCCTGATAAACCATTACCCCATAGGTCTCGGGCATCAGTTTTCGCATTACCGGATGGGCGTCTTTTCGGCGTTCGGGAAAACGGTAGCGCAGGATGTACTCTCGCATCATCCCAGACTGGGAGACCCCTGGCCGGATTACGGAACTTGCGGCCACTAAGCCTAAGTAGTCGTCTACCTGCAATTTCCTAAGCAGCATCCGCATGGCGGGCGATTCTACATAAAAACACCCGATGGCCTTGGCATTTCGCAGCAGGTATTTGATGCGTCTATCCTTTTTAAAGCGCTTGATGTCATGGATGTCTATGGGTGCTTTCTTAGGGTGGTTATAAGCCACTACAGCTACTGCATCTTTGATCTTACCCAGACCTCGCTGGCTTAGGATGTCGAATTTATACAGGCCAATGTCTTCTGCTACCACCATATCGAATTGAGTGGTTGGAAACCCTTTTGGAGGCATGAAGGTGGGGGTGTAGTAATGGATGGGCCGCTCCGAAATGATGATCCCACTGGCATGAATCCCCAAATAGTTTGGAAACCCATGGATGCGTTTGCTGTACGTAACTACCAGCCTTGAGAGTTTGTCTAGAGCCGGGAAGTGGTAGTTGCCAGAAGACAAAAGGTCAATCTCGCTTTTTGGAAGGCCAAAGACCTTGCCCAATTCGCGTACGGCTGCTTTGTATTTAAAGGTGTTGTAAACCGTTAGTAGGGCAGTATGCTTAAAGGTTTTAAAGATAAACTGGGTAACATCGTCCCGGTCTGCCCAAGAAAAGTCAATGTCAAAATCGGGTGGGTTTTTTCGGTAGAGGTTGATAAAGCGTTCGAAGTAGAGGTCTAACTCGATGGGGTCCACATCGGTAATCCTAAGCAGGTAGGCAATTACGCTGTTGGCTCCGCTACCACGCCCCACATAAAAATAGCCTTTGCTACGGGCGTATTTAAGGATTTTCCAGTTGATCAAAAAGTAGGAGACAAAGCCTTTTTGGCGGATGATTTCCAGCTCCTTTTCTATGCGGTTAAGCACGCGCCGGCCAGGACGACGGTACCGATAAGGGATGCCAGCATAGGTGAGCTTTTTAAGCAAGCGATAATCCATGCCCTCATTGGTGGTATAAGACCTTTGGTTGTTGGGGATCTCTTTAGAGAAATCGAAATGCACCCGGCATTGCTTTAATAGGTCATCGGCCTGTTGTAAGAGCCAAGGAAATTCTGCAAAGGCCTCTTGTACGCTTTGAGGCGATTGCCAAATAGCTGCCTCATCGCCCTGCTCCGAAGCAGGGAGTTTACTTAATAGGGTGTTGTTGTCGATGGCCCGAAGCAACCGATGGGTGTTAAACCCCTTTCTATCCATATAAGAGAGCGTATGCATCCCAACCAGTTTTTCTGGCTGGCCTAGCCAAGGAGAAAAGCGTAAACGATTAAGCGATCGAGCTTTTATACCAAGGTATTCGTGCGCCTCTAGCTTGGTTCCTTCAAAATGTTCGAAGGGATAAATAACAATGGTGTGAGGTAGCAGTGGGGCTTGGACTGGACGCTCTAGTTCTGGCTTGTGCAAAAAGCGAGAGACAAAGCGGTTGATGGCCAACAAGCCTTGGTTGTTCTGCGCTAGCAGTATAAAGAGTTGCCGAGCACCAGCTCTAAAATCGATGCCCACAGCGGGCTGTACCCCAAAGCGAGGCGCTAGCCGTAAAACTTCCAGTACAGCCGAACTGTTGTTGATATCCGTTAAGGCAAAGCGCTCGACCCCGGCTTGATGCAAGCAGGTAAGGAGGTCTCGGGGTTTGATGGTCCCGTACCGAAGACTGAAATAGGTATGTGTGTTTATATACATCTTGGAATTATTCCAAAATTATGGAAATATTCCAAGACGGCAAAGCGCTTTCTCGAATTTTAGTGAAGCACTAGCTGTTTAGGCTACTCATAAGCCTGCTCGTGTACCTTGGCTACAGCTCTCCCGCTAGGGTCGTTCATGTTCCTAAAACTCTCGTCCCATGCTAAAGCCACAGGGCTGCTACAGGCCACAGAGGGTACAGAAGGTACACATAGTGCAGCTGTATCGCTGGGGAAATGTTCTTCGAAAATAGAGCGGTAATAAAATTCTTCTTTACTACTTGGAGTCTGTAAAGGGAAACGGTATTGAGCGTTGGTCAGCTGTTCGTCGCTTACTTCGCCATCTACCAATTCCTTTAGGGTATCGATCCAACTATAACCCACACCATCGCTAAATTGTTCCTTTTGGCGCCAGGCCACACTTTCTGGTAGCATGTCTTCAAAAGCCTTACGCAGCACCCACTTCTCCATGCGCTCCCCATCGATCATCTTATCTTGTGGATTGAGACGCATGGCCACATCCATAAACTCTTTGTCCAAAAAGGGAACCCGTCCTTCGATGCCCCAAGCCGCCAACGATTTATTGGCCCGAAGGCAATCGTATTGGTGTAGCTTGTCCAACTTCCGCACCGTTTCTTTATGGAATTCTTCTGCAGAAGGGGCCTTATGGAAATACAGATAACCTCCAAAGATTTCGTCGCTGCCTTCGCCGCTTAAAACCATTTTGATACCCATAGCCTTGATGGCCCTAGCCATCAGATACATGGGCGTAGAGGCTCTAATGGTAGTGATGTCATAGGTTTCCAACTGGTAAACTACATCTCTGATAGCATCGATGCCTTCTTGTATGGTAAATTTGATTTCGTGGTGCACGGTGTCCAAATGAGCTGCTACCTTGCGGGCGGCTTCCAAATCTGGTGATCCTTCCAAGCCAATAGCGAAGGAGTGCAGCTGTGGCCACCAAGCCTCCTGAGTATCCCCAGATTCGATTCGTTTGTCGGCATACTTCTTGGCTAGAGCAGAAGTGATGGAAGAGTCCAAGCCTCCAGAAAGCAATACCCCATAAGGCACATCACTCATCAGTTGGCGATGAACTGCTGCATCCAAAGCTTCGCGCAGTTCTTCAATACTTGTCTGGTTGTCTTTTACCGCTTCGTACTCCATCCAGTCCCGGCTGTACCATTTTGTGAGTTTGCCATCTTTGCTAGACAAATAATGTCCAGGAGGGAAGAGTTCGATCTTACTACAAACTCCTTCTAAGGCCTTGAGTTCGGAGGCCACGTAAAAGGAACCGTTTTTATCCCACCCCATATATAAAGGGATAATACCCATATGGTCGCGAGCGATTAAATAGCTGTCTTTTTCTACATCATAAAGCGCAAAACCAAAGATGCCGTTTAGATCGTCCAAAAAGGCGTTTCCCTTCTCTTTATATAAAGCCAGGATCACTTCGCAATCGCTCTTGGTTTGGAATTGGTAATCTATGGTTAAGGATTCTTGTAACTCCTTATGGTTATAAATTTCGCCATTTGCAGCAAGCACTAAACTATTATCCTGCGAATAAAGCGGTTGTTTTCCCGATGTCGGATCGACTATGGCCAATCGTTCATGAGCGAGTATCGCTTTTGGGCCGTCATAGATCCCACTCCAGTCTGGACCCCGATGTCGGATGGTTTTGGCCATCGATAAAAGCTTAGGCCGTAATTGTTGAGTTGATTCTTTAAGGTCGAAGGCACATACTATTCCACACATCACTTGTTGTTTTAGTTCAAAAAAAAACCCGTCAAGTTAAAAAACCTGACGGGCTATATATCACGACAAGGTTTTGCTTACGGCGTTGCGTTATTATTATTGTTATTAAAAAGTACGCTTGTAAACATCACTTGTTCTTTTCTAGGATAAATATTGCTTAATTTTTTTTAAGAATGCAAATTTTTCGACGAAATTACCGCAAAGCCGGATAATTGGTTGGATCGCTTTCGTGCATCATTTCGTAGATTTTCTCGAAAATATCCTCTGCAGAAGGTTTTGAGAAATAATCGCCATCTGTACCATAAGCTGGTCTGTGAGGCTTGGCTGTTAAGGTTTGTGGTTGGCTATCCAGATATTTGTACCCGCCCTGTTTATCTACGATGGCCTGCATGATATAGGCCGAAGCTCCTCCAGGGACATCTTCGTCTACCACCAACAATCGATTGGTTTTTTGGACACTCTTTACCATGTCCTGGTTTAAATCGAGCGGCAATAACGATTGTACATCGATTACCTCTACATCGATCCCTAAAGTTTGCAATTCGTTGGCTGCCTGTTCTACCAAACGCAGGGTGCTACCGTAAGATACCACAGAGATGTCTGCTCCCTCCTTGATGGTTTCTACCGCTCCGATTGGCGTACGAAACTGTCCAAGATTATTAGGCATTTGTTCTTTTAGACGGTATCCATTTAAGCATTCAACTATAAGGGCAGGCTCATCACTCTCTAGAAGTGTATTGTAGAAACCGGCGGCCTTAGTCATATTTCTGGGCACTAGTATGTGGATGCCTCGAAGCAGGTGCACCAGCCCGCCCATTTGCGAGCCACTGTGCCAAATTCCTTCCAAACGATGCCCTCTAGTCCTTACAATTAATGGTGCTTTTTGCATTCCCATGGTTCTGTAACGAACCGTTGCCAGGTCGTCACTCATAATCTGTAACGCATACATGATATAGTCCAAATATTGGATCTCGGCAATGGGACGCAGTCCTCTTAGGGCAAGCCCGATTCCCTGTCCTAGGATGGTAGCCTCCCGGATTCCTGTATCGCTAATACGCAATTCACCATGTTTGGCTTGCAGGCCTTCAAGGCCTTGATTTACATCCCCTATGGTCCCGCTATCCTCGCCAAAGATCATGGTCTCTGGTCGGTGCTGGAAGATGAAATCAAAATTATCGCGCAAGATGAGTCGACCATCTACCATGGGCGCATCTTCTTGGTACTCTGGGGCTACGGCTTGTACTTGTATGGCCTTATTGTCAGCCTCAGAATAAAGGTGGGTGCTGTACTTGGGCTGAATGATATCAAAGAAATTATTGATCCAATCCTGTAGCTGTTTCTTTTCGGTAGAATTTTCTGCTACCACATAGCGCAAAGATTTTCTGGCCGTACTCAGGATGTTGCTACGCATAGGCTCGGTATCTGCTGCTAGTTCTTCCTTTAGTTTGTTGATAAAAGCCTTGTTTGGGCTCGACTCGGCCAAATTGCCTATCAGGGTAATGGCTTCCTGCTGTTCTTTTTTTTGTGGTGCGATAAATGCCTCCCAAGCGCGTTTTTTGCCTTCCCGGACGGCCTTCTTAATGGCCTTTTCCATTTCGCTAAGGGTGGCTTCATCTGCAATTTCACTCGAAAGAATCCATTCGCGCATCTTGGCGTTGCAATCGTGCTCGCGTTCCCATTGCAATCGCTCGGCAGATTTGTAGCGCTCGTGCGATCCACTGGTAGAGTGTCCTTGGGGTTGTGTTAACTCGAGCACATGGATAATCACTGGCACATGCTCTGTACGTGCTAGTTCCCCTGCTTTTTCGAAAGTTTCTATCAAGGTGGCATAATCCCAACCTTTTACACGCATGATCTCGAAACCGGCTTGATCTTCGGTGCGTTGGAAACCACTCAGGATTTCAGAAATGTTTTCTTTAGTGGTTTGATGTTTGGCGTGTACAGAGATCCCGTATTCGTCGTCCCAAATACAAGTCACCATAGGTACCTGCAATACTCCTGCAGCATTTATGGTTTCCCAAAACAAGCCTTCACTTGTGCTAGCATTACCAATGGTACCCCAAGCCACTTCGTTCCCTTTGGTAGAAAAGCCAGTGAGTTTAGCCATGCCTGGGTCCTGACGAAACATTTTCGACGCCTGTGCCAATCCTAATAACCGAGGCATTTGGCCAGCGGTAGGAGAGATGTCGGGGCTAGAATTTGGTTGAGAAGACAAGGCCTTCCAGCTACCATCTGGGTTTAAGCTATGGGTGCCAAAATGGCCACCCATTTGCCTTCCTGCGCTCATCGGGTCGGCTTCCAGATCTGTATGGGCGTACAGCCCAGCAAAGAACTGTTCGATGCTTAGATGATCTATGGCCATCATAAAGGTTTGGTCGCGGTAGTACCCGCTACGCCAATCGCCTTTTTGGAAGGCTTTGGCCCATGCCAGTTGTGGTAGTTCTTTCCCGTCGCCAAAGATTCCAAACTTAGCCTTCCCGGTTAGCACTTCACGTCGACCCAACAAGCTACATTCGCGACTGGTAACAGCAAGCTTATAATCTGCTAAAACAGCTGTTTTAAAATCTTGAAATGATAAGGCTTGATCTGGATGTTGTTGTGTGTGCATGGGCAGGCGAATTACTCATGCAAAGGTAGGAAATAGGGGCGAGCTTTACAAGCTTGTTAACTGTTAATATGTTGTATAATTATCAACAAAATCGTTATTTTTTGATAATTCAATAATATTTTAAATAATTATCGGGTTTTGATTGTCAATTGTTGAAAGAATTCAACATCAATACCATTCTCTTGTAAAGAGCCCAAAGAGGGTTCTTAAATCCAAAGTAACTATAAATCTGATGCGTTGGTCATAATTCCCTAGGCCGGGTTCCCAGCCTAGGCTGGAGTATAGCGGGAAGTAAAGTTCGAAGTAATCAGCGACGAGGCTGGCTCTTATCCCTGTATCGTAAACGGCTTTTACCGATTCACCTTTATTCTTTACCAAACCAGCATCTGCATACACAAATACCCATTTCCATATATTGGTACTTGCGTTTAAGGTGGTAATCCAACTATTGGCAAAAGCCGGTTCTAATTGAGACTTGAATCCTCCTTCTGCTACGATAAGCTGCTGGCTAAACAAGCCGTCGTCTTCACTTCTTCCGTAGTAATTGTAATCGAACATATAATCTGTAGGACGGTCGAGGGCGAAACTAAAGAAGTCGTCATCTGGGTTCGTGTTATTGCTTAGAAACACTCCAGAGAACATACGAACATTAAGCTGACTATTGTTTCTGAATAACTTTCTGTATTCCAACTGAAATGACAGCTTACTGAAATCGCTAGAGGCTTGGATATCTGCTACCCCGCGATAGTAATTAATCAAGTTCTTGTCCGAATAAACATATTGGGCGTTATAAACGGAATAGTTCGGGTCTTGCCCTGGATCGTTAGGATCTTGATCTCTGTCTACTGTTACATTTCTGAGGTTGATAAATTGCTTCTTGTTTTTTCTTAAATCGGTATGATCGCGCAGCGACATCACGATAAATGGCGAATACCTTCTGTATAATAAATCGGTATTATAAGAAAAGAAACTACCGGAGAACCCATAACGAATGTTGTATAAATCGGAGCCGCTTCTCCTGTCATTGTAAGAGATGGATGCTTTCCCCAACAGACGTTTAGAGCGAAAACCCCATAAGGGTTCGATCTTATAGTGTATCGCCTTTGGCACAATGGTCGAGTTGTAGATCTTGGGACCAAGAGCAAATCCATCATAGATGTTATAACTAAACACCGGCATCACGAATATCTGATTGAACCGAGGGTCTTCCACATCCTTAAAAAGTCGGAATTGTATAGGTCTGTTAAGGCCAAAGGAGAGGTTTTTATAATTATTCCTTTGATTGAATTCGGGGATGACCGCTTCGTAATTAAGGGCGAGTTTTCTAACACCTTCTTTGGGGAAGCTTACGGTAATTGTACTATCGATAGGCGCCAACCAACGTTTATAAACGATACTATCCTTATTGAGCCCATACAAGGACACGGGCATGGCAGATTCCTTTTTATTTTTGATAGTTACCCTGAGCGAGTCGCCCACTTCCTCCACCTTTTTAATTTTAAAGTCTATGGTAGTACGTTTGCCGACGTATTCCTCGAAAAACCAATCTACCGGTAGTTCTGTTCGAGATTCCAGCTCTGCCTGGAAGTCCGCTGCCTCGGCCTCCTTTAATCTGTACCGTTGGTAGAAGCCTTTAATGGAATTGCCCAAAACCTCTTCTCCCAAATAATCGCTTAAGTAATCGAAGCCCTTACCGGCATAATAGTCGCTGGCGATGTTTTTGTTGAACTTCACCAAAGAATCCCTTGTCGTCACCAATGACTGATGCAAATTTCTCCTTGCCATGTTCATGTATAGCAGGGTATATTGCTCGTTAAACTTAATGTCCGATAGATGAGACCAGCGAACCACAAAAAAGTCGCTGATGCGGCCCAGCACCTTCATCTCGGGGTAATAGGTTTCTATATAGCCCTGCATTAAATGGATCTGCAAGGCGCCGATTAACCAATGATCCTTGCGTAAATCCAATGGCAAGGTGTTTACCAAATACCGTCTTGTGACCGTTTTGAGCAATTCTAAATCGAGCTCTACTTCGCTTTTAAAGGGACTTAAAAAATCGGGAAGCTGATTAAGACCGTAGACGGGGTTGTTTTTATAATCGGCCTCAGAGATAATCATCTTCTGATGCGGATAGGGACCAAGGCTGTCTCGAAGGAAGCGGGTAATTCTATCTATCAACAACGCCTTTACTGGAGGGGCAACCTCGGGGTTATTTAAATCGGTTATCAGCTCGAATTGGTCTGTTACCACCGAGCTAAATCCAGGGCGATTTCTGAGATAAATCGGAAGGTTTACACGATCCGAGCCGCTCAATTGGTAGATCGTGGTCGCCTCGTCCTGCACAACATCAACTCGATCCAAATCGGTCCAGAGCCCATAGGTATTGGGGAGTGTAAACTTTATATCGACCGCTGTGGGAAGTTGGTAAAAGTCGTCGGTGTTTTTATGGCTGTAGCGAACCCAACCATCTTTGTAAACAGCCGGAACGAGATACCAGTATTTTAAATTGATTTGCCCATCATCGGTAATACCGAACCTTGTAAACCGAGCGTCGGGTAGTTTTACCGAATAGGTAATGGTACATGCATAGGTCGTCCCTGGAGCAATTCCCTGATCCACAGAGAGGACCAACCTGTCGAGTTGGTCGTCACGTTGAAATGAAACCGGAACACCTCGAGAATCTTTGACCTCGAAGATCACTGTTCGTCCGCGATTTTCGTTTTTCTCGTAATGAAAGCCGTTGCGAAAATTCTCGGCAAAACGCTGTGCCAATGGGGTAGATTTATCCGAAAAGGCATTTGCCCAATCGTTCAGCACCAAATTCTTTAGTGTATCCTTACTGGTGTTTTGAAATTGGATTTTTTGGATAATGTCTAGACTGCCATGCTGTTGGTCTAAGCTCACCTGCAAATCCATCTGATTTTGCGCATGGCATACCAATCCTGTTAAGAAGAGAATACTATATAGTAACCCACGCATGCTCATTTACAGTATGCTTAGGTTTAATGTGTTAGTATTCCTGCTTAGATCGCAAGATTTTTGAGCGATACTGTGTTGCCTCTTGGCCCAGAGGCCAGTCGATAATTGTAAAAAGGCGATATAGACCAATTGCAGTCTTCCAAGCATAAAGGGGAGGCTAGGGGTTAAAAGTTTGGACTCAGGTTAAATTCGTCATAGAATTTGTTTAGGATGCTAAGTACTTCATCCTCTGTATCGACCAATTGGATTAGGTCTAAATCCTCCGGGCTGATGTTACCATTGTCTTCCAACAGGGCTTTTTTAACCCAGTCGATAAGGCCTTTCCAAAATTCGGTCCCTACCAAGATAATCGGGAAGCGCCCAATTTTATTGGTTTGTATAAGGGTCATCGCTTCAAAAAGTTCGTCCAATGTTCCAAACCCTCCTGGCATCACTACGAACCCCTGCGAATATTTTACAAACATCACTTTACGAACAAAGAAATAATCAAAATCTAAGCTTTTGTCTGGGTCGATATAAGGGTTGTCATGTTGCTCGAAGGGAAGGTCGATGTTTAATCCTGCGGAAGTCCCGCCAGCCAAATGAGCTCCTTTGTTACCGGCTTCCATAATTCCGGGCCCACCTCCTGTGATGACTCCATAACCATTTTCGGTTATCTTCTGGGCAATTCGTACGGCAAGCTCGTAATATTCTGTACCGGGTTTGGTACGGGCCGAACCAAATATGGAAACACAGGGGCCGATGGAACTCATGCGCTCAAAACCATTGACAAATTCGCCCATGATTTTAAAGAGTGCCCAAGAGTCGTTCGTCTTGATGGCGTTCCAATTTTTTTGATGATGTTTACCTCTCATAGTGTTGTTTTTTCGGCTATGTCTATTATAATAACAACTGGGAGGTGATTCCTCCCCCGCTAATGTAATTCTTTTTTGAGGAAATGGGCGGTGTAGCCTTGGTCTGCCTTTACGATAGCTTCGGGGCTTCCGGTGGCAACAACTTCGCCTCCTTGCTTCCCGCCTTCGGGCCCAATATCGATGATATAGTCTACCGTTTTGATGACATCCAAGTTGTGTTCAATAATCAAGACGGTATTGCCCTTATCAACCAACTTATTAAGCACGGCCAATAACACCCGAATGTCCTCAAAGTGCAGGCCAGTTGTAGGTTCATCTAATATATAGAAGGTGTTTCCAGTATCTCTTTTAGAGAGTTCGGACGCTAATTTGATTCGCTGGGCTTCTCCTCCAGAAAGGGTGGTGGACTGCTGTCCAAGGGTGATATATCCCAAGCCAACATCTTGTATGGTTTTAAGCTTGCGATATATCTTAGGGATGTGCTCGAAAAAGGCACAGGCCTCGTTGATGGTCATCTCTAAGACATCATAGATCGATTTTCCTTTATACCGAATTTCGAGGGTTTCTCTGTTGAAACGTTTCCCCTGGCAGGTTTCACATTCTACATATACATCAGGTAAGAAGTTCATCTCGATGACCTTTAAACCACCTCCTTGACAAGTCTCACAGCGTCCTCCTTTAACATTGAAACTAAAGCGGCCAGGCTTGTAACCACGTATCATAGCTTCTGGTACCTTGGCAAACAAATTGCGTATTTCCGAGAATACCCCAGTATAGGTCGCAGGGTTGGATCGAGGAGTGCGTCCAATGGGCGATTGATTGATGTCGATGACTTTATCGATATGCTTTAGACCATTGATGGAAGCATAGGGCATCGGTTTTTTAACCCCGTTAAAAAAATGGGCGTTTAGAATAGGGTAGAGGGTTTCGTTGATCAAGGTAGATTTTCCACTGCCTGACACCCCGGTGACTCCTATCATTTTCCCAAGAGGGAGTTTGATGGACACATCTTTTAGGTTATTCCCTGTAGCCCCTGTGAGTACGAGGGTTTTACCATTCCCTTTTCGGCGAACCTTAGGAACGGTAATTTCTTTGCTCCCGTTGAGGTAAGAGGCCGTTAAGGTTTGATGGGTTAGCAGTTCTTCTGGGGTTCCTGTAGAAACAATGGTGCCTCCGTGCTTTCCCGCAGCTGGCCCTATGTCGATTACAAAGTTTGCCTGCTCGATCATTTCCTTGTCGTGCTCTACCACAATTACAGAATTACCGATATCCTTGAGTTGGATCAGAGAACGGATTAGGCGCTCATTATCACGTTGGTGCAAACCGATGCTCGGTTCATCCAAAATGTATAAAACCCCTACTAGTTGCGACCCGATTTGGGTGGCAAGGCGAATCCGTTGTGCTTCCCCACCAGACAAGGATTTAGAGCTGCGATTAAGCGATAAATACCCCAAACCTACATCCAGTAAAAATCGAAGTCGAGTCTGAACTTCTTTGATAATCTCACTGGCGATTTTTAGTTGGGTGTCTCCCATGGATTGTGGCAAAGATTCGAACCATTCTGCAAGTTCGACTATGTCCATGGACGCCAAATCGGCGATGTTTTTGTTCTGTATTTTAAAATTGAGCGATTCTTGTCTTAGTCTGCTTCCGGCACAGGTCTGGCAGGCTACTTTGTCCATATAATCCTTTGCCCAACGTCTTAAAGATTTAGAGTCGTTTGCCTCGTAAGTGTGTTCCAGAAAGTTGGCGACACCTTCAAAATCGATTTTATAGCTTCTGGTGATACCTAAGGTTTTGGAGGCCACTTCGAAGGTCGATTTACCCCCATAAAAAATCACTTCCTTGGCGTCTTGTGGGATGTCTTCGAAAGGATCACTCAGTTTAAAATCATAGCGTTGAGCAATGATTTCCAGTTGCTTAAATACCCAGTTGCTCTTCATGGGGCCATGTGGAGCTAAAGCCCCTTGTTTTATGGAAAGCCTCGGATCTGGGACAATTTTTTCTAGGTTGATCTTATGCAAGCGTCCAAGGCCCTTACAGTCTGGGCACATGCCCTTGGGTGAGTTAAACGAGAAGTTGTTGGGCTCGGGGTTGGGGTAGGAGATGCCCGAGGTTGGACACATCAGCGAACGGCTAAAAAAACGCACAGCTTCCGTATCGTTATCCAAAACCATCAGCACATCGTCTCCGTGATACATAGCAGTAAGGATGGTCTCTGCCAAACGTTTATCACCTTCGGCTTCGTTGCCCACCTTAAGCCGATCTATAACAATTTCTATATCGTGCGTCTTGTAACGATCGATTCGCATGCCTTTGACCAAGTCCATCACTTGTCCATCTACGCGAACTTTTACAAAGCCTTGTTTGGCGATTTGTTCGAACAGCTCTCTATAGTGGCCTTTTCTGGATCGAACAACTGGAGCAAGGATGGAGACTTTTTTACCGGCAAATTCTTGAACGATCAACTCGGCGATTTGTTGGTCGTTATAACTTACCATGCGTTCGCCAGTTACATAAGAGTACGCATCGCTTGCCCTAGCATAGAGCAGGCGTAAAAAGTCGTAGATTTCTGTAATGGTCCCTACGGTAGAGCGTGGGCTACGAGAAGTGGTCTTTTGTTCGATGGCGATTACCGGAGAGAGCCCATCGATTTTGTCTACATCTGGTCGTTCGAGGCTCCCTAAAAATTGACGCGCGTAGGCGGAGAAGGTCTCTATATACCGTCGTTGTCCTTCTGCGTATATGGTGTCGAAGGCCAAAGAAGATTTACCACTTCCAGAAAGACCGGTAATAACAACCAATTCCTCCCGTGGAATAGACACATCGATGTCTTTCAAATTGTGCACTCTGGCACCTAAAACCTCTATAAATTCGTCCGTTTTGGGCATAATTTGCAAAGGTACACAATTGGCATTTAAAAAAATAGGGGGTAGGGCTCTAGGAATTGTTAAATACTAGCCGTTTGCCTCTTTGTTGACAAACTGATAAAAGCTGGTGGCGATAAAGAAGATAATCGCAATGACAATAGAGAACGAAATTGCCAATACTAAATCGGGAAGTCCCAACAGCATTTGCGCCAGTGGCATGAGGACGCCAAAGATCACCAAAAATATAAAGATCCCATATAAATAGCGAATCATTCCCGGCAGTTGCCTATCTGTTCTGCCTTGAAATTGAAAGAGTTTAGGGATTACTTCTTTGCTCATATATTCGCCCAATTTGGCCAAAAAGACCTCATTAAAGGTGGAGTCTTGAAAAGCTTCGCTATCGATAGTGTTGGCCAAGGTCATAATCTTTTCTTGGTGGCGTTCGAAGACATTGTTATAGTCCAGGGAACTTTTAAAGTTGCCATATTTATAGCCAAAATAATACCACAGCCCAGAACCGCATTTGTGTTCCAGCCATTTTGCAACGATGTCTTTGTTATAGACGCTTGGATATCTGATGTTTTCGGGCAGCTTCTTTTCCTTAGGGTTGGTCAGCAATAAGCTCTTGAGTTCCAGATAGAGATTTTCTGTATCGTCGTAGGGATGATGCTCTTGCAAAAATTCTATGGCCAATTTCGATTTCCCTTTGTAGAATTCCTTTACCTCAAAAAAAGTAAGACCTGCAAATTCTTCATCTATGTATTCTTTTAACCCAGGCATCCAGATTTTAGAATTGATTAAAATCTCTATGATGCTTCTAAACTGATGCATCTTTTGGGTGATTTTGCTCAGGTTATCTATGGCAAGATTTCGAGTGCTTTTTAGACCGATTGCCGAAGCAGCAAGATACACCATGATGATGGCCGCTAAAAAGCCGCTAATGGCGATAAAAATTGTGCTAACATCGTTTAGGGTAAGGGCAAAGGTGGGTTCTGTCTGTAGGCGTTTGTACAAAAAGAAAATCAGCACCATACAGATAACGCCACTGATGGCCAGTGGAATCATGGCGGAAAGCTCTTTTAAGAACGAACGATTCTCCCTCATGGGTGACGCACAAACAGCCATTGTTGGACAGCGATACATCACCAGCCAACAACAGCCAAATAGATTGGTTATTATTTACTCCCTCAAAAATAGAGCAATTGAAGGCATTATGTAGTAAAAACCCTACAATTCGACAAGATGTAAGAAATACCCGACAAACCGCATTAAAATCCTACCGCGGTATCATCACCTCTGGGGTCTGCGCCCCCTTCTAGGCGTCCATCGGGTAAAACCAAGATGCCATCAACTTTTCCCAAAATGGGCGCATAATCTTCGTTGGGGTGATAGCCTTTGGTTTTTAATGAGTCCATCAAGGTGGTTGAAAACCCTTCAGGCTCGAACAAAATGGTGTCGGGTAACCATTGATGATGAAAGCGGGGAGCGCTTACGGCCTGCTGCATACTCATGTCGTATTCGTATACATTGATTATGGTTTGAAATACCGAAGTGATAATGGTAGAGCCACCAGGGGTGCCAACGCTCATCCATAGCTTACCATCTCTTTCTACTAGCGTAGGTGTCATGCTAGATAGCATGCGCTTTTGAGGCTGAATAGAATTGGCTTCACCTCCTACGAGGCCATACATGTTCGGGGTGCCTGGCTTGCTGCTAAAGTCGTCCATCTCGTTGTTTAAAAAGATGCCCAATTCTGGCACATAAAGCTTAGAACCATAAGCGTCATTTAAAGTGGTGGTTACCGCGATGGCATTTCCGTAGGAGTCTACGATAGAGTAGTGGGTGGTTTCCATACTCTCATAGCCTGGAATCATCCCATAAGACAAAGAGTCTGAAGGCATGGCTTGTTCAAAATTAAAATTAGCCATCCGCTCTTTTACATAAGCCTCGGAGGTAAGCGTTTTTATGGGGATATCCACAAAATCCGGATCGCCCAAATAATAGCTGCGATCCGCATAGGCACGTCGCTCGGCTTCTGTGATCAACTGAATGCTTTGCATGGTATTATGACCGTATTCATCTAACGGAAAGGGTTCGACGGCCTTCATAATTTGCGCTAAACAAATTCCCCCACTAGATGGGGGAGCCATAGAAATCACCCTCAGGTCTTTATACTCAAATTCTACTGGTTCGCGCCAAACGGCTTCGTAAGCCTTAAGATCTTCCAACGTCATTACACCTCCAGTGCCCTGTACTCGATCGATTAACTTTTGGGCAAAAGGACCATTGTAGAATTCGGAGCGTCCGTTTTCGGCCAAACCCCGCAATACGTCTGCCAAGGGCTGGTTTACAAAGGTATCTCCTGCTTTAAAGCTACCCATCATAGCGATGGTATCTGGGTTGATACGGGCAAATTCCTCTTGAAATCGTGCTAGGCGATGCGCCTGCTTTTCTGTAATGGTGTAGCCCTTCTCGGCCAGTTCAATCACAGGCTGGATGATGGTTTCGATAGGTAGTTTCCCGAGCTTTTCGTGAGCAGCAAATACTCCAGCTACTGTTCCGGGCACCCCAACAGCCAAGCCGCCATCTGTACTTTTACCTGCCACAACTTCTCCTGTCTTGTCCAAATACATATCTCTACTTGCGGCCATAGGGGCCTTTTCGCGATAATCTAAGGCGCCTATTTCGCCATAGGAGGTGCGATACACCATAAACCCACCACCCCCTAGGTTGCCAGCTACTGGGTAAGCAACGGCCAAAGCAAGTTCTGTAGCCACCATAGCATCGAAGGCATTACCGCCTTGTTCCATAATGGCCGAACCTATGCGCGAGGCTTCTTCTCGAGCGGACACCACCATGGCGTTCTCTGTGATTAATCCATCTACAGCGCTAGGGTCTTGGCTAAGGGTTTGTGATTCGTCTTTTGGCTGTTGGCAAGCGACCACTGCCAACACAAATAGGGACAAAAGGTATTTCATAAGGATGCTAGTTTGGTTTTGCTTTCTGCGATGAGTTCTTGAAAGAACTCGGTAAATTCTTGTTCAAAGGCTTCGTAATATTCCTGTAGTTCTGTTACGGCCTGGTCCATACGCGATCGGCCTTTGGTTCTGTGATTCATCTGACTCAAAATCTTACCAATACCATCTACTGTAGCGTAGGAGAGCAGCCAGTTGTCTGCTATCATATAGGGCATTAATCGCTTAGTGCGCACAGGCAGGCTTTCGTAATGTTGGTGCAACAATTCGTAAAAGTCCTGCACATAGTCTGCTAAGGGCTGAGGATGATAAGCTGCCCAGTTTTTGGCCAGGTAATGATCGTACAAAATATCGACTATTACCCCGCTGTAGTGCCTGTAATTGGCATGGAGTCGAGCAGTGCTTTGACGTACGGTTGGATGGCTGTCTGTGAACGAATCTATAAAGCGATGGAGCAACACGCCTTTCTGAATTCCTGGCGGATGGTTTTGGTAACTCTTACCCTTTATTCCATCGGCGATAAAATTACCGATAATCACTTGTTCTTCCGAGCCGGAAAGGTAGATATGTGCGAGAAAATTCACATTGGACAATTTACGAATTTGATTCGGTTATGGAATTCGAAGTCCTATCTTTGTCAAAATTTTTACTATGACCCTAATCAAATCTATTTCCGGAATAAGAGGTACCATTGGAGGGCCCATCGGAGACAACCTAACACCGATCGATGCCGTTCAATTCGCCGCAGCCTATGGAGCTTGGGTAAAAGAACAACGCAGCAAAGAAAACTACCGGGTGGTTGTAGGACGCGATGCCAGGATATCTGGAGAGATGATTCAGCAATTGGTTATGCAAACCTTAGTTGGGATGGGGATAGACGTGGTAGACCTTGGTCTATCTACAACCCCTACGGTCGAAGTAGCGGTAGACTTAGAGCATGCAGATGGAGGCATCATATTAACGGCCAGCCATAACCCCAAACAATGGAATGCTTTAAAACTGTTAAATGCCAAAGGCGAGTTTTTAAATGCCGATGCAGGAGCTCGTATCTTGGAGTTGGCGGCCTCTAAGGATTTGTTATTTGCCGATGTAGATGATTTGGGTGAAGTGATTCGAAACGAGGCCTATATCGATATGCACATCGATGAAATTTTGGAATTGGAGCTCGTAGATGTAGAAGCCATTAAAAGGGCCGGATTTAAAGTTGTAGTAGATGCTGTGAACTCTACTGGTGGGATAGCTATCCCATTGTTGCTCGACGCCTTAAATGTGCAAACCATAAAAATACATTGTACACCAAATGGCTTGTTTCCCCACAACCCAGAACCATTAAAGGAGCATCTAGGAGACTTGATGACCGAAGTTCTGGACCATGACGCCGATATGGGAATCGTGGTAGACCCTGATGTAGATCGGCTGGCCTTTGTGGATGAGAAGGGAGAGATGTTTGGTGAAGAGTATACCTTGGTAGCCGTAGCAGACTATATTCTGACCCATAAAAAAGGTAGCACTGTTTCTAATTTGTCTTCTTCTAGAGCGCTTAGAGACGTTACTCAGGCACATGGTTGCGAGTATCATGCCGCTGCCGTTGGCGAAGTGAATGTGGTACAAAAGATGAAAGATACAGCGGCCGTAATCGGGGGAGAAGGTAATGGAGGTATTATCTATCCAGAGCTGCATTACGGACGTGATAGTTTGGTAGGAATCGCCTTGTTTTTATCTCATTTGGCTCACAAACAGGTTTCGATGAGCAATTTAAGGGCTTCTTATCCGGCCTATTTTATGAGTAAGCAAAAAATCACCTTAACTCCCGGTTTGGATGTAGATGCCTTACTTGCTCAAATCAAAGACAAGTATGCCTCCGAAAATCCGATGACCATCGATGGAGTTAAAATCGATTTTGCAGAGGAGTGGGTACATATGCGTAAATCCAATACAGAACCCATTATCAGAATTTATACAGAAGCAAGTTCGCAGACCGCTGCAGATGCGCTTGCAGATCGATTTGTCGCCGAATTAGCGGCCTTATCAGGAATCTAAGCCTTTCTGTGTTTCCAACGTTTATGAGACCATAAATAATAAGAAGGGGCCTGTCTAATCTGGGCCTCCAGCTGATCATAAAATAGCCGTGTTATTTGGTAGTCAGGCAAATTTTGTGCGTTCTCTGCCAAAGGTACTAACGTAGCCTGATAGCGACTTCGCCCCACTTTTACTATCTTCAGAAATATGGGTGCAAACCCCAATTTTTTAGCCAGATCTTCAGTTCCGGTAAACATAGGGACATCGATGTCCATAAAGGTGTCGCGGTGCTTAAAATTTCCAGGACGTGGGGTTTGGTCGGATAAAATCAGGCTTATACAAAATTCTTCTCGTTGCTTGGCCCTAAATAGGGTTGGTACTATTTTGGTATTCGGCACTACTTCTGCACCAAAGCGGCCTCTTAGCTTTTTAATAAGTCGGTCAAAATAGGGATTGTCCAATTTTTTGTAAACACCATAACCCTTAAAATCGAATTGCCGTCCCAGGATACCACTCCATTCCCAATTTCCGTAGTGGCCACACATAATCAGCATGCTTTGTCCTTTTTGTTGGTACCGGGTGATAAGCTCAGGGTTGGTATACGTGAACCGCTTAGCCATTGTCTTTTCAGAGATTGTCAAGACTTTAATGCTTTCGAAAATCAGGTCGCACAAATGGCGGTAGAACTCTCGCGCAATCTTCTTCTGTTCTTCCGGACTTTTCTCCGGAAGCGCTAAGGCGATATTGGCTTTAACCACCTTTCTTCTATACCCTATGATGTAGTAGGCGAGCACAAATAGTACACTAGACTTGATGTGTAAGACCCAGAGGGGCATTACAGAAAGTAGCCAAATAATGGGGTAAAGCAGGATATAGATTAATCTTTGCATGGGAAAACTGAACAAAACTAACTAATTTTATTACAAACTAATTCAACTAAACAAGCATCTATGGGAAGTATTGACTTTGTCACCCTGGTAATTATTGCTGCCAATGTTCTGATCTCCATTAAAGGATTCAATGATTTTAGCTTTTTCGAAAAGTATAAATTTAACATCGCTGGCATTCGAAATGGAGAACAGATTCGCTTTTTCTCATCGGGTTTTCTACATGCCGACTTTAGTCACTTACTTTTTAATATGCTGGCTTTGTTCTTCTTTGCCGGTGATGTGATTTATTTTTTAGGTGTTACGAGGTTCTTGGTTATCTATCTAGCGAGTTTATTGGCAGGAAACCTCTTGTCGTATTATTTTCATAAAAACGAATACCATTACAGCGCAGTCGGAGCGAGCGGGGCAGTGATGGGAGTATTGTATAGTTCTATCTTGTTTAATCCTATGCAGAGCATCAACTTTATCCCGGCTTGGTTGTTTGGATTGATCTATCTGGGTTATTCTGTTTATGGGATGAAGAATCGCATAGGGAATATCGGGCACGATGCCCATATAGGCGGTGCTATTGCCGGATATCTGGCCACCTTGGTATTTGCCCCTTATTTATTCGAAACCCGGCTTTGGCTAATCGCTTTGATGTCCATACCGATCATAGTTCTGCTGGTACTAAACAAGCTGGGTAAGCTTTAGTCCATCAACTGAGCGATGCGGTTTTCTAGAGCTTGACCGCGAAGGTTCTTGTCTATTATTCTGCCTTCTTCATCTAGTAAAAAGGTAGCCGGAATGCTACGTACATTATACTGTCTGGCGATAGGATCTTGCCAAAATTTTAAATTGGAAACATGGTACCAATCCATTTTGTCGTCTTCTATAGCCTTCAACCAACGAGCCTTCTGCCCATTTTTATCGAGCGAGACACTTATAATATTTAACCCCTTGTCATGGTACTTGTTATATACACGCACTACATTGGGGTTTTCCATACGACACGGGCGACACCAGGAGGCCCAAAAGTCGATGATGGTATATTTGCCCATAGCATCGGTTAACGAAAGCATGTTTCCGTTAGGATCCGGAGCTTGAAAGTCTGGAGCCACTCCACCGACAGAGGCTTTCTTTTTGGCCGCCATGGTCCGTTGTAAATCCCCCACCTCGGGGTTGTCTGCCATTTTTGGACTTAAATTTGCGATAAACGTTTCTACCTGTTGTGGTGACATTTCGTCCTTGCCAAACAGCTCTTTTACCAGCATCAGGCTAAAAAGACTGTTGGGGTTATTCTTAACAAAACTCCTTTTGTATTGTTGCTCCTTTTGCGTCAGCATGGTGTTTTGTTGACGGTATTCATTAATCATGATTCCGTCCTGTTCTAACTGGGCTTGTTTGTACAATTGTCCAACTTCCGCCTTTTGGCGATTGATGCCGGCGATTTCTTGGTTGTAAGTACGATACAACTCATTTTCTTTTCCGCCTAATACGTAAGACGCTCCGATACTGTCCTTGTATATATGGGCGTTCAATTCTTCGTTTTCCACAAAGAAAATGATATTGTTGTTTTTTCCTTCTGCTTTTAATAATCGCAACTCGGCCTGATCTACCTCGGGTAGATTTGCGCTAAAGCGTTCTTTTTGCACTTCGAACGTATCTATTACCTTGGGTTGGTTATTAACCACTTGGTAGAGCATGATACTGGTTCCGTCTGCAAATCCACGAGCTTCCCCCTTGAGGGCTATGCCATTAGCGTCTTTTTCGCCACAAGAAACTAGTAAAACTGTAATAAAAAGGTAAATTATGCGTCTCATCTGTTGTAGGATTGATTGACAAAAATAGCAGGAATTTTTAATTGTGCCCTTGCAGTCACCCTCAAATTAATGTTAATGGAATAGATCGTAAATGTCGCATTGGGCGATTATTCGTAAATTTGCCATGCTATGGGTGGACTAAAGACCAAAATATTCGATCAATCATTTCCGATGAAAATCACCATCAGTTTTCATAAACTGATACAGCAATATCGGGATCGCCTAGAGGACTCCAACGATTTGGTTCGTGTGCGGGCAGAGCAGATTGTAGACTTTATTGAGAAAAACCCTAAGCTAGAAACTGGGCTAAAGAGCGATGCTGAACTGGTCGAGTATCAAGAAGAGGTAGACTATATCTTGGAAGATCTTTTCGCAGGGGTGCTAACCAATAACGAGATCAAGATTGCAACCATCCCCTTCCAGCAGCATATTTTAACGGCTAGCCAACGCTATAAAAACATTATTGATGTCCCTAATGAAGGTTTCGAGTTAGAGCTTTCGAACTTTGACGGAGATCAGTTATTTATCATGGGCTGCAGCATTATATTAAATGCATATTATGGACGCCCAATTGACTTTAAGCGTCCATTCTTTTACGACATTCCAGATAAGAATGGCATTATGCGTCACTATAGAGTAGTGTACAATGGAGACTTTATCGATATCGCTAAAGGGCCCGATGCAAAGGATATTACAGATCAAGACATTGCAGAGTTGCTTGACAACTTCGATAATATTGACTTGTGGAAAGAGAAGTTTCCTCCGGGAAGTTGGGAATTCCGCGGCTTTGTAATCGCAAATATGTACGATGCGACCACCGATATGTCCTTGTCGAACTTTAAAGCGAGTCTTTTAAAAACCGATACCAAGGATAGTGACTTTGCCAAAGGCTTTGAAACGGTGCTTCGTGCCATATTTAACCTTCCAAACATCAAGGTGGGATATACCATTTTTAACCCAGAGGAGAACACATTCGAGCGGCCACCAACTTTGATTGAGGTCAATAGTTATATTTTAAATGGTGTAGAATCAGAGAACTGTAATACAGCACTTTGCGATAATTCACATAAAGAGTTACTTCAGCTGGGTAATTCATATACCATCTCTGATGTTCCTCGATATCATAAAGCCTATCCAAAAAATACTTTGTACCGCAAATTACACGAACAAGGAATTGGTAGTGCCATCATTACTCCGCTTATCAACGACGGAGTGCTGCATGGAGTTATGGAGTTGGTATCAGAAAACCCTAGAGATCTGCATTCCATCAATGCAAACAAGCTCGAAGATGTCTTACCGTTTTTAGTCGATTCGGTAGCACGATCGAGTGAGAAGACAGAGAACGATTTGGAGTTATTGATCCAAAACGAGTGTACTTCGATCCACCCGAGTGTGCATTGGAAGTTTAAAGAAGAGGCTAAGCGTGTCTATAAGTCGGGATTAAATGGAATAGAGGCGACCTTTAGAGAAATCGTATTCCCAGATGTTTATCATCTCTATGGACAAATAGACATCAAGGGATCATCTATGGCACGTAACGAGGCTGTTCAAGCAGATTTAGGGCTACAATTAGGAGCTGTAAAGAAAATCATGAGCGAGATCCATAAGCGGCAGCCCATGACCATTTACGAGCAATTGTTATTCCGCATAGATACTTATCTGGAGGAAATGGATCAGCATATGCAAGTGGATAGCGAATGGCAGGTGCTTAACTTTTTAAGAACAGAAGTGATTCCGCTCTTCGACTTTGTTAGAAAGAAGGATCGTGACATGGACAAGCTTATCGATAAGTATTTCGATCAGTTAGACCAAGACAAAGGCTTTATGTACCGTCATCGCAAGGCTTATGACGATTCTGTGATGCAGATCAACAAGGCCATGGCTAACTTGTTGGACGCCAAACAAGAGGAAGCACAGCAGATGTACCCACATTATTACGAGCGCTTTAAAACGGATGGGGTAGAGCACAATTTGTACATAGGCGAAACCATCACTAAGGACGATAGCTTTAACGAAATTTACCTGTATAACCTGCGATTGTGGCAATTGCAAGCGATGTGGGAAATGGAGAATAGATATTATCAGTTAAAAGAAGATCTACCATTGCCTTTGGATGTTTCTTCGTTGGTGCTCGTGTTTAATAGCTCGCTCGCCTTGCGTTTTAGAATGGACGAAAAGCGTTTCGATGTGGATGGGACCTACAATGCCCGCTACGAAGTGGTTAAAAAACGAGTGGACAAAGCCAAGATAAAAGGTACCGATGAGCGCATTACCCAGCCAGGTAAAATGACCATTGTTTACTCACAGCGCATCGATGAGGTAGAATATCTAAAGTATGTGAGGTTTTTACAAGCCAAGCATATGTTAGGCGAGGAGGTGGAAATTCTAAACTTAGAAGACTTGCAAGGAGTGACAGGTCTCAAGGCCATCCGTGTAAATATCCTTTACCAAACAGGCAAGGGCAATAAAGGGTATTATACTTACGAAGATTTGATGGACACTATCAGGGATTAGCGCTCTACAGTTCCCCACATCCAAAAAGACACAGAAAAGGCGATCACAGAAATGATGATTCCTGCCATAAAAATGCTATAGGTTAATCGCAAAATTTTGTACTTGCGGTTTAACACCAGGCCAAGAAAATACAAGTCTTTTGTTAATGAGGAATAGATGTATTCCTTATCGCGCAAAAGTTCATTCATCGCCCATTGATACTGCTCTAGGCTCATGTGGTGAAAATTTCCGAAGAACAATAAATTGACTTTCTTTTGCTCGACATCTTCTTTGGTAAATCTACCTGAGGTTACATTGGGCCTCGTGGCCAAAATGGACAGTATAATAGAGATGACAGTAAAAAACAAAAAGATAACCGTCGGACCAATGAGGTAATGATTGGATGGGTTATCCAGTTTGGGAATTAAATTGGATAAGGCGATAGAAATGATAATGGCGTTTACCGACAGCAAAATATTCGCTTTAGTGTCGGCGATGTCGCTCAATTTGATGTGGTTACGCAGGGTGACTCTAAAGACACTTTGGATGGCCTTGTCGGGATCCTGAACCTTCAATTGCTTTTTCTCTTCCCGCTTTTTACTCTTTTTTATCTGATCGATGGCAGCAGCTTCTTTCTTCATGTTCTCGATATTCTTTCGTTTCCCTTCTTCCCAGTTTTGTTGGGCATATTCGGTTTGGAAATGGTGCTTGTTTTCTAACAAATCGATGTTCCCTGCCAACCATGTGCGCTTATTCATGTCTTTGATGCCCTGCATCCGCAGCTCTAAACGCAGAAATTCGCTGGCCTCCTGAAAATATTCTTTTGCAAAATGAGAAGCGTCGGCATCCCTCAAGATACGTTGCATTTGGGTGGTAGGCGAGGCATCCATCTTGGTCGCCAAAATATTTTCTTGTATGGTAGAAATACGTTCAGCATCGAGGCTCTGCTCGCTTAAAAATTCCTTAGCCATCGAGGCACTTCTGGCCTCATGCCCTTCACAGCCATGGATGTACCCAACATCGTGTAATAACGCAGAAAGTAATACGATTTCACGATCTTTGTCACTAAGTTTGGAATGTTCAGCTATTTCTTTTGTACTTTTAAAAACACGGCTAGTATGTGTCAAATTGTGATACAAGCAATTGCCGGGTAATTGTTCGGAAAGTAAATCCTGAACGTACTGTTTGGTTTTATCGATTAATGCCGTCATAAGAAGAAGCAAATTACTAATTTTTACGTTAGCCCGAGTAAATGAATAAAGTTTACATGGCCGCCATGGGCCTGCTGCTTATCCTACTATCTGCCTGCGCCAGTTATAAGACGCAGTATGCCCAATCGCCTGGGGCATTAATCAAGCCCATCCCAGCCAAGGATGGAACAGAGGTTTTTTACCTGTTAGGAGATGCTGGTAATGCGGGCTCTCCAAAGGGCAACCTGGTACTCAATGCCTTTAGAGATCTTACAAGAGATCAAAACACCAAGGATGCTCATTTGGTTTTTTTAGGAGATAATGTTTACGACAAAGGTATGGGAGGCGAAGAAGGTTCTGCCTTACGCGCAGATGCGCAGCGAAGACTACAAGCACAGACCGATGTTAAAGCGTTTTTTGATGGCGACATCCTTTTCATTCCTGGCAATCATGACTGGTATTCGGGCCTTCCTGCATTAAAAGTGCAGGAAAAATTTGTAGAAGAGCGCGTTGGTAAGGATGCCTTTAAGCCTGAAGATGGCTGCCCCATAGAACGAATCGAAATAAGCGACCAAGTGGTCCTGTTAGTAATAGATACCCAATGGTATTTGGCACGCTGGGATAAGCATCCCACCATCAATGACGAATGTGAGATCAAAACACGCGGCGAATTTATCGATGAATTGGAGGGCGAGTTAAAAAAACATAACGAGAAAACGGTATTAGTGGCCATGCATCATCCGGCCTATACTTATGGCCCACACAATGCAGGATTTAGTGCAGATAAGCATTTGTTCCCGATGCAAAATAAAATACCATTACCAGGCCTAGCATCTATCGCACTGCAACTTAGAGCTTCTGGAGGGGTTTCTCCTCAAGACAGGAATAGTAGTCGTTACGAAGAATTGATGGACCGCTTGACGACCCTAGTACAAGGTACCGATCGGGTCATTCTAATTTCTGGTCATGAACACTCTTTGCAGTATATAGAGGATGACAAGGTGAAACAGATAGTATCTGGTTCGGCCTCTAAAAGATCTGCTGTGAAGTTGGGAACTCATGCAAAATTTTCTCATGGAGATTTGGGCTTTGCAAAACTTATGGTACATGCAGATGGCAGCTCCGAGGTAGAATATTATGGTTTAGACGATGATGGGAAGGCCAAATTATTATTCCAAACTGAAGTGCATCAAAAATCCCAGGAATATCCAACAGCCCAATTAGAAGATCGTTTTGATGCAGAAAGTAAAGCCACGATTTACGAGCCTTCTGCTATTGATAAGAGTAGTACCTATACATGGTTTTGGGGCGATCATTACCGTTATGTCTATGGCACCCAGATAAGTATTCCCGTAGTAACAATAGATACACTTATGGGTGGAATGCGCATCGAAAGAAGGGGAGGAGGACATCAAACGCGCTCGCTGCGGCTCACTGACCCATCTGGCAGAAACTTTGCACTAAGAGGCATTAAAAAAAGCGCTACGCGCTATTTACAAAGTGTTTTGTTTACCAACACCTACGTAGAAAAAGATTTCGAGAATACCCTTACCGAAGAGTTGGTCCTAGATTTTTATACGGCTAGTCATCCGTTTGCATCGTTTGTAGTAGGACCTATGGCAGACGCCGTAGGCGTTTATCATACCAACCCAATGTTGTTCTACATGCCCAAGCATAAAGCATTAGGAAAGTACAATTACGATTTTGGCGACGAGTTGTATATCATGGAAGAACGCCCAGATGATGGATTTTTAAATGTGGCGTCTTTTGGAAATCCAGACGATATAGAAAGCACCTCGGATATGCGAAAGCATTTGCGAAAGGACGAAAAGTACCAAGTAGATGAAGCTGCTTTTATTCGTGCTCGCTTGTTCGACATGCTCCTTGGAGATTGGGACCGTCATCAGGACCAGTGGCGCTGGTCTCGATTTAATCATAGCAAGGACTCGGTAACATTTAGACCAATCCCTCGCGACCGGGATCAAGTATTTTCCAACTACGATGGCTCGCTTTTGGATTTACTCCGTTTATTGGCTCCGTCTACACAGCAGTTGCAGACTTTCAATCCTAAAATCAAGGACATTAAATGGCTCAATGCTGCTGGGATTAAACTGGATCGGTCTTTTATACAGCAGGCAGGACGAGAACAATGGTTGGAACAAGCCAGAATTCTTCAAGAAGGTTTAACCGACGCGGTAATCGACCAAGCATTCGAGGCCTTACCTAAGGAAGTTCAAGACCAGACGGCTCAAAACATTAAAGAGATTCTTAAATCTAGGCGTGATGCCGTAGTTGATTTAGCAGAACGCTATTATGAGTATGTTTCGCGTTTGGTTATTATTACGGGTACCGACAAGGATGATCATTTCGAGATTACTCGGGGAGAAGGCCAGACAACCATTACCGTCCATAGAATAAAAAGCGACGGCTTAAGTCCTGCATATAAAACGAGAATCATCGACAGTGATGATACCGACGAGGTTTGGATTTATGGTTTGGATGATGACGATCATTTTATCGTTAAGGGAACTGGTAAAAAGCCTGTATTTCTGCGGATTATCGGAGGACAGAACAATGATGTTTACAATTTCGAAAATGGCCAAAAGGTAAAGGTGTACGACCACAGGTCTAAACCCAATACAGTAGAACATGCCAGAGGCGCTAAAGTGCGTCTAACGGATAATTATCAGATGAACACCTACGATTATCAAAAGCAAATCACCAGATCCAACAACATTATACCCTCCATTGGAGCAAATCCAGACGACGGGCTTCGATTGGGTGTTACTGATGTTTATACGATCAAAGGGTTTAAGGCAAATCCTTATTACCAAAAACACACATTTGGTTTGCAGTATTATTTTTCGACCAATGGATACGATTTTAAGTATCAGGGAGACTTTGCAAATGTCTTTGGTAATTGGAATCTGGTGTTAGACGCACGAATGACATCAGAGAATTATGCCCGGAACTTCTTTGGTTACGGAAATCAAACAGAGTGGGACCGCGAAGAAGAGGTTTTGGATTATCACCGCGTCCGAACCGGGACTTTTTCTGGTCGAGTAGGAGCTATTCGCAATGGTGAGTACGGCAGTAAACTTGGGTTTTCTGCAGGGATGGGTGCCATCTCTGTAGAGGATACCCCAGATCGATTTATCACAGAGTTCTTCGCAGATCAACCAGAAGTGTTCGATACCGCGACATTGGCCGATGTGAGTTTTTACTATTATTTTAAAAATTTTGATATCGAAAGCAATCCAACCCGCGGGATGAATTTCCAATTTCGGGCAGGCGTGCAAGCCAATATTGACGACTTCAACCAGACTTATTCCTATTTTCAGCCCGAAATTATCTTTTATAATCCATTGAGTAGAGATAAGAAATGGGTCTTAAAGACGATGGCGGAAGGCCAGTTTAACATAGGCAACGGCTATCAGTTTTATCAGGCCGCGACGCTTGGAGGCAATACAGGGCTAAGAGGATATAGAACAGAGCGATTCTCGGGCGATTCGGCATTGGCTTTTGGAGGTGATTTGCGCTATAGCTTCGACCAAATGAAGACGAGTATACTGCCGCTTCAGTTTGGATTATACGGAGGCTACGATATAGGGCGTGTTTGGTATTCTGGAGAAAATTCTTCTATATGGCATGACAACTTAGGTGGAGGTGTTTTTTTCAATGCGGTTAATTCGGTCTTTGGCGATTTAGGGGTCTTTGTTGGAGACGAAGGCGCTCGGGTCTCATTTGGCTTTGGCGTGGGCTTTTAGCAAATCTAGATCTACCCAATAAAGATTTCTTCCTTTTCCACCACTGCGTTCATCGGCAATTATCACCTGTTTGGGCCCTACAAAACTGATGCTTTCTTTTTGGGTTCGATGCGCCAATTTGTATTTGGTGATAGTCCCGCTTAATATGTCTTCGGGTGCAAAATCGGTAATGGTCCAAACTTTGTTATAGGACAGCAAAGCGATGGTTGTTTTATCTTCGGAAATGGCTGCGCCGGTAATCTGACAATCGCGGCGATCCTCGCAAACATTTATGGTCCCTATTTTTATAGCGATTTGATTTCCGGCTTTGGCTTCTAATCGATAAAGGGTGGAGCGTCCATCAAAATTTTTTGCTCGATTTCTGCTAAAGAGATAGAAATAACCCTCTAGATAAAAGAAGGCTTCTATATCGTAGCTTTTCTTTTTGCTCTTTGGAGGAAATTTTTTTTGATCTTCTAAGGAAAAATTTAAAACCCAAGGTGCCATGGCTTTGCATACATCCTTTGGTGGCAATTCGATAGCATAGATCTTCAAATCCTTCCGCTTACTTCTATTGTTTCCAAAATCTCCAATAAAGAGTTGTCTATCGGGTCCCATACTTAGGTCCTCCCAATCGGTATTCGTCGCACCCTTAACATCTATGATGCATTTAACGTCTTTAGATATAGTATCGTAGCCAAAAACCTGGGATGTATTGCCCGAATCGTTTACCATCCATATTAGGCCGCTCATTTGGTCGTATTCGATCCCGCTCACCTCCTTCATCACCTTGGGTAGGCGCAGTTCGTTGTAGGCTGGTTTTTTGCCTTGTCCGCAACTAGAAAGTGGTATTACAAGGAGTAGAGCAAGTAGAAGGATGTAAGTGAATTTGTGCATGCAGAAAAGCTTCAGCAGGCAATATCGTAAAATTTAAAATTCCAAGACTTTTAGACTTGGAAATATTGTACTTTTGACCCGAAATTTACCCCATGTCAGAATTACTACAAATTGCCATAGAAGCAGCCTTAGCTGGAGGACGAGAGATCATGAGTATTTATGCCACAGATTTTGAAGTCGATTATAAAGGTGACGATTCACCATTGACACAGGCTGATGAGAACGCCAACGCAGTGATCAATCAATTTTTGATCCCAACAGGCATCCCGATTATTTCCGAAGAAAACAAACAGACGGATTATAGGGTTCGTAAAAATTGGAATCGTTGCTGGATCGTTGATCCATTGGATGGTACCAAAGAGTTTGTGAAGCGCAATGGTGAGTTTACAGTTAATATTGCTTTGGTAGAGGATGGAAACCCTATTATGGGCGTTATTTATGTGCCGGTAAGTGGAGAGTTATATTATAACGATAGTAAGGCGGACGAGGCTTATAAGTTAATCGTAGGCGAAGAAGTAATGGATTTGGACAAAGCCACTTTGATGGTGCCGAAGCCAAAAGCCAATCCTATTAAAATTGTTGGAAGCCGCTCGCATTTAAACGATGCAACCAAGGACTTTATGAACTCCTTGGATGTGCCAACAGAAATTGTTTCTAAAGGGAGCTCGCTTAAGTTTTGTTTGGTGGCAGAAGGGGAGGCGCAAGTCTATCCTCGTTTTGCTCCTACGATGGAATGGGATACAGCTGCAGGACAGGCCATTTGTCAAGCGGTTGGCTTACAAGTCATCAATCAGGACACAGGGAAGCGACTAGAGTACAACAAGGAAAACTTGTTGAACCCTTATTTTTTGGTAAAAGCATAACATGACCACCTACCGCAAGGAATCACATATTAGGAGCTTGCTCAAGGGGATTTCCTGGAGGGTTCTTGCTACCACCGATACCGTTTTGGTAGTGTTGTTGGTTACTTGTTTATCGGGGGTATGTAGTATAGAGGATGCACTGGCAATAGGAACCGCCGAGTTTCTTATTAAGTTTGCAGTGTACTATGTACACGAACGTATTTGGCAGTCCGCACGCTCCAAAAAGGGGATGAGCACCCGCCAGACCCTGTATAAAACTATATCATGGAGAATCATCGCTACAACGATGACTTTCCTAATATCCGGAGTTGTTTTAGATAAATTTGATGAAGTAGCTTTATACATCGCGTTGACCGAGCTATTTACTAAATTTGTGTTGTATTATCTTCACGAACGATTGTGGTTGAAGATTCCATTAGGAAGAATACGCAATTATGTTTTTAAAAAATTCCTGAGTCGATAATGGAAAAAAACATTGTAACACATCAGTTTAATGTTACTAAGAAAGATAGGCAGGCCCTAAATATGCATGGCTCCTTTCTTATATGGTTTACTGGTCTGTCAGGATCAGGCAAGTCTACCTTAGCCAACGCTGTAGAGCAGCGATTAAACGAACAAGGAATACATACGTATACCTTAGACGGGGATAATGTCCGCGGGGGTTTAAACAACAATCTTAGTTTTTCGCCAGAAGATCGGAAGGAGAATATCCGGCGCATCGCTGAAGTGGCCAATTTAATGGTGGATGCTGGCCTAGTGGTATTGGCGGCTTTTGTTTCTCCTTATCAAAAAGACCGAGAAATGATACGAGCTATTGTAGGCGAGGATCACTTTCATCAGATACATGTAAACACGCCGATTGAGGTATGCGAAGCACGAGACGTTAAAGGTCTATATGCCAAAGCGCGCTCCGGAGAAATACTAGATTTTACCGGTGTGAATGCTCCTTACGAGGCCCCATTGGCACCAGATTTGGCGGTAGACACCAGCCAGATGGATATAAACGAAGCAGCTTCCCAAGTGATGGGATCTATAGAATCAAAATTGAAGCAAGAAAATGAGTAAGTATTATTTAAATTACTTGGACGAATTGGAGTCTGAGGCCATCTTTATTCTGCGCGAAGTATGGGCGCAGTTCGAAAATCCGGTTATTCTCTTTTCGGGAGGAAAGGACTCCATCCTGGTGACGCATTTGGCTAAGAAGGCTTTTTATCCATCGAAAGTGCCATTTCCATTAATGCATGTCGATACAGGACATAATTTTCCAGAAACCATCCAATTTAGAGATGATTTGATAAAGGAACTAGGTGCCCAGTTAATTGTGGGGTCCGTCCAAGAATCGATCGACAAGGGAAGAGTGGCAGAAGAGAAAGGCAAAAGTGCTACTCGTAATGCCTTGCAGATTACGACCTTACTGGATGCCATAGAGGAAAATAATATAGATTGCGCCATTGGTGGGGGACGCCGAGACGAAGAAAAGGCAAGGGCCAAGGAACGTTTTTTCTCTCATCGTGATGACTTTGGGCAATGGGACCCAAAAAATCAACGTCCAGAATTATGGAACATTTTAAATGGTAAACATTTCGAAGGCGAACATTTTCGAGCTTTCCCAATTAGTAATTGGACAGAAATGGATGTTTGGAACTACATCTTGCGAGAGAATATAAGCATCCCTTCATTGTATTTTGCCCACGACCGACAAGTTGTTTGGCGTAGCAATAGTTGGATACCCGTTTCGGATCATCTAATCATGGAGGAACAAGAGGAAGTACACAACAAAAAAATTCGATTTAGAACATTGGGTGATATCACTATTACCGGTGGAATCGAATCTGACGCTGATACCCTAGAGAAAATCGTACAGGAAGTGTCGGCAATGAAACAGACAGAAAGAGGGAACAGAAGTGACGACAAGCGAAGTGAAACCGCGATGGAAGATCGTAAACGCCAAGGGTATTTTTAATCTACAGAAGATGAGCACACAGATAGACAACAATCAGTTATTAAGATTTACCACTGCAGGTAGTGTAGATGACGGTAAAAGTACCCTAATCGGTCGCCTCCTATACGATTCTAAGGCCATTTTTGAGGATCAGTTAGAGGCTGTAGAGAACACTAGTAAGCGAAAGGGACACGAAGGGGTAGACCTTGCTTTGTTTACCGATGGTTTAAAAGACGAGCGAGAACAAGGCATTACCATAGACGTAGCTTACCGCTATTTCACCACCCCTAAACGTAAATTTATTATTGCGGACACGCCGGGGCATATTCAGTACACCCGTAATATGGTTACTGGGGCTTCTACGGCCAATGCTGCATTAATTCTAATCGATGCGCGTAATGGCGTAATTGAACAGACCAAGCGTCATGCCTTTATCGCTTCATTACTTCAAATTCCGCACATAATTGTTTGTGTCAACAAGATGGACTTGGTGGACTATAAAGAAGAAGTTTACGAAAACATTATTTCGCAATTCGAAGAATTCTCGTCCAAACTATACGTTAAAGACATCCGATTTTTACCGATTAGTGCACTTGTTGGTGACAATGTGGTCAATCGATCCGAGAATATGGAGTGGTTCCAAGGCGCGCCTTTGTTGCACACCTTAGAGCACATGCACATCAGTAGTGACATCAACAAAATAGATGCGCGTTTCCCAGTACAAACAGTGCTTCGCCCGCAAAGCGAAGGATTTATCGATTACCGTGGCTATGCCGGTCGTGTAGCTAGTGGTATTTTACGCCCTGGTGATGATATCACTGTATTACCGTCTGGTTTTACTTCGGTAATCAAAACCATCGATGTAGAAGATGGTGCGTTGGAAGAAGCATATGCGCCAATGTCTGTTTCAATCACTTTAGAAGACGATATTGACATCAGTCGAGGCGATATGATTGTAAAGACCAACAACCAGCCAGAACCCGTTCAGGAGTTCGGAGCCATGTTGTGTTGGTTAAACAATGCGCCGGCACGTCCACGTGCTAAATACACAATTCTTCATACCGCTAACGAGCAGAAGGCGATGATTAAGGATGTGCTATATAAAATTGATATTGATAGCTACAACCGTGACGAAGAGAGCAAAGACTTGAATATGAACGATATTGCTCGGGTACGGATCCGCACAACCAGACCACTGATGATCGATGAGTACAGAGATAACAGAATTACAGGTAGTTTTGTGCTAATCGATGACGCCACGCATGAGACGGTAGCAGCTGGGATGATACTTTAAAATGATATTATTCAAAGGGAAAATAGCATCCTGGTATCGGTTAAGATTGAAGTTTAAACCTCTAACCACTTCGGAGAATATCTACATAGCCAAGCATTCCGTTATTGCCGAAAGAACTCAAATAGGTAGAGGAACACGGATTAATGGCAAAATAATAATCAAGGGAAGAGGAGATTGCATAATAGGCAATTACTGCGCACTAGGCGGAGGAATTCGAATCATTACAAGTAATCATGATACCGAAGAGCCTGTATTACAGTACGCTCTTTTGAAACGCATGGGCATTGACCTTACAGCAAAGGGCAGTAAGGACGTTTTGTTAGGCAATAATGTCTGGATCGGAGACGGGGCCATTATTTTGCCGGGTGTTACAATTGGTTCGCACTCCATCATAGCGGCTGGAGCGATTGTGACGAAAGACGTACCAGAATTTGCCATTGTTGGGGGAAATCCAGCTAAACTTATTAGGTATCGATTAAAAGAGTCAGATCAGAAAACATTAAAGAGTATAGATTGGGAGTTGTGGCCAGAACATAAAATTATTAGTTGGTTGCACAAAAAGAATAAATAACTTTATTGTTTTAATCCGTTGCGAAAACTTTTTGACATAATTCAAAGAGCAGACATTCGTTCTGCTTCTATCGGCAGTCTGCTACTAAAGTTTGCGACGGCCGCATTAGGAGTCTTAAACGCAGTGCTCCTCGCCAGGATGATGAGCATGGAGGGCTTGGGTTACTACGTTCTGGTTTATTCCACCATGATTTTATTGCTGGTTCCTGTTAATATGGGAATACCAAATCTTATCACAAGATACATGTCCAAATACATGGTTCATGATCAATGGAAGGAGATAAAGGGGCTAATGATAAAGACCAATGTTTTTGTTCTGGTCATGGTCCTGGTGCTATTGTTTTTGGCCTTTGTGTCCTATTTTCTTTGGTGGAGCCGGTATGATGCCGAGTTGGTTGATAGTTTTATCATTGGCTTTGGCTTAATTCCCGTAATAGGCTTTGGTTCTCTATGGGCCTCTGCCTTAAGAGGGATGAAACTGGTAGTCCTTGCCAACATTTCTGATCAGTTTTTAAGAACGTTCTTATTTAGCATTCTAATCGTGGCATGCTTGATCACGAAGGTCGAGATGTCTCCGCTGGTAGCCGTTAGCATACAGCTGATCGCTTCTGCCATGTCTGCAATGGTCGCTTTGTTATTAGTAGTCAGAAAATTGCTTCCAGAACTGAAAGGGCTAAGGCCAATCTACTGCACCAAGGAGTGGATCAAACAAACCATTCCATTCTCGATTAATGGCGGGGTTCAGACCATTCGAAGTAGGATGGTAAACTACATATTGATCGGGTTTGGCTCCGTAGAATCGGTAGCCCTGTACGAGGTCGCAACCAAAGGTTCTATTTTGGTATCTTTTACACTGGATGCCATGGCGAGCGCCATTTCATCATTTGTTTCGTCCTATTACGAAAAAGGCAATATGCAAGTGTTGCAAAAGATATTAAGAAAGGCAGGTCGCGTTGTTTTTCTGTTTTCGGCCCCAGTAGCAACCCTATTTATCCTAGGAGGAGAGGGCTTAATTGCATTGATCTTTGGACCGGAGTATACAGGAGCTTATATTCCCTTGGCCATCATGTGTGTAGGGCAATTGATCTCTGCCTTGGTTGGTTTGGTAGGGCTATTGTTGAACATGACCGGAGGACAAGCCGTTTTTTCAAGAAACAACGTGATCATGATGGTGCTCCAATTGGTATTGAGCATTCCAATGGTAATTTGGTTTGATGTTGTGGGTGCTGCCATCGTTAGTGCCTTGCTGGTGATCGTGCAAAACCTCACTTTGCTGCATTATGTAAAGAAACATTTAAAACTAAATACCGCCATTATAAATTTTTAGAACATTAGAAACAGGCAGTGCTAACTTTAGCCCGGACTCTTAAAAGACATGGAAATAGAAAGTAAAAATCCCAATTTATTCGTTCTTGGTGCGCCAAAATGTGGCACCACTTCCATTGTACATTATTTGCAGCAGCATCCGAATGTTTTTACATCTAATCCAAAGGAACCTCATTACTTCAATCTGGACAGTGGACATCGGTATTATTTCGAAGAGTCTAAATACCTGAAATTATTCGATTCAGCCGAACCTACCCACAAGTACCGGCTGGAAGGCTCTGTTTGGTATTTGTATTCCAAAGAAGCTGTGGATCATATTTTGGCTTTCGATCCGAATGCTAAATTCATCGTAGCATTAAGAGACCCTATCAGTATGTTCTTCTCTTTGTTCACAGAGTTAAAATACGGTGGAGCAGAACACTTAGACACTCCGATAGAGGGATGGAATGCCCAAGAGCCCAGAGCACTTGGTAAACAGTTGGGCAAGGGCGTTTCGGATCCTAAGCATTTGCAATATGGAAAGGTATGTAAGCTGGGAGAACAGTGCAGCCGATTGCTCAGCAAAGTAAATCGGTCTAATGTCCTTTTTGTCTTCTTGGAGGACCTGGCCAAAGATCCGGATAAGACCTATTTGGAAATTCAGTCTTTCCTCGAATTAGATGGCATTTCGCTGGATTCGTACGAGGTGGTGAATGCCAAGAAGGCGCGAAGATCCAAGCGCTTGTCGAATGTGCTGATAGGTGCAACCTATTTAAAGCGCCGCTTAGGACTTAATAAAGGCCTAGGGCTGGCTAATTGGATCAACAAGAAAAACGTAACCCAAAAGGTGGATAATTGGAGCGAAGATCGCGAGCAACTTACACCGGAGTTAAAAAGGTATTTTAAGGAAGATGTGCACTTGCTTGAGCAGGTCTTAAACAGAAATCTATCGCATTGGTTGAGTTAATTTCCATAGTCGTACCCCTTTACAACAAAGAAGGCCATATTGGTAAAACTTTGGATTCCATCTTGGATCAGACCTATAAAGAGTTTGAGGTTTTGGTTGTCGACGATGGTTCTACGGATGCATCTGCCGATGTAGTCCGATCTTATACCGATCATCGAATCCAGCTGATCCAAACATCAAACCAGGGCGTAAGTTCAGCACGAAATAAAGGCATCGAAGCGGCAAGAGGACATTGGGTTGCCTTTTTGGATGCAGACGATTGGTGGGATATTAGCTTCTTATCGGTTATGAAATGCGCCATAGAGAATTATCCTGAAAATAAAATATTTGCTAGTGGGAGATCCCGTGTGTTTAAAGACCAAACCGAACGTTACGCACACAAACTACTTCCTGCGGTTGGAGAGAGTTGCATATTGAATTATTTTCAAGTAATTGCTACAGATTTACCTTTGATAAACTCGTCAAATGCATGCATGGATAAGGCTCTGCTTATTGAGCATAATGGATTTAATCCTGGGCAAAGAAAGCACGAGGATCACGACCTTTGGATGAGAATTTGCACAAATAATGCCGTTGTATTTGTGAATCGGAATCTTTCGTTTTACAATAAAATTCAGGAAAATAGTGCTGCAGCCCAGCCTTATCGCTTCGAAGATTTTAATGGCTATCTCGACACCATGACCCTGGTATATCAGAAACTTGATAAGACAGAGCAAGCTTGGATGCGTAAATACGCCTTTAATTTTTTGTTGCACAAATGGCTCAAGAACAAAGCCTCTTATACTTCCGAGCAATTGGCTATTTTATATGGAAAAAGTAAAGCACTTTTGTCTGCTAACGGGAAAAGATTACTGTGGTTTGTCTATCGTTTACCTTTGGAGCAGTTTTATTATTCCCTTAAAAAATTCCGATGATGTCAGAAGGTCAACAAAAGGTCAACTTATTTGTTGTTGGGGCCATGAAGGCCGGTACAACATCATTTGTAGATTGGTTAAAAACTCATCCTCAGATTTACATTCCACCTATAAAGGAACCCAATTATTTTGTAGAAGAGATCTCAAAGCAACTTTATCAACCTTCACGGTTTTTTGATTTAGCTGGTTATTTTAAAAAAGATTTCCCAACCGAGCTTCATATAGCAAACCTTAGTAGTTCTGAACAATACAGAAAACTGTATTCTTTGGCTGAAAGGCAAAAATACCGGGTAGATGCCAGCACAATGTACCTGCATGCTCCAGGGACTGCCTCGCGTATAGCCGATTATAACCAACAGGCAAGGATCCTAATCCTTTTACGAGACCCCTACAAAAGGATGTATTCGCATTATAAAATGCTTGTCGGGCTGAGTCGCGAAACCAGAACTTTCCAGCACGTTGTTCAAGAGGAGGTTGCAGCCTATCATGCAGGGAATTTACCATGGGATTCCCTGCTTAACATGTCTTGTTACAAGAGCACCATAGCATTGTACAAGCAAAATTTTAGCCAAGTTATGGTTATAAACTTGAAGCAGCTGATAAATAACCGACCTGATATGGGCATACGTCTGCAAGCGTTTCTTGGGTTGGATTCCCCTATGGAGGGAACCTTGCCGCATGACAACCAAAGCCGGTTACCCATTAGCGGTAAATTTTTTTACTATCTTAATCGCATGGGGGTAAAGGATTTATTTTCACTGCTATTTTCATCGCGCTTTAAGCGGGCCTTGTATAGAATACTGAGTAAGGAACCAACAGCGACTCCGGAATTATCTTCGGAACTGAGATTGGAGTTGGAGGCAATTTTTAAATTGGAATCGCCGGGTGAGTCTTCTTGATTTTTCCATATGCTTGATCGTTGCCATTGCAGGCTATAATTTGAAGTTGTTGTTCAAATCCTTCAACCGTTCGGATAGACAGCTATTGGATTTATTATGGACTTATCATTTAATGGTAGCCATAGCATTTCACTTTTACATTGAAAATTTCGGTGGCGACGCGATAAATTATTGGGGCTTCCCAAAACAGATGACCTTCGATCAGATTATTTCATACCTTGGCGACAGAACCGCTTCTGCAACAGTGTTTCTGATTAATTATTTGCCATCTAATTTGCTAGAGCTTCAGTTTATTACCGGCAATTTACTTTATGCATTATTCGGTTACTTAGGTTTTATCTATCTGTTGTTAATCCTCAAGGAACAACATCCGGATCTTCGATCGATAAAGTCTGTCAAAATAGTGGGCCTAGTTGTTTTTCCACTTTTCTTGTTTCTCCCAAATTTTCACTTTTGGTCTGGAGGGATCGGAAAGGACACCCTATTGTTCACCGCTATTCTCGGATTCATTTGGGGTATGCGCAATAGTAAGCTACGTTGGAAAACCTTAATTTGGACTTCTATCCTGGCATTGGCGGTAAGACCGCACATCTTATTATTCTTGTTGGCATCTTTTGGGGCGGGCTTTTTACTCGATCGCCGGATGAAAGTTTACCAAAAGGTGTTTGTTTTGGCAATATTCGCTGTTGGATTTGCGGCTATTTTTGGATACGTAATGAGTTTTATTCAATTGGAAAGCCTGGAGTCCGAAGCAATTACAGAATATGCTAATACACGGTCTAGTAATCTGAACAACGATCAGTCTTCTTCTGGAGTAGATATTTCTGGTTATCCTTTGTTATTAAAAGTATTTACGTTTTTATTTCGGCCTTTGTTCTTTGATATCAATGGAATTCTGGCAATAGTGGCGTCCTTCGAAAATTTGTTCTTATTACTATTTAGTATAAAAGTACTAATGTCCAAGCCTTTAAAGCATATCCGAAAAGGTGATTTTTGGATCAAGGGGGTTGTAGTGTTCTTTTTATTGAGCGGAGCTGCATTTAGTCTCATCCTTGGTAATCTGGGAATTATGCTTAGGCAGAAGAATATGATCATACCTTGTCTTTTTGTTATAGGGTTCTACATATTGATGAAACATGCTAAATTTAAATCGCTAAGCAATGAAGGTGCTGCAAGTCATCAATAGTCTAGACCCAGGAGGAGCAGAGAAACTTTTGGTTCAGTTGATACCTCTCTTGCAACAGGAGGGATTAGAGGTTGATCTGCTGTTGCTAGGCAATGGCGAACATAAATTTTTAAAACTGCTAGAAGACCAACCTCATGGTAAGATTATGAAGAACGGATCCATGAGTGCTTATAATCCGTTGCATATTCTTCGTTTACGTCGTTTGTTCAAAGTGTATGACCTAGTGCATGTTCATCTCTTTCCTGCTCTATACTGGTGTGCATTCGCACACATAATAAGAGCCAATCCTCCAAAAATGGTATTCACGGAGCATAATTCTACCAATCGCAGGCGCCACCACTGGCTTTTAAGACATATCGATAGAATTGCATATGCGCGGTTTGATAAGGTTGTTACAATTTCTGATGACGTAGATACAAACCTAAAAAACCATTTATCAGGCTTTAGCGAGGATAGATTTTTTATGATTAACAATGGAGTAGATCTAAATACAATTCAAAATGCCAAATGTAAAGAACGAGCATCCCTGGGGCTTTCCGATGCTGATTCAGTTCTGCTTCAAGTATCTAGTTTTACAAGTCAAAAAGACCAGGCCTGCCTTATCCGAGCCTTAGGAAAGATGAACACAAAAGCCCAATTACTGCTGGTTGGAGAAGGGCCTAGCATGTTGAATTGCAGACGGCTGGCGGAAGAATTAGAACTTGAAAACAGGGTACACTTTTTGGGGTTACGCATGGACGTCCCTGCTTTGTTAAAAACAGCAGATGTGGTAGTCTTATCCTCTAACTTTGAAGGACTGTCATTAGCCAGTATCGAAGGGTTGGCCTCTGGAGCTCCCTTTGTCGCATCCAGGGCTCCGGGTTTAACCGAGGTCGTTGAAGGCGCAGGCGTACTTTTCGAAACTGGTAATTATCGTATGTTGGCCTCAGAGATTGATCGCTTATTAAGAGATACAAGTCATAGAGATAATGTTGTAGCCAGCTGTTTGGCTCGTGCAAAGGAATATGATATCCAAAAAATGAAAGCGCAGCATTTAAACTTATACGCTAGTTTATGTCCCTGAAAAAGCTTGTAAGAATCACCACCGTACCCATTTCCTTGGAAAAACTTCTGGAAGGGCAATTAACCTATATGTCCAAATATTTCGAGGTTGTTGCCATGAGCTCTGATCCTGAGCGGTTGGCTGAATATGGAAAGAAAAATGGGGTTAGGGTACAGGCAATTGGGCTTACCAGACGGATTACACCAATAAAAGACATACAGGCCATTTATAGCTTGTATAGATTTTTAAGAAAGGAACGGCCGGTTATCGTTCATACCCACACTCCAAAAGCGGGCATGGTTGGAATGATAGCCGCTCGTTTGGCTGGTGTGCCAAACAGGTTGCATACGGTTGCAGGACTTCCGGTGATGGAGGCAAAAGGGTTAAAACGGCTATTGCTAGGGTGGGTGGAGCGTCTTACCTATGCAATGGCTACAAGGGTTTACCCTAATTCCTTTAAACTAAAAAAGTACATTCAAGACCAGGGGTGGGCCAGTGCATCAGACTTAAAGGTCCTGCTAAATGGTAGCTCTAATGGGATTGACACCACTTATTTTGACCCAAGCTGCATATCAGAGCAATTCAGGTTACAATTGCGCTCAGAATTGGGAATATTGAAAGATGATCATGTTTTTGTCTTTGTTGGGCGTTTAGTGGGCGATAAGGGAATTAATGAATTGGTAGCGGCTTTCGAACAATTGAATATTACCCAGCCTACTACAAATCTGATTTTGGTCGGACCATTAGAGGAAGATTTGGACCCCCTAAGTCCTTTCACTCTGGAACGTATTCAGGTCAATCCCAGGATTCATGCGGTCAGATATCAGCAAGATGTACGGCCGTATTTATCGATAAGCGATGCCTTGGTGTTCCCTAGTTACAGAGAAGGCTTTCCCAATGTGGTATTACAATCAGCGGCTATGGGGTTGGCTTGTATCGTAAGCGATATTAATGGATGTAACGAGATCATCACAGACCAGCAAAACGGCATATTGGTGCCTGCAAAAAACGCTGAATTATTACAACAGGCCATGGATGCCATAATTACTGACCAAATATTGATGGAAGGGCTTAAAGCTGCTGCCAGGCCTTCTGTAAAAGATCGATTTGAGCGAGTTGTCTTTTGGGAGGCCCTCTTAGGAGAGTATCAATCCATTTTGGAATCCAATGAGCAACACACTTAATCTATTTACTACCTTTGAGCGGATGTATCGAAGCTTTGTAAAACCCTTAATGGATTTCTTTGCCGCATTAGTGGCGGTGGTTTTGTTTAGCCCAATTTTGATTCTTGTTGGGTTATTGCTTAGCTTCTATTATAAAGGAAGTCCATTTTTCTTTCAAAGTCGTCCCGGAAAACACGAAAAGAATTTTAAAATCGTCAAATTTAAGACCATGAGCGACGAAAAGGATGCCAATGGTAAATTACTCCCAGACGAGCAGCGCTTAAAAGGATTGGGCAAATTTGTGCGTTCTACTTCTTTAGACGAGTTACCTCAATTATTCAATGTGCTTATTGGGCAAATGAGTTTAGTAGGGCCGCGCCCGCTTTTGGTTCAATATCTAGAATTGTATAACCACCATCATAAGCGGCGTCACGAGGTTACACCGGGCATAACCGGATGGGCGCAGGTAAATGGTCGCAATGCCATAGACTGGAACCGTAAACTGGACTTAGATGTATATTATGTAGATAATCAGTCACTGCTTTTAGATTTGCGAATCTTGCTGATGACCATCAAGAAAGTTTTTATTCGGGAAGGAATCACCAACGATGGAGGATCTACAATGAACCGATTTAAAGGGTATAACTAATGAAGAAAATTGCGCTTTACGGGGCAGGAGGGCATGCCTATGCGATGCTTGGGGTTCTAGATGCCCTAGATGAATATCAACCTACAATAGTGTATGATGATGCGCCAAGGGAATCCACTATAATGGGTGTTCCGGTCGATAGTTATAGAACTCAAGATTCGGAAACAACTATTTTTTGCATCAGCATAGGAGATAACAAGGCACGTGCCCAAGTAGCCGAACATTTAAGTGGAGAATTTCCCGTGTTATGTCACCCAAAAGCAGTAGTAGGAACGGGGTTCCAAGCGGGCGAAGGATGTATGATATTGGCTGGCTCGATCATCGATACCGATGTTCAGATTGGTCGGTTCACTATTTTAAACAATCAATCCACCTTATCGCATAATGTTAGAGTTGGTGAATTTTGTCATATCGCTATTAACGTAGCCATCGCTGGTCGGGTAACTATTGGCAATCGAGTCTTGATTGGTGCGGGAGCTGTTGTTTTACCGGGGATTACGATAGCAGATGGAGCTGTAATTGGTGCTGGAGCAGTAGTTACTAAGAACGTGCCCAAAAATGCAGTAATGGTCGGGAATCCTGGTAAAATAATTCGCTATGAATAGAATTTATCTTTCGTCTCCGCATATGGGCGGTAATGAAGAAGTTTATGTTAAGGAAGCCTTCGATACCAATTGGATTGCGCCTTTAGGACCTAATGTGGATGCATTCGAAGCGCAATTGGAAGAACATTTAGGAAACGACCGTTATGTGGCGGCATTAAGCTCGGGAACAGCGGCATTACATCTGGCTTTGATACTGTCCGGAGTAGGGGCAGGAGATGAAGTAGTCTGCCAGAGTATGACGTTCTCTGCATCGGCAAACCCCATAGTTTATTTGGGTGCGACCCCAATCTTTGTAGATAGTGAAGCAAGCACCTGGAACATTTGTCCGGATCTTTTAGAAGAAGCCATAGTCTCGAGGATCAATAAGGGAAAAAAACCAAAAGCCATAGTAGCAGTGCATTTGTATGGCATGCCGTATAAGGTAGAAGCAATACAAGCTGTTGCCCGGAAATACGAAATCCCAATAATAGAAGATAGTGCAGAGGCACTCGGAAGTAGCTACAAAGATGAGCCCTGTGGAACGTTTGGCGATTTTTCCATATTGTCCTTTAACGGCAATAAGATCATAACCACCTCGGGCGGGGGAGCACTGGTAACTAAATCCGACTCATTAAAGCAGCGGGCAGTTTTTCTTTCTACACAAGCCCGGGATCAGGCCATTCATTATGAGCACTCCCAGATAGGTTATAATTACAGGCTAAGTAACATCTGCGCTGGGATAGGAAGAGGGCAAATGGAGGTTTTGTCGCAAAGAGTTACTCAACGTCGATTGAACCATGCCTTCTACAAAACACTATTTTCTGCACAAGATGCCATTTCTGTGTTCGAAGAACCTGGTGCCGAATATTTCTCTAATCATTGGCTTAGTTGTGTTCTTTTTGCGCCAAAGCTTGTCGTTTTAAAAGAACAAATCAGGCTGGATTTAGCCGCCGATCAAATAGAGTCCAGGCCATTATGGAAACCAATGCACCTGCAACCTGTGTTTAGGGAGGCACCTAGGTATGGTGGCGCGGTTTCTGAAGACTTGTTTAACAGGGGTTTATGTTTGCCTTCGGGAAGTAATTTGACCGATCTAGACCGAGAACGGATTTCAAAAATAATCCGGCAATACCTATAGAGTTTCAGTATCTTTGTTAGTGCCAAAAATCTTATCGTGAATCTATTCCAACGCTACTTCAACCAGCTTTACCAAGGGGATAACCGGTTACAACTGTTGGATCAACGCTATCTACCACGTTGGAGTGTTGTTTTGATCGATTTGCTATTGGTATTATTCTCCGCCGTGGTAGTATATCTTATACTCAACGAGACCCCTATTAGGTTTCATGATACCTTATCCCTTTGGGAGCGTGCGCTAATTATAATCGGTGTAAACGCGATCTCATTCTTTATTTTTAAAACCTATTCTGGGATCATTCGGCATTCCACCATTACAGATATTAAGAAACTGGCGTTTTCTTCCATCTTTAGCGCGTTCCTTCTTATCTCTTTCAACTATTTATATCAGCTGATTACAGGCGATAAAGTATTCTTGACAACTGCTTTGGTGATGTTTATGCTTTTATCGTTTACCGTCATGTTGGTTTTTAGGATTGTAGTAAAGGAGAGTTATCAGTTCTTAAAAAAGTCGGCAATAATTAGCATCAAAAAGCGAGTCGCGATATTGGGGGTGGATGATCATACAATATCTATTGGGAAGGCGCTTGTGACAGAATCCGTATTGTCCTATGAGTTGGTTGGTTTTTTAACCAAAACCTTCGATTCTAAAAGATATAAAATTATTGGCAAGCCAGTAATACCGGTCAAAGGATCTTATATAGACGCGCTTAACGAATTAGAAGTAGATGGCGTGTTATTGGTGAGCAAGGCGTTTTCTGGAAAGGATAAAAATGAGTTGGTCGAAGCTTGTTTGAACAATAAAATCGAAGTTTTCAATGTTCCCGATATGGAGTTCTGGAATTCTAAGGAGGATGTTCAGAACCAAATAAAACCTATACAGATCGAGGACTTACTGGAGCGAGAAACGATAAGAATAGACGATGATTTGATCCATTCAGATTTAGACGGTAAAACCATTTTGGTCACGGGTGGAGCCGGGTCTATTGGTAGCGAAATAGTGAGGCAATTGACAGCTTATAAGCCGACTTTGGTTGTGGTTTTAGATCAGGCGGAGTCTGCATTACACGAATTGGAGATCTTCTTAAAAACCAATTTTCCAGAATTTATCTTTATTACCGAATTGGCAGACATCAGCAATATGTATCGTATGGAGCTGATGTTTAAGAAGTATGATTTCGACTTGATCTATCATGCTGCAGCATACAAGCATGTTCCGCTCATAGAACGAAACCCGCATGAAGCCATTTATGTCAACGTACTGGGTACGGTCAACTTGTCGGTCCTAGCATTGGGATATGAAGTAGAAAAATTTGTTATGGTATCTACCGACAAGGCAGTGAATCCGACCAATGTGATGGGTGCTTCCAAGCGTGTAGCAGAAATGTATGTGCAGTCATTACAGAATGAGTCAAACGTATACACACGATTTATCACGACTCGATTTGGGAATGTTTTGGGATCTAGTGGCTCCGTGATTCCGCACTTCAGAAAACAAATTATGCAAGGCGGCCCTGTAACGGTTACACACAAGGACATTATTCGATATTTCATGACGATTCCGGAAGCTTGTCAATTGGTGTTGCAAGCCGGTACTATGGGGAAGGGAGGAGAGATCTATGTATTCGATATGGGCAAACCAGTGAAGATTTTGGATTTGGCAGAGCGAATGATTCGACTTTCTGGATTGACACCATACGAGGATATCGACATTACTTTTAGCGGGTTAAGGCCTGGCGAGAAGTTGTATGAAGAGCTTTTAAATGATGAGTCCTTGACCTTGCCCACTCACCACCCAAAGATTATGATATCGAAAGTTTCGGCACCCGAGTTTTCAAATATGAAGAAAAGGGTAAAAGAGTTAATTAAGACAGCCACTAGACATAAAGATAAGAAGGTCGTGAAGTTATTAAAAGACTTGGTGCCAGAATATATTAGTGAAAACTCGGAATTTGAAGAACTTGATAAAACTATAGAGGAAAGGACCTAAGCCGAGTTGCGATGCCTAAAATCAATTATTCCGCTATATTTGTAAATACACCGATAACGATATGAAAACCTACTTTGGGCCTTTGCTAATTCTGCTATTGGTCTGTTCATGTTCCTCCAAGAAACAGATTCACTATTTCCAAAATGTTGAAAATCTTCAACAAACTCCAGCGCAAGGTGCTTTTCAACCGAAGATTGAAGAAAACGATATTTTGCATATTGCAGTTTCATCTTTAAACACGGATGTGCTCGCTCCTTTCTTAAGAGAAACAGGTTTACAAGGAAATGTTAATAATACAAATCCTGGATTAGAGGGTTATTTAGTAAATTCTGAAGGAAACATCAATTTCCCAGTAATAGGGGACATATACGTATTAGGTAAAACAAGAAGAGAAGTAGAAGAAACACTAAAAGAGAAAATAGGTGTTTATATAACCGATGTGGTCGTGGATGTTAGAATTATGAACTTTAAGATTACCGTAATGGGTGAGGTTATGCAGCCAGGAGTTTATACAATTAATGATGAGCGGGTCACAATTCCACAAGCATTAGCATTAGCGGGAGACCTAACTCGAGATGGTAAACGTGAAAACATTATGATCATTCGTGAGGAGGAAGGAAAGAATTTGGTCACACGGGTTGATTTGACATCAATAGATGTCTTTTCAAATGAATTCTTTTTCTTAAAACAGAATGATATTATCTATGTAGAACCATCGCCAGTTGGGGTTAAAAAATCAGGCTTTATTCCTGACATACCGGCGTTGTTATCACTCTTTACTGTTATTTTAAGTACCGTAATTTTGTTGACCAATTAACTAAGTGATTTATGAATTACAACACGTCTGCTAGCGATAGTGAGAAATCTATAAGGGATCAACTCGAGCATTATTTAAAGCGTTGGTACTGGTTCGTTCTAGCTGTCTTGTTGTCGTTGACTGCAGGTTTTATTTACCTAAGATATTCTACGAAACTTTATAAGACCGAGGCTGCTGTGATCATTAAGGATGAAAAAAATGGGGGTGCGGCAGAATTAGCTGCTTTCTCTGACCTTGGTGGATTGATGACCAAATTTGGAAATAACAAAATACAGAATGAACTAGCAATCTTTAAATCGAAACGGATAATTGGAGCAGTGATTAGGAATCTCAATCTCAATGTTACATATGAATCTATTGGGACCATTAAAACTTCCGAATTATATGAGTATAAGCCATTCGTCGTTCAATACTTGTCACTCAAAGAAAAAAGGGGAAGCATAATTGTGCCAAAGCTCTTTTTCCAAATTAATTCTGAGACCGAATTTTTAATGTCTGTTGGGAACGATGAAAATCCATCAACTTACAATTTTGGAACACCAATAGCCCTTCCTTTTGGAGATATAACAGTAATTCCAAGCTTAGAAAGTTTAGATGCGTTCAATAGCTTCAAGGGTAAAGAGATATCCGTGCGTTATGGAAATATAGAGAATCTAGCTCTTTATTACCAGCGTTCTGTGGAAGTGGTTAATGAAATAAATAACTCAAATGTAGTAGCCATCAGGTTACAATCTCCAGTGACGAGTAAGGCGGAAGATTTTATTAACGATTTAATCTTTCAATACAATCAAGATGCAATAAAAGATCGCGGCCAAATTGCAAAGAAAACCTCGGATTTTATTGACTCTCGATTAGAAATTATCACGAGAGAATTGGATTCTGTAGAAAGGGATAAGGAGTCCTTTAAAAGCAATAATCGTCTTACCAATATCGAGGCCGAAGCACAATTGATTCTTGAAAATGCCAGCGAATTTGAAAAACGTCAATTTGATGTAAACACTCAACTAGAGCTTGCAAACTCTATGATTGAGTATATGGAGCGTTCCTCTCCCAATGATTTGCTCCCTTCTAATATCGGTATCGAAGGAGATAATATTACCGAAGCCGTTAACAATTATAACGCCTTAATCTTAGAGCGCAACAAGCTATTGAGAAATTCGACTGCTAAGAACCCAGTTGTAATCAATGTGAGTAATCAGATAAATAACATTCGAAACAACATCCTATCAGGCTTAAAGAACACTACAAATTCTTTGAAAATATCACTTCGAGACCTCAATTATCAGGAATCTACGCTGAATTCTAAACTATCGGCGGTTCCTACTAAAGAGAAAATATTTAGGGGTATAGAAAGACAGCAAACCATTAAGGAGCAGCTTTATTTGTTTTTATTACAACAACGAGAGGAAGCGTCAATTTCATTGGCAGTAACTGCTCCTAAAGCAAAAATAGTAGATCGTGCTTTTTCATCTAGAGCACCTGTTTCTCCAGATCGATTGTTAATATTATTAGGCTCAGCAATAATGGGGCTACTGATCCCATTTTTAATTATTTATATTGGAACTATACTGAACAATAAAGTCACTTCCCGTCATGATTTAGAAGTGATTTTGAATGATATTTCCATTATTGGTGAAATACCAAAATTAAAGAAGGGGGACGAACACCTAATTGAAGTGAACGATCGCAGTATTTTGGCCGAGTCGTTTCGAATTTTGAGGACCAATCTTCAATATCTGTTTATTAATAAACTAGCCAAAAATGATACGGCCCATTCTGTATTTGTTACTTCCACTATTAAAGGAGAAGGAAAAACGTTTGTGGCGTTTAATTTGGCACTGACAATTGCCCTGACGGGTAAAAAAGTAGTTTTAGTTGGGGCTGATATTAGAAACCCGCAGCTGCAACGTTATTTACCCGCAGAGGAAAAGAACAGCAAAGGCCTAACAGAATATATCGTTGATGAACAATTATCGATTGAAGAAATTTCCAACAAGAGTTTATATAATAAGTATCTAGACATTGTATTGTCTGGGGTAATACCTCCAAATCCAGCCGAATTATTGATGGAGCCTAGAACGGAACAATTCTTTTCAGAAATACGGCAAAAATATGATTACGTAATTGTAGATACGGCACCTTCTATGTTGGTGACAGATACTATAATTATAAATAAGTTAGCAGACATTACTTTGTATGTAACTAGAGCAGGATATACAGAGAAGAAATTACTAGAATTTCCTAAAGATGCTATTGCTGATGGACGTCTTATTAATGTTGCTTCGGTATTAAATAACGTTTCCATGAGTAACTTTGGTTATGGAAATAAATATGGATATAGTTATACTTCAGAAAAAGTAAGTTGGAAAAGCAGACTATTCAAACGATCATGAGAATAAGCAATAAGAGAGGATTAGAGCTCTGTTTATTCTCATTGTTATTGGTTTCCATTAATGGTATTTCGCAAGAATTAGACTGGCATGCATCCATATCCGCCGAAGGCTTGTTCTCTAGCGAGGACAACAATCCTTTTTGGTTTTCCGCCAACAGTTTTAGACAAAGAGGAAGTGAAAGCGACTTTTCGGGCCTTATCACTGGAGATTTATCTTATGAATTATCGGAGAAGAGTCGTTTGGAAGCTGGCGTAGCAGCCTTTTACCGTAATGGGGTAGAAGATGAATTTCAACGGAGAGATCTATTTGTCGCATTCGAAAATAATTGGTTGCGGGCGGTTGTAGGAGCCCAGTATAGACCCATTCGCTACAGAGGTATTTCTTTAACAAATAGAGACTTTCTTAATTCTGGAAACGCAAGGCCTTTAGGAGGATTCTTGTTGGAAGCCCCTAAAATGTTACGCCTAAGCAAAAATTTTGGTATGGATTGGGGCCTTGGCCATTACCATTTAAATGACGAGCGCTATGTTAAGGATACCTGGGTGCATTATAAGCGATTAGCACTGAATTACAACTTTTATGAGAAGCACAATGTGCTCTTTCAGGTAAAACATTATGCCCAGTGGGCAGGGACCTCTCCAGTTTATGGAGATTTAAACGATGATTTTGAAGCTTTTGTTGATGTTTTCTTTGCCAGAAGAGCGCCAGAGATTAATGAAGAGGGGGAAGCTTTGAATGCCGTCGGGAATCACTTAGGCACTTACCTCTTGAGTTATTCATATTCTCATGATGCAGGTAATTTCGAATTCTATCATGAGCATCCATACGAGGATGGTTCGGGAACGCGTTTAGCTAATTTCCCAGATGGGACTTGGGGAACTTCCTATTTTTGGAACGACCATCGTTTTTTAGAAGGGCTGGTTTACGAGTTCGTTTATACCTTAGATCAAAGTAATTCGACCACTTTTGGAAGAGATAATTATTTTAACAATAATATCTATCGAAGTGGCTGGTCCTACGAGCAGCAGATTATCGGCATGCCGCTGATGGTATACGATCCAACAATCGAAATAACAGAAACGACTAGTCCCATCGTGTCTAACCGGGTAAGAGCCCATCATTTTGGCTTTATAGGCCATATTGGATTGGTACAATGGACCTATAAAAGCACCATAGTAGACCAACTAGGGACCTTTGGGGCTCCCAACAATGCTAGTTTTTGGTATAACTATGTGGAAGCCTCTTATGGCACCTTCTTCGGAGAACTCACCTTTAAGTTTGGTGTCGATACTGGCAATCGTATAGATACCACAGTTGGTGGCGGGCTGCAATACAGCTATTCCTTCTGAGCAATACCTAGGATTAATAATAAAAATCCCTTTTTGTAGGGCTTTTAACTAATCAGCTAGGTTGGTTCAATTAACGATGGTATTATTCCAAGATCTTTTCGAGTCATAAAATAAAAAGTTTAGATTGTCGCGAATGGCGACAAACAAGTTTTAAGGAAATACCGGAGGCAAAGGAATGCGAATTCCGTATCTCCCTTAGCGGGATTGGCCTGCAACAGGCGTCGCGCGAAAGTTGTTAAAATTGATGTAATTCATCATGAATTACTATTCGAACTGCGTAACTTGCTCCCACCTAGCCATCCACGCAAAAACACGCAGGATGCGCATCTTACTTACAGGCACCACTGGATACATCGCCAAAAGATTGGCGCTTAAATTACTCGAGCAAGGACACGAACTGGTCTGTTGTGTACGAGATCTGGATCGCATCCCCGACGAAGTCGAAACGCTCGATAACATCACTTTTATCAAAGTAGATTTCTTAGCACCAGAGGGTGTCGAGTTTCCTAAGGACATCGATGCCGCATACTATTTGATTCATTCCATGTCGCATTCGGCCAACGACTTCGAAGCTATGGAAGCCCGATGTGCGCTCAACTTCAACCTTTTGCTCACGCCTACCCTTTGTAAACAGGTCATTTACCTTAGCGGAATCGTAAACGAGCGTGGTTTATCCAAGCATTTGAGTTCTCGCTTTCAAGTAGAGTCCATCCTTTCCAATTCCGATCATGCCCTTACCACCCTTAGAGCAGGAATTATAGTTGGTAGTGGAAGTGCTAGTTTCGAGATCATTCGAGACCTAGTAGAGAAACTGCCGGTTATGGTTGCACCCAAATGGTTAAAGACCCCTTCTCAACCCATAGCTATTCGGGATGTGCTTAGTTTTTTAACCGGTGTTTTGGGGTTGGAAGAAACCTTCGACCGCTCTTATGACATTGGTGGGCCCGAGGTGTTGACCTACAAACAGATGCTCCTGCAATTTGCCGAAGTTCGTGGTCTTAAAAGAAGAATATGGACCATTCCTATTCTGAGTCCAAAGCTATCGTCTTATTGGCTCTACTTTGTAACTTCTACCAGCTTTAGTTTGGCCAGTAGCTTAGTAGAAAGTATGAAGGTTCCGGTGATTGCCCAGGAAAACAATTTGGCTCGACGTTTACAGATCGTCCCAATTCCTTACAAGCAGGCTGTTTCCTTAGCTTTCCAGAAAATCCAACAACATGCTGTGCTTTCGAGCTGGAAGGACGCCATGAGCAGTGGGGTAGAAGTGGGGCAATTGGCGAGCCATGTAAAGATGCCTTACTATGGTTGTTTTAAAGATGTACGTTACAGAAATATAAGTGACCCCCATGTCACGCTCGATCGAATCTGGTCTATAGGAGGGAGTAATGGCTGGTATAGTTTTAATTGGTTATGGCGTATACGCGGTGCGCTGGACAAGCTTTTTGGCGGAGTTGGGTTGCGCAGAGGACGCACGCATGATGCCTATTTAGAACCAGGTGATCCTTTGGACTTTTGGCGTGTGCTTTTGGCCGATCGTAAGGAGAAAAGACTCCTGCTTTTTGCAGAGATGAAATTGCCTGGAGAGGCTTGGTTGGAATTTCGAATCATCAAGGATCGACTCTACCAACGGGCGGTATTTCGACCGAAAGGAGTTTTAGGGCGTTTGTACTGGTACAGCGTATTACCGTTTCATGCATTTGTGTTTTCGGGTATGATAAATGCTCTGGTAAAAAAGGAGGAAAAGTGATTTTTAGAACCACATATCACAACCCAGATTTTGTCGAGCAAAGTGAAAGGCTGCTCGGCAAATCCTATTCTTTATTAAAGCGATTGAAAATGGGTCGAATTGGATCAGGACGAATGATGATTGCTGGTTTCAGCGAAGCTTTAAAACCGAAACAAGTATCTTTTTCGGAATTGGACTATGGTAACATAGAAATGCGCCCGAATGGGATCATATTGCATTTTACCAATCGCTTAGAGCGTTATTCTTGGATCGTTCCATTTTACCGATTGGTGATCTACAACAGTCAGTATTTCTCCATACATGCGGAAGGCCAGTATGTTCGCTTTAGAAAGAACAAACTATACAAAAAGAACAAGCGCTTTATCGACTTGATGCGTCAGCGCCAACACGAATTACTCGATTTGGGGTATTACGATGGTTAAAACCGGAAATACCCGGTCGGTTTTTAAGCATTATTTATGAAAATTTAAGTGGCTAGTTCTGCCGGGGGCACTACCTTTGTATTATTGCTATGACGCCCTAATGTTTCAAGACATCATTATAACTTTTTTATGGAGTTTATCTCCACTTGGCGAGGCCAAAGCGGGTATTCCGTATGGTTTGCTTAGTGGCCTAAACATCTATTTGGTTTTTGCCGTTGGTTTCTTGGCCAATGTATTGGTGTTCCCAATGATGCAGTTCTTTTTAAATAAAGTGAACAGTTCGTTGCTGCAGTGGCATTTCTATAAAAAATCTGCTATTTGGGTAGCACGGCGGGCAAAAGGTGGGGCCGAGCAAAAGATTCAGAAATACGGTTTTTGGGGCTTGCTCTTCTTTGTAATGCTTCCCATTCCTGGCACCGGAGTCTATGCGGGGAGTATCGCTTCCTATTTATTCAATATCGAAAGACGTAAAGCCTTTTATGCCAATATGATAGGGATCTTCCTTTCTTCCCTGATCGTTTGGACCACCACGGTGCTTACCATGCAGAGCGCCGCCTAAGCTTACTTCCCAATACAAAAATTCGCAAAGATATTCCCCAGCAATTCATCATTGCTAATCTCGCCTGTAATGGCCCCAATGTGGTAGAGGGCATCACGGATGTCGATTGCCAATAGGTCTCCGCTAAGGCCGGCTTTACTACCTTCTTGTACTTTGTCGATCGCTTCTAGAGCGTTTTGTAGCGCCTCGTAATGACGGCTATTGGTAACGATGGTATCTTGGTTTCGCAGGGCGCCAGTTTCTACCAAAGCGAGTAGTTGCTCTTTAAGCTGTTCTACGCCCATGCCGCTCTTTGCAGAGAGCAAAAGAGCAGGAGTAGGGGCTAGCGCTTGCATCACCTCGATTACTTGTGTTTGTTGGCTGGTATCGATGGCATCCGCTTTGTTGGCCAATGCAATAATGGCTTTACCAGTAAAGCGTTCTCGTGCTTTGCGGATTTCTACACTCAACAAGTCACCTTCTACGAGCCAGCGTTGGGCTTCCATCATAAAGACCACCACCTGGGCCTGCTCCATTTTTTCGTAGGTCTTTTGGATCCCAAGCTCTTCTATGGTGTCTGTGGTTTCTCTAATACCCGCCGTGTCGATAAATCGAAAACGAATCCCACCCATCACTATTTCGTCCTCGATGGTATCGCGGGTGGTGCCCGCTATGTCGCTTACAATGGCCCGTTGTTCGTTAAGCAAAGCATTAAGCAGGGTACTCTTACCAACATTTGGAGGGCCAACAATAGCCACCGGAATCCCGTTTTTAATCACATTCCCAATAGCAAAAGAGTCGATTAGGCGCTTAAGCACTTTTTGTATTCGGGCGATCAAGGCATCGAAAGCGGCTCGATCTGCAAATTCTACGTCTTCCTCGGCAAAATCGAGTTCCAGTTCGATGAGGGAGGCAAAGTTTAATAGCTCGTCTCTTAGGCTTTGCAGCTCGTGGGCAAAACCACCACGCATCTGTTGCATGGCCAACTGGTGGCTGGCTGCTCCGTCCGAGGCGATTAAGTCCGCCACGGCTTCGGCCTGGCTCAGATCCATCTTACCATTTAAAAAAGCCCGCAGGGTAAACTCGCCTGGTTCTGCCATTCGGCAGCCTTGCTGCAGGCATAGCTGTATTATTTCCTGCTGAATGTAAGGGCTTCCATGGCAGGAAAGCTCTACGATATCTTCGCCCGTATAACTGTTTGGGTTATGAAACACACTGGCCAACACCTGGTCTAATTCCCGTTGTTGATCCATAATATGCCCCAGGTGGATTGTATGAGTGGGCTGTTTCTTCAATTCTTTGCCAGAAACAGATCTAAAAAGGGCAGAGGCAATCGCTATCGCTTTGGGCCCTGCCAAGCGAATGACAGCAATGGCTCCCATTCCGGGAGGCGAGGCGAGGGCAACGATGGTATCTAGGTGTTTCACCCTGCAAAAATAGAATTAAATACCGAATGCCTGCCCATTGGGCTTGTAACAAAATAGTTGAAATGGCTACTAATAAGGCGTAACCAAAAAATATATAGAAATCATGGAAGTCATAAGCGAAAATGGAAAACGAACCGATAATGGCCTGTTGGCAGTGACGCATTTGTCACAGCTACTATCATATATTACAGGTTGTGGAGGGTTTATCGTTCCGTTGGTGATATGGCTTACTCAAAAAGATAAAGTAGCCGACATGGACGAGCACGGAAAGAGTATCATCAATTTCCAGATCACCCTGTGGCTCATCATTTTGCTATCGATACCGGGGGTCTTCTTGTTAGGTCTTGGGATCCTCGGTTTCATCTATGCCGGTATCATCGGCTTTGTATTACCGATCGTAAATGCCATACGGGCTAGTAACGGTGAACCGCCTAGTTACTTCTCGACCATACGGTTTATCAAATAACAAAAAGACCCGCCAATCGGCGGGTCTTTTATTGTATAGATGTTCTAATTAGCCGTTTAGCATAACGGGCATAACAAGCATAGTCACTTCTTCTCCTTCTTCCATGCCATCGATGGGTGTAAGGATACCAGCGCGGTTTGGCAAAGACATTTCTAAGGAAACCTCGTCGCTAGACAGGTTGCTAAGCATCTCTGTTAAAAAGCGCGAGTTAAAGCCAATCTGCATGTCATCACCCTGATAACCACAAGTAAGGCGCTCGTCGGCCTTATTGCTATAGTCCAAATCTTCTGCAGAGATGTTAAGTTCGGCCCCAGCGATCTTTAAGCGAATCTGGTGTGTAGTTTTGTTGGAAAAGATACTTACACGTCGAACCGAATTTAAAAACTGGTTGCGGTCTATGGTAAGTTTATTTGGATTCTCTTTCGGGATCACCGCCTCGTAGTTCGGGTATTTACCATCGATAAGACGGCAAACCAATTCTGTATTGTCGAAAGAAAACTTGGCATTGCTATCGTTGTACTCCATACTGACCATCTCCTCGCTGCCTGCTAGGATTCCTTTAAGCAGGTTTAAAGGCTTTTTGGGCATGATAAAATCTGCCTCTGCACTCACACTGACATCCGTACGGCGATACTTCACCAATTTATGGGCATCTGTTGCGACAAAGATGAAGCCATCTGCGGTCAACTGAAAAAACACCCCGCTCATCACAGGACGTAGGTCATCATTCCCCGCTGCAAATAAGGTCTTCCCAATAGCCGAAGCCAAAACATGGCCTGGTAACTCCGTGGTATTGGGTTCGCTAAGGTTTACTGCCTTAGGAAATTCTTCTCCTTTCGCATAAGCCAGGGCGTACTTCCCGTGGTTGGAACTGATGGAAATGGTGTGGTTATCTTCTAAGGTAAATGTAAGTGGCTGTTCTGGGAATGTTTTTAAGGTATCCAACAATAAACGCGCAGGAATACAAACAGAACCTTGCTCGCTGCTTTCAACTTCCAAGCGAGAAGATATGGTGGTTTCGAGATCCGAAGCCGAAACCGTCAAACTAGACTGGTCTAACTCGAAAAGGAAATTATCCAATATTGGGAGGGTATTGTTCGAATTGATGATCCCACCAAGCACTTGAAGTTGCTTGAGTAGGTACGAACTGGAAACGATGAATTTCATATTTAGCTTCAGGTTTTTCTATTGTTAATCGGGGCTATACCCGATTTGGCTTACCTACAAATATATCCTAATTGACTTGCTTCTTAAAACAAACTTATTAACAAATCCCACTTAAGATTAATGGCTCAATTTTGCATAGCGCCGCTTGCGAATCCAAAGGTTAAGAATACCGTAAAGAGCCAACAAGACTAAAGGCAAGACCAAGTTGATAAACTGCCATTTTCCTTTTTGTTCGACTACTTTGGCGGGATCTAAAAATGGAATCGCGACCTCCTTGCTTCTGATGTTTATAAGTCCCCCGTCGTCTAGCAGGTAATTGACCGTATTGAGCAAGAATTCCTTGTTTCCATAGAACTGATTCGTCCATTTGTCAAACCCAAGTTCTAAGGGTCTTCCGCCGTCTAACTGGTTGGCGATGACGTCCCCATCCGAGATGATTACCATTTGGTTTTCGAGGCTTTGCGTATGGTCTGAAGGAAGTGCGAAGGGCTTAACCCTGTTGTTATATACTGAAGTGAATTCGCCTTCTAAAAGTACGGCAAATGGAAGTTCGCCTGCTCCAAAACTACTAGGGATCGCACCTTCGTTTACCACCTTAAGATTTTCCGGAATCTCCTTATCTATATCTATCTCTACGGGCAAGCCCATCTTTTTACTTATGGGTGAAGAACTCAGTAAGATGGTCTTTTCTACGGCATTGGGCAAGGTGTCTATACTGCTTACATAGTCGAACTTAACGGCCTCCAAATTGGTAGCAATAGGGTGGGAACCACTGCTGGCGCTTAGAGGCGAATAAAACCAAGGGTATCTGCTGTATTGCGAATCTCGTTCGTTCCCACTTGCCAGTGCGATCGGAGCGGCATAGACATCTTTTACAAGGTCTGGGTTGATTCTTACTCCATAGCGGAACAACAAATCGCCTAAATTTAAATCGAGGGGGAATGCAAAAGAATTTCCGCTAACCGTATCCAGACGCTGTATGGCACCGTCTAGCAACCATAAACTGCGGCCGCCCTGCATAATATATTGATCGAGCACATATTTATCGGCCTCGCCGAAAGGCTTTTGCGGTTGTGCGATTAAAGCCATATCGTAGCCGTTTAAAGCTTCTAAAGTTCGTTGAGGGCTGCTAGCCACAGAGTCCATCGTAAACTGCCCGATGTAGTAATACTCTTTTAGGGTAGAAATCATATCGGCCAAATTTCTGTCTGGCATCTCGCCATGCCCTTTTAACACAGCGATTTTTTTACTCTTAGGCCGAATCAGTTTGCTCATACCATCGGTGATGGCGTATTCTAGATTTTGTACAGAACCGTTTACTCGATCTTCCATGGTTCCACCCAAAACGTTTTTTAATAGCGGAATCTTTACTGTTCTATCATTTAAAAAAGCCAAGGCCCAGGGATAGACCACTTCGGTAGAAATACGTCCGTTTTCCCGAATCTCCACCTGTGCACCTTTTAGCCCAAAATTGGTCATCTGTTCTTGAACAGCGGCTGCGTCAATTTCTTCGGCCATCGGGTCGATAAACCGATAGATCACATTTGGTTGTGCTGCCGAGTAAGAGGATAGAAGAATTTCTGTCTCATCTTTTAGTTTTCTGAATTCTGGCGGTAGTTCGCCACCAAGAAAGATTTCGACAAGCATGGGCGAAGGAAGTTCTGCTAGAAGTTCTGTAGAGGCTTCGCTTAAGGTATAGCGGCCGTCTTCTGTTAAGTCGATACGGGTGTACATTGAATTGCCGATGGCACTCAGCCCGATGAATCCAATAATGACCAATAATTTGCTTCTATGTACATTATTAAAGATACCCGCATCCAAAGGCCGTAGCACCCAACGGGTGATGATTATTAAAACCCCGCTCAATGACAAGAAATAAAGTAAATCTCTGGTGTCGATTAGGCCCCGTGAGATGTTTAGGTAATGGCTCTGCATGCCCAAATCGATCAACAGAGGGATTCCGAAGGTATTGCCTAGGCCATCCAACCCAAAGTAAAGGACGAAGCCAACAACTAAACTGGCCATAAAAGCAACAATTTGGTTTGCGCTTAGGGCAGAACTCAAACAGCCTATTGCAACAAAACTCATGGCAAGGCATAACAAACCGATATAGGATCCCGTGATGCTGCCCAAATCCCAGTTGCCAAGAGGGCTGCCCAAACTGTGGATGGTCAAGACATAAAGCAGAGTCGGCAGCAGGGCGATAACGATAAGAAGAAATGCTCCCAAATACTTACCGCCAACAATTTGTGAAACGGGTATGGGCTTTGAAAGCAAGAGCTCTAGGGTGCCTAATTTAAGTTCCTCTGCGAAACTGCGCATGCATACAGCGGCCACCAAGAACAATAGGAACCAAGGAGCCAATTCAAAGAATGGATCCAAGTCGGCGAAGCCTCGGTCGAAAACATTAGAAGGCCCTTCTAACACCCACAAAAACAAGCCACATACCAAGAGGAAGGTGCCGATCACTAAATAGCCAACCGGACCGTTAAAAAAGCTCTTTATTTCCTTTTTAATGATACTTAGCATACTGCTGGTAATTGATGAAGACCTTCGAGGCTCCAGGCCTCGGCCCGTTTATTAAATCCAGCCTTAGTCTTGGCCCAAACATCTGCGAATAAATCACTTTGGCGATAAGCTTGCAAATGTGCTTCGGACTCCCAATGACTGTATGTAAAAAAAATTTCAGGCCGATGCATGTCCCTATAAAGTCTAAGATAGTGGCAGCCATCAGTGTTTTTAATTTTTTCTTTTACCTCGTCAAAAAGGGTTTGGAAGCCGGGGACTGCCGTTGCATTGAATTCCATTTTAACGATTCGTGTAATCATGCTGCTTAACTAAAGTTAACGGTTACGGTATCCAAATATTCCAAACCAAACAAACTAGAGGCGCTCCCTACGGTTTTTGGGTTGCTTTTGTAAATGGCCAATTCTAGGTAATTGGACGAGTTCCATAGGGCGAGTTTTTTACCGTCTTCCTCTCTACGATCTGCCGCAACATCAAAGTTAATGGCATCGCTATAATGTTTAAAAACCGAACTAAAATTGGCGGTACGAGCTGTGATTTTAAATTTTCGGCCTTTGCCGACTTCGTCGAACAAGGTTTTATTGATATTAGAAATAACGTTTCCGTAGTTGTCTATATAAATTACATTCCCCAAAATTTGATTGCCCTCGGCATTTACCACTGGGCGAATCCCGGTAAGCTCTTTAATGTCTGTTATTGTCTTGCCAATAACTTCTAGGGTGCCTCCACGCGCTAGGTGGCAGGCCACCTTTACAAAAACGTCCAGCACGGGGAAATTGGAAGCCAACCGATCGTGGATATTGATCTCTACGATCTTGGCGGGGCGGATCTCTGACGCCAACATCGAAATGATCCCATTATTGGCGCAAATAAAGTAGTGCCCGTCCAATTCTACAGCGATATGCCTGTTCTCTGGATTGAGCTCGCTATCGATCCCAATAATATGAATGCTGCCCTTAGGAAAACTGCTATAAGCGTTTTGTATTACGTAGGCAGCTTCTGTGATATGGAAGGGAGAAATACTGTGTGAGATATCAACAATACGCACCTCGTTTAGCTCGCTATAGATAGAACCTTTGACCGCACCAACATAGTGGTCTTTCTCTCCGAAATCGGTCGTTAAGGTGACAATTGGCATACGCGAAATTGTTGATAATTTAATAAAACTTGACCCACAAAAATAGGGTAGTTTTGCGAGTAGAAAAACTATATTTACATTACTTATCCACTTGTACTAAACAACGCGCTTTTGAACGAACTCATTGTAGAACTAACCGAGATCAGCCCTAGAGAGTTCTTTGGCTTACAGAATTCCAATATAGATTTACTAAAAAAGTACTTCCCCAAGCTAAAGATTGTGGCTAGAGGCAGCAAGATAAAAGCCTATGGCGATGAAGAGGTATTAGAAGAGTTCGACCTGCGACTAAGCATGTTATTAGAGCACTTTGTGAAGTACAACAAATTGGACGAAAACACCATAGAACGAGTGCTGCAAAGCGAAAGCAAGGAAGATTACGAAACCCCTGCAAGCAGTGGCGAAGTGTTGGTACATGGTGTAAGTGGTCGTTTGATAAAAGCTCAAACGGCTAACCAACGAAAATTGGTAGAGTTGATGGGGAAAAACGATATGGTATTTGCCATAGGCCCAGCGGGTACAGGAAAAACGTATACCGGAGTTGCCTTGGCTGTTAAAGCTTTAAAGGAAAAGCAGGTTCGGCGCATCATCTTAACTCGTCCAGCGGTAGAGGCAGGGGAGAATTTAGGTTTCTTACCAGGTGATTTAAAGGAAAAATTAGACCCCTATATGCAGCCTTTATATGATGCACTTAGGGACATGATTCCTGCCGAAAAGCTCGATTCGTATATAGAAAAGGGTGTGATACAAATTGCCCCAATGGCCTTTATGCGTGGGCGTACATTAGACAACGCATTTGTGATCTTAGATGAAGCGCAAAATACTACCCACGCGCAAATGAAGATGTTCTTAACTCGAATGGGGAAAAATGCCAAGTTTATGATTACCGGCGATCCGGGACAAATCGACTTGCCCAGACGGGTTATTTCTGGATTAAAAGAAGTGCTGCTAATACTAAAAGATGTTAAAGGCGTAGGGATGATCTACCTAGACGACAAGGATGTGATCCGTCACCGCTTGGTGAAGAAAGTTATCGCTGCATATAAAGCCATCGAAAATCGCAACTGATGAGCAATACCATCATTGACACAAATTTTAATTTCCCTGGTCAGAAAAGTGTTTATAAAGGGAAGGTTCGAGAAGTATATACCTTAGAAAATGATTTATTGGTGATGATCGCTACCGACAGGCTCAGTGCCTTCGATGTTGTCATGCCGAAAGGAATTCCATACAAAGGACAAATCCTAAACCAGATTGCCACCAAGATGATGGCGGCTACCGAAGATTTGGTGCCCAATTGGCTTATGGCTACGCCCGATCCAAATGTGGCGGTGGGGAAGGCCTGCGAACCCTTTAAGGTAGAAATGGTCATCAGAGGCTATATGAGCGGTCATGCTGCTCGCGAATACAAAGCGGGAAGAAGAATGCTATGTGGAGTAGCCATGCCCGAGGGGATGAAGGAGAACGATGCATTTCCGCAGCCCATCATCACTCCAGCCACCAAGGCTGAGAAAGGCGATCATGACGAAGATATTTCTAGAGAAGATATCCTAAGAAGAGGAATTGTTAGTCCAGAAGATTATTTGGTCCTAGAAGATTTTACGCGCAAGCTCTTTCAAAGAGGGACTGAGTTGGCTGCCAAGCAAGGCTTGATATTGGTCGACACTAAATACGAGTTTGGAAAGACCAAGGATGGACAGATTGTACTTATCGACGAAATCCATACACCAGACTCTTCTCGTTACTTTTACGCAGAAGGTTATGCCGAAAGACAGGCCAACGGGGAAGCACAAAAACAATTGTCGAAAGAATTTGTTCGCCAATGGCTCATTGCCAATGGGTTTCAGGGATTAGAGGGGCAGAGCGTTCCTTTTATGACCGATGACTATATCGAAACCGTATCGGAGAGGTATATAGAGCTCTACGAGAACATCACGGGATCTACATTTGTAAAGGCAGATCTGAGCAGTATCGACGCACGAATCCAAGAGAATGTCGGTGCTTACCTAGCTAGTTTGAGCTAGTCTTTACTTCCTAATCGGTAGATATAACCAACACTAAACTCGGTAAAGTCGGCCTGCCCTAGGTTTGCATTTATATGGAAGCCTGCAAAAATGTTATGCACTGGGTCTTTATCTGTTCCCCAGAAGTAGTACTTGAGCCCCATTCGTGACATCACTGCTTGTTTTACCTCGTACTTAGAGTCGAACTCGCCCAATTCCCACCATTCTGGAATTTCTCTAGGTGTGTTGTCCCAGCCCTGGTTGATGCGCCAATCGATTTTATAGGCGGGTTTGTGAAAGTTAACACCTATTTGCACTTCCATACCTACATGGTTCATCAAGACACCTCCAGAGACAAAAAAACCAAGATTAGATGCATTCCAAGTTGGTGAATCTGTGAGGTAATCGAATTCTTCTCCTGGGCGAACCAAAAACTCTTCATCTGCGATATAATCGTAGTAATGCTGGTAATAGCGGTAGTAGAATCCGCCACTAAGGACAAAAGTTTTATTAAACACCCAACCGTATTCTGCCGTAAGGGTATAAACAGGTTTTTGGTCGTTATAAGCGGTAGAAAGCACATTGAGACCGTAGCCAGCCCGCATCGATAGAAAAGAATAACGCTTACGCTCTAAAGCGGGTAGATTATTGGCAGTAGTGTTGGTTTTTCGATCTTCCGAACGAATGTCTGCCGAGAAGCTCAAAAGAAACGAGTTTAAACCCTGATTTGGCAATCGGGTATGGCCGTTAGAATGATGGAAATATCCGAGCCCAACACGATAATCAATCCTTCTGGTTCTAAGAAATTCATAATACATAAACAACCTAAATGACCAAAGCAGATCTGTAGAAATGGCCATGTTGTTCGGATTGGTTTCTTCATCAAACTTTTCTGTAAAATAAGACAGTCCCATCCCCGCCAGAAGCTTTAAACGTTCCTGTCCAAAGGCATTAAACTCTAAAAAGGGCATAGCTGTTATGGCATGTCCTAGCGAATCTGCATTCCCTAAATTGGTATAACCCAAGCTCAGACCAGTCCGAGGCCCTTTAAGGCGTCTTGCCCATGCTTCGGATCTTTTACTATGGTCCCATCCAAAGTTGGCCAAGAGCTGAAACTGTGCGTTTCTGTCTGGGAAATTCTCGTTAGATTCTGCCGAATTCCCTATCATAAACTCGGCGTTGATGATGAGGGGAGAAGGGGCCTCCTGACCAATGATTAGGCCAGCTACCAAAAAGGCGATTAGGAAGGTTAGTTGTTTCATCCACTGCAAATAAATCAATATCTACCGAAACTAAAAAATAAATTACCTTAGCCTTACATGCAAAACATCCTTCAGTCTTTAGAGACTTTCTTGGCCGATCTCTCTTCATTCGCTTGGGGTCTTCCCCTTTTGGTCCTCCTTACAGGTGGCGGTATTTACCTGATGGTTAGGATTCGATTTCTGCCTTATAGATACTTAGGGCACGCCATTGCCATCTTAAGAGGCAAATACGATGACAAAAATGATGCAGGGCAAATCAGTCACTTTCAAGCGCTTTCTACAGCGCTCTCTGCTACCGTTGGGATGGGTAACATTGCGGGGGTGGCAGTAGCCATTGCCTTGGGTGGACCAGGCGCTGTTTTTTGGATGTGGGTGAGCGCTGTAATTGGGATGTCTACCAAATTCTACACGGGGACCCTCTCCATTATGTATAGAGGAAAAGATGATTCTGGCGAATTGCAAGGAGGGCCGATGTATTTTATTGTAGAAGGTTTGGGGAAGAAATGGAAACCCATGGCTGTTTTTTTTAGTCTGTGCGCTATGGTGGGTGCCTTACCGGTGTTTAATGCCCAGCAAATGACCCAGGCACTAAACGATTTGTTACTTCAACCCATGGGAGTTGCTTCAGGATTTACCACACGGCTAACCATTGGACTAATTGTCTGCGGTATTACAGCCCTTGTCATATTGGGTGGAGTTAAACGCATCAGCAGGACGGCAGAACGGCTTGTGCCTGCGATGGTGGGATTGTACTTTTTATTGGTTCTTTCGATACTTATCGGAAACTACGAACAAGTACCTTATTATTTTGGATTGATCTTTACCGATGCCTTTTCTGCAAGCTTTTATAGTGGTGATGCGTTTTTAGGTGGAGTAGTAGGCGGGCTAATTTTATTAGGAATACGGCGTGGAGCATTTTCTAACGAAGCGGGGATCGGGACAGCACCCATGGCCCATGGAGCAGCCAAAACCAACGCACCAGTGCGAGAAGGCTTGGTTGCTATGATGGGGCCAGCTATAGATACGTTGGTGGTCTGTTCGCTTACCGCATTGGCTATTTTAGTAACTGGAGTGTGGCAGAGTTCGGAAGCCAATGGCGTAAGTCTAACGGCAGCAGCCTTCGAGGACACTTTGTCTGTTTATGGGCGCTATGGCCTATTGTTATGTATATTGATTTTTGGAGGGTCTTCGTTATTCTCCTATTCGTACTATGGGACCAAAAGCATGGCCTATCTCTTTGGGACCAAGTATAAACAACATTACCGCTATTTTTATTTGGCGAGTATTATTCTGGGGGCCACGACTAGTTTGAGCATGATGCTAAACCTGATAGACGCCTTTTTTGCCTTTATGGCCATACCGACTATGGTCGCGACCATAATAATGGCCCCGCGTGTGGTAAAAGAAGCCAAAGCTTATTTCGAAAAAATCAAGGGAGATCAGCAGCATTAAGTGCCTCGTTTAGCTCTTTGGAAAACTTTCGGGCGCCATCCGGATTTAAATGGCTTTGGTTCCAGAAATCTTTAAGGTGGTAGTTTAGCGTGTCTCGTTCTAAGTCCAACAGCTTAATACCGCGATCGGCAGCCACCAATCGCTGAACTACGCTATCTCTTCTTCTCAAAATCGCTGGATGCTTTCTATGATGATAGGTGCGGTACATGGGCACCTGTATTATAAGCACTTCCAGGCCTTTGTCTCTTGAAAATGCAACCATTTCCTCAAATAACTTCACATTATTTTTAAATAGATTCAACTTGGGTACAGTATTGATTTTGAAGTGCTTCATGCTATCTATGGCTATAGAATCAAAGCTTTGTTTCATAAACTGACCCCCATAATTATTGGTGTCGAAGGCGAACTCATTAAATTGTGCTCTAGCAGAGTTGTCTGTAGAGTCGGCAAAGAATTTACGTGCAAAAAACTGAGGATTGGAAAGAAAGATCAATCGGTCCTTAAACCAGGTTTTTCTGCCATAGGCGTTGATGTCATAAAAGTGCAGATAGGCACTCTTCTTCCAAAAATATTTTCCATTATGCGGTAACTCGAAGTGTGAATAGGAAACTTCGAAAATCACCGTTTCTAACTTTGGAAGTTTATCTACTACGCCCTTCAATAAGGCAAAGTCGGAGTCGTGATGTTGGTTTCCAGATGCCATATTTAATAAGGGCCTGTCAATCCATTCTGGGTTTATCGCATCCTTTACTTGCGAAGAACCTAAACTTAAAACCTCGATAGAATCTGCACTGGTCGATAGATACTTTGCATTTACCAAATAACCAGACGGCTCTAAACGCACATAGGCTTCTATACCAAGATTGATCAGGATCACTGGCAAAAAGAATAGCAATAAATATTTTATATAGGTCTTTTGCATCAGAACTGAAAATAAATAAAAGCCTCCCTTGGTTCGGCATAGCGAATCATGATAAAGATCATGCTATAATAGATTACCCAACGGATCAAACGCGGCATTCTACGTTCTAAGTATTGCAACGGAAAATCCCATTCCCGAGTTAACCACTCTACAGCTAGCATAGCGGGCAGATACCAAATTTTGTAACCGATAAGCGAGTTAAAAGCTCCATCTGTTTTTAAATAAAAAATTCTGTTACCAATTTCAATTACTTGCGCTACGTCTGTCGAGCGGAATAACAAGGCAGAGATGCAAAACACCAAAAAGACATAAAGCATAGATACCAATGGGTTTGTTCGGTTTAAATAACGCAAAAAATACTTTGGCTTTCCGCCGATAGGAATTCGCTCTGCGATGAGTATTAAGCCATTAAACAATCCAAATAAAACAAAGGTCCAATTTGCACCGTGCCACAGTCCGATAAGGGTCATGGTTAAGAATAGGCCCCAAGCCTTTCGGCCTTTTGTTGCTTTGGGAACGGACTGAACAATGGGCACATAGACATAGTCCGTAAACCAGCGGGTAAGGGTGATGTGCCAACGCTGCCAAAATTCTGTAAGACTCCTGGATAAATAGGGGAGGTTAAAGTTCTTGCTTAACCTAAATCCAAAAAGTCTTGCGGTTCCTATGGCGATATCCGTATAACCCGAAAAGTCACAATAGATCTGAAAGCAGAATAAAAGCAAGGCGTATATAATGCTTATAAAATGATAACCTCCTGGGTCGGCGAAAACCAGACTCACTGCCAGCCCTAGTTTTTCTGCAATAATTACCTTTTTAAACAAGCCCCAAAGAATCTGACGTAAACCCCAAATAGATTGACGATAATCGAATTTTCGCTTATGCTCAAACTGCGGAATTAAGTCTCTGGCCCTTTCGATGGGTCCCGCCACCAATTGTGGAAAGAAACTAACGAAGCATAAAAAAGTGAGTAAATTTCTGGTGGGCTTGATTCGTCCTTTATAAACATCGACGGTGTAAGAGATCGTTTGGAAGGTATAGAAGCTAAGACCCACCGGGATGGCAATATTCCAAAAGGCATAGCCTGCTGTAAGCTCTAGACCGAATAGATTGGAAAAGGAATCTAAAAAGAAGTTGTAGTACTTAAATATGGCCAGCACCCCTAAATTCCAAAGTAAACTACTAAGTAGAATCAGTTTGCGTATGCCCTTAGAATCTGTCTTATCCAAGGCGAGCCCCGCTAAGTAATCTACCAGCGAACTACCGACAAGTAAGAACAAGAAGCGCCAGTCCCAAAGCCCATAAAACACATAGCTAGAAACGAGCAATAAGCCATTCTGGGCTGTCCGTCTCTTAACACTAATGAGCCAGTAAAGTGCGTAGACTAGGCATAAAAAAAAGCCAAAGTCAAAGGAATTGAATAGCATTCGCTTCTTTTGAGTTTGGCTCTAAGATACTAAAAAGGGATGCCTAATAGACATCCCTAAATATCGATTGTTATTATTTCTTATTTTCCGATTACGAATACGTTGTCTATGCCCACTGGGTCACGGAATCCGGCTCCGCTAGCATCATCAATGCTAAACCGGATATGAATATTCTCGAGGGTTGGTAGTGTTGGTGCAATCACATTGTCCAATAAACTAATCTCTACTGCTCCGTCTTGTAACTCTGTAGATGTAAAAGTGGCAAATGGTGCCGAAAACAATGCAGGAGGAGTCCCGCCTAATGAGACACCGTAAGAGACACTTATATTAACGGCCTTGTCTTCTCTGTTTAGCGCAGAGAGTTCGAAAGAAACATAAAATTGCGTTAGATCAACTCCGGTTGTATTTAGCACCCTAAATTCAATATACCCTGGATCGAAGTCGTCTACAGAGGCTTGTGCACCAAGGATTCTATTGGTTGCGGGTGAAGTAAAATCAAAAGCATATACACCTCCGCTTAGAATTCCACCTGTACCATTGCTAGTACCACGGGCGTAATCGCCAGTATCTCCTGTAGCACCGTACGCAAGATCACCATCAGATAATCCCCCGACTATCCATCGAGTAGAATCTAATTGACCAGCCGAAGGTGCAGGAGCGAATCCAGCCGCAGTAAACCCTGTAAAATCTTCTCTAAAAAAGACAGAAGAACCTAAAGTAGCGGCTACTACACCGTCAGTAATAAACTCTCCGCTTAAGACACCATTACTATTGGATTGCCAGCTCCAATTTCCGAAAAACAAAGAGCCTGTTCCAGTATCACGATATAAGTGTGTTCCATCCCAAGTTACATTATTCCCATTTCCAAATGGATCAAAACTACCACTAACAGAACATCTATTGATATCCAAAAAAGGGCCATTGCAATTATCCTGCGAACCGGTGCCTGCATACGCTGTAGATGAAAGAGTGGTTTGTGTAGTCAATGCTCCAGCACCTCCGGCGCCAGGCGAGATCATATTGAAGGTTTGCGTTTGCCCACCACCCATAAATGGGCTACAAACATCGCAAGTCCAAGTTCCGGTAATCGGTGTAACCGGACCTAAGGAAGTTTCTTTTAACACAATAATTCCAGATTCCATCCCCAAATAATTTTCTTCCGCAAGCAGCGGCTCTGTGCCATCTGCGTTTACGCTAAATAAAAATCTGGCCTTACTTCCTGTAAACTCCAAATCCACGATGTCCGCTCCGACCATAACTGTTTCTTGAGCCTTAAGTTCTATTATTTTACCATCGTGCAAGGTCAACGTCGCAGAGGGGTAGTTGTTCATGTTGGAATTGGACATCTGTTGAGGCACTCTAATTTCTACCGTTCCTCTGTATTTGGCATTGAGGGTTGTGAATACTCCTTTATAAAGACCGATGTTGGATTGGTCATTGGTCTGGGCCGCCAAATTGGCAATCACATTAGACGGATCGTCGTTGACTTGCAAATCGCTTTCGGTGCTACAAGAGGCAATAGTAACAGCAGCTAACATGATTGTAATTAACTTTTTCATTTCCTAATTTTTAAGTTTAAAATGGTAAAAATAAGAGGAGTAGGAATCGAAATTAATACAACTGTTTTATCAAATCATCATATTTTCCTACACAATTGTAGGAATTTCGATGAAGGTATGCTCTTATCGATTAACGGTTATTCGAAATAGCTAAAACTGTCTCCGTTTTGGATTTTTAACAAGGATTCGTAGATCAATTTTATCACATTCTCCACATCATCCCTATGCACCATTTCCACCGTAGTGTGCATATAGCGCAATGGAAGAGAGATCAGTGCAGAAGCCACTCCGCTGCCGCTATACGCAAAGGCATCGGTGTCGGTTCCGGTAGCTCTAGACAAGGCTGCTCTCTGGAACGGGATTTTCTTTTCCTCTGCGGTATCGGTGATCAGGTCTCTGAGTTTTTGCTGTACAGCCGGGGCATAAGCCACTACAGGACCTGCGCCGATTTTGGCATAGCCCTGCTTTTTCTTGTCGATCATCGGGGTAGTGGTATCGTGGGTAACGTCTGTGACGATAGCCACATTGGGTTTAATCCGTTCTGCGATCATCTGCGCCCCACGCAGGCCAATTTCTTCCTGAACGGAATTGGTGATATAGAGTCCAAAGTCCAATTCCTTTTTATTTAGGTGTAGAAGACGTGCCACTTCCGCGATCATAAAACCACCCATGCGATTGTCTAAAGCGCGACAGACGAACTTGTCCTTATTTAAGATGTGAAAATTATCAGGGTAAGTAATTACACAACCAACATGCACTCCCATCTTTTCTACCTCTTTCTTATCCTTGGCGCCTATATCGATAAAAATATTCTCTGGTTTTGGTGCTTCTTCTTTTGCACGGCTCCGAGTGTGGATGGCAGGCCAGCCAAATACACCAGGAATCAACCCTTCTTTGGTATGAATATTCACGATTTTGGAAGGAGCGATTTGGTGGTCACTTCCACCATTCCGTATAACGTATATAAGCCCGTTGTCTGCGATGTAATTTACATACCACGAAATCTCGTCTGCATGCCCTTCGATTACCACTTTATATTGGGCCTCTGGATTGATTACCGCAACGGCTGTTCCATAAGTGTCCGTGATAAAATCATCCACATAGGGTTTTAGGTAATCCATCCATAATTTTTGCCCGTCCCATTCGTATCCGGTAGGAGCAGCATTGTTCAGGTACTTTTCTAAAAAGGTGAGGGATTTCTTGTTTAGGATGGATTTTGCCATATCGTATCTATTTTAGGGTACCAAAATTAATAATTTATTAGGAAGCGAGCCGTTGTAAATATGTATTTTTGGCACAGCTTTGGTAGTATTCAATCTAATGAATTTCGAGCCTACATATTTACTGCTTGTCTGCCTGTTGGCCTTGCCTATCAATCTGGTAGCGCAGGACGACCCGCCAAAGGTGATAGAAAAAGATTCTGTCGGCACCTTTTACTATATAATAGAAGGGGATACCATTCCACGCGAATTTATCGATTTGGAAGAAGTGGTGTTGCTCAATAAACTAGAGTTTAATAATAAGCAAGATCGGCGCCGTTATCTGATACTTAGAAGAAAGACACGTAAGGTATATCCTTACGCCAAACTGGCTTCAGAACGGCTAACCACGATGACAGAGCGCTTAAAGAGTATCGATAATAAGCGCGCAAGGAAAAAGTATACCAAGCGGGTTCAGAAGTATATAGAAGAAGAGTTTTCCGAAAAGCTCAAGAAGTTTACGCGCACAGAAGGGCAGATATTGGTTAAGCTCATCCATCGGCAGACTGGGAGGACGGCTTTCGAATTAGTCAAGGAACTTCGGTCTGGCTGGCGGGCTTTTTGGTATAATACCACAGCCAATATGTTCGACATCTCCTTAAAGATAGAATACCAGCCATTCGATGTAAAGGAAGATTATTTAATCGAGGATATATTAGAGCGTTCGTTCCAAGCCAATATTTTGGAAAGACAAAAGTCGGCTTTCGACATCGATTATCTGGATCTGACCGACCACTGGAACCGGGTTTCTTCCGAATGAATTTTCTTACCCGCTAGTTCGATAAATTATTGTATCTTGCTTGTTCGCGCTCTTTGCAAAATACCAAGCTAAATTTTCAGTTTTATAGTAGGTTATAACCTGGTTTTAGGTTACGGGGTTTTAGTCGTCCGAAAGAGTGAAATTTTTATTGCTCTTAATTGGTGGTAAATCAATTGTTTATAACCGGTTAATAATTATAATCGAAAAAAGATTGATTTTGGTTTGGTGTATTAAAATTTCGGGTTGTATATTTGCACCCGCTTTCGAGAGGGAGTAAACGTTCAGAAAGGTAATTTTGGTAGATTTTTTTAGAGAGTAGGTTCGATTCCTATTTGCCTTACAAGATTAAGTTCATTGACATATTGAAATTGACAGCGCGTACGATTTTATTGGAAACGATAAGGTCGAACGAGAATAAACTAAACTAAGTTAAGAATACCTGAGATTTTTTTGAGGACTTTAAGTTGTACAGAATTTTATTTAAGATTCTACGATGAAGAGTTTGATCCTGGCTCAGGATGAACGCTAGCGGCAGGCCTAACACATGCAAGTCGAGGGGTAACAGGAATTAGCTTGCTAATTTGCTGACGACCGGCGCACGGGTGCGTAACGCGTATGCAATCTACCTTATACTGGGGGATAGCCTTTAGAAATGAAGATTAAGACCCCATAGTCTATTTAAGTGGCATCACTTAAATAGTAAAGGTTACGGTATAAGATGAGCATGCGTCCTATTAGCTGGATGGTGTGGTAACGGCACACCATGGCTACGATAGGTAGGGGCCCTGAGAGGGGGATCCCCCACACTGGTACTGAGACACGGACCAGACTCCTACGGGAGGCAGCAGTGAGGAATATTGGACAATGGAGGCAACTCTGATCCAGCCATGCCGCGTGCAGGAAGACTGCCCTATGGGTTGTAAACTGCTTTTATATGGGAAGAAACACCCCTACGTGTAGGGACTTGACGGTACCATAAGAATAAGCATCGGCTAACTCCGTGCCAGCAGCCGCGGTAATACGGAGGATGCAAGCGTTATCCGGAATCATTGGGTTTAAAGGGTCCGTAGGCGGGCAATTAAGTCAGAGGTGAAAGTTTGCGGCTCAACCGTAAAATTGCCTTTGATACTGGTTGTCTTGAATCATTGTGAAGTGGTTAGAATATGTAGTGTAGCGGTGAAATGCATAGAGATTACATAGAATACCAATTGCGAAGGCAGATCACTAACAATGTATTGACGCTGAGGGACGAAAGCGTGGGGAGCGAACAGGATTAGATACCCTGGTAGTCCACGCCGTAAACGATGGATACTAGCTGTACGGACTTCGGTCTGTGTGGCTAAGCGAAAGTGATAAGTATCCCACCTGGGGAGTACGTTCGCAAGAATGAAACTCAAAGGAATTGACGGGGGCCCGCACAAGCGGTGGAGCATGTGGTTTAATTCGATGATACGCGAGGAACCTTACCAGGGCTTAAATGTAAGTTGACAGGGGTGGAAACACCTTTTTCTTCGGACAATTTACAAGGTGCTGCATGGTTGTCGTCAGCTCGTGCCGTGAGGTGTCAGGTTAAGTCCTATAACGAGCGCAACCCCTGTTGTTAGTTGCCAGCGAGTAATGTCGGGAACTCTAACAAGACTGCCGGTGCAAACCGTGAGGAAGGTGGGGATGACGTCAAATCATCACGGCCCTTACGTCCTGGGCTACACACGTGCTACAATGGCCGGTACAGAGGGCAGCCACTGGGTGACCAGGAGCGAATCCTTAAAACCGGTCTCAGTTCGGATCGGAGTCTGCAACTCGACTCCGTGAAGCTGGAATCGCTAGTAATCGGATATCAGCCATGATCCGGTGAATACGTTCCCGGGCCTTGTACACACCGCCCGTCAAGCCATGGAAGCTGGGAGTACCTGAAGTCGGTGACCGCAAGGAGCTGCCTAGGGTAAAACTGGTAACTGGGGCTAAGTCGTAACAAGGTAGCCGTACCGGAAGGTGCGGCTGGAACACCTCCTTTCTAGAGAAAGATACGACTTAAAAGATCTGATTGAGGAAAGATCGAGGTCTTAGCTTAGTTTAGCTGTCAATTTTAATTTATTTACTGTTTGAAAAAAAGGAATGAAGTCTCGTAGCTCAGCTGGTTAGAGCGCTACACTGATAATGTAGAGGTCGGCAGTTCGAGTCTGCCCGAGACTACTTTTTTTTGGAAATTCTGGAGGTTGAGGGATTCAACGCAAAGGTCCTGGCATATGCTTTTAGGATTTTTATGGGGAATTAGCTCAGCTGGCTAGAGCGCCTGCCTTGCACGCAGGAGGTCATCGGTTCGACTCCGATATTCTCCACCAAGGACATCAAGGGTGATGTGAAATTAGCTGTTATCTTATGGTAACTATTCACAGCATCTGGATCCAGACAGTTCATTGACATATTGGGAAAAGAAATACGAGAAAAGCAATTATAATAATTGAATCAAACTCATTAAGAGCAAAAAAGTACAATAAGCAAATTAAGGGCGTATGGGGAATGCCTAGGCTCTCAGAGGCGATGAAGGACGTGATAAGCTGCGATAAGTCGCGGGGATCGGCACATACGAATTGATCCGCGAATTTCCGAATGGGGCAACCCAGCATGTTGAAGACATGTTATCTGTAAGGAGGCGAACCCGGGGAACTGAAACATCTAAGTACCCGGAGGAAGAGAAAACAAAAGTGATTTCGTTAGTAGCGGC
>Ga0208316_1000049_pt1:145000-182220 | contig 182220 bp, 149 predicted proteins | sample MalvireepMed_231_FD_184240 | JGI IMG/M metagenome (GOLD analysis project Ga0208316, IMG submission 184240) | Marine viral communities from the Global Malaspina Expedition - Malaspina viral metaG DeepMed_231 (SPAdes) (version 2) | ecosystem: Environmental > Aquatic > Marine >...
GCTCGAGATAAGGAGGAGATATTAGGCTTTATTGCTTCAGTTTTCGATAGGGTGTACGAGAACCATAAATACTTTTACGAGAATAGAGATCCCGAGAATGAAGGCTTAGTGTATATCTGTCATAACTGGGAAGCAGGTACGGACAATACCCCGGTTTGGGACCTAATTTGGGAGACTTTCCAGGTGCCAGATTATCAGCTAGATCGTAAGGATACCAAATTAATAGATGCTTCTCACCGGCCTTCCAATAAAGAATACCAGTATTATATTCACCTGATAGAGCAATTCAAAGAATGGAACTATAGTGATGCTAAAATTGCATCCCAAGCGCCTTTCTTGGTGCAAGACCCATTGTTTAATAGCATGCTTATTGCCTCTAACGAAAGCTTGATTAGGCTAGGCGCATTTATAGGACATATAGAACAGGTCAATCAGCTGCGCGAATGGAACGACAGAGCCAAAAAGAGTATGAACGAAAAGTTGTACGATCCGGCTTTGGGCGGTTACGTCTATTACGACCTAAGAAACCAACGCCATTTAAGACACCTTTCTTCTTCTAGCTTCGCCCCGCTGATGGCTGGAATCCCAGATCCACATAGGGCCGAGGCTTTGGTTGCCCACTTGGACCATGGAAGGTTTAGCGGTTTAAACAACGAAAACTTCTTATGCGCCTCCTTCGATCCTAGCAGTCCTTTGTTCAATTCTCAGAAGTATTGGCGTGGCCCCATTTGGATCAATCTAAACTGGATTATCTTTAGGGGACTTAAAAAATATGGTTATCACGAATTAGCAGAACGTCTTAAGGCAGATACGCTAGCGCTTATTACCAAATATGGTTATTACGAATATTTCGAGCCTTCTAAAGAGGCCAACGAGGAACTGAACGCGGGTTATGGAGGAAATAACTTTTCTTGGAGTGCGGCCCTTGTTCTCGATATGCTATTAAACAAACACTGATATGAATTGGTTAGACTTTACCATTGTTGGCTTATACATCTTCTTCTTTTTGGGGATGGGATACTTCTTTAAAAACAACAAAGACTCTAAGGACTATTTCTTGGGAGGTAGAAGCTTGGGTTGGTTCCCATTGAGTCTTTCTACCATGGCCACACAATTGTCTGCCATCAGTTTTATCTCGGCCCCGGCCTTTGTGGGGCTTAAGTTGGGAGGTGGGATGAAGTGGCTCACCTTCGAATTCGCCGTGCCTTTGGCCATGATTGCCATCATGCTTGTTGTTATTCCTCCTTTGTTTAGATCTGGGGTGGTGAGTATTTACGAGTATGTAGAACGGCGTTTTTCGGCCTCGACAAGAATGATTTTAAGCATCGTATTCCAGCTGTCAAGAGCTCTAGGAACCGGTGTGATGGTCTATACTATCGCCCTGATTTTACAAGCCATACTCGATATAGACCAGCTTTATATCGTTTTAATTATCTCTGTGATCACCATCATCTATAGTTGGCAGGGCGGGATGAAGGCCGTTGTATGGGGTGATGCCATCCAAATGATATTGCTGTTTGGAGGATTGCTTATCTGCCTTTTCTATGGATGGCAACTATTGGGAGAAGCAGGCGGTTTAGAAAATGGTTTCCCTGCAGAACGACTACAAGTAATCGACTTTAATCTGGGCATTGGCCCGGATCAGGAATATGGCTTTTGGCCCATGATTATCGGAGGGTTCTTTCTGTATGTATCTTATTATGGCTGTGATCAGACTCAAGCACAGCGATTGTTATCGGCGAAGAACGAAAAGACCATTCGGCAATTATTGCTGGCCAATGGCTTGTTGCGCTTCCCTGTAGTATTGGTTTATTGTACCATGGGGCTTATTATCGGGTCTTTGGTGAGCGCTTCGCCCGACTTTATGGACCAAATTGTCCTAACCACTCAAAAGTACTTTCCTGCCGAAGCTGCCAACGGTGGTATTAAAGCAGACTTGATGATCCCTATATTCATCGTTAAATACCTACCTCATGGGCTTATTGGCCTGCTGATGGTGGCCATCCTATCTGCGGCTATGTCTTCTCTTAGTTCTACGGTGAACTCCTTATCTGCGGTAAGTGTAGAGGATTTCTTTAACAGAGGAAAGAAAAAACTGGAAGGGGCTCGCTATATGCGCGTGTCTAAGTTAATGGTTGTATTCTGGGGCGTAGTTTGTGTAGGTGCCTCCTTTATTTTTGGAGGAAGCAAGAGTACCGTAATCGAACTTATTAACGCGATTGGCTCCGTCTTTTATGGCCCTGTACTGGTGACCTTTTTATTGGCGATTTTTTCCAAAAAAGTGAACCACATAGGGATGAACACGGGGATTATCGTTGCCGTGCTCATCAACCTGATCTTTTCTAAAACCATGCAGCGCATCTTTGGTTTCGATCCAGGGATAGAGATCTTTTGGATTTGGCTCAATTTTACAGGAGTGATCATTTCGCTCGTTGTTGCCTACCTAGTAACCGCACTTACTAAGACGCCACCAAAGCAAGCGGAAGGTATTCAGTTTAAAATAAAACGAGAAGATGTGTTCTCTAAGGAGGTTTACATCCTACTAGCCTTCTTTGTAATTATTTTGGTATTTAGTTATTTCGTTCCGCAGATTTTTGGCTCATGAATGTCCTGATTGCGCCAGACGCCTTTAAGGATAGTCTAACAGCTCAAGAAGCGGCCGATATCATGCAAGAAGCCGTGTTGAAGATGCATCCACAAGCTCGGTGTTATTTTCTACCTGCTTCGGATGGGGGAGAAGGCTTTTTGGAAGCCGTCCAATCTTATCGAGAAAATGCTGTTTCTATTCATACCGATACGTTAGATCCGCTTAGAAGACCGCATGCGGCGCACTATTTATACGATTCGAGTACTGCTTCCGCTTATATAGAACTTGCACAAGCTTCTGGTTTGGAATTGTTGAAGCCCGAGGAGCGAAACCCCCTAGTCACTTCCACCTTTGGAACCGGCCTACAAATAAAGGAGGCAATAGCGAAAGGGGCACAGCACATTTATGTTGGACTCGGTGGTAGTGCCACCAACGATGCGGGGACGGGCATCGCCCAGGCCAATGGATATGTTTTTAAGGACAAAAAAGGCCAGCCACTGGATATGTGTGGTGAAGCTCTTGGTGCCATTGATCAAATTGATGGAATTCAACCTAATCGGGTACGCTTTTACGCCATCAACGATGTATCCAACCCCTTATATGGCCCAGAAGGAGCAGCGTTTGTTTATGCTCGCCAAAAAGGGGCTACAGATAAGACCATAGAACAATTGGATTTGGGTTTGCGAAATTTGGACCGCTGTATTACTTCGCAATTTAAAATTGAAGAAGCAGCGACACCGGGCTCGGGCGCGGCTGGCGGTACCGCCTATGGTTTAAAAACCTTTTTTAAAGCCGAATTTATTTCTGGGACTTCGTTTATATTAAACCTAGCTGGGTTTCAGCAGAAAGTTAAGGATTGGGAAATAGACCTCATACTTACCGGCGAAGGCAAGATAGACGCTCAAACCCATTATGGCAAGTTTGTTTTTGGGTTGGCCCAGCAAGCAGCAAAAGTTGGGATACCAGTAAAGGCGGTTTGCGGCAAACTAGATTTAACTCCTCAGGAGGTAAAAGAGCTCGGCTTACAGACAGCCACTCAGTTGTACAATCCAAACAAAGAACCGCAACACAGCTTTAAATTTGCTAAGCAGTTGCTATTCGAGCAATGCTGTCAATTACTAGAGCAATAGCTACTCTTCGATAACAAGGGTCTGCTTAAATTCGTGGGACAGAATAAAGTAACCTAAAACATAGTTGTCTGGGTCATCCACATTATCGGTGGTGTCCTCATTGTCGATTTCTGTAGCGTTGATAATGTTACCCCTTACCGTTAAAGTCGGGGTGCCAAATGGGCCACCGTCACCGTCGCTTTGCACTACGATTTGATTCATATAATCGTGAAAGCGCTCATCGGCGCTTAAGATAGAAATCTCCAGTTCATCGCCTGGTTCGACGGCGTCTTCATCGTAATAATAAGAAAAGCTAAACTGCTGCCCTTGATAAAACTCGTCCCTGGTTGCTAAGAAATTGGCCAGGTCAAAATCGAAGACATAAAAGTCATCCCGCTCTGGGTCGTCTGTATAGGTAACGATAATCTCGGTCTCTTCTTCATCGATTAAAAACCCATCGCCCTGTTCCAAATTGTCCAAGGGGACTGTGGGAATAAATTTAGACTCGGCCACATACAATTCGCCCTGGTAATCAATTTGCAATAGCCAGCGGTCTCTAATTAGCTCTTCGGTAGGGAAGAGCATGCTATAAATACCAGAACCTGGTTCTTCTTCTAATAGCACTTGGTTATCGCTGCCGGGATTGTCCAAATTACTCATGGTAATTTGGTCTACTTGCCCGGGTTGAATGGTGCCAAAAAATGGCGCTGTCTCCGTCAGTTTTACGCGTACTAAATTAGCGTTTAAGGTGGTGTCGATTCTAATCAAAGCATCGACCACCAATCTGGGTTCTTCTGTAGGTGTTTCAATATCTACCACTTCCTCGCAACCAATAAAGCTTAGCCAGGACAACAGGATCAATAAATATGCTGGTAACTGTCTCATTAGAATTTGAAATTATAGGTTACAGAAGGAACAATTCCAAATATGGAGGTCCGCACCGCCTCATTAACGCCGGTATTTTCGTTTTGTCGAAAGTTGATTGATGCGGCATTCATTCTGTTGTATACGTTGTAGATACTAAAAACCCACTCCGAATACCAGCTACGACCAGCATTTCCCTTGGGTTTTAGCACTGCCGAAAGATCTATGCGATGATAATCTGGCAGGCGCTCTTGGTTTCGCAGTCCATAATAAGGAATGACGATTTCCTGAAACTCAAACTGCCCGATAGGGTAGTTGGTCGGTTGCCCTGTTTGGTATACAAAGTTGGTATTAAAACTCCATTGGTCGTTTAGCTCGTAATTGAGATACAAAGAAATGTCGTGCGGCTTGTCGTAGGGCGTATTATACCATTCACCATAGTTAATACCGATCTCGTTTTCGTTACGCGGCGGGGTTCGCTGTTCGGACTTCGATAAAGTATAAGCCAACCAACCTTGAAGCTTTCCACTGTTCTTTCGAAGTAAAATCTCCAATCCATAGGCTCTGGCTTCTCCGTTTAAGATTACCTGTTCGATGGCGTTATTGGCTATTAGGTCTGCACCGTCTATATAATCGATGCGGTTCTGGATGTCTTTATAGTAAATCTCTGTCTCCAAGGAGAACTGGCCGTCGGCGATGTTTCTAAAAAAGCCCAAGGCATATTGGTCTAACAGCTGCGGCTCTACAAAGGGCCCACTAGGCGTCCAAACATCGAGAGGTGTAGGAGAGTTGGTATTGGATAGCAAATGCAGGTATTGACTCAATCTGGTATAGCTGGCTTTAATCGAGGTATCATCGTTTAAGGCGTAGCTCAAAGAGATTCTTGGCTCCAAATTGGTAAAAGAAGCCAACTGATCGCTCCGACTCGATTCTACCACGTCTATGGGCTCTGCCCCTTTGTAGATCAACAAGAAAGGGTCGAATATTACCGGGTTGTTATCTTCGTACACATTGATCTGGTCCTGCCCAAAGCGGATAAAGTGGCTTAGTCGCAAGCCATATTGAAGGCTCAAATCGCGTGTGATATTATGTTCTGCGTCTATATAGGCGGCAAACTCGTTGGCGTACTTCTTTATCAGCTGTTCTTCTACAATTCCAGATTCTTCGCTATTGGGGGTAATCTTTCCGGGATTAAAAGAATAGTAAATATTGTTTAGCCCATACCGCAGGTTAAAGCTGTCGCTTAGGTAATGTTGGAAGTCGTATTTGATGTTGAAATTCTGTATGCCCGAATCCCATTCGAACCCCACAAAGTCGAGTTCCAATCCGTAGTAATAATCAGAATAGATCATGGAGAGGTTGGAAAATAACTTTTCGTTAAAAATATGGTTCCAACGCAGATTTACCACGGCATTCCCGTAAGTGTTTTCGAAGCTATCGTTGATGCTAAACAGATCACGGCCAAAGTAACCCGATAAGAACAAACTGTTTTTTTGGTCCAATCTATAGCTTAGCTTCGCGTTTAGGTCGTAAAAGTAAGCGCTGTTGTCGATGTCGAATAAGGGCAAAAATAAATGTGCATAAGAAGCACGGCCTCCCACCAAGAAAGAAGCCTTGTCCTTTACAATGGGACCTTCGGCGAGGAGTCTACTGGATACGGCGCCAATCCCACCGTTTATTTTTAACTTTTTGCTGTTTCCCTCTTTTTGGTAGATATCCAATACTGAAGAAACTCGGCCTCCATAGCGGGCTGGGATCCCTCCTTTATACAGCTTTACATCTTTAATGGCATCTGGGTTAAATACAGAGAAGAACCCAAAAAGGTGAGAAGAATTAAAAATAGTGGCCTCATCGAGCAAAATCAGGTTTTGATCGGCCGCCCCTCCACGTACGTTAAACCCAGAAGAACCTTCCCCGGCATTGGTCACCCCCGGTAGGAGTAGGATGGATTTAATTACATCTGCCTCTCCTAAGACCACCGGGATCTGTTTTATGGTAGAAGCCTTTAAGGTATTAACACTCATTTGGGCCGCTCGAATATTAACGCGTTCCGAATCTGCGGTAATCACCACCTCGTCTAGTTGCTCCTGATCTTCATTAAGCGAAATGTCGCGTACAATGTTTTGATCTAAGACAAGGGTTTCGCTAATGGTGGCAAAACCAAGGCTGCTATAGAGTAGCTGGTAAGTTCCGGCTTCTACTGTAAGCGAATAAAAACCGTATTCGTTGGTAATGGCTCCGGCATTCAGTTCTGGGATGAGCACATTAACGCCGATAAGCGTTTCTCCACTTGCGGCTTCTGTGATAGTTCCGGATAAGGTAAATTTTTCCTGGCTATAGACCCCTAGGGTCAAAAACAGGAGAAGAAGGAATATTTGGTTCTTCAAACGTTAGCAATTTTATCAAATTTACATAGAAATGAAGGGGCAAAAAAAAAGCCGCCCTGCAAGGCGGCCTTTTTAACAAATATTTAATGCTAATGGATACCAGAAAGGATATCGTTAAAAGTTGGGCTTGGACGCATCGCCTCAGCAACTAGCTTTGCATTGGGCTGGTAATACCCACCTATGTGTACGGCATCGCCTTGTGCCGCATTTAGCTCGTTTACTATAGTGTTTTCGTTGTTCGCCAAAGCTTCCGCAACAGGTGCAAATCTTGTCTTTAAGGCCTCGTCTTTGTCCTGAGCAGCCAATGCCTGAGCCCAATATAGGGCAAGGTAGAAATGGCTTCCTCTGTTGTCCAATTCGTTTACTTTTCGGGAGGGGCCTTTTCGATTTTCCAATAAGGTTTCCGTTGCTTGATCTAAAGTTTCTGACAGCAACATAGCTTTTGGATTGTCGTAGGTATTCCCTAAATGCTCTAGCGATACTGCCATAGCAAGAAATTCGCCTAAGGAATCCCAACGCAAGTGTCCTTCTTCGTTAAACTGCTGTACGTGCTTTGGGGCAGATCCTCCAGCACCGGTTTCGAATAAGCCTCCGCCGTTCATCAAGGGAACAATAGAAAGCATCTTTGCAGAAGTCCCAAGTTCCAAAATAGGGAAGAGGTCTGTTAGGTAATCACGCAATACGTTTCCGGTTACCGAGATGGTGTCTTTTCCATCCTTGATCCGTTCTAATGTAAAAAGTGTAGCATCTTCTGGGGGAAGAATGTGAAGCTCCAATCCGGTGGTGTCGTGATCTGGTAAGTACGCTTCTACCTTCTTGATAAGCTGTGCATCATGAGCCCGGCTTTTATCCAACCAAAATACGGCGGGCCAGCCCGTGGCTCGTGCACGAGTAACAGCAAGTTTAACCCAATCTTGGATCGGGGCATCTTTTACCATACACATGCGCCAGATGTCTCCAGCCTCTACAGTATGTTCCATCAAGACAGTGCCATCTTGGTCGATTACCTGTACATTTCCGTTTTGTGCGATCTCGAATGTTTTATCATGAGACCCGTATTCCTCGGCTTTCTGAGCCATCAAACCTACATTTGGTACGGTCCCCATGGTGGTAGGGTCGAAGGCGCCGTTCTCCTTGCAGAATTGAATAGTAGCTTGGTACACAGCCGCATAAGAACTATCTGGGATAACCGCCTTGGTATCTTGTGTATTTCCTTCTTTGTCCCACATTTGTCCGCTCGTACGAATCATAGCGGGCATAGAAGCGTCGATAATCACATCACTTGGCACATGAAGGTTTGTGATGCCTTTGTCACTGTTTACCATGGCGAGATCTGGACCGTTGGCTAGGGTAGTAGAAATGGCCTCTAAAATTTCTGTCTTTTTAGCGGCGTCCAATTCGTTTAGCTTCCCAACCAAATCCCCAAAGCCATTGTTTACATCTACCCCCAATGCTTCGAAGGTGCTTCCAAACTCCTCAAAGAGTTCAGCAAAAAATACTTTTACAGCATGTCCAAAAATAATCGGATCACTAACCTTCATCATGGTAGCTTTCATATGCAGCGAGAACAACACATTTTTCGCCTTGGCATCTGCGACCTGCTCTTTTAAGAAAGCTAGGAGGGCATTTTTACTCATCATTGTGGCATCAACTACTTCGCCTTGTTGTACAGCAATACCGGACTTTAGCGTTGTAGAAGAACCATCATTTCCGTTTAAAACGATATCCACTATTCCGGCTTGAGCGATGGTTACCGATTGTTCGTTATTTCTAAAGTCGCCAGCACTCATGGTAGAAACATGAGATTTGGAGTCTTTGCTCCAGGCCCCCATTCTATGCGGATTCTTTTTAGCGTAATTTTTCACGGCCTTAGGCGCGCGTCGGTCGCTATTCCCTTCTCTTAATACAGGGTTTACCGCACTTCCTTTAATTTTATCGTAGGTCGCTTTTATCGCCTTCTCTGCCTCGTTGGCAGGTTCTTCCGGATAGTTGGGAAGGGCATAGCCTTTGGCTTGCAATTCGTTAATAGTGGCAACCAATTGAGGGATTGAAGCGCTGATGTTTGGTAACTTGATAATATTAGCCTCTGGCTTCTTTGCCAAATCACCCAATTCTGCCAAGGCATCATTTATGCGTTGCTCTGGAGCAAGGTGATCTGGGAAGTTCGCAATGATTCTACCCGCAAGAGAAATGTCTCTGGTTTCTATATCGATATTAGAGGGAACGGTAAAGGCTTTTATAATTGGCAACAACGATTGGGTTGCAAGGGCTGGAGCCTCGTCTGTATGGGTATAAATAATCTTCGCAAGTGGCTTCATATATCTAAAAAAGTTTAAAGATGACACCGCCTAGCAGCGGCGAGCGCAAATATAGGGATTTCACCAGCTAATTAAAAGATGAAGTGGAGTAAGAACAAGCTTGGAATATGCTATAATCAAGAAAAGCCATAACATGATGCATTGCACGCTGTTATGGCTTCTTGTGAGGTAAATCGTTACCAGTCAACTTAACGTTTGAAGCAAGTTTATTAAACCCTTGCGACCGTGATTTACTTCAGGCAGACCTTGACATTTGAAACTATTGATAATAACCAATCTATGTCCAGTTTCAAGATCCAACTTTCAGGCCTCTCGCTTCTGGTTTTCCCGAAGGTATCTCCGTCTGCTCAAACAAGTTCTGAAAGCGATATAAAGAACGTTACTTTACAATCTCAACGTTTGTTTCACCGTTTCGATAGCACTAAAGTATAACCAAAATTCAAAATTCCAAATAATCTAAGGTCCTAAATACCAACATAGTATTAACCCCTGTTATTAACAATTGTTTATAACAGAAGCGGCGCCCATTGGGCGCCGCTTTGTCGTATGATTTGAAACTGCTTAGCTTCGCTTTTCGCGAATTCGAGCTTTCTTTCCAGTAAGACCTCTAAAGTAATAGATACGCTTTCTACGTACACTACCTCTTTTGTTGATTTCGATCTTCTGTAGTGCTGGCAGGTTTAGTGGGAAGATACGCTCTACCCCAACAGTACCTGACATTTTGCGAATGGTAAAGGTTTGGGAAGTTCCTGTTCCTTTTACCTGGATCACAACACCTCTAAAGAACTGAGTTCTGGTTTTTTCTCCTTCACGGATTTCGTAGAACACTGTAATGGTGTCTCCGGCTCCGAAATTTGGAAACTCTTTTTTAGTGACAAATTCGTCTTGTACAAATTTTACTAAAGATTCCATTTCTATTGATTTGATAATGTTACGTTTACAACAACATTCACGTCTATCGTCAGAGGTTGGGGTAAATCGACTGCAAAAATAGTGCTTTTTACAATAGTCGCAACCTTTTTAGGCCTTTTTTTGATCTAATTCGCCAATGGAATTTTTAAATAATTTTCTAAACTTTTTTGGGATGGGCGCCCTCACATTTAATCGTCTGCCATCGATGGGATGATCGAAACTTAAAGACCAAGCGTGCAAATACAAGCCATTGCCATAAGAGCGCAGACCTGGTGCATGATAATCTGGGTCCCCTAGTATAGGGTTGCCAGTAGCAGCGAGTTGTTTTCGGAGCTGATGCCGCCTTCCTGTTGTGGGATGTAAAAGTAATAACCGTAGCGCTCCATATTTATCGGAGACTAAGCTTTCTAAGCATGTAAAGTTGGTATGGGCCTGTTTTCCGTCGATAGGCGTGGTCAAGGGATTATGTAGGTCGGTCTCACCAGCAGCCACTGATAAGTATGTTTTTTCGATGGAGCGTACTTCAAATTGATTTTTTAAGCTGAGTAGAGCGCTAGGTGTTTTGGCTACCAATACCGCCCCAGTTGTTGGGTAATCGAGCCGATGGACTGGTTCTGGGCGCGGTAATTTATTTATATCTGTAGATGGCACCAATGCCTTAATCAGGCCATTTTGTAAGGTGATGTTCCTATTGCCATTGGTAAGGATTCCGGCTGGTTTGTTGACCACAGCCATGTGCTGGTCTTCGAATAGAACGGCAATACCTAAATCGTGTTCGGGATGCGTGCCGAGGAGCGCTGCCAGAAGTTCGAGGGTTTCACCACCTAGTATCCATTGCCCGGTGGTTCCCCTTTCTCCGTTAACCAAAATACGCGCTTGCTTAATAGCCTTCTTTGTTCCTTTTCGGCTATTAATTGCTTTGAATTTGCCTACGGCATAGTCTTGCAGTCGAACTTTTTGGGCTAAGCTTGGAACCCGATGTACTTCGATGGCCAGGTCCGAATCCATAGATCAGTCTTCTAATAAATCTGGTCGTCGGTCTTGGGTTCGCTGCAAGGCTTGCTCTTCGCGCCATTGTTCGATCTTGGCCTCATGTCCACTCAGCAATACTTCGGGGACTGTCCATCCTTTGTATTCTGCTGGTCGCGTATAGATGGGTGGTGCTAATAAATCGTCCTGAAAAGAATCGGTCAGGGCGCTGGTTTCGTTGCTTAATACGCCAGGGATTAACCTAATCACGGCATCGCAAACAACGGCCGCAGCCAATTCGCCACCGCTCAATACATAATCTCCTATCGAAAGCTCGCGGGTTACAAATTGATCTCGTACCCTTTGGTCGACCCCTTTGTAATGGCCGCAAAGTATAATGATGTTTTCTTTTAGCGATAGTTCGTTAGCGATGTTCTGGTTTAGGGTCTTCCCATCGGGTGTCATATAGATCACTTCCTCGTAGTCTCTTTCGGCTTTTAAGCCACTGATGCATTTGTCGATGGGTTCTATCATCATCACCATTCCGGCACCGCCGCCGAATTGATAATCGTCTACTTGCTTATAGTTATTGGTCGAATAGTCGCGCAGGTTGTGGAAATGTACTTCGACCAGCCCTTTTTCGATGGCTCGTTTTAGTATCGAGGCCTCGAAGGGGCTTTTTATTAGTTCTGGCAGTACGGTGATAATGTCGATGCGCATGCTGGGATTCTTTGTCGCAAAAATACGACCTATTAAGCAATTGGGGCTTCCCAGGTATAATGAAGTACTTCGGTGTCCTTTTTCCAGCCTAAACGCTCGTAGAGTTTTTGTGCAGGATTATCCATGTCGGTTTCGAGAGTTAATCCTTTAGCCCCTTGTTTTATGGCAAATGCTTTGGCGTGATTCATTAAAGCGGTTGCTGCACCTAATCCTCGGGCGGCAGCTGTGACAAACAAATCGTTAAGTATATAAGTGCGTTGCATGGATACCGATGAGTAACTCGGATACAGTTGGGTAAATCCTAGGGCGCGGCCATTTGCAGCCATCGCTAAAAAAATCACTGAATCATTCTTCGCAAAGCGTTGGCCTATGAAAGCCTTTGCCGCATCTAAGTTTGGTGCTTGTTTATAAAATTGGCGATAGCCATCAAATAAGGGTGCTAGAAGGTCTAAATCCGATAATGTTGCTCGCTTGATTTCCATCTTGGTTTTTAGGTGCAAAATACAAAATTGACCATGCTCTAAATGTACCTTGCTTTTGTTATCTTTAACGGACAATAAACCAACGCATTTATGAAAAGACGATCTTTTATCAAAAAGTCGGCCGCGGCAGGAGCGGCTTTTAGCATTGTCCCCAGCTATGTATTAGGAGGTATCCACACCGCACCTAGTGATACCTTATACATCGGAGCCGTGGGAGTTGGCGGTCGAGGCGCCGGAGTGGTCAACGAACTATTCGAAACCGGTAAGGTTAAATTTGTCGCCCTTTGTGATGTAGATGACAAACAGGCCGAGCGTAGTTACACAGCCCATCCCAATGCCAAACAATACCGAGATTACAGAAAGATTTACGACAATCATTTGGACGAAATCGATGCCATTATGGTCGCCACACCAGACCATACCCATGCGTGTATCGCCTTACCGTTTATGAAGGCCAAAAAACATGCCTATGTAGAGAAGCCACTTACCCATAATATTTACGAGGCCCGTACGATGGCTCAGGTTGCTGCCGACATGGGTATTGTAACGCAAATGGGGAACCAAGGTTCTTCCGGCGATGGTATCCGTACGGCGCAAGAATGGATCAATGCGGGCGTTATCGGGAAAGTGCATAAGGTCGATTGCTGGACCAACCGTCCTGTTTGGCCTCAAGGTTTAAGAATGCTTACCGAAAAGGAACCGGTCCCGGACAACTTAGATTGGGACCTATGGTTAGGACCTGCAGCCATGCGCGATTACAATTCGCTCTACCTTCCATTTAAGTGGAGAGGTTTTTGGGACTTTGGTACGGGCGCGATGGGCGATATGGGATGTCACATAATGGAGACCCCTTTTAAAACATTAGGCCTTAAATTTCCTTACGAAGCGGAAGCTAGCTGTACCACGGTATGGTCTGGCGACTTTGTGGAGGCGAATTATACCGGAGTATGTCCTCCTTCTTCGGTGGTGCGTTTAAAATTTGCTACAGAAAATGGAGATGTGGATCTTAATTGGTTCGATGGTGGCTTAATGCCCGATCTACCCCCAGAATTAGGAGATGATGAAAAGCCTGGTGACAATGGAGGAGGTTCTATTTTCTATGGAACAGATGGTATCATGGTCACTGATACTTATTCGCGCAATCCGAGGCTCTTGCCCGCAGAGCGTATGAATGACTTTACACCGCCGGCACAAAGTATTAAGCGTTTGGAGACTTCGCATGCCGGGAATTTTGTCGAGGCTTGTATCAATGGAGGGGAGACGAGTTCACCCTTCTCTTATGGAGGCCCGCTTACCGAGGCTGTTCTAATGGGGAATTTGGCCATTCAGGCCTACCAGCACAAAGTGCTTAAGCCTGGTAAAAAGATTGGCGATTGGGCCCCTTACGACTATCCTGGTCGCAAGACCATCAAATGGGATGGCGATAATATGAAGGTGACCAATTACGAGGCCGCGAACCAATGGGTGAAGCGGAAGTATCGCGAAGGTTGGGAGATTTAATACCCCGCCAGATAGAATATAAAAAGCCCATCGACAGATGGGCTTTTTATTTATATAAAATCTTACTAGTAGTAAGTAAAGCGTCTTACTTTAGAAACGTATTTCGCCAAACGAATTACCTGGTGACTATATCCGTATTCGTTATCGTACCAAACATAAAGCACCACGTTGCGGCCGTCGGCGGTAACAATGGTCGCATTGCTATCGAAGATCGATGGGGCAGAAGAACCAACGATGTCACTCGAAACCAACTCGTTGTTTAAGCTGTATTTGATTTGCTCTACCAAGTCACCTTCTAGGGCATACTTTTTCATGATAGAGTTTAAGGCATCCTTAGAGGTGGTATTCTCTAATTCTAGTTTTAAAATGGCCAAGGAACCGTTAGGAACTGGCACGCGGATGGCGTTAGAGGTTAGCTTGCCTTCAAATGATGGAAGGGCTTTGCTCACCGCTTTTCCAGCTCCAGTCTCAGTAATAACCATATTAAGGGCAGCAGCACGACCTCGGCGGTATTTTTTGTGCATATTATCTACCAAGTTCTGGTCGTTGGTATAGGCATGGATGGTTTCCAAATGCCCTTGAACCACTCCAAAACTATCTTCTACAGCTTTTAAAACAGGGGTGATGGCATTGGTCGTACAGGAGGCCGCCGAATAAATCTCTAGTTCTTCAGGATTGTTTTCGGCATGATTGACCCCATAAACAATATTGGGTATTCCTTTCCCAGGTGCGGTTAGTAATACCTTAGATGCCCCCTTTGCTTTTAGATGGCGACTTAGTTCTTCCTTATCGCGGAAAGCTCCGGTATTGTCGATTACCAAAGCATCTTCTATTCCGTATACGGTATAATCGATGTCTTCAGGGGCATTGGCAGAGATAATGTGGACCGTAGTTCCATTAATCACCAAAGCGTTGTTCTCTACATCTATGTTAACGGTTCCAGGAAAATCACCATGTACAGAGTCATACTGTAAAAGCGAAGCGCGCTTTTCCAACACCGTCTTGTCTACATTTCCACGGGTAACGATAGCACGTAGGCGCATCTGGCTTCCCATTCCGGTCTGAGTCATTAATTCGCGGGCCAATAAACGTCCAATTCGTCCAAAACCGTAAAGCACTACATCTTTTGGTACGATGGTATTTCCGTTGTTGGCATCTTTTAGCTTTTCGCTCACAAAGGCCATGGCATCAGGGAAGTTGTTGTCTTCTAGGTGGTATTCGTAGGTAAGCTTCCCAATGTCTAGTTTGGCCGGAGGCAAAGAAAGCGTTTGGATGGCCTGGGCGATCTCTACAGAGTCGAAAATAGAGATAGGCTTTTGTACAAATTCACCTGCGTATTCGTGTAGGTTTAAAATCTCGCTTACGTTGCGATCTATCAGCGGATTGCGAAACAAAACCAACTCGATGGATTTGTCGTACCAAAGGTCACTTACGATACGGATAAATTCCACCGTGGCCTTTCGGCGGTCGGTTTGGAAGGAGAGTTCTTTTTCGTACACTTCGTCAAAGCTCATAATGCTAGTTTTTGAGGGGTTTTGATTTTCGCTGCAAAAGTAATCAACTAAAACGTTTTCGTAAAAGATATTTCGAAAAAAACCAATGCGTTCTAAGTGGCTATAAGCTAGGCGTGAAGAAATCCTCGATCTGCGCTTAGATCAATGCGGGATTTCTATGCATACATTACCGCGTTTACGGCCAGAATCTACATAGCGATGAGCTTCGACAATTTCATTTAATGGGTAGGTCTTATCTATAAATGGGACAAGGAGATTCTGCTCGGCAAGCATCTTGATTCTATTAAGGTCGGCATCCCGTTCTTTGGTGAGCATTTTTATAGAGACAAAAGAACCATTCGGATTTAGCACTTTCCTAGCTTTAGATTTACCGATCTTTCCGACAGCATCAAAGACAAGGTCATAGCGGTCTTTGCTTTTGCTAAAGTCGTCTTTTTTGTAATCTATAACCACATCCGCACCTAAGGAGGTAACCATCTCTTGGTTCCTGCCGCTACAGACCGCTGTGACAGATTGGGCGTATAGTTTAGCCAGTTGCAACGCATAGCTCCCTACACTGCCAGAGGCACCATAGATCAACACGTTTTGGCCTTTTTTAAGTTTCGCCTTCTCCAACAAATACATGGCGGTCATCGCACCGATGGGTAGCGCTGCGACTTGTGTATGATTAAGGTTTTTAGGCTTATGCGTTACAACTCCGTGCTTCCATTGTTCTGGAACACACACATATTGTGCGTAAGAACCCGCTTTTAGCATGGTAGTGGATCCGAATACCTCGTCTCCTAATTTAAATCGATCGATTTTATTTCCCATTTGAACAACCGTTCCTGAAAATTCATGTCCTATGATTGTTTTTTTTGGTTTAAACAATCCAAAAATCAATCGGGCTGGGAGCCAAAAAATAGGAGGGAAGTCGGAGGCTCTAAGTCGGGCATCCCCAGAAGTCACTGTTGCGGCTTCTATTTTTACCAAAAGCTCATTCTCCTTAGGTTGTGGTTTGGGAATATCTACAATTTGTAATACCTCTGGAGGTCCATATTGGGAATAGACGGCTGCTTTCATTAAAGACATTGTTGTTTGGACTAATAAGACTAGTCTAAAGCTAAAGTGTTACATTCTTCTACCGCACATTATTTCGGTTCAACGATTAAAAATACAGCAGTACTATCTCCAACGTTTAAGACTTCATGCCATTGTACGCCATCGTTATAAAAATCGTAACCTGTAGGGACATTCACTTCGCGAGTGCCGCTGCTATCGGTAATTCTAAAGGTGCTTCCGGCAAGGGTATAACCATAATGGGCTGCATGCACATGCCTTTCGTGTCCTACCCCAGGAGGGAAGGTGCATTTGAGGGTTCGAACCTGCTGGTTATCTACCAAGACCTCACAGACCTTTTTGCCTTTCCAACCCGCCTCCAAGGGGTCGGGTAAGTCGGGTTTAGATTCGCAGGATATAATAATAAGACTGCTGGCAAAAATCGCAATCGCAATGAGTAAATAATTCTTCAGCATACTTATTAGGATCTAAATTTATTGAATCTGCTCTAAGATGAGGTCTTTGTACAAGACTTCGTAGGGGTCGCCGCCATGCGCCTGCAGGCAAATACAACCTTCTGCTGGTACATTTCCTTCTTCACTAAAAGTAGCGGTGGTTGTGCCATTGATCTTGATCTCTATCTTGGGACTATCTGCCATAATTTCTAATTAAAGATACAGCTAATTGGCACTTGGTTGCAAGGACGAAATTCTAGTAACTAATATCCGGCTAAATGATAAACCCCTCAACCCGTTTGTCGAAGCAAATAGGAGAGGGGTTTGTTCAGCGCGCTAATATTTTATCGGAAAATAAAACTGTTGTAGTCGCCATCGCGATCTACAAAAGTCAATTTGATAGGGTCGTCGTAATCTCTTCGGTTCATGATGCGCTTGGCATCATCTACAGTCCGTACCACCATGTCGTTGATTTTGGTAATGATTATACCGTCTAAATCGTAGCTTTGTAAGTCGCTCGATAAGATTCGATTTACTTTAACCCCACCATTCAGGCCATAAAGATTCAATTCTTGAGGGTTGGCATTTTTAACTTCTAGGCCAACACCCTCTAATTCGAATATGTCCAATTTTATCAAGGTCACTGGGATGACACGATTTTTACCATCCCGCAATACTGTCACCCGAACTACATCATTTGGACGTTTAGACCCAAGATAACCAGTTAGGTCACTAAATTTGGCGATCTTCTGTCCATCTATGTCTTTAATGATATCGCCACGGCGGATTCCACTAAGATCTGCCCCAGAGCCCGCTTCTACGCCTGCAACATAAACTCCTTCCGTTTCATCAACGCCATAACGGGCAGCTCGAGTGGTGTTAAGCCCACCCCCTTGAATGCCTAAAATACCACGTTGGACATTTCCGAATTCCATAATGTCTTCTACAATCTTGCGGGCTGTATTAGATGGCACGGCAAAAGAATACCCCACATAACTCCCAGTCTCGCTGGTAATCGCAGTATTTATGCCAATTAAGTCTCCAAGGGTATTTACCAAAGCCCCGCCACTATTTCCGCGGTTAACGGCAGCATCGGTTTGTATAAAAGATTGGGGGTTGCTGTCAAACTCGTTGAGGTCACGTGCCTTGGCACTTACAATACCTGCGGTTACCGTCGAGGTCAAATTAAATGGATTTCCTACAGCCAATACCCATTCGCCCACCTGCACCGCATTAGAGTCTGCAAAGGGCACATAAGACAAATCATCCTGCGAATCTATTTTAATAAGGGCTATATCGCTCTTAGGGTCGGTGCCTACCAATTTTGCTGGGTAGGTACGGTTGTTGTTTAGGGTTACTTCTAGTTTTTCGGCCTTATCGATAACGTGGTTGTTGGTAATGATATAGCCATCAGGGCTTATTATTACTCCACTCCCTGTGCCTATCATCGGTCCAGATCTTCCATAAAAATATTCTTGCATGCTCCTGGGTTGGCGCACGCTGGTATTTTTTACGTGCACTACCGCATTGACAGTCTTTTCTGCCGCAGCTCTAAAATCTATATTAGTCGATAACGCAGGGGTGTCGTTATAAAGTGTTGGGATGGTCTGCGGAATGGCAGATTGCTCTACGATTTGTACGGGGCTTGGCTTTTCAACAAAGAGTTTGTAGCCCCCCAAAGTTACAGCGCCGGCTACAATGGCCACGCCGAAAAGTCGAACTGTTTGTTTCATATTTTAAGTGTTTTTGATTACTAAATTTAACACTTATAAGACCTTCCTAGTATGGCATAGTTTCATATTTAACGCGTATTTAACAGGCTTTAAGAGTATTTAAACGCTTGTGCTTTTGTTACCTTTGTCGGTAAGGTGAAAATCAATTTTTACAAATATCAGGGTACCGGAAACGACTTTGTTGTCATCGACGATAGAGCAGCATCATTCGATTTAGATGATAAAAAGACCATCGCTTCAATCTGTCATCGGAGAACCGGAGTAGGGGCCGATGGTTTAATCTTACTACGCGAGCATCCAGACTTCGATTTCCAAATGATTTACTACAACTCCGATGGCGCACCAAGCAGCATGTGCGGCAATGGAGGGCGATGCATCGTCCAGTTTGCCAGGCAGCTAGGCCTCATTACAGACAAAGCACATTTTTTGGCGGTGGATGGGCCCCATAGGGCAAGCTTGGAACAAGACCTTATATCCTTGCAAATGAGCGATGTTTCCGAAGTAGAACGGCACGAATCGCATGTATTCTTAGATACGGGATCGCCTCACCACGTGGCCTGGGTAGTCGATGTCGATCATTTTCCAGTGGTTGTAAACGGGCGTAAAATTAGAAATCAGTTATATGGCTCCGATGGGGCCAATGCGAATTTTGTTCAGCAACTATCAAACAACAAGGCCAAAGTGCGTACCTACGAACGAGGCGTGGAAGACGAAACCCTTTCTTGTGGTACAGGCGTAACGGCGGTAGCGATTGCCATGCATGCTACGGGCAAGACTACAGATTTGTCTGTAGATCTAATAACACCCGGAGGTGTGCTAAATGTTCGGTTTGAGTATACGGAGAGTGGCTATCAAGACGTTTGGTTAACGGGGCCAGCCCAGTTGGTCTTTAAAGGAACTTGGTCATGATTAACCTAAGCGGAGAACAGATCTATTTAAGAGCCTTAGAGCCAGAAGACTTAAGGCTTCTCTATCAGTTGGAGAATGATCAGTCCATATGGGAGCTAAGCAATACCAGTGCACCCTATTCCAAATTTGTTTTAAAGCAATATTTAGATCAGGCCCATCGAGATATATACGAGGTTAAACAGCTGCGCTTGGCCATCTGTTCTGCTCAGGACGATAGAGCCCTCGGGCTGATCGATCTTTTCGATTTTGATCCTAAACACAAAAGAGCAGGCATAGGAATCATCATTCTATTACCCGAGGATCGCGGTAAGGGCTATGCTCGCGAAGCCATAATGTTGTTATGGGAATATGCAGTTGCCCACTTACAAGTTCATCAGCTTTATGCCAATATAATGGAGGACAACCAAGGCAGCATTCATCTATTCGAATCGCTAGGGTTTGTTAAAAGCGGCAGCAAACACGATTGGGTCCGTAGTGGAGGCGGTTATAAGACAGAATACTTTTATCAATTGATCCATGAAGAATCTTAAGAAAATTGTACTTATTGTAGCCTTATTGGGCATCATTGCGATGGCTGGCTTTGCTTATTTCGTCTATAACAGCGTTTTCGAGCCCAATACTGCTTTTAACAACGACGAAGCCCATATCTATATCTCCACCGGAGCGCGATTTAGCGATGTAAACGATGAACTTCGACCCTTGTTGGAAAATATGATTTCTTTCGAAGCGGTGGCCAATAGAAAGGGCTATCCGGCACAGGTTAAGCCAGGGCACTATATCATTAAAAAGGGCATGAACAACAATGACATAGTGAATACCCTGCGCGTTGGAAACACGCCCATCAAAATAAAATTTAATAATCAAGAACGCTTACAGGATCTGGCCGGGCAACTAGGAAGTCAGGTAGAAGCAGATAGCACTTCCCTTTTAACGGCCATGGTAGATAGTACTTTTTTGGCAAAAAATGACTTCAATATCGATACAGCCTTGGGGATGTATGTACCCAATACCTACGAGGTTTATTGGAATATTTCCCCAGAAGAACTAGTAGGGAGAATGTTGCAAGAACATGATCGTTTTTGGACACCACACCGTTTAGAGTTGGCCCGTAAACAAGGTTTGGTGCAAGATCAGGTGATTGCATTGGCAGCTATTGTGCAAAAGGAAACCGCTAAAGTAGAAGAGCGACCGAAGGTTGCGGGCGTCTATCTTAATCGGATAGAGAGAGGTATGCCACTGCAGGCCGACCCTACCATTATTTATGCCAAAAAGCGCGTAGAGAATGACTTCGATCAGACCATTAAACGGGTGCTCTTAAAAGACTTAGAGATCGAATCGCCTTATAATACCTATTTAAATCCGGGGATACCGCCAGGACCCATCTTTATGCCGGATATATCTTCCATAGATGCCGTGTTAAACCCCCAGGTTCATGACTACCTCTTTTTTGTGGCGGATATAGAGAATTTTGGCTATCATAAATTTGCAAAAACCCTCTCTCAGCATAATCGAAATGCGCGTGCTTATCATCGTTGGGTAGATGCGCAAGGGGTACAACGATAGCCTTTTTATCGACCAAAAGTGCATTTCAAACGTTGTAGTTCTACACCTTAACATTCTTTAACATCCTGATAATTAATCTTGTAAAAAAATTCGTACCTTTGCACTCCAATTTAGAGGCCTCTATTAGAGGGTTCAAAATGTAGAGAAATGAAACATAAATTGTTGCGAATTAGTATTTTGATGATGGCCATATTTTTGGTCACCGCTGGGTTCGTTTCACGAAGTGGACTGGATCTAAGTCGTTATATGCAGGTAGACGAAGCCGTATGCTATGATGTACTAACACAAGAGCAATTCGAATTGGATGTTCCCCAAAATGCCTCGTTGTTTCTTGGTAAATCTTATGTAGGATTTAAAGAGGCCATAGGCTTTAAAGAATCTCAAGGGAAATACCAGGTCATCAACCGTTTTGGTTATATGGGTAAATACCAATTTGGTAAAGGAACCCTAAATATGATCGGGGTATATGACACTTCCAATTTTCTGGCCGATACCCGTATGCAGGAAGCCGCTTTTGACGCCTATGTAGCAAAAAACAAGTGGATTCTGCGCAGGGATATCAAGCGCTTCGAAGGTCGAATCATCGAAGGAGTCCAAGTGACGGAGTCCGGAATATTAGCTGCCGCGCATCTAGCTGGAGCGGGTAATGTAAAGAAATACCTTCGCAGTGGTGGGGCTCTAGCTTTTCAAGATGCTTTCGGAACCAGTATTCGCTATTATCTAAAGAAATTTTCTGGCTACGATACCTCTATGGTTCCTGCCAAGAAAAAATCGAAAGTACATTAAACTTATTTCTGAATAATAAACAAAGTGGGTCTCTTATTGAGATCCACTTTTGTTTTGGACCATTGCGAAATGCTTAGCGTCCGTATGTGTTCTGTGGGCAAACTGATGTCGCAGGCCACACATAACTCAGTTTGGGGTTGCAAGCTTTGAATTAGGGCTTCTAACAACTGATTATTTCTATAAGGGGTCTCGATAAAGGCCTGAGATTGCTGCTCGTCTGCAGAGCGCTTTTCTAAGCGTTTAATGGCTTGCTTTCGTTCGCGCTTATCGATAGGTAGATAGCCGTTAAAGGCAAAATTTTGCCCATTAAAGCCACTGGCCATCATCGCCATCAAAATAGAGGAGGGGCCTACCAAAGGGATTACCCGAATGCCTTTTCGATGCGCTTCTGCTACCACGGCAGCTCCAGGATCGGCTATGCCCGGGCAGCCGGCATCAGAGATTACACCCAAATCCTTGCCCTCCAGACAGGGCGCTAAGAATCCGGGAATTTCTGATGGGTCTGTAAATTTGTTGATGAGGTTAAAATGCAGGTCTGGCTGCGATTTTCTGTGGACAATCGCTTTGATAAAGCGCCGGGCTTGTTTTTCGTGCTCGACTACATAATGATCTATTTTTTCTACCGCTCGCCGCACAGATAACGGAAGCACCTCCAGAGGAGGGACCTCACCCAGTGGGCAGGGAATTAAATAAACAGAACCGTAGTCTTTCGACATACCTTAGCGAACAATCAATTTTTTATTTCCTGTTTGCCCCAGCTCATTGTCTACTCTAATCAGGTAAACCCCGGCTTGGAGTGCACCGATATCGAGCGAAACGCTAGTTTGTTCTGGCTGTAATTCCATCAATAAAGCACCTTTTAGGTCGTATACAGCAATCTTGCTGATGGGTTGGGTGCCTTTGGTCTGAATTTGTACGCGATCCATGGCCGGGTTCGGGCTCATGTCGTAGGCCAATTCTGCCTGGTCCTCTAGGCCAGCAATGGCTTCTCCACTGATCTGGTATATGGTTCCAGAAATATCGGCGATGTATAATTCTTGGTTGGAATCTTCTCCAAAAGCCACCCAAGAGCCTCCAAAAGTACCGTGTTCTTCATACTGTGGGTCTGAAGGGCTATGCACTGTACCGATCAATCCACTACATACGTCAGCAAAGAAATAATAACCGTCGATGGCCGGATATTGGCTCCCTCTATACACTATGCCCCCTGTTATGGAACAGCTAGCGCTGGTAGGTCCAGAAGAATACTCTGCAATAGGGAAAACCATTGTTTCTGGTGGATCACAGCCGTCTGTATTAAAAGGTGCGTTTCCTTCGTAGCAGCGCCATCCATAGTTTTGCCCTCCGGGGTCAGGGCTCGCCATATAATCGATCTCTTCCCAATCTCCTTGTCCCACATCACCGATCCAAAGATCTCCGTTTTGCGAGTCGAAAGAGAACTTCCAAGGGTTTCTAAGGCCGTAAGCCCAAATCTCTTCTGCATTTGGAGGGTTGCCCGCAAAAGGGTTGTCTCCAGGAATGCCGTAATTGTTTCCACCTCCAGGGTTGTCCACATCGATACGTAGTAACTTTCCTAGAAGCAATTCGGTGTTTTGTGCACGATCGCCAGGATCGCCACCGCTACCTCCGTCACCAGAGCCGATATACAGATATCCATCAGGGCCAAAGGCTACATTTCCTCCGTTGTGGTTTCCAAAAGGCTGGGTAAACGTCAATATTTCAAGCTCTGATCCTGCATCGGCGACATCCGGGTCACCGCTTACTTCGAAACGGGAAATCACAGAGTCACCCCCGTTGTCTGTGTAGTAAACATAAAAATAGCCGTTGTTCTCATAATCCGGGTGGAAAGCGAGTCCTAGTAGGCCTTGTTCGCTCCCTCCAGATACCTGACCACTTATGTTTAAATAGGGCGTACCATTAACTGTTCCATTGCTTTCTACAATCATAATTTGACCGCCTTGCTGAACAACGAACATTCTGTCGTCCCCTGCATGTGCGATAGAAACTGGAGAAGATAATCCTGTGACGAATTGAGTGACGTCAATCACTACTTCTTGCGCAGTTAAAGCAACGCTCAATAATAAGGTAAAGAGTAGGGTAATATTTTTCATAACCGTTAGTTTTCTACTAAGGTACAGAAAAGCCGTTACATAGAAAATCAAAGACGTGAAGCCAAGCTATCACAGGCTTCATCTAACATTTTAAAGACATTATCAAATCCCTGATCCCCACCATAATAGGGGTCTGGAACATCTACATTCTCGTCCGGAAATAATTCATTCAAAATCAATTGCACCTTGGCCCGTTCGGATCCATCTTTGGCCAATTTGCTTACATCTCGGTAGTTGGAATTATCCATCACAAAGATGTGGTCGTACAATTCGAAATCGTAGGTGGAAAATTGTTTGCCTCTTTGGTCGGTAATGTCAATTCTGTTTTTTTTAGCAACCGCGATACTTCTTGGATCTGGCAATGCGCCCACATGCCAACCTCCGGTTCCTGCAGAATCGACCTGATACCTCGTCGGGTCAAGTTTGGACTTGAGTATGCCTTCTGCCAAAGGAGAGCGACAGATGTTTCCCAGACATACCATCAAGATTTTGGTCTTATTCATAAGGTGAAAATAAAAAAAACCGGCAGTTTGCCGGTCCTAGAGTGTGAGTTTCTTGTTAAGATCCTCTACATACTTGCGGAATTGCTTGTCCGTACTCGACAAATTATCTACCGTTTTGCAGGCGTGAAGCACAGTGGCATGGTCGCGTTGTCCAATTTGTGAACCTATAGATGCTAGGGATGCCTTGGTAAACTTCTTGGCGAAGAACATGGCCAGCTGTCTAGCTTGTACGATGTGTCGCTTTCTTGTTTTAGACTGAAGTGTTTCGACATCCATTTGGAAATATTCGCTGACTACCTTTTGGATGTAGTCTATGGAGACTTCGCGCTTGGTGTGTTTTACGTAGTTGTCTACAATTTTCTTGGCCAGATCTATGGTAATCTCACGCTTGTTAAAAGAGGAGTGGGCGATTAGCGAAATAATGGCTCCTTCCAATTCGCGGATATTGGTCTTGATGTTGTTGGCCAAAAATTCTACAATCTCTTCGGGCATTTCTACGCCATCACGGTACAGTTTGTTTTTGATGATAGAAACGCGAGTATCGTAATCTGGGTGATTCAATTCGGCAGAAAGACCCCATTTAAAGCGAGATAATAATCGCTGCTCGATATCGATCATGTCGACCGGAGCCTTGTCCGATGTTAAAATAACCTGCTTGCCATTTTGGTGCAAGTGGTTAAAAATATGGAAGAATACATCCTGAGTCCCAGCCTTGCCAGAAAGCAATTGAATGTCGTCCACAATTAGCACATCGATAATCTGATAGAAATGAATAAAGTCGTTGCGGTTATTCTTTTTAACAGATTCTATATACTGTTGTGTAAACTTTTCCGCAGAAATATATAAGACCGTTTTTTCCGGATACTTGTCTTTTATGTCCACCCCGATGGCATGTGCCAAGTGGGTTTTCCCAAGTCCTACACCTCCAAAGATCAGCAATGGGTTAAACGAAGTCCCCCCAGGTTTATTGGCAACAGCCAAGCCCGCAGAGCGTGCCAATCGATTGGATTCTCCTTCTAAAAAGTTGTCAAAGTTGTAATTAGGATTGAGCTGTGATTCGATCTTTACATTCCGAATTCCAGGAATCACAAAAGGGTTCTTTAGTTCGGGACTCTTGTTTTTTAGCGGGACATCCACTTCCTGAGAACGCACCTGAGACCGGTTGGTCGACGGGATTTGCTCTGTAAATGGTTGTTTATTGCCGTAAGTGTTCTCCATCTTGATGATGTAGACCAGTTTAGCGTTTTGACCTAATTCTTTAGTGAGTGCAACTTTTAATAACTTCACGTAATGCTCTTCCAGCCATTCGTAGAAAAATTTGCTAGGAACCTGAATACTAAGGGCGCTGTCTGTTAGCTTAACGGCTTTTATAGGTTCGAACCAGGTTTTGTATGCCTGACTGCTGATATTATCTTCGATAAATGACAAGCAGTTACTCCAAACCGATTCGGCCGTTTTACCCATAGTTTCTGTTGCGAATTTTGAAGTTAATTAGTTTGGTTAAGGGGATAGAGAAAAGGGCTGCTCTAACAATTTCTTAACAATGCAAATATGTGAACAAATAATTGAAAAAAAAAATCGATTGCCTATTGATTTTTACGTTTTTTTTCCTCAAGTTAGATAACGATTCCACCAGAAAAAAAATACCCCCTTTTTTTTAATCGACCAAGTGAAAAAAAATACCACTCAAATCCGTGTGCGCTATGCCGATACCGACCAGATGGGGATCGTTTATTACGGAAATTACGCACAATACTTAGAGCAGGGCAGGACAGAATGGCTAAGGGATTTAGGCTTTTCCTACAAATGGATGGAGCAAAACGACATCCTGCTTCCAGTCATCGAATTGCAAATACAATATAAGCACCCGGCCCGCTATGATGACCTACTCAATGTTATCACAAAGTTAAGGAAAATTCCTACAGTTCGAATTGAGTTCGATTACCAAATATTCAATCAGGAAGGGACTCTTTTAGTAGAGGCATTTACTAGCTTGGTTTTCAAGCAAGGAAGTACTCAAAAATTGATAAAAGCGCCCGATTATTTACTGCAAAAATTGACTTGATTTTTTAATTGTTCGTTAGCGCTTTTTTACTTCTACACCATAGATGCTTTCAAAGCGTTGTTTAAGCGTTTCGATCTTGCTTTTTGGAATTGCCAAAGTGTAGTGGCACTTCAGTTCCATTTTTTGGGCGACTATTTCCAATTGTTCTTCTTTAATCAATCGCATGACGACATTCATTTTTGGATAGTCGAAACTTAGATGAAGTTGTTCTTTAATGGTCTTGATAACGATCTCTGCTTCTTCCAATGCGAGTTTAGCCCCTGCTCTATATGCGTTGATGAGGCCTCCCACCCCAAGTTTGGTGCCGCCAAAGTAGCGCACTACAACGATTAGGACATCTGTTAGATCGAAAGATTGGATCTGCCCGTAGATGGGTGCTCCGGCTGAATTAGAGGGTTCTCCATCGTCGTTGTATCTGTATTGCACGTGGCTGGTGCCAAGTTGCCATGCGTAACACCAATGCCGTGCCTGATGATGTTGTGCGCGTAAATTTTCCAGATGTTGCTTTATGGCTTCTTCACTTTGAACGGGAAAGGCGTAGCCATAAAACTTGCTTCCTCGATCTTTAAACAAAGATTCTGGGCTCGCTGTCGCTAAGGTTCGGTATTGATCGGACGCAAGACTCATAGTTGCGTTAAGGTAACCAAGGCAATGCTTGCGAGGGCCATCGCGATCCCGAGCCAATTTCGGGCGTCCAAACGTTCTTTAAATAGCAGTATGCCTAATAGGGTAGAAGTGGTTACTATAGCCACATTGTTGATGGTAAAGATCCCAGAAGAATCTAGCAGGTCGCTTCGAAGGGCCATCACCAAAAAGAATACAGAGAAAAAATTAGGGACTCCGAGTGCAACACCTGCTATAAAATTGATGGGTCTTAATCTAAGCTTACCCTGCACTCCTTGTATGGTTAGTATGCCAACACCGACCATGGCCGCAGCGAAGAATATGGTGCCAGAAAATAAGGCCACCTCATCCTCGGCCACATAACGCCCTTCTAAAAACTTTATGCTGGTGTCGATGATTCCGCTACCTATAAGCACCAAAGCCGGCAAAAGCAAGGAGTTGGATACCGCTTTTGAACCCTTCTTTATACTGGTAAAATAGACGGCTGCTATGGCCAAAAGGATACCGATGATCTTCCAAAGATTGGTAGATTCCTGATAATACAAAATTCCGAAGACCACAGGAATAACAAAGCTCATTTTGGTCGCTACAGAGACGGCAGCCAATCCATTTCGCTGCGTGGTAAGCGCCATCAGGTTAAAAACCAAAATAAACAAGCCACCTAGTAAAAGGGCATACACCAACCAATCGCTTTGCAAGATTAACTCTAAGCTGCCCGATTCTTGCGAAAATAAAAACCCACAGCTAGCGGCGGTAAGGTAATTAACTACTATGGCCTGTAATCTGTCTACACCAAATCGAGAGAATAGCCTAAAGACTACAAAAATACAGGTAGATGCCAGTACGCTAAACAGTAATGCCAGCATTCGCTAAGGGTTTTAGGTGGGTTATAAGGTCTGGACCTAATTTGTAGCTGGCCAGCTCCTGTCCGTCTATGATCGGGGCTGCAAGCCCACTATGGAACTCGGTTGGGCCTTGCAGGACAAATGCTTCGTCCCACAGCCCTGCATCGATAAACGATTGTAAAGTTTGGCCTCCTCCTTCTACGATGACAGATTGAATGTCTTTTTGATATAGAATTTCGAGGATTTTTTTTGGTAGGTTTTCCTTAAAAGAAGCATGGGCATGCCAAAGATTCTCTGTGTCAACAGCAGTGTGTTCGCTTATCACCAATGTTGGTGTGCTGCGATCGAATAAAGCGAGTTCATCGCTTAAGCTAAGATTGCGGTCCAAAACCACACGGAGTGGATTTTTGCCCTCCCAATGTCGCGTGTTAAGCGACGGGTTGTCATCGATGGCCGTCTTTGTACCTACCAAGATGGCTTGTTCTTGTGCTCGAAGTCTGTGGGTCCATTGTTGTGCCGGTTCGGAAGTAATCCAATAGGGGCGTTTCTCGCTGCGCTCTTCTGGGCTTAAAAAGCCGTCTTGGCTTTGGGCCCATTTTAAAATTACATAAGGGCGCTTTTTGTTCTGCGTATTAAAAAATCGTCTATTGAGCCAGTTGCATTGCTCAATCAGCACACCAACAATGACTTCGATTCCGACTTCTTCTAATTTGGCAATTCCTTTGCCGCTCACCGTGGGGTTTGGGTCTTTGGTGCCAATCACTACTTTTTTAATTCCGTATTCGATTATAAGATCGGCACATGGAGGGGTTCGCCCGTGATGGCTGCAAGGTTCGAGATTGACGTATATAGTAGACTCAGATAACAAGGACTTATCGGCAACGGCGTTGATTGCGTGCACCTCGGCATGGGGTCCTCCGGCCTTTCTATGCCAGCCTTCACCTATGATGGTATTATTATGAACAACAACCGAGCCTACAAGCGGGTTGGGATAGGTAAATCCAAGTCCATTGCTGGCCAGTTGCAAGCAACGTTCCATCATTTTTTGGTGTATCTTCACCACGTAAAAATAAGGAATCATTTAGATGAAGCCCCTACAAATTCGCCCAATTAAAAAAATGGACAATGCGGCTGTTGCCAAGGTCATCCGCAACGTGCTAGAGGAGTTCGATGTGCCGAAGGTTGGGACTGCTTACGCAGATCCCTCGCTCGATGATTTGTCCTCTTATTACAATCAGGCCCGGGCAAAATATTGGGTAGTAACAGATCGAGATCGTATAGTCGGCGGAGGCGGAATTGCACCTCTAGATAATTTTGACGGATCTGTCTGCGAATTGCAAAAAATGTACTTCTTAGCAGAGGCTAGAGGCAGGGGGTTGGGGAGAAGTATGATCGATCTTTGCCTGGTAGCTGCACAAGAGTTTGGCTATAAGGCTTGTTATTTAGAGACCATGAGCCATATGGAAACCGCTCAAGGGTTGTACAGGTCATCAGGCTTCGAATACCTCGAGGCCCCCATGGGAGATACAGGACACTTCTCTTGTGGGGTGCATATGTTAAAGAAGATAGGCCGATGACACTTCAAGAAATGCGCGATCGGTTTGGCGAAGAACTCGGAGGGCTTTACCCGGATTCCGAATGGAAAACCTTTTTTTATTGGCTGTTGGAAGAACAGCTAGGTGTGGATCGTTTTGGATTTAGTTTAAACAGCGACCAAAGGCTCCAATCTACCGACCGAAAGTATTTTGAAACCGCCCTAGATCGATTAAAGCAGCACGAGCCCATACAATATATCTTAGGTCATGCATGGTTTTATGGCTTGCAAATTGGCGTGAACGCACATACTTTAATCCCTAGACCCGAAACCGAAGAATTAGTAGCATGGGTTTTGTCCGACTGGGGCACTTCACAAACTACAGTATTGGATTTAGGGACTGGAAGTGGTTGCATTGCTCTCGCATTAGCCAAAAACATGACGGAGGCAACTATAAGTGCCATGGATTTTTCTGAAGACGCCCTAGAGAAGGCCAAACAAAACGCAGCTGAATTAGATTTACAAGTTCACTTTTTTAAAGGTGATATACTTGAGGATTCGTCTTTTGGGCAATACGATGTGATGGTGTCTAACCCGCCCTATGTCCGGTTGTTGGAAAAACAAATGATGAAGCAAAACGTGCTTGCTTTCGAGCCAGACTCGGCCTTATATGTGAGCGATGATGACCCCTTGCTTTATTACCGTCATCTCGCCAAGCTGGCAACAGCTATGTTGAAACCCAAGGGGGCGATTTATGTCGAGATTAATGAGTATCTTGGAGAGGCTTCCATGGCGCTTTTCGAAGCGCAAGGGCTGTCTTCAGTAGAATTGCGAAAAGATCTCTTTGGGAAGGACAGGATGCTAAAAGCAAAAAAATAGGATGAGCGAATTAAAATCGATATGTGTATTCTGCGGAAGTAGTGAAGGCAATGATGAGGCCATCATACAAGAGGCCCAGCTTTTGGGACAAACCATGGCTAGACGACAGATCGCTCTAGTCTATGGAGCGGCGCATATCGGGGTGATGGGCGTTTTGGCTGAAGGTGCATTACAAGAAAAAGGGCATGTCATCGGGGTGATCCCCGAATTTCTTAAAAAGAAGGAAGTGGTTCATCTGGGCTTGCCAGAGCTTATCACCACAGAGAACATGCATCAACGCAAGATGAAGATGCACGATTTAAGCGATGGATTTATCGCGCTGCCTGGTGGCATGGGTACCTTGGAAGAACTTTTCGAAATTTTAACTTGGTTGCAATTGGGCTTGCATGCCAAGCCAATCGGCTTGCTTAACACTTCTAATTTTTTCGATCCTTTGCTCGAGCAACTGGAGCTTATGGTAAAGAAAGGCTTTTTAAAGTACGACAATTATGCCCTACTGTTGGTCGACGAAACCATAGAAGGTCTGCTCGACAAAATGGGTGGTTTTAAACGGCCAGAAGTTCCTAAGTGGCTCAATCCGGATAGGACTTAATTGATCGTGCCATTCATCGAAAATTTCAAGAAATCATAGATTGTTTTAATTTGAATTAGTAGCTTGAAGGCTAATCACTAATCAAAATTGTAACTCAATGTATTATAAAAATCTTCTGGGGGCATTATTATTGCTCCTGATTCCTGTTTGCGCCTCAGCGCAGGAACGAACAACGCAGCCGGTCACTTATGTCGGCACTGTTTCTTCTCTCGAATTGGTAAGCCCGTTATTAGATCGCCCGGACGATCTGGTTCCGGCGGTAGACCGACTTGGAGAAGCAAAAGATAAACGGTCTATGCAACCTGTTATCGACCTTAAAAGAAGCAAAAATGAAGTAGACGACATCCTGGCCCTCAATAGACATGCCATGGAACAGAGCGTCGAAAAGGCACCGGCCAGCTTGGTTTTTGACGCCTATGCTTCCAATTCTCAACCTACAGATCCATCGTTGGCCGTTGGGCCCAATCATGTTATGGTTGTGTACAACACCGGTTTTACCATTTATGATAAAGCAGGGAACCAATTATTGGGTCAAACATCACCTAGTCCTGCTATTTTCCCTTCTGGAGGTTGCTGTGATCTAACAGCTTCGTACGACAATGCGGCAGATCGCTGGGTGCTTTCCTTCTTAGGGAATGGAGCTCAAATAGCTATATCTGATGGTCCCAATCCGTTAACGGCTAGTTGGTATGTGTATACCATAAGTAGTATAAGCGATTATCAAAAATTATCTGTTTGGAGTGATGGTTATTATATCACCGACAATACAGGTTCTTCTAATAAGGTATGGGCTCTAGAACGATCTGCCATGCTAAATGGCAGCCCGAGTGCACAAATTTTAGGATTTAATCTTCCAGGTATTGCTACTAGTGGTTTTTATAGCCCACAAGCGCTTAATGTGACCGATGGAAACCTTCCTGCTGCAGGAGGGGCTACTATTGTATATATGCAAGATGACGCTTGGAATGGGGTGTCTAACGATCACATCAAACTTTGGACAATCGATGTAGACTGGAACAGCCCGGGAAGTTCTACGGTTTCTTCTCCTCAAGAAGTTCCTACCACTCCTTTTATTGGAGTCTTTGACAACGGAAGTTTTGCTAATTTAACTCAACCAGGTAACGGTAGAAAAATAAATATAGATGCTTTGCAGGCGACGGTAATGAATCAGGCTCAATTTAGAAAATTTGCCGGGCACAACTCGGCGGTGTTCAACTTTGTAGTAGACACCGATGCTTCCAATGGTGAACGAGCCGGGGTGCGTTGGTACGAATTCCGCCAGAGTGGGGACAACCAGCCTTGGTCGTTGTACCAGGAAGGTACCTATACCGCCCCAGATGGCAGGCATGCCTGGAACGCAAGTTTGGCGATGGATGCAGATGGTAATATCGGGATGGGGTATACCTCCATGTCCGGTCCGTCTACAGGCTCCAGAGTTTACGTAAGCTCTTATTTTACAGGACGCATGGATGGCGACCCACTGGGGGTTATGACGGCTGCAGAAGAGCTAATTGCCAATGGAGACGCCAAGATCCCGGGTACTCGATATGGAGATTATAGCAAGATCGATGTAGACCCTTCCGACGATGCTACATTTTGGTTTATAAATGAATACATGAACAATGGCCGAAGAGGTGTTGTAGGGGTGTTCCAGATACAGGGAAGTACTGGTGGCGATACCGAGGCACCTACCGTTCCTACCAATTTAAGTGTAAATTCGATAACAGAGAATAGTGCCACCCTAAATTGGACCGCCTCTACAGACAATGTAGGCGTTGCCCAGTACAATGTTACCTTAAATGGTAACTTTGTTGGAAGCACTTCGAATACCACCTACGATTTAACGGGATTAGTAGCCTCTACAACTTATTCGGTTGGTGTGTCTGCCGAAGATGCCGCTGGCAATCAATCTGCCGAAGCCACCGATTCGTTCACTACCCTACAAGGAAGTGGTAACGGAGGTGAAATTGCGGCCTATTATTTCGAAACGGGCCTTCAAGGCTGGACAGACGGGGGGAACGATTGTGCTCGTCAGGCATCCAACAACTCTTACGAAGGGACATATTCGATTAGATTACGGGATAATTCTTCTACTTCCAATGCGGTTTCTCCGGTCCTAGATCTATCGGGCAACAGCCAAATTTCTATCGAGTTCCATACTTATGCAAATAGTATGGAGAATGGAGAAGATTACTTTATCGAGTTTAACGACGGAAGCGGCTTCCAGGTAATCGGGCAGTACGTTAGCGGTACAGATTTTAACAATGGAAGTTTCTTTACCGATACGATCGTTTTGTCCTCGACTAGCTATAATTTTAATAGCAACAATAGATTTAGAATTCGCTGCGATGCCAGTGCCAATAACGACCAAGTATGGTTCGACCAAATTATCATTACCGGAGATGCTTCTGCGGCTCCTGGAGCACAAGAAAGGTCCAGCCTCGATGTATTTAATGACACCTATCAGGATCGATTAAAGGTGTATCCAAATCCAGCCAACAATGTGTTGAACATCTCTACTTCTGGGGAGCAATTCCAAGAAGTGGTTGTCACCAATGCGCTTGGGCAAGTCTATGACCGTTATGTCGACTTCTCGACAGACCGTCAATTAGATTTGGGCAGCTATTTGCCGGGCGTTTATTACGTTCGCTTTGTAAAAGATGGCTACGCAATCTCCAAACGGTTTATTAAAAATTAATCCTATTAAAAGCCTCCCTCGGGAGGCTTTTTTTTTGATGTATTCTGGCTAGGCAACTAGTATTCTCTTCCTATATTTGTGGTATGAACGATGTGCAACAACTCCATGCGCTACGGAAGGAATTATCCGAACACAACCACCGCTATTATGTGTTGGACAATCCTATTATTTCCGACTATGAATTCGACTTAAAACTCAAAGAGCTTCAAGCCTTAGAAGCGGCACACCCAGAGCTAGACGACGCGAATTCTCCCACCATGAGGGTAGGAGGTGCTGTTACCAAAAATTTTGATACGGTTGTGCATCAATTCAGGATGTACTCCCTAGATAATAGCTATTCCAAAGAAGACCTAGAAGATTGGGAAAAGCGCATCATTAAATTGGTAGATGGTCCTGTGTCGTTTACTTGTGAGTTAAAATACGATGGAGCATCCATGAATCTTAGCTATCGAAACGGCGAATTGATTCGAGCAGTTACACGTGGCGATGGCGTACAAGGAGACGATGTAACCGCCAACATCCGCACCATTCGATCTGTGCCATTAAAATTATCAGGCGATTATCCACCTACGATGAATGTCCGTGGAGAAATCGTTCTGCCTATAGCAGGTTTCCAGGCGATGAACAAAGAGCGAATAGCCAATGGGGAAGAACCGTATAGAAACCCAAGAAATACGGCCTCGGGAAGTTTAAAGTTGCAGGATAGTGCCGAGGTCGCCAAAAGACCACTGGAGTTTTTAATGTACGAAATAAAGGCAGAACCGGCACCGATGAATTCGCAATTTGATGGCTTGGAATTGGCGCGTCAATGGGGTTTTAAGGTACCGCCCATAGCGGCATTGGCAAATGATCTAAGCCAGGTGGAAGAATTTGTTAATCTGTGGGATAACAAGCGTCACGAGCTCCCGTATGAAACCGATGGAGTCGTTATTAAAGTGAATCGCATCCGCCAACAAGAGGAGCTAGGGTATACAGCCAAAGCCCCTCGATGGGCTATGGCATATAAGTTTAAAGCAGAACAGGCTCTGAGTATTTTGCAAGGCATTAGTTATCAGGTTGGGCGTACCGGAGCGATTACACCTGTGGCCAATTTGGAGCCGGTATCTCTGGCGGGGACCATCGTTAAACGGGCTTCTTTGCATAATGCCGATCAAATCGAAAAATTAGACATACGGGTAGGCGATTCTGTCTACGTGGAAAAGGGAGGAGAGATTATCCCTAAAATCACGGCTGTGGAGTTTAGCAAAAGACCAGATCATTCTAGTCCGACCATATACCTCACCCATTGCCCAGAATGCGATACTCAGCTTGTTAGAGCGGAGGGGGAAGCACAGCATTATTGTCCAAATGTAGGGGGTTGTCCACCACAAATCGCAGGACGGATTCAACATTTTATCTCTCGTAAGGCCATGGACATCGAAGGTCTTGGCGGAGAAACCGTGGTGCTTTTGGTAGAAAATGGATTGATCCATAACTATGCAGATTTATACGACCTTACTCTAGAACAAGTCTTACCGCTAGATCGTATGGCCGAAAAAAGTGCCGCCAACCTGATCGATGGAATAGCCGCCTCGAAGTCGGTTCCTTTCGAACGGGTATTGTTCGCGCTCGGGATACGCTATGTAGGCGAAACGGTGGCTAAAAAATTGGCGAGGCACTTTAAAAGCATCGATGCCTTGTCTCTAGCTACCGAAGACCAACTGCTTGCTGTAGACGAGATTGGAGCGGCCATTGCACAAAGCGTACAACAGTTCTTTGAGCAACTGGATTCCCATATGCTTATCGATAGGCTAAAGCTGGCCGGTTTGCAGCTGGAGCTATCTGCGGATGCACTAGAAGGGCAGACCGACTTACTTCAGCAAAAGAAATTTGTGGTATCGGGTGTATTCGCGCAAGTATCCAGAACAGAACTTAAAAAGCTAATAGAAGACAATGGCGGTAAGGTGGCCGGTAGCATTTCGAAGAATACAGACTATGTAGTGGCCGGAGCCAATATGGGGCCGAGCAAAAAAACAAAGGCCGAATCGCTAGGAGTGCCTATTATCAGCGAGGCAGAATTTTTAACCATGATCCAACAATAAGATGTTTGCTGCGTTCAAAAAAAGAGCCATACAAAAGCACATCCGACGTAACATCGCCAATCGGGATGTTAGCAGGCGCAATGAGCCTTTACGCAAATTGGGTTTTTTGGTCGATCAAGATTTGCTGAATGACGATCAGCTGCTCTTTGAGTGGGGGCCAGAATTTGGGATACACGAAAAAGACATAAGAGTGCTCTGTTATTTAGAAACCAAGGATAAAAAACCCACCCTTCGTCAAAACCAGGTGTACCATAAAAATTTTAATTGGAAAGGTGAGGTTCATAACGGAGAGGCAGAGCAATTTTTGGCAGAACCTTTCGATGTATTAGTGGGGCTTTATAATGGCCCAAACGCCTATATGGACTTGATGGTCTCGGCTAGTAAAGCGCATTTCAAAGTAGGGCTTAAAGGTGGTAAGGACGAGCTTTGCGACTTAATTCTAGGTGCTTCTGGTACGCGCTTAGATCAAATAAAAAAGGAACTAAAAAAGTACCTAAGGGTGCTCAACAAAATACAAACTTAAGAGTCATGCAAATATTAAGAGGAACAGGAGTTGCCTTGGTAACGCCATTTTTGGCAGACGGATCACTGGACTTGGAAGGCTTAGATCGTTTGGTAGCGTATCAAATTCAAGGCGGGATCGATTATCTGGTTGTCTTGGGTACTACGGGCGAAAGTGTCACCTTAAGCAAGGCTGAAAAACAACAGGTGATCGACCAAATTGTTGCTTCGAACAATGACAGACTGCCTCTTGTATTGGGCGTAGGAGGAAATAATACTGCGGATATTGTAGAACAATTAAAGGCGGTAGATACCACGGCTTTCTCTGCGGTGTTGTCTGTATCCCCGGCTTATAATAAGCCTACGCAAGAAGGTATTTATCGGCATTTTGAAGCCGTGGCCCAAGCCAGTCCTTTACCGGTAATATTGTACAATGTGCCTGGACGAACGGCAAGCAATATGCTGCCAGAAACGGTTCTGCGTTTGGCCAAGGACTTTCGTAATATCGTTGCCATCAAAGAGGCTGCAAACGATTTGGTGCAAGCCATGGAACTGATTCGACAGGCGCCAGAAGGTTTCAAGGTTATTTCTGGGGACGATATGATTGCTATGCCAATGGCTTTGGCAGGAGGCGCCGGGGTCATTTCTGTGGTGGCAGGCTGTATTCCAAACAGTTTTAGTAAAATGATGACCTTAGGCTTGGAAGGAGATGCAAAAGCTGCTTTTCCCATACAATACCGCATCGCACCTTTGATAGATATGGCATTCGAAGAGGGCAATCCGGCAGGGGTTAAATCTGCCTTGCAGACCAAAGGGGTTTGTGGGAGCATGGTTCGCTTGCCATTGGTGCCGGCGACCGAGGGATTGGCCGATAGGATTCGAGGCTTTGTTAGTGATCTAAATTAGCATTGCGTTAAAAATTTGTCAAGACCAGTAATGGT
>Ga0208316_1000052_pt1 | contig 177629 bp, 204 predicted proteins | sample MalvireepMed_231_FD_184240 | JGI IMG/M metagenome (GOLD analysis project Ga0208316, IMG submission 184240) | Marine viral communities from the Global Malaspina Expedition - Malaspina viral metaG DeepMed_231 (SPAdes) (version 2) | ecosystem: Environmental > Aquatic > Marine > Oceanic | place...
AAGCTGTTTTTTAATGATTAAACAAGCGAGAGCGCGTTAGCTGTATCTGGAAAGTTTTCCGACTCCAACCAGTTTGACGGCACTTTCACCAACAAATTGCGACTATTCTGGAAAAGCATCGCAGGCCATGTGATCACTAGTTTTCCAGAGTTGTTTCAGAACTAAATTTAAAGAGTATGGTTACAGTAACGAAGTTTGGGATAAAACCGATACTGATGAAGGGCATTTCTGTGTAAATGAAATAGATGGTAGGCATATAGGTGTATTTCCGTCTTGGGAAATTGCCCTAGAAGTAGCCGCTTATGCCACTGGTTCACCCGATGGTGGCTACGGTGATGTAGTTATCGAAAATGTGTCGGTATATAGCAGCTTCGATGAATGGTTCATGTAAGTGAAAAAGATTGGAAATATTGGAGCCTGGGCTTTTGTTAATAGCGTTCTTGGGCAAAAACAATTAATTGAAGATAAGGAAAAATTTAATATGGCAAAAAAATCTGTAAAAGAATTTTCAGTGACTCTTTTTGAGAAATATGTTGAAGTTTCAATTACAACTGAAAACGTTAAACCACATAAATATCGTATTTATCCTGATGAAAGGCAAGGCTCTGACATTAAGAGAATTGCTTCACACATACAGAATGGCTTGGAGACTGCAAAATCCACTTCTAAAAAAATAGGTATTAGTGATTTTAAAGAACGTAGGTATGTGTTTCTTGAATTGCCTAATGATACTTATTCAACTCAGTACACGGCTGATAAACTTTAAATATTGGAATTCATATGTCACTGACAGTAAAAGAGTTGATTAAAGAGTTAAAGAAGATGCCTCAGAATGCACAAGTTGGTTTCGCTTTGCATGACTACGATACTGGCGATTCAGAAAATGTAAATAGCGTTACTGTAGTCAATGATGAAGATTGCACTAATGATACAGGCAAAGCAATGCATCGCGTTGTTTTGAACACGTAACAGGGTATTGGAATGCTTAACTTGCTCTCAAATTTAGACGCTGGTATATAAAGTTACAGGAAAAAGTGGATGTGAAGATTAACCTAGTAGAGTTGGCTAAGGACGGTGCTACATTAGGCTATACACTCAAGCAAATAGCTGAATTTCATACTTTGAGCTACACGGGGCTCAAAGCTGCGTTAAAGTCTGCCGGTTACACCCACCCGAGAGGAATTGCCCTGCACAAGCTGCGCATAGAAACAGCTTATGACTGTTCGCTTAATGATGTGATCCGGAATATGGTTCTAGATGGTCTTGGAACGGTAGAAACAGCCAAAGCACTTGGTATGGATGCCAAGACGCTGAAAACCTACTGTACCGGCAACGGCATTGAACTAAACAAGAACAAGCCGATCCCGAAGCGCTATGAAAAAATCATTGCGGCCACCTGCTCCAGGCAGCGAGATAGAGCCGACTTGGTTTGGGTCAGTTCCTCGTCTGGAGAGAGGCTGTACGCGAGCGAGGTAGCCAGAGAGCTAGGGGTTAGCTATAAGACTGTCATCCGGTATCACGAACAAGGCCTAACACTTGAGGGAATGCGAGATAAGGACTTAATCCCCAAGGTAGAGAAACCGATCACCATCAGCGGGGTAACACTTACTTTCAGGGAATGGTGCAGTAAAAACCAAATCCAGTTAGGTACTGCGTTGAAACGAGTGCGTTCAGGGTATTCTTTCATCGAAGCAGTTACCATGCCGACCGGCTTTAAATCCAGGCAAGTGAATTGTGGCGATAATTTTGTTGATAGCCAGGGGCTTTTTGTCATTGTGAGAAATGTGGAAGAGGGCTTTTTGGAAGACGAAATTGTTTACCAGGGAAAAACGCTTTCAGGGCGTCTTCCAAAGAGTGTTTTCTCAGACAGATTTAAGAGAGCAAATGAGCAAAGATAAAACCAATTTAGGTCTTTGGAATCAGGCCTATGACTATGTACCAAGTGGGGCAAAGAATTTTTTTAAACAGCTGCACCATCAACACAGCATTGAAAAAAGCAGGCGTTCTTAGGCCGTGTGGTTATAGTTGTTAGTAGTAAGATTTATAAATCTGGTACTAGATTCTTTTTACGTTTAGCCGCTTCCCCTAATCGCACCATACCAGAGCTAATAAAGCAGCCTAAGTTAGCAAGTGGTGCACTTTAGACTTGAATTCGAGAGAGCCTAAATCACTAAATATTCACATTTTTATTGAGTCTTTAATTTTCTGTATTTACGATTATCCTTCATTGATTTGCTAGTAAACCAAGAACTGTCAAACTGAATTAAAACTTTATACTTCAAACTGGAAGGTAAAAACATGAACAAAAATTGCAAAGATTACATAAGTAAAACCTATCGCGATTTGGCTGCAATAAGTGGATTTACAATATTGGCATTTATGCTTCCATGGCTTGGCAAAGCCATAACATTAAATGTGATGCCAATATTGCCTTTAAATGACCATATAGTCACTGCGTCTGCTGCAGCAGAGATATATTACATAAAAGAAAGCCTGACTTCGCTTGGTATGGTTCTGACAACGTTGATTCTATTAGTTTTTGCGAAAAACACACAGCAAGGGGAAAACCTAATTAATAAAGCACTAAATTCAATAATGAGAATATTGGGTACCGCTGACAATGGTGAGGGTCAAAATAACTCTCAAACAGAGGTAAGCAAAGGCCTAGAGGGTTTATTGAATAAGATCTACGATTCTACTGTATCTAGCACGCTATTTTTTGGGAAATTTGTATTTCCTATAGTGCTAATGATTGCGGTGCTTTTGATACTTCAAAACAATATCTTTATTGACTTTATTCTTCTAGAGGAAGGCCAGAAAATAACGTCAACCGAAATTCACGAACTGAATAATACGATTAAATATGCAAGTATCGCGAACGTGTTATTTTTTAGCTTTTGGTGCGGCATATTTTTCAGAGATTTTTGTAAAATGACTAAAGAGGCTCAAGCCCCTAAATTGATTTAAGCTATTTAGAAAACCACCATATAATCAATAGGGTGCTCTTTTTCTGAATTAAATTACACAGTGCTTATCTTCTAAGTATGAGATTTAAGAGACCATACTACGATGAGCAAAATTCAGAATATAAATACAAGCACCCTTGTTAAATTAGCAAGTGAAAATTCATTAACAATTACACCAAACAACCGTATTGCAGCCAATCTAACAAGCCACACTGTTAACTTTATTCTCAATGAAACAAGCAAATCAGCATGTCTTACACCAACAATTTTACCGCTAAAAACATGGCTGGCTGACACCTTCAAAACATTACGTAGAAATAACGTTCCTCCGTTTTCAAAACTTGCACTTATCTCTGAGTCTGCACTAGCAAGTTACTGGATAAGAGCAATGTACAGCAAAGGACAAAGTGAGAACCTAATCAACCCTGCAGAATGGTTACGCGAAGCTATGGCTGCAGATAAAATCTCTGCACGTTGGAAACTGGTAGATTACACACCAGATACAGCACTGGGCCACAAGTTTAAAATGTGGCGAAAACAAGTTCAGCAAGAACTACTTTCAAATGGTTTTGTAACGGAAGCAATGACAATAGAGCTAATTATCTCAGCACTTAAAAATGATGAGCTGTCATTGCCTAAAAATATTTTTACCTTTGCATTTGATGAAATCCCGCCTCTTTACCAGGATTTGTTTGATGCAATTGCTAAACACACCAATTTAAGTGAGCTAAAACCATTAAGAAGCCAAGCCAAATGGTATCGAGTAGAAACACTTAACAGTGAAGATCAATTCAAAACGGCTGCAAAGTGGGCCTCTAAAATAATTGAAAATGAAAATGGCAAATCTATTGCGATTGTGTCTCCAGATCTAAAATCGCAAAAAGAAGACATACTTAAAAGTCTAAATGATGTGTTTGAGCCACAGTGGATATTACCTGAAAATGGGAACTACACAGCGCCATATGATGTATCGCTTGGTGAATCATTAAGTCAAATCCCATTATTCAATAGAGCGCTTTATTACTTGTCACTAGGGAATATCGTGAAATCTGAAGAGGTTTTAAACATCATTAATGACCCATTTGCTTTTGCTAATAAAGAGAAGATGGAAAGACGGCGTTTTGCTAAAAAGATGCGCGACAATCGTGGCATAAAAACAGCAATAAAATCGCTCGCAATGAAATCCTCTTGCCCACCTTTACTCTCAAAGTCACTGAATGATTTTGCGAACTTGAGCGAAACATTAAACGCGAGCTCTATGTTACCTAGCAAATGGGCCTTGGCATTCAATGACTTGCTATCAGTCATTGGCTGGGCAAAAAACATTGAGTTGAATGAATTAGAGCTGCTTGGAGTAAAAAAGTGGAGCGGAGTTCTCGATAAGCTGACTGGACTAGATGCTCATACGGGGGCCATAACAAAAGAACTGGCGCTACGTTTAATTAATCAATACACATCAAACACACTTGTTACACCAAAATCAAAGGGCTCACCTGTAAATGTATTGGGCACACTAGAAGCCGCAGGCTTAGATTTTGATTACATTTGGGTTTTAGATTGCAATAACAACGTCTTTCCCGCCAAAGCAGAGCCGAACGCTTGCTTACCCCAATCAATACAAATTGAGAGCAAAACAGCGCATAGTAGCGGTGAACGCGAGCATGAATTTACAAACAAACTATTCAAACGATACAGGACATCCTGCGATGAATTATATACAAGCTACACCGCTGAGGATGAATATGGTACCAAAGAGCCAGCCTTCATTCTAACAGCAGCAGATACCGACATCGATGCTGATTCAATTATTGACCATGATTTGATTTGTTATAAGGAAGCAAGCTTTCAGCGCTTCAGCACACATAGTGTTAATAATGATATTGGACCATTATCAACAAACAACAACATGATACCAGGCGGGGTTGCAGTATTGGATCTAATGAGTCTTTGCCCTATGCAAGCAGTTACCAAGAACAGACTAAAAGTTGGTGAACATAAGCCTAACTTTACTATGGGGTTGTATGGTGGTGAAAGAGGAGAAATGATACACAACGCACTAGAAGCGATGTGGAGTGAAATCATTGAACTGGCTAAAAAGCGTGGTGCGCCTACACATAGCGACCAATTACATTCGATGGAGCCGGTTGATGTGAAAAGCATGATTGAGCGAGCAGTCGATATTGCCTTTTTTTGGTTAGATCGTGACGACATAAGTCAGGAGCTAATAGAGCAAGAACGTATGCAAATGGTCTCCACACTCACACAATGGATTGAAATTGAAAAAGCGAGAGACAAATTCAATGTTTTAGCGATGGAAAAGTCTGACTACGTGATTCTAGGTGACTTTAGAATAAAAATACGTAAAGACAGGCTCGACAGTGTGGTTAATTCGGCAAATATTAACAAAACGCTTGCGCTAGATTACAAAAGTAGCGAAGAATCATGCACAAGCGCCTTGAGTAAAAATATTGATAAATCACAGTTACCTCTTGCGGTACTCAGTGAAGGTGCCAACGGCGCTGGTTACTTAAATGTTATTCCTCATTCATCAAACATTAGTGGGTTGACGGACGATGAATCATTAGAAATGTTTAAACCTATAGATAAGCACAGAACCCAAGCACCGAAAGAATGGGACGAATTGAAAGGCTGGTGGCGAGACATGTTAGCGGAGCGTGTAAAACAATATGCTCAAGGGTATACATCATATACGCCGAGCGCCAAAGCATGCGCCTACTGCGTTAAACGCAGCTTGTGTGAGCATTCAATGGCGTAAACAAAATAACAGATAGAAGAGGTCTAAATTGAAATTAAAGCTATCACTAAGAGATACGGCGATTTTAGTGGCTGCACTTAGTGCAATCATTATGGCCTTTTACTTAACTCAAGAAAAAGCAAACGTCATAGATCCGCGTAAAACATTACCAATGGCGGTATTCGATGACAAAGACAAGCTTTGGCAAGTCGTCACGTACAGTGGTGAACCTGTTACAGCATTTAGTATTGAAGTCTTCCCAAAATACGAAGAGTCATTGAAAAAGGTGTACATCAACTACCGTTCGCAGTTTGTATTTCATGATGGCACGCCAATTTTACTTGATAGCGAACCACTGTTCTGGAATAGAGCCGGTGAAATAGTTGATTACAATTACAATTATATTAATGAAGGGTTGGTTTTTTTCGTTGGTAATAAGGGTATGAAGCCAAGAACGGCAATGACGCTAAAGACGCTTAAAGAAGACCTAAGAAATAACGTGTTAAAAGAAGAGGATATATTAAGAAACAAACAAATTAGTCAAATTGCAGGTAAGGGAAAATCAAGATGATAAAAAAACACCTGAAGATTCGCGCAGTAGATAGGCTACAAAAATCAGACCAAAAACGAACGCTGATATTGCTTTGCATAGTCGATACATTTTTACTGGCGAGTAAGCAACCTGTAAATGTATTAAGTCTCAACGGTAATGCATTGCTCCCTCATGTAGTAGGCGAATATACGCAAAGAAAGCTGTTGAAGATTATTGATAATGAGCTACCTCTGATAATCTATAACGCCATCATTTGCAATGACATAGAATTACATAGCGCTATTCTGCATGAGATCGAAGTATTGGAAACATCACTGAGAAATAGGCGAAATAACGAGTGGGTGAAGCTATTACTTAAAAGTGCAGTCGATGAAATGCCAATCACCAATAAATACCTTTTAAGCAAAACAGACAAGCAAGCCCAAAAACTAGGCGCAGATAGGACGCAATACAATACGTATTGTGCGGCACACTTAGAAGCATTAAAAAAGCTATTCAAAGAAAAAAAGCAATGTAAATCATTGTGCGATTGGTTCAATGTTAAAAAGCAAGAGATCCAGCATCTATAATTAACACCATAACTCTACGAACAAGACCAAGCTTTAATGCGCATGGCACTTTTTCTGCAATTAAATAGTAAGTCTCTAAACTGGGTATGTGTTGAATAGGTATTACCCAAATAAAATAGCAATAGCAGAGGAATGATATGGTAACTGAAATACCTGTAAAGGTACTTGAAAAAGCGGTGCGAGATTTAATAGCTTTTAATGAATTCACATTGTACTTCGAACGTGACACTGACGAATGCACAGGCATAACGTTTGCCCTTGAGTTTTTATACTGCTCTTTGAATTTGAATAGCAGCCATATTGACTCAGCGGAGCTGATAGAAGTTCTGGTTGCAAAGCTAGATGAAACGGCTCAAAAATTAAATATAAAAGGCTGGGAAAGTGTTAGAGCTAATCTACCTTTTGCACGTTTTTAAAACTAATTTAGGTGGTAGGTGAGGCATGAAACGATGAAAAAATATTTTTGTTATTTGCAAGCGTTACCACTCTGTTTATCGGGGCTTATAAGGTTTACCCTAGTACATGAATGTTGGCAAAGAACTCCCTGCTCGTTGCGGATAATTGGAAATCAGGCTTTTAAAATTTATTAACTCGGGATATTTATGGCTGGATATGAACGTAGATTATTGAATGACGACGATTTAACTAAGCTGTATGAGCTGACCAATCCAAAATTAAACCCTAAGCCAACGCTACATACTGTTATAAGCTATCAATCAAATCAGTGGGAGATAGAAGACTCGCACCTATTGAGAGGCTACAGAGCCAGCAAAGGTTCATTAGCTATGAAGGTGCGTAAGTACGAAGCAAAAAAAACATGGCCTGATTCATGTCAATTGGGAATAGGTGTTTTTGAGGACGATAAGTTAATCCATGTGCTAATAGCTAAAGATTTGGGGGTGAAGCCAGAACGTCAGGTTAAGGCTAGTTTACCATTGGATGATGCCTTGGGAGCTATCGGGTTATCGAGAAAAGATGTTACATGAGTCGTGCTTAACGATATTGAAAAAAGGGATAATATGACAGCTCCATTGATTTTAAGTGAAGTTAAACAAAAGCTAGCTAGTGTTGTGAGTGAAAGCTTCGAATGGCCAGAGATACCAAAAGGGTGGCAACTGGAGTTTATTGTTTACCCTGACGGTGAAGTGAATATGGATTTACTGCATCCTGTTTCTGGTATGTTTTGGTCAGAAGATAATGGGCATTTTGAGCTTCCTATCATGAATAATGGGAAATTCATTACGGCAACTGCTTTGAAAGATACCGGTATACCGTTTATGACCACATTTGGTCATGCAGTTGTCTCTGAGAAGCCACAACCACCGCATTTAAAAAGCGTTTAAATGTATTAATCGAAGGGTTGGAATTACTTTTAAGGAATGAAAATGGCAGATGTTAAAGAAATGAACGGTGAAATTGTCCTAAGTTTGTTCGGGCATGAGTCACTAGATGATATTGACGATGCACTGTTAAAGCACGTTAACGAAACGATGGAAGGCAACGCTGTTGGCATTAAAGTTAAATACCCTGTCGTTAACTCTGGTAACAAGATTGGCTTTGTGACAATTGAAACAACAAGCACTGAACGAATTTTTGAGCATTATACATTAAGCGGCCAGAAGCTTTTTAATGAGTTCAAAGTTTTAGATTTTTACAGTGGCGCTTATGGTACATCAAGCCAGTAATTAAAGTATTGGAATACAAAACTATGGATTATAAAACGGCTTGTTATGCCTTGGTAGGTGTCGGTATTGCAACAATGTTCTTAGCAGATCCTGTAGCTGGTTCATTGATATTAGTCGCATCTTCAATTTTTGCTGTTGCAGACTCGATTTCAAATAAAAAGTGATATTGGATTAACGGGGAAAACGATTTATGGACAGGAAAAATCATCAGCTATGAGTAAAGAAAAAATAAAGTTACGCATTGAAGAATTAAGGGAGCAAATTTCAACAGTTCGCGTCGGTTTTTTAATTCGTTATTTTGTAACTATATTCGCGCTATGCATTATCAGCTATTTATTGAATTTTGTTGGTGAGTCTATGATTAACACCGTTAGCATGGCTGAAACTTATAAAGATGAACCTAAAATTTGGTTTCAACGAAGTGGTGCAGTTTTAGTTTGCTTAGCTATCATACTTGAATTTGGAGTTATAAAAATTTTAAAGATGGAGAATGATGATAGAGATAAAGCAAACGAACAAGGTGGTGAAATAACTTTTAAGATAATGTATTTAGTTGCTCATATTTTTGCTTTTTCTTGTGCAATTATTGGCACTCTGGTTTGGGGATATGGTGACATTTTTTATTCTCATTACTTTGAATAATTAACCATTGGAATAAGAACGGAGTTAACAATCTATGAAAACAGCACAAGCTCAAGAAATAGCAAACGAACTATTTAGTGGCGATTCATCACGTTTTCACGAGTTAATTTCTGGTGTAGATGAAAAAAATGAGCGCCTTACTGCTTTGGAAAATTTGCTTCAAGAAATGGCAAACAACCCTCCTGGCAATGTCTACTTTTTACCTTGGGCGGACAAACTTGCCAAGTTGGGCATTTACGGCAAACAGATTAAGAAATAGCGATATTGGAACAACAAACCGGAGCGGATCATGGGTAGTGCAACAAAGCTGATAAATACCACAAATCAAATTGACAACGCTCAGGTTGTGCAAGCTGGTTATGGACACAAGAGTGTTCGAATGAAGCATGACGGTAAAGAGATTGGTTTTGCGACGACTACATACTCTCATCATCAAACAGATGAAGTAAAAGAATACGCTGCTGAAAGAATTACATTGCTTATGATGCTTGCTAAAGGCATGACTAATGAGCAGATCATGCTACAAGTAGCTAAAAAGAAATAGTTGGAATAAGAACGGGAGTTCATCATGGCAGATGTTAAACAATTAAACGGTGAAATTGTATTGAGTTTATTCGGGCATGAATCGCTTGATGAAATTGATGACGCACTTTTAAAGCACGTTAACGAAACAATGGAAGGTAACGCACCTGGTGTTTTAGTCAAATATCCCGTTGTTAATGGCGGTAACAAAATAGGCTTTGTGACAATTGAAACTACAAGCACTGAACGAATTTTTGAGCATTACACATAAAGCGGCCAAAAGCTTTTTAATGAGTTCAAGGTTTTAGATTTTTACAGTGGTGCTTACGGCATGGTCGAGCAAAATGAAATCGAAAAAGACGATTACTGGATGGTCATTGGTTATTCTCAAATGGAAGGTGAATATCCTGTCCGATTTAATTTGACTGAAAGTGAGGCCAAAGAACTTGCCAAGGATCACCCTAATGACAAAGCAAGGTTTCAAGGCAAAAAACTTTAATTGGAATACGTATGACTACTTTAAACCATGCAATTACAACTGTTAAGCATGCGGCTGAAACACAAACGTGTTTAACACATGAGTTGCGCGAAGCAATGCGAGTGGTTTGCTCAAATGCAAATTATGCTTCAACGGGTGAAGATGAAATAAGCTCGCTAAAGAACCTTCTACATCACGCATGGATTCATGGCGCATATCCTGAATTGGGGTATAGAAAAATGGACGAAAAGCAGCGCAATTTAATGGATGCTTTGAAGGCTGAGTGGTCATTAGATCAAGAGAATAACTAAGTTGGAAAAATGACTAAATTAACAGGGTTGTCAGATAGTTATTCTAATCCGATAAAAGTCGGAAATAAGATCAAGATTACAAATGAAATAAACCATGAGTTACATGGTGCATGGGTAGTCTATGAAGTTATACAAAAAGGGCTTACTCCTGTTGTATCTTACCTTTATTCAGAAAAAGGTCAGATATTTCCTGAAGGACATTCTGCTGGGCCTTTATGTAATGAATACGATCTTGAGCAATTTGTTTTTGAGAAAGAGATATCAAAAATAAAACCAACGAATGAAATAGTTGTAGTTGAATGAATTTTGGTGAAAATAAAATAGTAATTAGATAATTGCAATTTAGGCGAGGGATTTAGTATGGCTCTTGAGTACCTATATACACACTGGAAGTCCATTTTTTTAGCTAGTGGCTTTACTGATGATGTTGCACAAGAAGAATATCAAACGTGGTGTGAGGGGTTTGGTGGTGATTTAGATAACGAGTTTCAACAAAACGAGTTCTCTGTCAGGTCAGCAGCAAAAGAAGCTGTTAACGAATTAAAGGAATATTCGTAGTTGGATTACAGTATGGGTAAACAGATACCACGATTTGAGCGGAAAAGTAATGGTGCAGCTGCATTGTTTGTTGGTCATACAGATGAATATGGTGAAGAGCTGATCATGACGCATTAACTTTCAGAAAAAACAGCACACCGGTTACTTAACGCATTATCAAAGGTTGAGCCAAAGCTTCAAGCAAAAATTAAATAACGATATTGGATCAAAAAAATGAAAGAACAACTGGAATTATTATCAAAGTATTCAGGTAAGACTATAGAAGAAATTGAAACGCTGTTCATAGGTAACCCAAGCTTACTAAGTGCTTCAGTTTTAGGTGTTAATGTTTTTGAAGAATTAAAAACACAAATAAATAAAAATCAGGTTTTAAAGGAGTTGATAGTTTATATCAATGATAATTATTCAGTTGGTGATAAGTTAGCCCCTGATAGAAACGTAGCTGAAGCTCTTGGCTACGAAAGGTCTACTATTCGTGAATACTACCCGCATTTAAAACTTTTTGGTTATTTAGATGTTCACCACGGGAAATCGACAGTATTTAAACGCTCTTTTGAAAAACATATTATTGAGCTTGTTAAAAGTTGATATTGGAAAGAGCATGATTGAAAAATACTTATATTTTGAGCCGACAATTTATGTTCCTTACGATCTTGATTTACGTGATAAAAACGCCATCAAGTTAACAAAAATGTGGGTAGAGAATGGACAGGAAATTGATATTCCAAGTTTATTTGATAAGTTTGTTCGACTACCAAATAAAAATTATTTAAAGGCCCAATTTAAAAAATCATTACACATGGAAATTTCGAAACTTGTAGATACTGAAGGTGTAATAACTTTGCATATGCAATATGAAATTAACTTTCAAGGAGAAGAGCCTTTAAGAGTTTTCCATAAACAAAACTTAAATTTTCAATCAAGCAATCAGCATCATAAAATCATTAATCAGTATTCATCTTCAATGGCATTACCAGCAATATTTGGCAAAGAAGGGCTGTCTTTAGCTAAGACTGAAGATACTAATGATACTAGCAAAACAATCTTACAAATAGGTTTACTAGAAGAAGATAAAACACGAAGAACTTGGTGTGTTGAAACGCTTAATAGATTACACCCAAACACTGATTTAAAACATGGTGTTTTACATTAATAGTTAACGTAGGAATATTTTGTGCAGCTTAGTAAAAAAGACAAGTTCGCTAGAAAAGCGCTCATGACGCTGGCCCTTTATTCATCACTGATATCAGCGAGCACAGAGGAGACTGACGCTATAGAAAGTGAACTGAAGCTTGTTGTAGAAGAAATCAATAAACACACCCCCAAACGCATTGATGACAACAGCAAGCTAATGCTGGTGGAGCAAGAGGCCGCAAAACTGATTTACATCATGCAATTGAATGGGAAAGTTGAAGATAGGGGGTTGTTTAAGGAAAAAACACAACAGGTGATAACGAGTAATCTATGCAAAGATGAGTCGCACACTTACTTTATAGAGAACAACATAGAGATAGAATACAAATACCTTGATTTTGAAGGCGTGCCTGTAGCACGCTTCAGCGTTGATTTAACTACTTGTTAGTCGAAGTAATCGTGCAATCGACTAGAGGAAGATCGGGGTTTATTAGCGTGTCAGATGTTTCAAACACCATTTTATCCCAGTCGGCGCACCCATCGCGTAGTTTTAGTGGCCATGGCGTCTTAAACTTATCAGAGAGGGCTTGAATAGTCTCTTTTTCTGAAGTCCAATCGCGATGCTTGCCTTCAAGTACAGGCTCAGGCTTTCTATTTTTACCGAACAAAAATCCTCGCTTGCAAATCATTGTATATTTAATGTGCTCATGAACTGCGTAATTAACACCATCAATGCAAACGTATCGCTTTCCTTTTGCTGAGCTCATATTAAACCTCGCTATCAATATTAGAAAGAGAAGAGCAGCCCCACCGCAAGGTAAAGTTATTGATAATAATGCAGTCTAAACACATAGCGAATCCTAGTTTCGAACAAAATAATAAGCGACAACATTATTCAGGTTATTAGTTCAATACCTGAATAAAACATGAACAAAGTTGATTTTACATGAGATAAATTAAAAGTAAAAATAAATGATAGTATTTTCTACGGTTTTGAGGTTTTTTGATAAAAAAGTAGTATTTTTGTTCGCGTTTTATAGCCAATAACGCCTAAAGTGCGACCATATTTAGAATAAAACCACAAAACCGTGAAATTTATTACTTTTCCTTCTCACTTTTATTTGCTTCATGCTCAGGCACACCGGAAATGCAAGCTTTATCTAATACAAACTCAACAACAGGCTCTTTAAATTCGGTTACTAAATATGCGACTGCGAGCGGGCTAATTAAAATTGCAAAAATGTTTAGAATCCCATTTAAAAAGACTCCGAAAATTGCAGAAACCAACGCTGATGCAAGACCGAAACCTAGCAATAATATAAATATGCCCTTTAGTGAAATTGATTTTTGTATATCGCCACATTTAAATGACACAACCGTACTATCAAGATTTTTTAACATAACGTTCTCCGTTAAAGATATAAAATGTAAATAAAAACAAGGAAAGCTAATATAAGCTTACCGAATAACACAAAATTACCGACTATCAATTCTGAAATTGACTGACATAATGAGGCGACAGTAAAGCCAACGAGCACGCGAGCCTGAAACCCTGTCACTTCAGAATAAACACCGACACCCAGCGAAAAAATAGAGAATACTACAGCTATGGTTGCTACAAGCTGTAATAAGTGAGCAAACAAAAACCGTTCAGAGCCAAATAGCTTATAATAGCCATACTTTGTAAAGTGCCAGCGTTTGTGTATTCCTGAGTCTATAAATAACTCTTTAATTTTTTCGTTCTTCACACTTCCCCTCCCAGGCCACTAATACGATAATCAACCCCAACCGCTTCTAAGTAACAGTTATAAAGCCGCCTATTATCACTTGAAAATATGTTTGAGCGATTTACTTGCTTATACAGCTCAAAGCCAATCTGCACTGCAGATAAGAGGTTACTTTCATAGACAAAGCGAGACGCTAAATTAGGTCGGAAATAGTCAACCTTTTCCATGGAACCAGAATATGCATTTAAACTTCTAGTTAGTTTTTTATCTCTTGGTAAATGAAGAGTGAGCTTCTTACGAACCCGAGTCATGCCTACGTAAAATAAGCGCCGTTCAACTTCAATTTGATATGGATCTGTACCGCAATCAATCGAGGGACAGACTCCTTCTTCACAATGAGCCATAATCACGTAAGGCCATGCAAGCCCCTTGCTTTTATGCAAAGTACAAAATTGAATAGCATTAGCATCAGTGGACTGCGTTGTTAACTCTTTTAATTCATTGATAATCCCAAGAGCAACATCGATGTTGTCATCGAGTGACGCATAGAAATCTAACAGTAAAGTGAGTTTTTTGAGCTCGACATGACCGTTTCTTTTTTTGTTAAAAAAGGACTCGAACCGCGCTTCTTTAAATAGTCTCTGCAACAGATAGCCAGTTTCTTTATTTCTTGATTTTAAAACTATGTGGACCGCTTTAATACGCCTTGTAATTATGTCGAACTCATACTGTGATAGTGAGGTTGAATATGACTTGGTAAACGCGGATATGGACTTATCAGCGTCACCTAAGAAAATCATTTCTAATGCATGTGACAATTTAGAACCATCTACACCCCACAAAAATGAAACTAAGAACCTTTGTAGCGCCCCACTTTTCTCAGCTTTCGAAGAGTTCTCAGATAAAAGCACCAGCATATCGCTTAAAAATGCCGTATTTGGTGAATCGAGTATGGTTTTACTGTCTTTACTAATAAAGTAAGGGAAGCCTGAACGTAAAAGTGCAAGCTCCAAGGTAAAGGTACTGCTATAACTACGAATTAGTATAGCAATATCACTGTAAGTACCTCCATCAAGGAGAAATTGCTTTATGTTATCAATTAGGTCGATTTGGTTAATATCAGCATGTAAGTCATCATAATGAGCAATTGAAAAGTTGGTGTTTAGATCGTTACGACCAGAAATACAAATTTTATCAATTCGGTCACTATTGTTATGAATAATATTATTAGCAACAAGCGCTGCTGTATGGCCATAACGATATGTCTTTGTCAGCTTGAAAAGCTTTACATCATTAAAATCACGATCAATTTCATCTTTCAAGAATCGAGGGCTTGCACCTGTGAAGTCATAAATAGTTTGATCATCATCACCTACAACGTTAACACATGCTCTGGTTCCAGAAATTATTTTAACGAGAGTGTGGCTTGCCGCGTTAGCATCTTGATATTCATCAACCATCACAACGTCATACTTATTTATAAATCTACGCAACAAGTCGGGATGCTCCCTATGTAGCATAACGATGTCATAAATAAGATCGGGGAAAAATTGAATGTTCTCGGCCTTTCTCTTCTGTTCGCTTTGGCGATATGCTTCGATAAATGGAAATAGCTGCTCAGAGTAATGAAACTGACTAAATACAACCTCTGGTTCTAGTAGAGAAGATTTGCACAATTCATTAAATTTAGTGAACGCACTTACGGTCACAGAACTGGTAACCTGCATTTTTTTATGCAAGTGGGTGGGTATAAATTGCGATAGACATTCTTTGTAGAATCGTTTGTATTTGTAGCTTTCTGGCATGAAATTTTGTGCCGGAATAACCCCTGACTTTTCCAGCAGGAATCCAATTTTTTTTGCGTAAGAGTGATATGTTCTAACTTCAGGCAGGTGCATGTATTCAAGTTGCTCTAGGTCATTTTTGAAATTCACAGCTGCAGAGTCGTTAAACATCACAACTAAAATTCTGTCAGCGTCAATACCAGACTGAAGCAAATGACCAACACGGTAGACAAGCACAGTTGATTTGCCCGAACCAGGTACCGCGATCACTTTTATATTCCAGCCTACCGGAGCAAGCACAATAGAATTTTGTTCTTCAGCAAGTTGAAATGCCATTTTTGTGATTATTTCTTAAAATTTAAATATCTTGCTTGGAGTTAATATTGTTATGCTGATTCAATCAATAAATAAGTGAATATTTATAAAAATATGCAAACATTTCAGCTTTACCACTTAAATCATCGTGATCTTACACATGTAGATTTAAAAAAACGTTTGCTTAGTAGTAACCGGCCTCTAGATGAAAGCATCGTCAAAGCGTACTCTAATTCTCGCCAACATGAATTACATATTAGAGATACTTTCACTGAGGTGAGTAAGCATGACTTTTTAAAGGATAAGTGCAGCATTGCTAGAACATTGTTTGATAAAGGTATCTACACTTACGTGGCAGACATAAAAGCAAACAACGTTTTTGAGGTTATTACACGAACCAACTCAATTAATGGGTATTGGTTTATGAAAAGGCTTAAAAACGTTGTATTCAAGGCGCTTTCCGAGAGAGATACGAGGAGTTATGACATAATTACTTGCGATGAGGGAAGGTTTCTTGTTAATGGAGTCGGCGTCATTGATCTAGATAAAGAGGTTATTTTTAATATCAACAATGATATCTAATAGTGCATTAAAGAAGGTGTTGAAATAGTGAAAAAGTTACTATCCCTTGCTCTCAAGGCTTTTGCTTCTCTGATTGGTGGTTCTGGCACAGCTGATGAGGTTGAAGACAAGAATGCTGTATCATATAAACCAAAAGGTGAAAATGGTGAGCTAATCCAAGTTTACGAAACCAAAGATAAAGGACTTTAATTTATAAACATTCAGTAATTCATGACTGAGTAATTTAAATCTAGATTGAAAAAAGAAAAGTAGAGAGACTATGTCGAAAACATATATAAGAGTTAAAGTTGTGAAGGTTCCTTATGGCGCTGTATGGCAACGTCTTAGTAGTATCATAGAGGATAGCTTGGCTGTTTCTTGCGGTGATAGCGAGTACGAATTTAGAACGTATGGTGATGCAATTGAGTTTCAAGAAGCGTGCAGAGACTTAAATGTTGAATTCACCGTAAAAGATCTTTCAGATGACTGATATGTGGCAGTATTTTGAGCTGTCCAAAGTTCGGCATAATCACCTCAATACTTTAAGTAGGTAAATACAGCTAGATATAGTAAAAACTGATAAATAGGTGAAAGGCTTATGTATTTGTCGTTAATCCCAACTAAATTGGGGGGAGGGGTTGTAATTAAAGGTGACTCACTAACAATCAATAAGGTAGAAAGGCTGTTAACCAGAACCGCAATTGAGTCGCACTCTTGTTATGACAACGGCATGTGTATGACGCTATCACGTTATTTTGAAGAGAAGAGTCGCGCTGTTGATTGGGTTACTTTAATCGCAGGGTTGACAGCTCTTAGGAACAGCCTTGGTTATCGGTTGAATAAAGAAAATCATGCCTTAATTTGCTTGCTCGAATATGAAGTCAGTAATGCGCTTTATATATTTTTAGGTGAACATACGCACGCAGAAGTTGATGATGCTCTTAACTCTCTATATGGCCTTAATGATCAACTGTGTGGTGAGGTGATAGAGAGTCGGATGGTTTACTTGTACTTGCTTAAGACTCCTGAATATAGAAAAAAAGAGTTATTAAATATAATCAAGTCCATAAGTCCAATTTTACGATTTTCAAATCGTGACTATCTAAAAAGGTTTGAAGGGCTTAGCAGCAGTCAATTAAACTACCCAGCAGGGGCTACATTTGAATATGAACTCTAATATTCAAATGTAGCCATTTAAAAGCATTGTCGAACCTGCGGAGCAAATCAAACAATTAACTTTCAAGGAATTTTTAAGGATGAAAAAAAAATTAGAACTATTGACGCGAATAGAATCAGGGGAAGTGACTATTAATGAGCTTAGTAGCTCTGACCAAATAATGGCTTCAATGGCCTTTCAAAAACCAGATTTACTACCAAAAAGTGAAACTCATACTCAATCACTCGCGAAACTTAGTGATGCTCAAAATAAGGCTATCAAAGCATTTCTGAAGCGTCCAATAACCTTAATTGATAAGATCTTAGCACACGACTTAACGAAGCCCTTAACAGCAGAAATTAAAGAAGGGTTATTATTAGATTCGGGGATTTCATCGCCTTTTAGTAAAGATTGGCTCCAAAACACAAAAAAAGACACTACTGTAATGTTCCTCAAACAACAGTATGAACATGTAGGCGACTATTTGTGCTGTCAAGTTCACTTATTAAACTTGTTACACATGCATTATGGCATAGCCGGTAGTTTCCCCCACCCTTACCTACAGGTTAATACTGACTCGGTAATAGATAAAGTTAAAGGCAATCCGTACTCAAAGCACGAAAACACCCCTTTTAAAGGTCCAGTATTAAAAGGATTTTATTATAATCACATAGAGCTCTTCCCATTTTCCTCTCAATACGGTCGAAGTTCAATTTACAAAGGGCCGGAATTTGAGAGTTTAAAAAATAAAAAAGTAGCAGAGGCTGAGGTTAGGCTGAAAAGTGATAGTGATCCAATACAACAAGCTGAATCAGCTAATAGTGAAGCCGTAAAGATAAGCAATGACTTGTTTAGGGAAACTGATCAGGCTGTTTGTAAAAAGAGCCCATTAGATAAGGGTAAGGTAACAGGCCCTTGGTTGATCAGTGAAAAGTCAAACACTAATGAATATAATTACCTGTGTATCACTCCTCATGGCAATTCTATGTATCCAGATAAAGATATAAAAGCAATTATCGATAGGGCGAAACATTTCAAGCTCTAGCAATGTTGTTCTGTGTAAAAAACGCAACTAGTTAAGCTAGTAGCTATGGCAATTACCAAAAGTATAAGAAAAGAGGTGGGAATGAAATTTCAAGGGAATCCTGGTGAAGAATTAGTGAGTTATCTATCAAGTAAAAGCGGTATCTTAGCCACACCTCCAAAGCAGGACCAATTTGGCTGGGATTTACATTTTCAGTTTTCCTCTAATTTAACTCCCATTTTCATGGATGAGCATGAGAGTAACTATAATGCTTATGTGCAGGTTAAAGAGTTTACACAGGATTACGACAACTATAAAGGCAGAGATATTAAGCTATCTAATATTCAACATATGATATCTTCAAGCTCACCTTGCTTTGTTATTTTTGCGCAAACCACCAATGAAGAATTGTATGTAGTCCATTTAGGCTTTGAACTGATTGAGTTAGGCCTAAAAAAGATAAGACTAGCGCAAGCCCGCAACACACCACTTCATAAATCTACCATGAGGATCAACCCTCACATTTGCAACGCAAAAAAAGTCGGGTTATCTGATAATTTGAAAAATGTATTAATAGATATTGTAGGTCACTCCCCCAAAAAATATGTTGAGGAAAAACAAAGTTTTACCAAGTCGGTAGGATATCTTGATGGCGCTATTGAGGTGATTGGTACCTTGTCTGAAAGAGAGCTACTTGAAGTTGAACTCGGTTTAAAGAATAGCGTAGAAGTAACAGTAGAGCAGTTTAATAACATTCGTTTTGATACCCCACTACCTTTTCCATTTAAACCTTTAAAAGTTGAATTGTTGAGCAACGAATACGCTGAATCAATAAGTGTTTTCACAAATAACATTCCTGATGATGAAGTTTTATTCATACGGAAAAGCGATGATACCCTGCCACTCACGTTGAATGGGAAATTAAGAATATCTTCGCAATCTACACAATTTGGTGTTTTTGCGTTCGATAGTGAATTTTTTAAGTTGATAATTTCCGAAAAACCGAAATGTTCATTGGAGATTTCATTTAATCTGCACAAATTGCTCACAACACAAATGACACTCGATGAGTTAAGGTATCAAATGGAAATGGCCTCATACATGTTTAGTGGAGATGAATTATTGTATGGGTTTAAATCATTAGATAACGGTGAGTGCAACCGTTGCACCGAAAGAGCGTCTGGTGTGCACTTAAAAGAAGTTTATGAAGTACTGCAAATGCTCGATACTTATGAGCAATTATTGAAGTTATTAAAGATAAACAAGTCATCACCTATAGATCCAATGTTTCTATTCCAAAAGAGACGCAAGCTAAAAACTATACTTGATATAATTTTTAATCCAACGGATGTTACATTACGGTTCCCTACAGTGTCGGGCATTAACAGCGGTGAGTCCGTATTAATATTTATTCCTTTTCAAATAAAAGTGAATAACCATGAATACATTATTACAGTCAGGGCCCAGGGGAATATGGTTGTATTTGATGGACAAGGCTATCTAGCAAAAGGACATTCTCACTCCTTAATGTCACCCATATTAGCCCAAAAAAAGCCAGTACGTGATTTATTCAAAAAGCTAGACCACTTGATTAGTCATGATAAAGAAAGTGTTCATAAACTAGTGATATACACAGCCATGAGTAAAGAGCTTGCGGTGTCTGCAAAGCCAAATATCATATATGACTAGGTCATTTTAGTGAGAGCAATAACCGCATGGAAATGAATGAAAATGGACATAAGTTCAATAAAACATTCAAAGGTCTTGAAGGGTATAGCCATTTTAATGCGTGTGTGGGTAATAACGGTGCGCCAGACTTACCTTATTACGCAGATGGTTTTCTAGACGCAGCATACAAACTGGGTGAGATGGTTGTAGAGAATTACCCTCATTATAGTGTTGATGAATTTATTTACCCAATTGGGTTTAATTTGCGTCACAGCATCGAGCTATGGTTAATGCACTTTATCAAGCACCTTCGTAAAATCAGAAGTGATCATCTTTTTAAAATCTGCCCTAAGAATGGAACGCAGCAAACACTGACCCAAAAGAATATGGAGGATACTCATAGCATAGTGAAACTATGGGAGTGGTGGTTGATTAATTCTCAAGAGAGAGACAGCCGGTTAGGGGTAATTAGTGAGCAGCTGAAAGAGTTTATTGAAGATATAAGCGAAATAGATCCAACAGGACAAACATTTCGGTACCCGTACAGCACAGAGTCTGAAAAGCACTTGGTAAAAACTCCGATAATTAATGTACTCAACTTAACGATGCGTATAGGGGAGTTACGCACTATTCTGGGTGAGCTCAACTACTTGTTAAAAGAGCTGGAGGAAGAGTACGACTGCGGCACTTTCACAAAAACTCTGTCTAGAGCTCAAATATCCAAGATATCTGAGTCACTTCCTTCATTTCAAAGCTGGAAGGAGCCTATTTTTAAAGAGGCGAAAGCAAACATTAAGGAAAGTTTTAAAATAAGTAATTCAGAGTTTAACAATGTCATCAACATTATAAAAACGCATCGATCTTTCGCATATAATATTGGCATTCACTTCGAACTTAAGGCTGCTACATTTGATAATTTCCAAATTTTCCTAGATGCATGGCTGCTATTTCATCCTGATGCCATGCGAAAACGCCTAGAATACGATTATGATAACCCTATAACCAATATAGTCGGGTTAAAGGGTGTTAAAGCGAGTGAGCTTTACGAAAGGCTTACTCGAAAAGCGGAAGTTGTAAAGGAGGTTCACGCGAAATTAAGTGTCGAAGCTCAAGCTGATTTTTCAGCCTTGTTTAATTTCGCTCATTACAATAACTATTGTGAAGATTACGACTTACTTTTCGAAAAGGAGATGAATGCTTTCTTGATTGCTCAAAATGATACTAATGATGCTTATTCAGCTCTAAAGTTCGTTTTGGAAAAAGCAAATTACATACAAAATCTGAGTACAAGTTTGCACATATTGAAGCACTCCAGTTTACTGAAGAAACTAAAAAAGCATTATGAAGGTAAAATTATATTTGATTGAGCATGATGCTTGAGTCGATTATGTATACTGGCACTTAGCTGTTTGAACAAAAGGAAAACCTAATACTGTAATATAAACTTTAACAGTGATATTTCATTAATCGCTAGTTTTAATACACTTTGGTTAACACACCAAATTCATTGACGTTGGCGAATTGCCAACCCTGCGATATTACTTACACAAAATGGAAGAGTTAGTATGGAACTAGATGTTGATTTTACTAATTTACAATTAGCTTCTGCAAAAATGAGAGGTATTGAACTCAATGCTGAGCAATTTATAAGTTTTGCCAGCACCGTGATTGACGGAATTGATAATGAGTTGGCCGCGTATTTAGAATTGAGTTTTAATCAAGTCATACGTGGCGAAGACGTTAAGGCTGGGAGTGATTTTAACCAGTTAATAAAAGACTTCATAGAGCAGATGTGCCACTAATATAACAGGAGATATGAATGAATAGTCATGAAGCTGGGCACTGCGCGAGAGTTGCAGCGCTAAATAAGTTATCAAAGCTGAAGAGGATATAAATCCAGACTCGAAGCGTTTAAAGAAAGAGATAACAGAGTTAGAATCACGTATTGTGCATGCGGTAGGTGCAGAGCGGGAACAATTAAAAAAACAAAAAGTGTTGAAGGAAATTGAGCTCAAATCCAAATAGCAACCGTAATTATGTTACTGTGCAAACTAATACCAAGATAAAATTTGAAACTTATTTTTTTAGGATAAATTGATGTCAAACCATGCCCGCCTTGAGACTAGCGATTTTATATTTCATGGGGAAGATCTTTTAAGTGGTAACACGACTGTGCCAGTAATCGACGGTGAAAAGTCTCAAGTAGTATCAAAAGGAGACTCATCTATATTCTTTGGTATGGATAAATTCATTGCCGCTTTTATGTTAAAGCAGGGGGTTCATGAAGTTGAGTTAACACAAAGCGATATGGATAAAGTCGAATCATTCTCTATTGATTGGCGTGATGGTAACTCAAAAGTCGTATTAAGTGCTAACCACCTACCACTGAAAGGTGGGAAAGATGTTGTGCCAATTGTCGTTTATTCACCAAAGTACCCATTTGATAAAGATTGCGATCAATTCTGGGATTTTTACACCCCTAAATTAGCAGGGAAAGGTATTGTTTATATTTTGCTTACACCTGAAAGTCTCGAAGGTGATGAAAAAATTATTTACATCAATAGAGCGCTAAAAATGTACAAGTCAATTTCGGAAAATACACGTTTAGAATACAAACCATTCAACCCAGCTGAAATTGAAAATACACTTAATAAAGTGTCAGGAAGCAGCCAAAATAAATCCGGCTTTATAAGAAACATCTTTCGATTCTTAGGACGTTAGCTAACTCCCACGAAAAACATTAGGGAGAATTAAGATACCTACCATAGAGAGAATTTGGCACTTTCCATATTCTCTCTATAGTAAATAATGCGCTAGCCCCAAATATATAAAATACCTCCAATAAATCATACCGTTAATGTTACAGGGTCTTTCCCTGAAATGTTTTTTTCTAATGGTACCTTAAATCAATAAACAGATTATTGATTGTATAGAGGTTCCAATGTTAGTTGACAGTCAGGCGCGTAAAGACGCACTCAATTTAGAAAGCAAAATTATCAAAGCACCGGCTGGTTCTGGCAAAACAGGCCTTCTTACCAATTACTACCTAAAACTTTTAAGCGTTGTGTCTCACCCGCGGGAAATTCAAGCGATGACATTTACGAACAAAGCGGCCAAAGAAATGGCCGAACGTATCCTGTTATCATTAAATCGAGCTAAGTCAGGCTACAAGCCATGTAATGACTTTGAGAAAGAAAACATTGAACTTTCGCTAGCCGCATTAAAAAACTCAGCTAAAAGAGGTTGGTGTATTGAAGAAAACATCAACATGCTTCAAATAAGCACAATAGACAGCTTCTGTAAAAAAATATTAATGCAAACCGCTGGGGAGCACGAAGGAACGCTGGCCACTCGAAATGTAAGTAACGATCCGCATCTTTTATATGAACAAGCGGTAACTGAATTACTTTACCTTCACACCGATGATAAATATGGTTCTGCAATAAGAAACCTGATTGCTCACTTTGGTAATAAAGTAAATCGCGTTGAAAAATTGCTAATAGAAATGCTAGAAACTAGAGAGCGCTGGATTCCGGTCTTGTTCATGCAAAAAACGCAGGTCAGAGAAGCATTAGAATCAAAACGAGCAAGTTTTATTGCTCACACATCACAGGAGTTTTTTGACTCGGTTAAAAGCTATGAGCCGAAATTACGCTCAACATTCAGATTACTCAATAACTCTGTCTGTAACCTATCTACGTTCTGTGAAAATGGATTCGATAATGATCTTCTTACTAATACAGACACATTTAAGGCGATTACAAAGCTCTTACTGACAGCTGCAGGGGCACCAAAGAAACGTTTCACAAAAAATGACGGTATACCCGCTGAGCTGTCAAAATCAGAGAAAGACAAGTTAACATCTGAACTGAAGGAGCTGGCGAACATTTGTGGCAACGACTTAGCTAAGCTAGCTGCAATACCAAGACCGGAATTTAAAGAAACCGAGTGGGCTTTACTAGAAGCAACGTTTAATGTGATGCCTTTAGCTTTGGCAAAGCTGGCGCTAACCTTTCAAAGTGCTGGCGAAGTTGATTTTACTGAAGTCGCTATGGGGGCGGTACGCGCTTTGAACTCTGAAAGCGGGGTAAGCACAGAGTCGGCCATCAATAAAAGCCAAACAATAAACCACATTTTAGTTGATGAGTTTCAGGACTCTAACGATACGCAGCTCGTGATGCTCGAACTCTTAATTGAAAGCTGGTCAGAAAACGATGGTAATACCCTATTCATCGTGGGTGACCCTATGCAATCGCTTTATGGGTTCCGTAATGCCAATGTGAATATTTTTATGAAAGCTCAATACGGTATTGGTAATGTCGCTCTAAATAACCTGCAACTTGAAACAAACTTCCGTTCAGTTAGTGGTGTTGTTGAGTGGGTAAATAGTGTTTTTGAAACGGCTTTCCCAAAAAATAATGACTTATTAAATGCAGCATGTAAATACACTAAAAGTGAAGCCATCAAGCTAGGTACCAATGAACAAAATGCAGTTGAGGTCCATGGCTTCTTAAATGATGATGACGGTGAAAATGAAGCTGCGTTTATTGCAGAGCAAGTAAAGGCCATTCAAAACAAGGAACCCAATGCAACCATTGCTATCCTTGGTCGCACTCGTTCAGCACTTAAACCTGTCCTTGCTGAGCTTGAGTCCCAAAACTTACAAGCAAAAGCTGTAAACGTTAATAAAATAAACAAAGAACCTCTGTGCATCACAGCAATAGCATTGGCGAGAATATTAATTGATGACCTCGATAAACTAGCTTGGTTAACCGTTCTAAATAGTGGGCTGGTGGGTTTGTCATTAGATGAAATAGAGGCAATCTTCAAAATTGATGAAGATCCGTATTTAGCCATTAATGACGATAAGGTTGATGAGATTTTGGTGGGTGATAGCTTAACCCGTTTCTGTAACTGCATGAAGGAGATAAACTTTGCGTTGGATGCCAAGCGAAACAAAAACTTCGGACTTGTATTAGAAGGACTTTGGCTAAAACTGAACGGCCCATCATTGGCGGAAACCACCACTGATACAGATAATGTAGCTATATTCTTCGATGTATTTATAGGCATGCAAAGTTATGACTTATCTTTGAGCTGGTTAGAAAGGCAATTAGACAACCTGTATTCAAAACCAAAAGCGTTTGTAGGTAGCGGGAAGCAGATAGAGTTAATGACAATTCATGGTTCTAAAGGTTTGGAGTTTGATTATGTGTTCATTCCAGGCATGCATAAGCGCGGACCAAATACACCTAGCCGCTTATTTTCATGGGGCAAAGTGGAGAATAGAGATTTAGGTGTGTTGGCCTGCAGTGAGGCTATTGGGATTAAAGGCGTAGATATCACTTATCATAACTATCTAAATAAGTTGAACACTATCAAGGAGCAGCATGAGCTTGTTAGGCTGATGTATGTAGCAGTGACTAGAGCAGTTAAACAGGCATTCCTGACAGGTAAAGCCTCATGTAAAAATGGTGAAATTAGTGCACCGGCTAAAAACTCGTTATTTTCAACCATTGGCTCTACATTTTATTCAGAAATTAATTTACATGATACCGGAACCAGTAAAGCCTGTAATAGCGCTATACAGCCAGTACGAAAAGTTATTGATGTCCAATTAGATGTGCAATTGCCACAACGAAATACATTAGCAGCATACAGAGGACAACAACGCACACAGTCATTACCAAATGGCATTGAATATGAAAGTAAGCTTTTACGCTGTGAGCAGGCAGTGCTTCAGCAAGTGATAGAGCAAATAGGTAAAGATGGAATTGATAATTGGAATGCTAGAAAAGTGGATGAATACGCCATGGTCATTATGGCATCGCTAAAACAGCACTCGCTACCAAACAGTGAGCTCATACGCTCTGTAATTAACATCAAAAACGAAATAAAAGAACTACTGATATGTGATGTTTTTCGTTCGTTGAACAGCAGTCACGAACTTGACCATAACGAAATAGCTATCACGATTAAGAAAAATCGAGAGCTTAAGAATATCATCATTGATAAAGCGTTTGTTAACGACAGTGGTGTAGCGCATGTTATTGATTGGGAAAGTTCCAAAAAACCAACTGACCAAAATGATGAAGCTTACATTGACTCTCAGAAAGCAAAGCATAAATTGACACTTGATCTTTATAGCAAAGCTTATCAAGAGTTAAGTGGGGCTAATCAGGCAACGCAGCTTGTATACTTCACTAAAAGTAAACAGTTAGAGCAGTGCGGTTAATCCGCACGGTTCAATGTATCTAGAAATTAATAGTAACACCAACCCAGGAAAATTCACTTGCTGGTGAGAACAATAAAAAATTAAAAGGCTACCTCATGAAATGGTTAATAGGAAAGCGCATAGCAATTGTTGAAATCAAGTCTGCGGATGTGAATGCAGCAATTATCAAAGGAAAAGTCGAAAACGTAAATGATATTGGTTTAAGTGTCTACCCAGATAAAGGTAGCGCTGTATCGCTTACTTGGGGTGCATTGAATGACTGCAAAATCATTCAGCTTACCGAATAACATGAACAAGTAATTACAGGTGAATTATGCTAGATGAACACATAGATGAATCCATAAAGAATGTGGGGGCAGAAGAAACAGCAGTAATTATAAGCCAAGCACTATGTTATATGGCCCAATCACTTAACGATGATTATGAGTTTAGCTGTGATTTGGGAAAGGTAACCGTAGAGCGGAAAAAATTGAATTCAACGACAAGCCAGAGTTTCTAAAGAGAAAGTAGGTGAGCTAGGGTGATGATATTACTTTTTCTATCCATAATTCTGATATTTCTTATTGGGTTTTGGACAAAAAAACACACGGCGCTAAAAGTAGTGCTAGGGCTCCCATTGCTGGCTGTTCTGGTACATCTAGTAGTACTGGTATTATTGAGAGATTAATGAAATGACACTTAAAAAATATGTAAAAGACAATGAAGCATACGGAGTATTAGGCGATCTAAAACAACAAGCAAGTTTCTCCTTGTCCGTGATAACAAGCTTAGAAAAGTTATTTGCACGAACAATAACCCAAACAAGCGTAGTAACTAAACCTGCTTTTGTTATTTATGATAGCAATGCGAAAAATGAAACGATCATGATTGATGGCAACTTGATTACGTTAACTCCGATAGAGCAAGGCGCTATCGGTATGCTTCGCTCTTCTACCACTCGCCAGCTAGACCATGTTTCTAGGCCAATCATTGAAAATGCCCAAGAGATATTTTCTACAGCATTCTATGAACAATTTTACATAAAGTATGATTGGCGCTTTGGGCCGATATACCAGGATTTTGCGACTGCAAGAGTAGCCGCTAGAAGTTAATTTGCTAAATATTCACTTTTTTAAAGAGTGACCGAAGGCAGTGTGATAATTTTAAAACAAAGGTAGTAGGGAATTTTTAATGGATACAAATTTAGAAAAAGTAGCACTTAAATCAGAAGTTGAGAAACATTTGGCTGAATCAAATGCATCATACTTTGCAATCAATGTAAGCAGTGCAAATCAGTTAGTTATTGATTACTTAAAGGATGAGCTAGCTTCAGATAATGTGAGAGTTGACGCCTTCGAGCAGTGTGGGACGTTACCGAGTTATTTTGGTGAAATACGAGACCAATTTAGTAGCTTTCAGGATGTTGAAATTATGCTAGTGTCGCATGATTTAGGCTGGCCTTTAATTGAATTAAGCCACTTAAGAATGGATGCCATAAAAGGCCTAGATGATCACGCTGCAATATATGCCAGCGAAAATACATTGTTGCATGGTAAGCCTTTTTATGACGAAGATGTGTTGTAAATATATTGCCTTGATAGCTCTATCACTTGCATCATCCAGCGTGATGGCTGGTGGGCACTGTATAGAGTTAGAGAAATACGTTACCACGGAGAAAAGGGCTCATTTCTCTTGTCAAAGCGAAACAGGTACATTTTTTGGTTATGATATAGCTGCTCAAAGGCCGTTATTAGCGGTGTACAACGTTTTAAAGAGACCTTATTCGGAATACATCAGAAACCAAGGTGTTTATTCTGCTATAAGTGATTTACCTATTCAGCAACAAACTGATCCAAGAACGTATTTAAGACTTGGTCTAGACGTTGGCTATTTAGTGGCGCCTTACCTATTCTTAACTACAAGAAACCAATCGGTTAAAGCATTTACCGTTGCAAACGCATTTCCAATTGAAAAACATATTTGGCGTGGCGCCTACAACGCTGCATCGTTCAATGTAGATAAAATTGAACGTAAAATGTTTGATGATAAAGGTGATGTTGTTGCCATGTACGGACTTATCAATACTAATGGTGAGCCCAGTTCCGTATATAGAGTATATTACCAGCCACAATACCAACTCTCTATAGCATTTCTATTGCCACTTTCAACTGATGTGAGCACAACCCCAAGCAATTTAATAACTTCTATTGACTGTATTGAGTCCCTGGCTGGTGTGGAGTTTCTTTCATTTTTAGATAAAAAAACTCAAGCTGATATCAAGAATAAAAAAGCTAGCAGCGTTGATGTGTGGGCGCGTAAGGATGGAAATGGAGAAATGGCAACATGCGAATAATACTTGCTGCAATTGTGCTTGTGAGTGCATCAAGCAACGCCAATCTATTTTTTAATACAATTGAGGCAGATGATGTTGAGGTTATAACACCATCTTCTCTTAGAGTAACAATAACAGAACGAAATGAGATTACTAATGGTGCTCTAACAGTACTGATTGATAATGTTGATTTTGGCCTTGCAAAAAATGCACGTTGCAGTACTTCAAAGTTAAAAGACTGCTCTCGACTGAATGAGCTGTTAAGTAAAAGCTCAGTGAAAATAAACCTTCATAGCTATAACTATCAAGATGAAGTTTTTCAAGGTGATGTGTTTGTTAATGGTGAAAACTTGAGTTATTACATGATTAAAAATGGTTGGTATCAGTTCGATTACAAACAATCAAGAAGCAAACATCTGATCCTTATGCAAAAAGAAGCGATGTGCAAAGGCTTAGGAATTTGGGCTATTTCATCACAAAAAATAGATGAAATGTGTAATTAATAATTATTTAAATTGAGTAAATTATAATGGAGAGTCTAAAAGCGTTATTTGTTGCATTTTTACTGGTGAAGAATAACCAGCAACAGAATCATATATATTTGTTAAGTGCGGATAATGACATACAAGAAAGGCAGGTAATGAGTTACATAGAGCAAGTTAAAGCTGATAGTGATTTCATGTTGATGGCCTTAGCAACAAAAATTGCGAGTATTGAAGGAGCTAAAGCTTCATTAAATGAATTATTAAGTCATATGAAAAGCTCTATTGAGCACTTAAATACCGAGCAATTAGATGGCTTGATAGGGTGATTTATGAGTGAGGGGTACTTCAACGAAACGCCAGAGCCAACAGATAAGCACGTAAGAAACTATTTGGAGTTGTTAGGTGCAATCATCAAAAGCAACCGCTTAAGCGAGTCTGATAAGCATGTAGGTATGGAGTACTATATAGACGCGAAATTAAGCCCATATTTCGGAAAATCAATAAGTAGAAAAACATTAGCTAAAGCTGAGTCGGGTAGTGCGTCTGTTGCGATAGGTATTCACGCAGCAATCATTGATGATATGGGCGTATGGCCTGAGATACTAAAGATTATGAGTGCTGGTAGAGTGTTAGATGCTAGATACATAACTCTCGTTCTTGAGCGATTAAAAGAAAAAGAAGTCGAGAATAAAAAAGCAAGACTAGCAAAATTACATAAAGAATTTTTTAATGAGATCGGTATATGAGCACAGAATTAATCAACGTAACCAGGTGGGTTAACAAAGAACAGCAGTTTGTAGATGTTGGCACATTATTTCGGGATAGCTCAAGACCAAACAGTAAACCTCTCATTGGGTTTATGTATAATCAGGACTACCTAGATAGGTACCCTTCGTTAATGCCAGGCAGCATAGAGCAAGACAAAATTAAAACAGTGCTTTTAGGGCCTACTCCTGAACACTACTCAATACCGCATTATTTTAAGCAGTTTTTATGCAGCGAACGTAATAAAAGCGTGATCAATGCATTGGATGAAAATTTTAATAATTATGATCAGTTTCAGCAATTACAACATCTCACCAATTACAAAGGCTCATTTGGTGCTGTTCAGTTAAATTATGATAGCGAAACGCAGGCAAATAAATTACCGAATATTGATAATGCAATCGCTCTGCTTGACAGAATTGAATCAGGTGATTTTTCGAACTTAAATAGTAATGATCTAAACGCAATGTATCACCCTAATTCAGGTGCACATTCAGTAAGTACATTTTTAGAAGTTGGTGACAATTATGTCCATTGTACGATTAGAAGTTGCGAATCTGAGCAAAAAATAAATGAAATGTTATTCGTTCAAAAAATGATGAAAGCTACGGGAATAGAACCTAACGTAGTTGTGAGAATTATGAAAGAAGACAATCGCTGCTATGTGGGGCAATTAACAGGTGAGCAAGTCGTAAATAAAAAAGAGGGTACAGCTCTTTTATATAACACAATACCGATTTCATCAATTATGGCTGAAGAAGGTGTGCTATCCCGTATTGAGGAAAACAACTTTGCTGAAATAAATAGAACTTTCACAAATTCATTAAAAGGGCAGGGTATTTCCGTTTTTAAGCGAGCCATGTTTACACATCTTATGGGCCAAAAAGACCTTACAGATAGCACTTTTAAAGTTAAAGAACTTGGTAATGGTGATTGGGTAATAGCGCCTCAAGAGGTTTATAACATCGACTTAAATCCAAATAGACCATACAACATGGCTATTTCAGATACCTTGTCAGCATACACTGATATTAAATTTACAGACAACTTTGTAAGCATGGTTGCGCATAAGTTCAAATTGCCTGAAGATGAAATCAAAAAAGCAATTATAGATATAAGTCAAACGTTTCAGTATATACATGAAAACGCAATTAGCGCAGGAATGACTGTAACAGAAATTACTCCGCTGAAAAGGCATATAGATAATACAGGCCTTGCGGTTTACGCTAAGAAGCTAATAAGTAACGACCACACTGATGATCACAATCAAAATGGTCCTGATTTATCATGAAGTCAGTAATTATAATTTATTTGCTTTTAGCTAGCTCGTTCGCAATGGCAACTGATAAATTGCAAATAGCTGCAGATGATGCCAAGCGAGTGATGATGAAGAGAGAGCAGGAGCTAAGTCGCTTAGGTAATCAATTTAAAAGCATGAGAGTTGAAGTACCTGCCGTAGAAAATAAATCGCATGATTATATGGACTTTGGTAATAAAACGCTTCACTGCGCATCTGGGCTTTTTCCTTGGCCTTTAAAAAACCCCAATGTAGAGCGAAAGGACTGTGTCTATAAGCTTAATATTGCAGACGAAAATGACATAAAAAAGCTTTATGCAACATTCCAGAAAATGAAGCTGCAAGGATGGTCAATTGATAAACAAGAAGTGTATGAGCAGCATATTATCAATGACTATAAAATTCTCAATACGCAAAGGGTGAGATTTATTAAAGAACCAAAGTAGCAATTTCAGATAGACATTAAAAAATGTTTTGTTAATCAGAATGTAAAGTTAGTTATTCACAGAAAATGTGGATAAATCACTATGGTTACTTAAAATAAATACATTAATTAAGGAATGAATATGTCAAAAGAAATTTTTGAGTATGAAGATGCCCTTAACCAATTGGCAGTTTTAAATGCCGAGTTTTCTAACATACCTGGATATATAAGGGAAAAAACAGGAGAAGAACTTAGCATTCAGGAAGCAAAAAAAATATTTGGCCGTTTTACTCCAGACAACAAAAGCGCTATGGAAGCAAATAATAATGGAGGTGCTGGTGTAAATATTACTTTAGATGACGGCTCGGTGATCAACATACCAAACCAATTAGAGTTATTTTATAAAGTGAGCGAGTTTAACAAAAAAAATGGTGGTTTCTACGATCATGCCTTTATTGAACGACATTCACAAGAGAATTATTTTCGCTTAAACAGCCTAACGGAAAGAGTTGAAAATGCAAAAAAAGCATTGATTAATTCATATCCCTCGAAAAACAGGAGTGCAGCGTATGCAAAAGCAAGAGAAATTGAAACAAGATCAAGAGAACGCAATAAGGGCGTTATTCAACCAAATTCAAGCGCTACCAACGACAAACAAGTAAACTATATTGGTAGAAAAAGTGGTTTTTTCTCTTTAAATGTACTCTTACCTAGTACAAACAAGGCTCCAGAAAGAACAAATGATTCAATTAATAATTACCTCAATAACATAAATCTTAAAAAATCTGAAAATAATTTTACTTCAGCAAAAGAAATAACAAATGATATGAATAAACTGCTAGAACTTATTCAAGTGCATGACAAGAATGTTTGTTTGGAGCAGGTGGTAGAATTGGCCACAGATTTGACTTCAACCATTAAAAGATTTAATAAAACATACAATAGTGGCAATAAAAAGGTTGATGCTGAATTAGAAAAACAAAATGTTCTGTTAGATAAAATTATCTCTGCTTCAGAAACTGGCCTAAATAAAGCCTTTAAAGAAGTACTCGAAAATTTGCTATCTGAATTTAAGAAGGTATTTGAACGAAAACAAAATGTAAGTCCAAATTTGAACTAAAGTGATTAGCCACACACATGTAGTAAACAATAAAACTTTTAGTTAGAACAAAATTTATAATGATATTTCACACTACAGCCCACCTAAGCCTGACACTAGACGTTATATATAGTGACCAAGTGTAAAAAACTACCTTAAAACTCAACAGTTTAAGTCCGATACTAACCAGTATCGGACTTATTGATGGTCGCTTAAGTTAGTAAAATAGCGATCTTTAAAGTGCCTTCCACAACCTTAAATAGCTAAAAAATCCACATAATTGAGCTGATTTCAGATTGAATTTTGAGCAAGTATGGGTATTGGTAAAATACTGATCTGAATGATGGGCATAAACACGATTTAAATTTTAAAATATTCACTTTTCAGTATTAAAATGCATACCCACTGAGTAAACTTGTAGTGCAGTGTTTGTACTGCAATTTGCATAAATAAACCTTTAATAAACAAAGGGTGGTGGGTAATATCATCACCCTTTTACCTCATTTACGAGTATTTTAAACTCATCATAAATTGGTAGTTAAATTATGAAATATTCAACTTTTTGTTTATTTCCTTGATTAATATCTTTACTCTAATTTATGTAGAGTATTAATACCTACAAGTTGCAAAATTGTCCCTCCTAAGACACAGCCGCCCTATGGGCGGCATTTCCTATCTCAGAATCCAGAAAACCCCTAACAGTCAAAAAATAATTACACATTGCGTTGAAAATTTTCAAAAATGATATAATAGATAGTGATAATCAAAGCAAAAGGAGCATTATCATGGAACGTATTTTAGACTTTTTAGTATTTATCATCCCTATCCTTACAATTGTACCAGAAAGTGGTTCTATATCGTTGCAGGTATTACATTACGACTATACCATAAGCGTTATCGGGTTATCATTGGTTGCATCCCTTTATTTTTCTCTATACTTTTTAGTGAAGCATACGCTGATAGGCTACCCTCGCGAAGAATTAAATAGAGCAATTTATCTCTGCTTGGAAAAGCCTGCACGATATAAAACCTACGCAGCTCGGTGGTTTAAAGTTTCCCTTCTCTTGCTAACTATTTTTGCTAGTCTTCTGTCATTTGCGAAGAACCAGGTTTTTCTCGAAAATATTAAACAAGAGCAAATAGCACGCACGTTAGAAGACCGTCGACATTTGGATTTGCACAAACGCGTTGAGAAAATTGAAAGTGCCCTTCGGAAAGAAAAGTAGCTAAATTTTTGCTTATATCTATTACGCATGATAATTGTAGTTATCTTGCGTAATAGACATTCATGTCTTTTTATCCTAGTATGTCTTATAAGACATTTTCATAAAATTAAAAGCAGAGCCCAATCATGGCGGATAATTCAAAAATGAGACAGGAGCAAAAACGACAGTCCCGCCTTCGAAATAACAAGACAACAATTCAAATAAGTATTTCTAACAAAGATAAAATCAAAAAAATACAAGCTGAACTTGGCTTTGATTCAATTGATGAGACTATCGATGAAATAGTCAGCGAATATAATTACGTACAGCAAAACCGTGAAGGGAACAAACATGATAGTGACTAGTAAATCAAATGAGTTACTGATCCGAACCGGTAAAAATGAAAGTTTAGAAAAGTATTTCAATGATATTTTTAAGCGCCTGCCAAAAAATACACAAAGAGCATTCAATTCAACATATAGAAGCTATGCCTTTTTCTGCAGTGTGAACAATTTAGTTAGCTTTTCTGAATCGATGTCAGTCACAGAAGATAGCTTGAAAAAGTACGTGACATCAATGTGTGAATCACAGTTGTCCTTTAAAACTGTTAAAACTCGCATATCAATACTATCTAAATTAATCTCACTTGCAGAACTGAAAAATCCAATTAGAGAGTCAGAATACTTAAAAGATTTCATACGTTTAGAACTCCAAGAGTTTGATATTTATAATCGAGCCAAACAAGCGCCAGCGCTAAGGCTCGAAGATCTAGAAAAAATTAATAGCTCGGTTATTCCTGAAAACTTGTTAGACATTCGCGACTTAGCATTGATTAATGCAATGTTCGATGGTTTGTTGCGAGCTGATGATGTGGCAAGAGTACAAATTAAGCACGTTGATTTTAAGAAAAATCGACTGCTTGTTGAAAAATCAAAGAACGACCAAGCCGGTATTGGTTCATATCGTTACATCTCAGATGTAACCTTGTCTTATATTTCTGACTACTTAACTGAAGCCAATGAAGGAAAGGAAAAAAATGATCCTCGTTCTATAACAAAGGGGATTTTGTTTCGCGCTATCTCCCCAAAAGGCACTTCATTAAAAAATTACGATGAGAGTGTGACGCGAACTGGGTTAATGACAAAGCTAAACTACACTACAATATATAGAGCCATAAAAAGAATAGCTCAAAAGGCTGACGTTGATTTTGATATCAGTGGCCACAGTATGAGAGTTGGAGGGGCTGTATCATTAGCAGAAGATGGGCAAAGCATTCTTGATATCAAAAATGCAGGTGGCTGGAAATCCGATACACAGCCTGCCCGTTACATCGAACAAGCACGGATTGAAAATGGGATGTCAGTTTTAGCGCGGAAAAATGGTAGATAACCTTACCTCATCAATGAATAGTCATAATATTAATATGGATATAAAAATAAATTTTATCTTTTTTTGTTAAGTTGGTGTAATATATATACCACTACTGTATATGGGCATGACTTATGACTACGAATTCTGAAATTTTATTCTCCATTGATGCCATGTTTTCATGTTTGAACGACGATGTATCGGTGGAATTAACTGTTCAAAATAATTTAACTGGTTTTTCTAAAGATGAGCAACGCACTCTTGTAGAGTTCATGCTATCACACTATGAATCTATTCCTGTCTTGAATATGGAACCGGCTACTTCAGCAGTTAGTGAAGAATTAAATGGCAAGACAGTTAGAATCGAGCTAACAAATGGTAGCGATGGTTTTGATCTTGATATAAACGGCCATGAACTGGTCATGCAAGGTGAGCACAAAGCTAATTGCGCAAAGGCACTACACAAAGCATTGCTTGAATTAGAAAGTCAATTTACAAAGCTAGCTTCATAAGTTTATCTGTACACGCCCTGCTATCGAATGCATAGGTGGGGCATATTTTTTTATTTGTTTCATCAAAACCCATCAACCATTTTTCTAATAATTTTTCCCCATTTTCATAAGCGCTCCGTAAGCCAGGTATGTTTTTAGCACTTAAACTAAGCGCTTGTTTTACTATGTCATAAAATTCATAAACATCACAAAGTTTATCTGACAACTGAACGTAAAAGATTTTACCCTCATGATTTATGCTAAATTCCATTTCGCAAATTATTCTAGTACCTGTCTTATCCGGTATCTTACCCGTATTTATTTCTAACCAAGTAATACCCAGAAAAGTTGATCCTTTCATTAAGTTAACAAGTACATCCACACAGACACCATTAATTATGTTATGAAACTTAGCTTCAAAGTTTGGAAAGTCTATAAAGCTGTAAGTCATTTAATTAGCCAAAATTTGAAGTTATCAGAATTTTATATAAAGATGACGACGCAACCCTAACCCTAAATTGCTAAATATTCACTTTCTTAACTTCTTAATGATGCTTAGTGATTAGAATGCTATTTCATCATACTGAACTTAAGAGAGAGCTACATGAGAGTAAGTACAACGGTTAAGGTTATAGATGTAGATGATTTGAGTGATGATCTTAGTCCTGACATGCCTTATGAGTGTGTCGCCAAACTAATGCAGGGCAGTATAGGTGCAGCCATGAATTGCGCGGAACTTCAAATCGGACCTTACGCTAAGCTCAAGCCCCTTTTCAATGTGCATAAACTAGACACTCATACTTTTAAATTTTTGACGTTCAGCTGTATCAAGGTTGGTGATGTATTTACGTGCGCAAATGATCCGGCAATTCAACACGCTAAAGATATTAAAGCCAACGTGAATAGACACAGCCTAGAAGCGCTATCACGGCAGATACATGTAGCAGTTTCTGAACCTTTGTTACATGAGCCATGGACACGACTAAGAACGTTTGAATCATACAAACATGAACTAACTGATTGCGATGGAAGTTTGATTCAGCGATACAGTCTGTGCACTTTAAAAAATGATTTAGAATCCAATGAAGTATTTTGTATTGATAGTGTAAACATTGATGAAAAGACCGTAAGCTTGAGTGCTCTCTCCCGCTGCCCCTACGATTTATATACTTTGACAGATAAACCGGTCAATGAAATTAAACTTTGCGATCTGCTTGATGAAGAACAGCGCTTATTTGACAGGCTCGCGAACCTGCGACCAGTCATAAAAGCCCTGGGTGAATGCCATCACATCGATCTAATTCACTACATCAGCAAACTCATAATTAAAGATAAATACACATTAAGCCAAGCCGCAGAGTGTATATGTAATCGAGTCCTGTCGCTTATTGGTACCAAGAAAACAAGTATAAATGCGAGTGTTCAATATACACCTCTTAGCGATGCTGAAATCAAGGCTCATATATGCAAAATGATAACAATTTCAGAATGCATCAACGCACTGGCGAGTTTGGGGTTACCAGATAACACCGAATGGTCTGAAATGCAAAACCACTATATGTTAGTAATTGAATCAGAACCACAGCTAGAAAGTATGTATAGAAATTTATTGCTCAATTAAATATGCGGGTAACAGAAATGAATATACTAACTTGTACAATATAACCCTCGACAATAAGAGCACAAAATAGAATGCAAATTCTGTTATGTAGAATGGTTGTTAGAAAAATTCCGATATTTTAAAAGCAACCATTCTGATAAATAGAACGAATTGACCTTTAACTTAAATCACAAGAACTTGGCAAAGAAAAGGATTTCGCCGCAACGTTGTGCTTATTCGGCAAGTCAAATATTACACCGGTCTGAGATTCTATGTAACTTACAGAAACAAGGTAATTATCCGCATTATTTTCTTTGGCCACATTACTGTTTGGCATTACCCACGCATTACGTTCGCCCGTTGGCTTTATGATGATTTTGTAAAGAAAATCTGGAGTTTCTACACCGTGAGAGTCGACAAAGTAATCATTTGATTTATCATCACCCCAAATCACACCGCCGTAGACAGTAATTGGTCCATTATCGCGATTGCACTCTATTAACTTGTCTGTGTGCCGCCACAAACCTTGACGATTCAAAGGTGCACTTTGCGGCACTATGTTTGAAAAAGCATTGGTGCTGTCACTCGCCTTTTTATCAAAGTCCATATGATTTGCCGGTACACCGTGACCACGGTCAAATTTCGGTGATTTTCGCGGGGTCTTATACGTGAAAGTACCATATTGCTGGCATTTTTTGGGAAGTCGAGTATCTTGGAAGAAACCACTTTTGCGTTTTACATTTCCAGTATCAGCCTGAGTCACATAAAAATAGTGCTCATACCCCCTTTTTTCACAATTGTAGAGAATTGAGTAATAACCATTATCCAATTCGATTAATGTACCTTGATGTGTAGGAAGGTTAGCCGATACACTTAATGGTAAAGCAAAGGCTGTTAATGCCAGTAATAGCTTCATATGAATGTTCCTTTTATGAATGTTTGAATGAGGCTGCTTTTATAGTAAAGCAGCTGAAACAAGCCTATGTGAAATAGAGAAAGTTTCAGCGATAGTCCCCGTAGCGCTAATTTCCAAATAGTCGCTGTTTTAAATTTTTATACTCAGACTTTAAGCATTCCTTGTATGTAATGAAGTCGTAAATACTTAATCTGTTTCTTGAAGGTTTCAGAGATAAGCGCTTACCGGAAAGCGTGGGGTTGATCAATGCATCGATGATATGGTCCACTTCTTCGCGACTATAAAACTCATACACGTTTGATACTGGTAATTCACCATTTTTAAAAGAAACCTTCAAAAACCCGACTTCAGATTGAGATGTGTAATGCTTTAATTGAAACACCAGGTGCGGATATCTTTTTTTAATGTCATCTATTCTTTGCTTGATATCTGTGTATTCAGTATCTATGAAGCGTTCTGTAATTGGCACATTGCGTAATGGTGAGATACCAGCGAACCTATCAGGGTTAAAGTGGGCCAGAAATCTAGCCAGTACACTTCTATGCTTCCCTTGAGAGATAAAATAATCATTACCCACTTTAATATAACTAAGATTATCATGCTGATCATTAAGGTAATACTCAGGACTTGCACGCAACTCATCTAAATTCGGTACTATACGTTTTAACCACTTACCTTCTAGACAATCACCCCAAGTAGCATCCCCATACATTTGATCAATACCCACGATTTTATCCATCGGAATATCACCCCTGTAGCAACGTTTCTCACTTGTGAGACAAATATTGTTTGAGTTTATATACTCTCCGTAATTGATAAGATTATCATGGCTGAACGGGGCCGGTGCTTGCTGGTTAAGGATCTGTAATTCTGTATTCATGCAATACCTTTTTTGGTTTGATATTTATGCATTATCTTATCGGTGATTTACTCTTACAAAAAATGAACAGTTTCATATAAATCCCTTTTAAAACACTTAAAATTTGTTGACTATGGTACGTTATTTTGTGTATTTTTAAATTTGCCCTCAGTTATAAATTAAAAATGCTTATTTTTTCCATTATTTATCCTTTAAGGGCATTCCATCTGTGGAGACCCCCCATCCAAGGGTCAGAAGCTTTGGACGATTTGGGTAGGTTCAATAATGTTATTGGACCTACTTCAAATTGCCATTTAGCTACTCTTGAAATTATGCCATAACAATCATAGCCACCATTTTTGCGGTCATTATGACAGCCTTCTGAATTAGTTCGTTCACTATGAGCAGCAGATGATATTGAAATCATGGATAACGATAAAAAATGAACAGTTTCATATAAATTCCCTTTAAATCAGTTAAAACTAGTTGACGATGGGGTGTCGTTTTATGTATTTTTGAGTTGTTCAAAATTATGTACTGAATTACTTGCTTATTCATTTTACATCCTTTTAAGGACATTCCATATGTGGAGGCCCCCTACCCAAGGGCCAGAAGCTTTGGACGATTGGGGTAGGTCCAATTTCAAAGTGGACCTACCTTTAATTGCTTCTATTTTCTCTTTTTATCAAGCCCATTTTTCACTCTTAACCGAGCCTTTGGTAGAACTTCAAACTGCGTTTTTATTTCAGTTAACTTGTCTGTTGCAATCCATATCAAATCACTAACTATCTCATTAGAAATGCCTTTTGTATTATCATTTCCAATCATGAAGTTTAGCAATGAAGAGGTTTGTGTTAGAAGTCTGACTAAATCATCATAGCAGTCGTTATCAAGATAGTTCACAACTTCGTTAGGTTGACCTAAAACTCCACGTTGTGTGATTTCTGAATTATTTGTTATATTAGTCATGAAGACTTTCCTTTTCGTACTTGGACAGTTTTTATTGCCTCAACTGGTGCAACAGTTGAGGCAATTTTAATTACAGCTTCAAATTACAAATAATAATTAGGCCTGTTTGTTTATAGAGTATATAGCGAATGCTGGTGGGGAATTAGGGAGGAAAAATAAATTTTTGACGAAGTTAGATTAAACGTAAGGCCAGGCCTACGTGTGAGCAACAAAACCTTACGGTTAACCTTATATACAAATTGCGCTAAGAATTTTTTGATTGGGCTCCCTTATTACTCCGCTTTTCTAGCAAAATCAGCTCTTTCGCCTCAGTTACCGACAATGGATGACCGAGCATTTGTTCAAGTAGTAAGAGCTGGGCGTAAAACCACTCTCCAATTGAGCAGTTAAAGTGGAGAACCTTGCCTGCATCACTTAAAGTGATATTGCAGCCATCCTTACTCTCATTAAACCGAATAGACTTATTGCGGTCTTTACCATGGTATTTAGACTCATACGTGTAATAGAGGCCGTGTGAAAAAGTGTAGAAATATTTGAATAGGTCCACATCACTGAGTTGAAGAGATATTTTCTCGGCCCACATCGCCTCTTTATTCTGAACAGGCGCTATTTCAACATTAATGGTATTGAGTCCTTTTTGAGATGTTACAGCTTGAAAGTTAATTGCGTACTGCTGTCGAAAGAACGTGTATTTTTTTCCAAATGGACTGTTACTCATATCAAGCCTTTTTATAGATCATCCACCAGCAAGAAACTACCATCATCATTCACAATACTAATTTCAGAAGAGTATGCATGGTGATTTAGCTCTGCATCGATGAACTCAAGTGTTTTCTTGGCTGGGTTTATCGCTAGTGCATAGTAAGCTTTGCTGGCATTGTTTGCTTTTGCAAAATCAACAAGCCCTTTATGCTGACCATCCACTGAGAACGCAGTAAAGAGAAAAAGTGATACTGGTTGCTTGAAGCGTGGCAACGCCACTTCATCAATTACACCTTTAAATTGATAGTAATGATCGTCTGTCGCTTCAATAAAGCGCAACCCTTGATGTAATGCGTTTTTACCTAGCGCAGAAAATACAGTGCCAGGCTTAAGGACAACATCACCAAACGGCACTTCTTCAGATGTGTCTACGTGTTGAACCTCTGTAGTCACAATAAACGTCTGGCCGTCAGTAAAAAGATTAAGTCGTGAATCGTTATTTAAAAATTGTACAGTACTCATAATTTTCCTAAATTAATATAATTCTCATGGTAGCGATGACCTACCCAATAATGTGTTTTAACCGGCCACTTTAAGCTCATGGACAAGAGGGTAACAATCGCCCTCAAATAAAATGACTTGGTTGCTATCAAGCAAAAAGACATAAACATAGCCGTCTAAGCAAACAATCCGATAAGTACCTCCAGCTCCCTTTGTTGCGTAATTGCTGGTGCCAAACGCTCCCCCATGCCCTACGCTGCCAGCACCAAAACTGCCAGCGACCACCTCGCCAGAGTCATAGTGAGACGCGTTTGTTTTTGTAAGAGTGATTACTTTGTCGATAAAGTCAGATTTTTTCCACTCATTAAAGCGTGAAGTTGACCAGCGAATAAGAGGGTTCAGTTCTGATTTTATTGCTCGGCAAAGCAGGACCTCACTTTTCTTTGCAACCTTATTTACAAACGTAGCTGAGGCATTCCATCGAGTAACGTCTGAATTCTGTGGGGCCGTGTTATTAAAAAGGGCGTCACGCTCTGCACATTCTTTTTCGCACTCATCCATTTTACGTTTTACTTCAGCTTCAGGGTCTTCAAAACCCGCAGCTTTAGCATCTGATAACATTAAGTCATATAACAAATCACGCATACTGCCCTCGTCAGTAGTATTAAGTTAAGGCCATAATAACCATTAAAACACATTTAGCAGGAAAAGAACCCACCCTTATGGAACAACATACAAGGTTGTATTCTCTATAAACCCATCAAGTGCATTACTGCCTCATTGCTTTTGTGCTTTGGATACGCCGCAGCGCCCCTGCGGGGCGCAGAAAAAAAGAAAAAAAAGAAAGAGAGAAAATAAGAGCAATCATGAAGTAAACATAGTTGTATGCTTGAAGGCCTATTATTGTGTATCACCTTGTATGTTGTTCCATGAGATGGGTTAGAATTTAAATTCACTCGGCACTCTATGTAATCTGACCGTACTAGAAACCACGCCTTCTACACAATATTCATCATGCTCAGTGATCTTAACTGGTGGATGGTCGGGGTTGGCCGATAGCAATTGGTTATTCTTCATGTCCGCTATCTTACATACAAACAACCCATTATACGTAGCAACAATGACATCACCGTGCTGAACCGTTAACTTCCTATCGATTAGCAGCAAATCACCATCAAATATACCGACCCCCTCCATGCTGCGCCCTGATGCTCGACCAATGAATGTGGTCGTTGGATCTACCAACATATCATCGAGTGACTTGGTGAGCTCTTTATAATTTACTGCAACTCCTACATTACTATCCACGGCACAAACTCTCTTCTATTTATAATCAGCCCATAGGGTAGCAAAAATACACCTTTGCGCTAGCTAACTAATTTATAAAATATTCACTTTACGCTTGTACGACTTAAGCACTGAAGTAAAGTGACAGCATCACTAACGAACACGCAAGTTGCTAGCATGAGTCCACATGGAAAATTGGAAGCTATCTGGGTAGGTGGAACCTTGATAGTTAATGTCGAAGAGCCTCTTAATGTGGAAGCCCTTCTAAAGTACAGCACCGAAATTGAAAAAGCTATCAAAGCAAGAAGGGCAACAAATTGGAAACGATATGTTTCATTTTCTCCGTGTGCACTTGGTGGTCCTGACGTTGTAAGTTTGACGAAAAAAATAAATCAATGGTGCTTTGAGAATGGATGTATTGCTTGCGCTATTCACATCACATCTGCACCTCAGCGTTTCTTATATGGAAGTTCAGAATTAAACTGCCAGTTCTTCACTGATGATGAGCTGGCATTAAATTGGCTTTTAACACAGAAGGTTTAACAAAATGAAAAAATTTATCGCCCTTATCGTTCTCATTGTCGGCCTAACCGGCTATGGCATTTATAATAAAGAACAACTAAACATTTGGTTTGCCATGAATGATCACCAACAAGCGGCCAATCAGTTTTGGTTCACACAGAAAAACTTGCTGGACGAAAATGGAACAACCAATCTACCTTTTACTGACAAAGTAATACAGTTTGATTATTTTGTGTCAGCGCCTATTCAACAGGATGGGAAATACTATTTTGAAACAAAATTAGTGATCAACAATCAGCATTTACTCCCTCTATATACAACTGTTAAAGCGGTTGAAGGAAAATGGACCGTAGATATAAATGAGACATTTGCCAGTGCGGGTGATGCTAGTATTCAGTATTATATGAACCTGTACCAAAGCACTTTAAAAAACACTAACCAGTACATTAAAAACATGGCGCCTAAGATGAATAAAAAAGAAGCTGAGCTATTCATTGATAAACAGCTCGAAAACATTAAAACTGTATTCCTCGATACATATAGCGCCCAATGACCTTAAAAGGTCTTTTCCTGAAGCGCCTCCCTAACCTGATAGAATGGAATTAAAGGGGTTGATTATTCAATCCCACCACCTTAAGCGGTTATCCATTATGAATATAAAAAATTGCAGGTTCACACCTTTCATCTACGCACTACTGGCTTTACTTGTTTGTGCTGCCTGTTACCTCTATTCAAAGCAGTCACCACTAGCCACCATCCCAACCACCATTGACAGCAGTGCCAGCATTCCTGCAGAGCTGTTGGACGAAGCAACGCTTGAAAGCGAGCTTGGACTTGTTCTTTCAAAAAGCAATAAAAAGGCTAACACCCAATGGGAGAAAGTTGTTAAATCTGGTGCACTTTTTGATTGTTTTCGCCCATTAGGAGAGTATGAATTCAATTCGGGCCATTGGGTTACACCAGGTGTCGTGACTTACCGCAACGTGAAAGGTGAGCACCTATTTTCATTTATAGTAGAGTTATTTCACTCTTACGACCAGGGGCAATTCACGTTTGAAGGGGTTCTGAAGGAAAACCTGACCCTTAATTACAGTGCTGAAGGTTTGAGAATGCCTTTTCGTTATTTTTCACGCGAAATAAAGAGCAAAAGAGGCAACTGCATTGTACCTATCCCCAAAAAAAACACCGTGCTACCGCCTCCAACTTACAGTGCAAGTAGATACCGTTCGGTACTTGTTAGTTACTACAACGATGTTATAAAGCCTCACCTCGAATCATTTTGGAAAAAATAAAAAGTGAAATTTAAACGATACAAGTTAGTAGCAATAGGCATGATTGCGTTGGCCATTTCATACACTTCGGTACGTTATGAAGTAGTGAAGATTGAATCAGACTCGATGCAACCGACTTTCAAAGAAGGTGAGTTTATAACGCTTAAACGTACTCTTTTTTCTAGCAATACATTTGTACGGGGGCAAATCATTAAATTCAACACTCCAAGTAAACCGAACGTGTTAAAGCGAGTTATAGGTATAGCTGGTGATATGGTGTTGATCAGCGGAAAAGAGACATACATTAATAAAAAAAATATCGGACATTTTGAATTAATAGAGCGTCATCTTGTTTCACATGGCGAGCATAATCAAGATGGCTACCCATTATCCGTTTATTACAGTGAGTTAGACACAGGCCGCTTTAATATAGCTTTAACAGGGGTTGTACCAGAGTATACTGATAATTACTTTATACAATCAGGCATGCCAGAAGGTCAATGGTATGTGCCGGATAACTACGTGTTTGTTATGGGGGATAACCGCGATTTTTCATACGACAGCCGGTATTTTGGGTTTATACCTATAGAGCAAATACAGGCATACTATGAGCCTTAATATAGGCTAGCTAACTCATTTCCCTTTTTGTATCTTTGCATAATACGGTATTTTAAACGTTTCATTGCAACTAACGCATAATTTAATTTCACCGGCAATCGATATTGTGTGCACTTCGCTCTCGCATCCGCAGTGTGGACACACTACATACAGTTCTCTTGCGTATATGATTGACTGATACATCGGTTTAGTTTGTTTTAATAAGTTATCCATACAACCTCTAAATTAGAACGATATAACGACATTGAGATCTTCATTCATAGCAATGCTTATATTATTTCCCTGTAGCTGCATCTCACACCGAGAAGGGTTTAATATATCGAGTAACCCTTTTCGAGCTAAGGCATAATCGCCCCAAAACACAGTCAATCCAATATCTGGATTATCACGATCATAATGAACCGCAACGGCTGCTTTATCGGCTATGCGCCCTCCCGTCACATTAACAGTGGCCATGCACGTAATTACGCCTTCATTGCGAGTATCTTTTAACCTAATGTGAGCCATAACTTCATAAAAGCTGCTAATCATTGGTACAATTCTGTTTCTCATTTAAATCCGTGGCTATGTAGATTTTGTATGAATTACTTATAACGCCAGCCAACGTATCAGGCGAAAAAATCTTTGAAATTGTCCCTTAAAACTCCCAATTAGCCTGAAATACACTTCATCTGCTTATCAAATACAGGGCTGTCTTCGCTAGCGTTTTTAATGGCTTTAAGCACTTCGTTAATGGTGCTGAATAAAAAATTTTTTATGTCTGAATCTGCCTGGCTCTCATCCAATATGCAATAAGCGCCACCAGCTGTTTTTGATAAAACAATATAATCCAACGTTCGCTGCGTATTTTTAACTCCGTCTTTTTTAAACTGAATATCGAAGTAAGCGATTTGAGAAGCTAATTCAAACTTAAAAAGTGGGTGGCTTCGCCCTAAGTCATTGTGTATTGGCTTTAGAAGTCGGCTGCAGGAGAATGAAAATCCTAGTTTCTGGTTATACCATTTAATAGATGAAAAAATCTTTTCAACAACAGTCCTTTCAATAAGTGTATTAACCGGTACCCATGATAATTTATTTGCAATTGGTTGAAAATACGTCAGTGATGGCGCAATAACACAACCAGCCTTTGTTTTAACAGGTGTTACTGCCGTCAGTAATAGAAATGGTCCTTTTTCCACACTAAGTTCAGATACCTGACATAAATCGCGAAAAAATTTAAATGAGTGAAGCACTTTTCCCTTCGTTTTTTTAACTACTCGCCAGTATTTATCTAGCGTTTCAATTTCATCAATCACATCAAACAAAAAGTACGGTGCTGTATACAAGCCATTATCAAGTTCGTTTTGAATCTTCTCTTTTGTTTTTAAAAATTGGTCTAAACCGAATTCAATTCTTTGCTCGATTTCCTTTCCATTTACATACACATCTGAAATAGCGGTCTTTAAAATAGCGTGTATATTTGATGAAAAAGTTCTATCACAAGTAATGGTATTTACATCTCCTTTATCAACCAAGAACAACAGCAGGTTTCTTAGTGAGCTCATGCTTGTAGCCGTGTTCATTTCAGACGATGTAGGGTCAAATGTTCCATTAAATACAAATGCGTTACTACTCTTCTCTTTAGAGTCGACTTGACCCTTTGACGGGATGTAATGGAATGGGCACTGTGAACTGTGCAGGCCATGACCAGGTATATTAACTAAGAAGTACTGATTGTTCGTTCTTCTTACTGTCATCATTGCAGGTGTATCTAAACAGCAATCACAGGCAATCCAATATTTTTTATGTAACTTTTGTAATGTCGCTTGTTTTTCTGACTGAGTAACGTGTTCATCTTTTAATTGAGAAAGTGATATCGTTGGGTCGAAAACAGATTTTGCCACATCACCTTTGATTTTCAATTTCATATAAACACCTTTTTGTTAATCACATAGCAAAATATTGATATTACTCAGCACTAGTGGGCACTGGTGTGATATCGAGTAACAACTTAGTTATAGTGACATTTGTACCAACCAATGTTGTAACGAAAGCCTCATTTTCGTTGTTTGAAGGTGTTGTCGTGTATAAATCTTTTCCTCTAAGGATGTAAAACGTGCCATTGGACGTATCGACGTATGCATTAGTAATTTGAGTGAAATTGATAGTTTGGCTCATCGATGTCACAACACCTTCGTTGTAATACTTATTTTTTGAAAAACCGTAATTTACACCATCAATTGTTCGTGCCCACTCAGAACCTGTTGCACCGCATGTAATGCTCGAACTACCTCCCCCACTACCTGATAGTGTTGCTGATGTATCTGAGTTTGACGGGTTGATGTAGAACATGTATTCACTGCATTGTGCCGATTCACTGACTAACCCAGATTCTAAGTAAGTCCAAACTGTTAATGAGCCATGAAGATGATATGAATAACTTGATACTGCAGAACAGCTCATATTCGCAACGCTAGAAGCGTAACTTGCATAAGCAGAACGTTCTCCTGTATCAGATACAGTGGGTCCACCACTTAGTTGGCATGAACATGAATTTTCTCCACCGTACTGGTTTCTATATTCATGATTCGCGCCTGAGCAAGAACCTGACGCAGAGGCACTTTCAGAGTTATAATATGTATTCTTTGACATAAATGTAATCGGTGACTCTGTTTTATAGGTGAATTTTTCCGCAAAATCAGCTGACGAAAATGTAACCCACGTAGTCATGCCATCAAACACTAAATTGACAAGCACATCCCCTGAACTCACCACCAGCGCTTGAAGATATTCCACTGATGAATTCCCCCCAGAGCCGACAACCATGATATTTGGGGTTCGCCCCTGTGATTCTCGGCTTGCGGATTTTGTATTTAGATTAATATTAAAATCGGTGCCGCTTTCGCGCTTCAGAGTTATTTCGCCATCTTTAACATAGGCGCTACCATCTTTAACCCAAATAGGCGTTGTGGCAAATATAGGTAAGCTTGCTACCAATAACAATAAGGCATAGAGCTTAGTAAACTTCATAACTATCTACCTCTCCATTAAATACGTTCCACCAATATGTTGCCATCATTCGGTCTACAATGCTCGTAGGTGGATTGGGGTGTGCATGAGCTAATTTTTTTTCTATTAAAAGCAAATTCAGAGGGGTTCCATCGCGAAGGCGAACAACATACATGTAGGCTCCATCGACCAGGTATGAGTCCATTAGCACATGCTGATACTTATAGCCATTTAAGTACTCGGCTACACCTGCAGGATCATCGATAATTAAATCGGCCAAGACAGCCTCAACGTGTGTCTCAGTTGAATAGGTGTCTATCAATACGCCACCTGTTTTTGTGACACCCAATACAATTCCACCCGATTCATCTATTGGGCTATAACTTGAGCCACCACTTAATAATGCAACAAACCCATCTTCAGAATGTAGGAATGCGCGGATATCCCATCGTATCGCTTCTTTAAGTGCGACTAGTTTAGTAGGCATAAGTGCATTTCGGATATTGGGTGATGACACCAGCACGGCCACGACTGAAAATACAAGCAGCGACACAAGAAATAGGTTGATCATCCATTTTGGAAAGATAATCTGTAATCGATACATTAGCTCACGCATTAATTCACCTTTAACGCGAACCATTGACCATCCACGCTTACAATAACTTTATTATTTTGAGCTTTTATCAAGATAGGTGTAAAAGCCCCCTTATTTGTTGCGACAGGGATATCAATCTTTTCCTTCCAGAGGTAATATGCACCGTTTATAAATGCACCATCACTTTCAATACCCGTTGCGTATAAAGTGCGCTGAACGTAATAGCCCAATGGAGTCTTCGGTTTCGGTGGCTCTTTAATTTCTATTTTCTTTTCAATCGGTTTTGGCTTTTCAATAATTATTTCAGGTTCGTTTTCAACAAATAGTGATGAATCTAGATCTTCATTTAAATTGCTACTTTTCTCAAAATTTGCATCTAAATAGTAGGTATTTTCTGATACTTCAACTGTTGAACTAAATCCTGAAATCGAGTTACTGCCAATAACAGATATTGATTGCACATCAAGCGTTCTGCTTGCCATCCATTGCTCAGAGAGGCGGTGTATACCGACGAAGACAGCAACTACCACACAAAATTTAATTGCAGGACTCATTGTTTGCCATTGTTGAGATAGATTTTTAATCATGCTTTCCCTGCCTCTTTAAGGTACACGCATAAATCATAGAAATTTACTTTTATGCCTTTATCAATGCTAGTAACAGTATATTGGTCAAAGTCAGTACCTGCTCTTTGCTCAATTTCACGCATAGCTGACACTACAGAACCGATACTTTGGCCTTTAGCTTCATACCCTGCATAACCTTGCCCAAAACATACCTTTCTAAGCCCAAGTGGGACTTGAACCCCACCTATCGTACTCACAATGTTTTCGTTTTTTGTTATGTTTGGCACATCCCTTGTTGGGATAAGAGAGGTGCCTTTAACATTCAATTGCTTTGATAAAGAAACGCGGTCACTATCACCTACGTTTTCGTATGCACTTTCCCATTGTGTCATAACCGTTTTTTCAAGTGACCGCAGTTTGTCGCTGTAGCGTTTTGATTCGCTATTAATGGCAGCTTGCTGCTTTATCAACGACTCCCAAACAGGCTTAATGTTATTGATGTAATTAATAACCATTGAAGCAGAGACAAGCGCTCCTGCTAATATGATAAGTACACGAATGTTAACCATTTGATACCTCATCCCTCATACGTCTTTCACTGAAACGACCAACAAACTCGACGCGATAATAATAACGCCCCTTTGAAATGTATTCGCGAGGATTACCAGGAGTGATAAACTCATCAGTTACATCTGCCAAGGCGCTTCCTAGCGCTCTATAAACAACATCTATAGATTCACCTTCTTCCATAAGTGACGATTTCATGATTAGAAGTTCTAAGCTGAAATGGTAAGGAGGTAAGTTGTTACGTGATTTTGTTTCTCTACTGTAATCAACCGTTTTCACAACGATTCTAGAAGGGTATTGTGATGCAGCACTACCTACGGCACGCACAAGTATTTCTAAGTTATCAGTATCGAGTTTCTTTGCTGCTTGCTGGCGAAGATGAGTGTCACGTGCTTCCCAAATAGCAACTTGTGAACTATTACGACCTTGATTGTCTAGACCATCAACCTGCTCACTTAATGCTATGTATTTTTGACGCTCACTTTGAAAACGATTGCTGTAAAGCTTATCTGCAACAAACACAAATGCAGGGCCAGCTAAGATTGAAATCGCTGTTAGTACGACAACCCCCACTGACGCTTTCGTATTTTTTCTTGTTGTATCTAACAACGGGAGTTCGACAGCGCTTTTTAAAAGCTCTGATTCTGGCAGCTGGAATAACCTATCTCGTAATAAACTTGGCCATGTATCAATATCATCTAAGCCAAGTACACTATCACTATAAATATACGCGTTATGGTTAACTGTAGACATTCCTAACTTATAGTTATCTAGTGCATCATAAAACTCTGAAAGGAATGCGTTACGATGCTTGGGTAACCCTTTATATGAGCGTATTGCGACTACCTTTTTATTCGTTACTGTCCACACTTCAACATTGACGGTAGGGTGAGATTTCGATGGAACCGCATGGCACAAGATGAAGTTACTTTCATTCTTTGATATTGCATCAACACGCTTAGAAAGTCCTACTGATGCAATAAGTGCTGACTTTTTATCTTTAAACTCATCTTTCTTTATAAACTGCTTATAATAGCCGTATGTAGAGCCTGTTTTTTTTCTATCTAAAATGCTTGTTAAATCCTGCCATGCATAGATAAAAAGGCTAATATCGCGGTTCGCTCCCATGAACGGATACATGTATTTTTGTTTTAGAGGTAAAGCACCCTGCTCAATAAACCCTTCATGAGTTTGAAAGCCTTTCTTAGACTTCGAAAACTCGGTGATAACACTTTCGCCACCTAGCATTGCACCAGCTTTTACAGCTTGCTTTTTTTTAGGTGTCACTAGTTTAAATAACTTAGAGAGCATTGCCGCCTCCGTATATATTGCTAAACAATTTAAATACTATGTACGCAACCGGAAGCATAACGAGAATAAGAGACAGTGCTTCAATAATAGGCTTTGTCGATTCCACAGCGGTTTCATATTCTTCTATGAACGTATCTGCTGCATCTCGCATTTTGTCATCCCAATCACCGGATGTACCAGCTGCATTTACATATGAAAGATATAATGGAGGTAGTGCAGAGCGCTCATCATCTTTATCCCAGCTTTCAGAAGACGTTGCTGCAGACCAATCCTTGCCTGTTTCAACATCAACAAAAATTTTGTCGATAGCTGTTGAATTGTACTCGTTTAGTACTGACTTTAAGGACTCCTTAATCTCAAGCATAGGAATACCAGACCTCGCCATTAAGGAAGTGAATCGACACCAAGTACCAATTTGACTCATATTCATTAACGCGCCAAAAATAGGGATTTTTCCAATAAACGCCCCTACTACTGCCGCGATTGATTTTGAGTTCATCATTTTTATTAAAATAAAGGCCACAGTTAGCATTGCTGCAGGGTAAGACCATGAATTGTCTCTGACAAAAGCGCCTAGAGTTCCCATAGTCTGTAAAAACAAATCGTTTGTTTGATCGCGTTGGGCTAGCTGTGAAAAAATGCCTTGAGCTAGAAAAAGCACAACACCAACAAGAACGACTAAACTAACCATAGGCATACCCAATGTTTTCTTTATTTGTCGTTTTGTTTGGCGCTGAAATTTTGCTATTTTTGACAATTCTTTAAATGCCTCTTCTAGCCGACCTGCTTCTTCATTCGCTCGAATAATTGAGAGTGTTTTTAGATCAAATAGTGTCGTTTTTTCGATACCTGAAGATAATGTTCCGCCATTATCAACTACCTCTTTGACAATAGTGAATTCTTCTGTGTATTTCTTATTGCCATTAAAAACCATCGCATTTATGGCATACTGGACACCACTCGCTTTTATGTTTGCCGCTAATAATGCGTAAACGTCTGGTTGATCATCAATACTAATCATTTTTAAACCACCTCATCCAATAGAGATTGTATTGACACAACACCACGCTCAATGCCATCTAATACACTATCTCTCATATCGACATCAGGTTCCTCTGTTATGCGAGCGAATCGACTTGTTTCACCGAAATTAAGTAACATCATTTTTCTGTTTCGATTGATTGTGAACACTCCAAAAACCGGTACCCGACCTTTTACGCACTTACCGCTACATTCTGGGCAAACAGTGTCTTCGCTAATCATTCCGGTTGATACTATGGCTTCCATACTTGAGAGTCGGTGCGTTTGCTTCTGATTTAAATCTAACTTTTCACCTAAATCTTTCACTTGAGCCTCAGAAATAGGATGTTTCTTACCGCACCTTTTACACGGTGATGCGAGTAAATTTGTGCTAAAGATGCATGTCAAAGCTGAAAAGAATTGTACTAAGTTAGCTGGGCTTGACTCTAACTTTGCAGCTAAACGAACAAGCGCCTCTTCTGCTGAAGTTGAGTGGAATGTGGCAAATGTTTTATGGCCTGAGCTTGCTATATCACCTGCAAATATCGCGGTCATGGTGTCACGAACCTCACCAATGAAGATTTTATTCGGATCTTGCCTTAGAAATGATCGCAATATACTTTGCCTGACCGTTAACTCATCTAGCTCCCCTTTTTCTATTTGAACTCGCACGGCATCGGTCAGCTGTATTTGCACCAAATTTTCTGACACTTGCTCGATAGGATCTTCAAAAGACAAAATACTCTCAGAACCTTTGCTAAGCTGTGTTTGCTTATCAAGAATGGCTCCCATTAACGTACTTTTACCTGAGCCTGTGGGACCAGCCGCAATAACTAAGCCGTTTTCACTTTTTAAAATTTTGTCAATGTAATGAATGATGTTCTCAGGAACATTTAAGTCTTCCAGCGAGGCAATTGAGTCTTTAATCTCCCAAATACGTAACACAACACGGACCAACTCTTTACCTGACGCGTCCTTAATCCCCAAAGGTGCAAATTCTGGACGCATTTTTATCCGCATTACGCCTGCTTGGTTCTCATAATCAAACACCATGCCTGATACAGGTCTCGTTATTGTGCGTCCAACTTCACCTGCCTGGGTTGTGGAGTGTAAATAGCTCACCATCTCTCTAAATGTTGCGTGTTTAATACTTAATTTCGCAGCTGATTTATGTTCTGCAACGTTTGATAATTTTCCATCCACACGTATCTTTATTGAAACACTATCTTCATTTGGCAATATTGAAGGGTCACAGTGAATATCTGTACCTCCAAGCTTGATTGCTTCATTAAACAGTGCGGCCCAATTTTTAGCTACATTGTGCTGTTTCATATCTTGTTCGAATAAAACTTTTGAGCCATTTTCAACTGCAGAGTTAGCTGATGAGCTACCTAGCTCTGAAATAATGGTGTCTTCTTCCGTTAAAAAGTAATAAGTGTTACCTTCACCAAAGGTGTCAGAAATGCTGCGAATGCGAGAACGCACCTGTGGGCCTAATTGCATAAACTCTTTGAGCTTTTCTTCTGTTCCAAAGCCTAGGTACAACGTCTCATGCCCATTCAAATTGCATGTAAAAGGGATACATATTGCTTTTTTGCACTCATCAACAAAATCGGCGTCTTTTAAATCTGGTATTGCTTCAAGTGATAGCTGCCTTATTTGCGTCATTGATGCTAGGTAAGGCAACTCAAGTATCACTGCAAGCAGTTGATTTTTTGCATCTTGAATGTTTTTTTCATTCGGTGTTTGCTCAAAAACCCAACGCGCAAATGGACGCCGTTTATTTTTATCGACGTTCAAATGTTCTTCTAAAAATTTATCACGCCTTGATTCATCTAACAGGCCTTTTTGAATAAATACATCGCCTGTTTTTAGATTGTCATTTTCAATGCGCTCTAAAAATCGGATTTGGTCTTGAATGAAATCGGGTAAAGAACGAAATTGCGTAAAACCCCATTTATTAACGTATTTATTAAAAAGATCTGTCATTTATTAATCTGCTTTAGTCATTATGTGAGAAAAAATTAGAAATGATTCACCTGCTGAGTTTTTCAAGTTTTCTGATTCTACATACACGACTGCCTGCGAATCTGACAACACTCTATACTGGACAGGTGTACCATCAATTGCATATAAATCACTGCAAGTAAGCGCAGCGCCATCAAACTCAAACACACCTATGCACGAATTAAACCCACCGGTATAACCTACCGCATCGACTAAATCGATAGTGTCATCTGGCTCTAGTTTCACCCCTGCAGAGGTGGTTAAAGGTAATGTGTTTGATGAATAAACTAATCGTTGAACTGTTTCATCTAGAGAGCGATAAATACGCGTTCGCAAATTTGATAAAGTTGAAATGGTAGTAGTTTGATACCAATAAACATCACTCGGCGGTTTGTAATCGCCTTGTTCAGAAAAAAGGTTTGTTCCAACCTGATTGTTTTCTAGCACATCTTCATCAGCATAAGCACTATCGTAGCGCTTATGCCAAATGAGAGCTTTAAAATAAATCAATCCAACATCATCAAGTTCAACGGATGCGACACCTATCCTATCAGTCGCCAGAGATAATAACGGCGCATTCCCTGCATACCCTGTTAATACACCCAATGTGGCCGGAGCAGTGAATTCATTGCTAATGTAACGCTCCATAGCGCGTGAGGTTTCAATCATCTCTGATTGAAACACTTGCTCATATAAATCACTCACTCGCCCTTCAGCTCGGTACTGAATAGTCATCCCAAGCGTAGAGATGAAACCGAACATGACAAGAAATACCATGACCACAGGCATAACAACTACACTGCAAATTTACGTATAATTGTAAGGGTGCTTACACCACCAGACGAAGCCGTATGTTGTATCACACCGGTTGTGTCTGCAGTTGATAAATCACAGGTAGAAGTGCTTCCTTCAAATTTGGCAAGTAGGTCACACACTTCAGCATCTGGAGTGAGAGTGTATTCCACTGATAGCTCACCTGATGGTTGAGATGAAGAAAGACTCATCACAGATGAACCCACCTTATAAACCCCTTTTGAGCCATTCGTTGGTGCTGTTGTAATTTGAACCATGTCTGATAAACCAGATATATCAATGCGGTTAAAGTTGCTTTGTTGAGCTGCAACGATGGCTACATCCCCCCCCACACACATATCCAGTCCATCATTACCACTATTGTAATTAGGGTTAGATAACACATTAGAACCCCATCCTAAATTAGCATGTACGTTTAAAATGCATGTTTTTAACGTATCAGCCGTTCGCATTTTCAACAGTGCAGATGCTTTACTGGTACCTGAAAAAGCCGAAGGCAAGACAATAGATGCCAAAATACCCAATACAGCTAGAACCACTATTAGTTCTAATAGTGAGAAACCACTTTGTTTTGTGTTGCGATTGTTTATCTTCATGATAAGTCCTTAATTAATGTAATTTAGATTGGAAACAAAATATTATTGTTGTTACTCACATCAGGGCTTGCGCCCCGACTAATGAATCGATTAATTCTCAATGCACCTACGTGTGGCGCAGTGTCTGCTGTCGATGCGTCAACAGCTGTTAAGTCAAAATCAGCACAATACTCAATAGAACCGCCGAACAGGGTTAGGCCATAACTCGCCTCAAGTCCGACTATTGATAAAACATTGACATTCGCGCTTCCTAAGTCATACCAGCCATTGATGCAACCACCGTTGACGGTTGGATCAGAGCCTGTGTAATCTGGAGTAGATGGATGAGTTGAAACGGGCAAAAAATTAATATTTACATCGGCATTATTCGCCAACACCAATTCATGTTTGTATTCTCTGATTTTTTGCTGAACTAAAATGACACGTTCTACTGAGCTTGATGCCAAACCTTGCAAGATTTCCAAGTTATTAAATGGCACAGCCTTTTCTATTGTAGAGTTAGGTACCCACCCTGTTTGGGTATAGGCAGGTGTTTTCCACGATTCATCCGTGTCACATGTAGAGCTTTTAGGACAATTAGTTTGGACTACAACAGCGGCTCGGTATTCAAGAATAAGATTAATCGCAGATGGTAGGTTAAGAGAAGCTTGATACGTTGTTGCATCAAGCATCAAACCACGCACGTTTTTTACTGATGAGCTATCATAATTTGATAGCTTAGCTGTGCGTTGTGTTCTACTTTCTACATAATTAACCAATGCAGCATTTGTTGTGTCGATTGCACAAGAATAACAATCACCCTCGGTGAATGCAGAAAGAATGGCGCCACTATTATGAACTGATGCATATTTAACATGCGCGTCAGCAATAGCACGCAATTCAGTGTCATTTTCCAAATCTCGCTCAATCTTATAAAAACCGGCAATTTGATTGATCAAACCAGAAGAAGCACTTGCCGCTATGGCAAGAATCGTTATAGCAACTAATACTTCAATTAAGGAGAAACCATGGCTTTGGCGATAATTCATCTTAGACGCTCGCTGGAACTACTTTTGCTTGCAACAAAATGTAATATGTGACCTTTTCTTTCAGTCTTTCCGAATTACCAAACAGAGCCCCTACATACGAGTCTTTCAACCCAGAAGTACCACCTATGCTGTCACTAAGTCTCGTCTGGGTACGGCCTGCAGCAATGACTAATTCACCATTTTTAAGTTTAGGGCTTACTTTAAATTCTATAGTGTCAACGTTTTGGTAATACCCTTTCTCAACATCATTACCAATAACATTTGTTATTTCCTTTTTTTCACCCAAGACGCTTAATTTTACATCGACTTTGGTTTTGACGGTTCCGCTTTTCATATCCAGCATGGGTAGAACTGTAATGACGCTGCCAATTTTGTATGGGAGCAATTCACTGCTTGTGCCGCCACCAGTCGTTACACCATCTGCAGTAACAGAATTGTTAGTAGTTAATTGTTGATTTATGCGGTTTTGAACATCTGATAACGTAATATCCTCACCATGAAAAGCCTCACCTTCAAAATTGCCAATCGTTTGGATATTTGAATTATCTTCAGTGTAAGCATTAAATACTTGCCAAGTCTGATCCAATGATTGCAATCCCAACATCGAACTACCTATCATGTTATCGATGCCACCAGCGAACCAAGTATTAACACCTGGCTCTGAAATGCTCACATTATTGTAGATATCATTAGACACGATACAGCGGTATGAATGAGTGCAGTACGGAGCTAAGGCAGCGACATCTAGCCCCTTTTGTTGGCGCTCAGTTTCAGTCTGCGCAATGATACGACCTTTAATGACGATCTTAGAATTCATGAGAAGGTCAATTTCTTTTAGGTAATTTGCTACACGTTTTAATTTGTGTTTAGGCGCAGACACATATATATGACCAGTCGCTCTATTGATAGAAACTGTGCCCACTTTCTTTTCAATCATCCCACCAGAAACTGTTGGTCTAGGTTGTAAATTTGAAACTAATGACTCGTAATCAGTACCATTTGGCCCGTCAGTAATCTTAAGTTTTGGATTTGAAGATGGCTGTTGATTTTGATTATTAACAAGGACAACTTCTTGTAACATTGAATTTAAAAATCGCTCTGTATCATTCCAAAACGCAGCTTTTATTTCTGTCAGTGTCGTTAATGAGTTTACATCACCTGATGCACCACCTTGACCACCTCCAGATCCGCCTTGACCGCCTGAGCTAGAACCACCTTGACCGCCTTGGCCTCCACCATTTGGTGAGGAAGTGTCCTTTGTTTTGTTAACAACAAATTGACTTAACTTCTTTTCTTCATCTGGTATGTTTAGGCGATATTCGAAGGTCGGCAGTCCTGTAATAACAGCATATGGCTTACCTCTGTTGTCTTCGACCATGTGATAACCCATACCAAGGTCATAAGTGATCATATCGAGTGCTCGTCTAGCACTTGTATTTTTAATCGCGTAATTTAAAATCGGTTGCTCTAAGTCCACACCATTTTGTGAGATAACGTTCAAGCCTTTCTTCTGAAACATCTGGATCACGGCGCGCATCGTAGCCCCATTCGCCATGTTGCTCATATTGATGGTTGTTGTATCAAACACATCTTTGTTTGCAGATTCACTTACTTTCGCTTCATATGTGACTTTAGGAGTATCTAAAACTGCATAACTTTTGGTTTGTTGAATTTGACTGATTTTTTCTTGCTGCTTTTTCATTTCAGAATCAAATTCTTCATCAGGTTGCATAGCAATGCATCCTGCTAGAGCAACGCTAATTGATGATGCTGCGAGGGTTTTAACTAATTGGATTTTCATTATTTAGACTTCCTGCAATTTTCAAATACATCTGGGCCGCGATACTCAAGCGTTACCGTATTAGTCATTGAATTAAATGTTGAAAAAAACGAATATTGTGAAGCGTAATAAGTAAGGCGCTCATACTTATTTTTAAAATGCGAATTAGGGATCGTATAGGTGTACTTTTCTATCAAATCACATGGGATATATGTAAAATCCACATTACTTTCTGGTATGCCTAATTCAGTTTTTGCAATTCTGATGATGTTCTCATTTACCGTGCCTTTTCGGATTTCAACACCACTTACAGCAACTTGCGTAGATTCACTTCCAGCACTTGTGTTTGCCCCTTTAACCTGTTTAGTCTTAGGAATGCTGTAAACATCTCTTTTTGAAACTGAAGTACCGACTGGGTTTGCTGAAACCTGCTCGCTAGCTGAAAGAGGGTAAACTTTAATTATTCGCCCCTTAGCTGCTTCATCTTTGGCAAAACAGCCAAATGACGAACAAAGCAAAGTTACACATAAAGCAGAACGTATCATTGAAAAGTAACCCCCAAAAAATTGAAACAGCCAACAAAGTTATTGCAGCTAAAACCTGAATTAGTGAAAACTTACGTAATGAATCAAGCCCATTCAATAAAAAAGTGATTATTTCCAAATTTAGTTAAATATGGCTCTTGACGGCTGTTTTAGAAGTGGAGTTAAGTGAATATTTCTGTATTTTTTTCTGGACTTTATGGGTTTTATACTGACCTTTTCAGTAGTTAAAACGAAAAGCTATACTCTTAAATCAATAGTATAAATTGAATGCTTATATCGTTGAATGAACAAGAGACAAGGTAAATTTAAACCCATGAACGAATGACCATTATTTTATTTCATGACCAACATGAATACTAAGTTATGTTTTGGATGAGTGAACAGCAGTAGAAGAAAGACGTTTAAATATGTTAACTACGTTATATCAACTGGGAGGCTTTAATATGAATGTAAATTCAGTAATTTGTTCAGTTATAGGTTCGTGAAGCTTAAAAACTCCCACGCAGAAAGCTGTGGGGTATTTCGCAGATATTGGTAAGAAAGTAAACTAAATTACACCACATGCAAATGGTTAAGCGTAAGGATAAAGACTGCCAACCTGACTGGACAGAGAGATAGATTACCTCTTACGCAATAAATTGAATGCAAGATAGCCGCTGTAGTTACCACTCAGCGTGAGTTTTAGTGCATAGCCTGTCTTTCAAAATGCCTCAAAGAATCTTCAATAATTCCATCCAATATATGTACTGGAGTTTCTTCTTGCTCGTCGGGTATGGAGGCGTTACTTAAAACCTGCTCTCTTCTTCGCCTATCATCAATTTCATCATCCAAGTTACCACTTGGATATAACTCAACCAATAGCTGTCGTGCAGTTTGTGAACCAAGCTTTTCGATAAGCGCATCTTTTACTATGGTGTCATCCCTTGTTGATGTCGTGGCCCACAAAAATGACGGGCCATACATGGAGTATAAAAACAGCTCCCAGCGTGCCTTATCAGTCTCAATAAGCGTAATAACAGTCGAACCATCTTTATTAGGCCTGCGCATACTACTGCGCAACCTTTCAACAAGGTTTGATGGTAATTTAAAATGATTTGTTAACGATGCTATGTTGGCTTCGTTACCTCGGCCAAGAATGACAACATCTGTTGCAAGTTCAATCATGTCTTTAGGGAAGTCGGTACCTCTTTGCGAAGCTAATATAACGTCTACTTTCCACTTTCTCCCCTCTCGGATTGATAACTCCTGCAATTGCATTGCCATTGGATCCCCTTTAAAGCGATGCATTTCATCGCCACTAAAACGTTTCGGTGTTCGTTCAATAGAGGCAATTAACTTGGTATGGATCGCTGTATAGTCAAACGGAAATAACCCTGAGTTATCTGATTGCATTTCAGACAAATGTTCTTTACCAGTAAAGATACGCTTAGTGAGTGTAAAATACGCCAGGAAATACATGAGACGTAAACGTCTGACCGCGCTTTCACCAACGCCTTTACCAACCTCATCTAAGTCAAGACTAACGATACGAGATGAACCAATATCGAACTTTGTTACACCGGAAAGAATTGGGTACTTATTAAGAGATGATGTCAGTTTACGCTCAATATACCGGCACATTTTCTCACCTGTGCTCTTAACGGTCAGCTCTTCAAAACTGTTAGCAATACGTGGATCAGAGATTATTGATATAACATCCTCCATTACTGGAACTGCATATCGTTGTGCAATTGCCGCGCCGTGCAATTCACCATGCTTTGCAAGGAAATCGACTACATCCCACCACTTTATCACCCTGTTATCGATGTTAGCAGACTCAATATCTAAAGCTTCCAAAAGCTCATCGACTCTTGGCGATACATTCGGCCTATATTCATACGATGTATTACGATCAGCTCTGTATTTATACACCAACTGTATAACCTGTGTTATGACATCACCAACACCTTCTGGTGCAACACCTGAATCATCACCAATACACAGCATTGTTAAGAAGGTCTCTAAATAAGCTACCTGATTGGATAGTGGATAACGTAACCCTATTGGAGTATCAAATGAGTTGATTGCAGACTCTGCTCTATTCTGGAGTTTTTCATACACTACCTCATGCTTTCGATGCTTTGGCAGTGCATCCCTTACCATTGAGCAGAACCCTTTCATACCAGGGCCTATATCTATATTAAGTATAAATGGCAACTCATCATTATCAGGATGCAGTAAAAGCGAAAAGTGCTCACCATTCAAATGTACCGTTTTGCCGGAGCCCATTGGGCCAACAATAAACTTTACCCACGCTAATTGCTGTTTCGAATAAGGCATATAAGAAACTATGCGACCAGTATTGGTTCGATAGAGCTTCGACCCCCTCTCCCACGCTGAGCCCATTCGAGCTATTGGGGCCATTTTTAATGAGTCGTAAAGTGGCGCTGCTGCCGCATCAGCCACTGAACCTAGCATTGTGCCACCAATGCTAGATAACATACTCTCTGCTTCATCCCCTTCAACAGCGGCAACATCACAACTACCCCAGCTTGAAATCTTTCTGGCAAGGCTGTGCTTACGCTGTCTTATTTCACGGAAATCATCTACGTTCCGACTCCATGTGCAAAATGAAATTTGTGATGAAACAATCTCTTCACCAGCAAGTGAAAGTGCTTCAAGGTCATAGTAACATTGTCTTAAGCGCTTATTTGATTCTGACCCCGTAAATGACAAGAACTGCGCAAGCATGACTTTCATGCCAAAAACGCCCATACCATTATGCTTCATCAACATATGCATTCTAAAAGGTAACCGAGACTTATAAACACTGCCAAATAAAGCGTCAAATGGCTCTGGTTGTTTCGGGTGAGTTTCCATACTCAAAGGAGCATATAAAACATCACCACTTCTCACGATACCTTCTTCATGGTCCACCATCCCTCTTGGCATCAATTGGTCTGCTATGGGCTGATGGAACATACCAGATAGATCAGCATCATTATCTGAAAGTATTTTTAATGAAACTGGATCACCTGGTACTCTTGGTGACCAATCTTGTGGCGTGAAAGTCTCATCGATATTGATTCTAATATCACGCAAGAAAGAGTGGCTGTCTGAAATAGAGGAATATATTCTGACATTGAGCAAATCACTGACTAATTGTTCACATGCTGCAAGGTGCTTTTCGTAAAAATCCGGTGCTACAAATGTAACTGGCTGAGCTTTATTGTGTCTTGGTGTACCTGCCATGAATTCATTGCGGCGTTCTGCATGAAGCTTTTTTTCATTACGAGTACTCATATGAACATTTGTCCAAACAAGCAAGTAAACACTTTCTTCTTGGCATTTTTTTGCGTGAACATCATGTATTTCTTTTATGATGTCCTCTAAATCTAACTCTAATTTTTTTGCAGTTTCTAAAGCTTGGGATGTCCACGCTTTTTCTAGAGCTTCGTCTACGTTTTCAGGATCAGATTTAAATGTCCATGAAAAAAAGTGATCTTCACTCAAGATTAGCGACTTAAACGAACTTTCTAGGGAGTCTAAAATATCAACGTATTCTTCATACCGTATATCGCGGGTAGAGCCATGTACCTTTATCGCTGTAAGCAAAGTACCATCACGCATTACGAGTGTATTTTTACCTTCAGTGGTAACAATATCGATAAAGCTGCGAGGGTTAACATGTAAGAAACTGTCATTGACTCGCTGAAATAACCAATCAAAGTTAGATGCAATGCTTTCAAATATATTTTTTTTATACGCAAGTTTCATAAGTCACTTTAGATTTTATTGGCCAAAGAGCTGTAGCTTGTATCAAGCCAATATTGAATGATGTGAGAAAAAACAAGATCGTTGGGTATATAGCGAATACCCCCAAATACTTTGTGACCTTTTTCAATAAGCTCAGGGGGGGCAAATTTGTAAAGCGAAACATAGCCCCCCATATAATTACTTTCGACTTTTAATGCAGGAATGTTACTTACTCGCTTAACAAGTAAATCAATATAAGACTGTTTAAGCTCTTCTATATATGCAAGGAGTTGCCTATTGGGGTTTGCACTTTGATGCATTGCTAGGGCATATATGTCCCGCACTTTTTCAATGATTTTACCTTGCGGTATCTCTGGACAATAAACAAGACAGCCATGGTTATACTCTAATTTACCATTCTTTAGTGTAACTGGCCTTGATAACATTTGACTTTGCGCGCACATCAAGCACAAAAGAAATAGTTTCCCATTTATTGTTACAAACTCCATCCCACCACTTGGCACCTCTTTAGATGGCACCGCTCTAAAACCACAACATTGACACGTAAAATTGAGAATACGCATTCCTTTGTATTCATTTCTAGTTGGTGTAGCTGTTAGCAAACCTGCTGAGTTATGAGATTTTTCTGCTTTGGGATAGAAATTCATGATGAAAACCTGTAAAAATTGAGGGGGCGTGGCAGTAGCGAAACACGTTCGCCACTTGCGCACCTCCAGAAACAGAACGAACTAGTTGCCTGCGCCCTTCACGATTGATTTTAGGTTATCAGCTGTTTGCGTTGTTCCCGTAGCAGTGTTAGAGACTACCGCTAACCAAGTCCATAATCCAATCAAGAAAACCCCCGCGCCTAATGACATCCACAATTTACCTTTACTTTCCTGCTGATTATCGCGTGAGTTGAATAATTTGACACCAGAAAAAGTGAACAGGATTACGCCAATGAAACCGGCTGCTTGTACCCAACCATCAACAGCCTGACTAGATTGAGAGCCTGCTTGTTTAAAAAGTGATGCTGCATCCGTTACGCCACCACCAGCATTCGCATCTGCATAGAACGACACAACACTAAGCGCCATAAGCGCAATAAATATTAGTTTTTTCATAATTACCTCTGTTAGTTAAAAATTAATCTTTAATTACAATTTACTGTGTTAAGTTTTCTTTCATTTTTTCGTATGAATCACTGACTCCAAATGTTCCCCCAGCTATATCCACAGACACTTTAAAGTTTGCTAAGGCCATTCCTATAACGATTGCCGCCGCGGCCTTTCGTTTTATACCAGGCTGGTTATACTTCGGTGCTTCTGACATTTTCAGCCAACCAGCAATAAAGCCAAACCAACCAAAGGCCATGATGATTATTTCTGCCGAATTAAAGAGCATTAAAGAATCATTGGTCGCACTAAAGTCCCTCCCAACCGTATCAAAAACAGCACCCATCTTTTTTCCGTAAAATGTGGCTGACGTTATATCCATCCACTTTTGTATATTTATCAAGACAGGAGAGATTACTAAACCAAACCACGCGGCTGCTCTTACGCCCTTTTCATTACTTGTACTCTTTAAAAGTGTTGTTCCCGAAATAGTAAAAACAAACAAACCTAATACAACGATTACAGCCTTAGCCCCCTCCATAATCCCAGGGATTTGTTTTGTAAACGCGGAAATAACACTGAAAAAGTCCATTCCTATTTCCTGCTAATCGTGCAATGTTGTGTACTTACTTTTCTTGCTGCTACATCCACACTTATAACAACACCACAATTAGGTATTTCTATCCCTTCAAACACGCGCAAATTCTTACCTGTGCTTGTGTTGTAAATTTGAGTGAATCGCTCACTTGCAATCTTTAACACCCAAGAATGAGAGCTATTCCATGTAATTTTTTCTGCTTTATTTGTGCTGACCGTTTCGTTGTTGTCTTTGGCTTCATCTTTCCCTTGTTTCTCACTCTCTTTTTTTAACTTTTGAACTTCCAAATAAGTAGCCCAGTTACTGTTTACCAACTCATCTACTTCTTTCTTTATTCCATCCAGTGAAGACACTTTTTGTTTTAAAGTCTCAGTTGTTGAAAGAATATTGCCTGTATACGCATTTAGAGCATCAAGCTCTTGTTTAAAAGCATTTAATTGACGATCATAATCCTGAGTATTTAATGTTACAGGAACGGGTCTATCAGCCATTTGATTCAACATAGCGATACTTGTTTTTTGTTCATTCTGCAAGCGCTCAACCTCCACCACAGAGTGCTTGATGGCATTCAAGTCGTTATGCGATGGTAAAGCATCAATTCGGGCAATTACCTCTGCCCTTAAATCCGCCATGGCCGATTCTAGCTGACTGACAGTAACAGTTGGTTCAGCCTTTTGATCATTGCCATAAGTCTTTCCAAAAAAGCTTGGAATTGAACTTGTTACGTTAGGCTTTACCGGTTGTAATAAATTAAACAGCCCGTACCCAAAAACCGCAGCCACAGCGACTGCAATCAAAACTTTTTTTTTCGATTTTTTATCCTTGTTTGGCACCTTTACTTGAGTTGTTTTTTTACGGCTCTTTTCCTTTTTGCCAGCCTTGCTTTCTATTTCAGGCTGCTCAAAGTCGTCATTTTCATCAGCACCTTCATCACCGGCCTCTGGAAGACTTTTGTATATCTCATCATGGTCTACACCTTCTCCTGCCCGCTCAGTTTGAATCCCTTGCAGTACATCTTGAATATCTTCATCTTTATTGTGTTCTGGCATGTTGTGACACCTAAATATTTAATGTCTATATTATTGTTAATATGCAAATGTCATTTAAAGTTATATTTTGCAAAATATTCACTTTTCTGTACCTGATTTGATTACAACATCCTCAAAGAGAAAAATACCTACCTCTTCCCCATATGCAATGTTGCCTGTATAAGGTCTGTTAACATTTTCCATGAACACACTTGCCAACGATTCGCCTAATGGTTCTGTGGCTCTAATCATTAACTCTTTACCGTCCAGGCCAGAGTAAGAAACAACTTTACCTTCTTCGTCATAAGTATCTGTCCGATCTCTTGACTCCCCGACTGCAATAGCTGCACCCTGAATAAGTGAAGCGAAAGTGAGGCCCCCAAATCGATACCAGTAGTGTTTGTCAATATCACCATTCACACTTGCACTTCGTGTAGTTGGATCTACAGCGAGAGCCTGAACTGGATAACACTCACTCTTTTCAGGGCAAAGGCTGGTCACAGCTATAACAATATGATCGTATTTAAGAGCAACGACACCTTGTGCAGTCCCACGGTAGAGAGGGTGTGTGTGTGGTAAGCCCATCAAGTTAAATACAACACGGCTATCTAAGTCAGTATTAACCGTCATCTGGTTTGCACCGTATAAGACTGTGCCAGATTGAATTTTCAATAAGTCGCCGCGAGAAGCCGATGCTATATCACTATTGGTAGTATTTGCATTAACCAGACTTTGTTCGGGGTTTGAAGAACTAGACCCTGAATTAGTTATCGTTTCAGAATTAACAGGTTGTGAGAATGTTGCAACTGACGATGATGGTCTTTCTTTAAAAGCTCCATCGTACTCTGACAACTTCTGCTCCATACTTTGATAGATAGCTAAATAACGTCTATTAAGTCGGGTGATTTCTTTATCTGTTAAGGTGCTTACATCAAGTATTTTGGCTAGTTCAACCTCGGAATCTTTCTCTGAGTAACTAGGCTCTTCATCAACTTGATTTGCCGTGTCACTCTTGGAACTATTACGGTTTGGTTCATCTATCTGTTGTTTTTGTTCCGCGATGAATTCTTTTAATTTGCTGTTAGCATCACGTTCCTCCGGTGGTAATACTTCTGGGATCTCAATCAGGGTTCCGTCTTCTTTCGTAAAACCTTTACTTGTTATAATCACAGCTTGTCCATCTTCTAAAATCGGATTACCTTGGGCGTCAATGAGTGCCCCTGTATTTGTTAGGTTAAGTCTTCGACCTTGATATCTAAGCGGGTAATCGTTTGCATCTACAATTTCATTATTATCATTAACAAACGCTTGCTTTCCTTCTATGAGAACGGGTTTACCTAATCTATCTACTAATAATCCACCAGCCGTTTTATACAGCCCATTACCAATTGATGTTAATTTCCCTCCATTTGTAACCCGAAGCCCTTGAGGATCTAATGAAACTCCTTCTCCATCTTGCAAAACAGCGCCTTTCGCTGGCATTCCTGATCTATTTTTTAGCTCTCCATTATTAGTTAATGCAACCACATTCCCTTCAGCATCAGTCACAGCTACACCGTCAGTTGTATATAAACGCCCACCCTCACCAATTTTTACTGGCTTACCATTAAAGGTGATTGGCTTGCCTTGATCATCAGTTAACAAACCTTCGCGTGTCATATAAATATCACTGTTGCCTATGCGTCTCACCGCTGGCCCATAAGCCCCACCATAAAGATATTGACCATCACCATTTTGTAATAAGACACCTTCAACTGGGTTGCCATTCACATCAACAAGATCCCCTTTGTCATTCATGTGAATTGGGTTACCATCTTGATCTAGGACTGCATTACCATTTTCATCAAATAGCTGACCATTCTTTCCCCTTCTTAACCGCTTCCCTTTGTATGTTATTGATTTCCCGTTCTTATCAACTAGCAACCCATCTTTAGTAGAGAAAATACCTGACTCTCCTAATTGTTCTAATTGATTATCAGAACCTGTCTTTAGTAGTTCTCGGCCCAGTTTTGATTCAAATTCAAAGCCCTCTAAGGTAGCTAGCTCACCGTCTGGAGTAACAATTTGACCTTTACTATTTAGTGATAATGGTTGGCCGTTTTTATCTGTTAACAGCGTGCCATCTTCATCATACAACCGACCGTCAGCACCACGTTTAACCTTTTTGCCTTTGTAGTAAACTTGATGACCGTTTTCATCGAGAAGTGTGTTGTCATTTCCAATACGGAAACCTTTATTAGCAGATATTTTGCTTAGTTTCTTATCAAGTAGGTTAGCTTTGCTTGATAGGTCTTTAATACCAAAATTATCCAAACCAGCTAGCTTGCCGTCTGGAGTAACAATTTGACCTTTACTATTTAGTGATAATGGTTGGCCGTTTTTATCTGTTAACAGTGTGCCATCTTCATCATACAAACGGCCGTCAGCACCACGCCTTACCTTTTTGCCGTTGTAATAAACTTGATGACCGTTTTTATCACGTAGCTCATTATTCTTGTCAATGCGAAAGCCTGAGTTGCCGGTTATAGGTATTAACTTACGCTCTTCAACTTCAAAATCTCTAAGGGTTATTGCTCGACCACTTGGTGTGACAATCTCTCCCTTGTCATTTAACCTTAACGTTTGGCCATCGTCACCAGTGATTAATACACCTTCAGTGTCATATAGTCGCCCATCATCACCAACAAGTACTTTTTTCCCTTTGTAGTAAACTTGATTACCGTTATCATCTAAAAGGCTCCCATCAGTTGCGCGATACATACCTTTATTTTCACTAGCTGGTTTTAGCAGCATATTCTTGGTTTCAAACCCAGCAACAGAAGCCAACTGGCCGTCTGGAGTAACAATTTGACCTTTACTATTTAGTGATAATGGTTGGCCGTTTTTATCTGTTAACAGTGTGCCGCCTTCATCATACAAGCGGCCGTCAGCACCACGGATAACTTTTTTTCCATTGAAGTAGACTTGGTTTCCGTTTTCATCTAATAATTCATTATTTTTACCTGTTTTAAACCCCTTATTTTTAACTGGGGAAAATGTTACAGAGTCTACGGCAAACCCATCTAATGAAGCTGCTTGACCATCGGGAGTAACAATTTGACCTTTACTATTTAATGATAATGGCTGGCCGTTTTTATCCTTTAGTAACTCACCAGTTTCATCATATAAGCGGCCGTCAGCACCACGGATAACCTTTTTCCCTTTGTAATAAACTTGATTACCGTCTTTATCTAGTAACTCACCACCTTTGCCTAATTTAAAACCTTCATTTCCATTAATATCATTAAAAGTACTTGGTTTAGTTGCAAGCCCATCGATAGAAGCTAGTAGGCCGTCTGGAGTGACAATTTGGCCTTTACTATTTAGTGATAATGGTTGGCCGTTTTTATCTGTTAACAGTGTGCCATCTTCATCAAACAAGCTACCATCAGCACCCTGCTTTACTTTTTTGCCGTTATAGTAAACTTGATTACCGCTCTTGGTTAACAATTCTCCATTACTACCGGTCTTAAAGCCTTCATTATCAGTAATGCCCTCTAGCGGATTTTGCTCTACTTCAAACCCATCAATAGAAGCTAGTTGGCCGTCAGGAGTGACAATTTGGCCTTTACTATTTAGTGATAATGGTTGACCGTTTTTATCTGTCAACAGTGTTCCATTTTCATCATACAAACGGCCGTCAGCACCACGCTTTACCTTTTTGCCGTTGTAATAAATTTGATTACCATTTTTATCACGTAGCTCATTGTGCTTATCAACAATAAAACCTTTGTTCTGACTTAATGGAACTAATATTTTTTCATCGACAGCAAAATCTTCCATAGAAGCTAATTGGCCGTCTGGAGTGATAATTTGACCTTTACTATTTAGTGAAAGTGGCTGACCGTTTTTACCCTTTAGCAACGCTCCATCTTCATCATACAAACGCCCATCTGAACCTCGGAAAACTTTTTTCCCTTTGTAATAGATCTGACGGCCGTTTTTATCGAGTAATTGATTTTCGCTTCCAACTTCAAAGCCAATATTATCAGTAATAGGTGCTAATTTACTCAACACGCCCTCAACAACATTGCCATCCTCATCGACTACTAAACCATCATCAAGCAAGGTCATAGCTTGACCTGATGGCGATAATAGTAAATTCCCTTTACTATCATACAAACGCCCATCTTTACCTTGATAAACTTTGCGACCTTTGTAATAAATTTGTTCGCCATGGCCGCTAAGAACAGGTTTAAATCCATCAGAACCTATAATCAATTCACCATCGGATGTAATGATTACTCCTTGGGATGTGGTCAATATGCCTGATTCTGTTATCTTCAGGCCGTTATCATAAATTAATTGCCCACGCTCATTAAGAAACACTTCTTGACCTAAAAGATCTCTAATCACAACGCCTTGGTTTGTTTTTAAGCCGTAAGCATCGAGAGAATCAATTCGCTTGAATCGTCTTATGTCTTGAAAAACATCAGCACCATTAAACAACAAAGATTGCCCATCTTCTGTTGCTAAGTAGCGGTCTGCAGTGTGCCAAATCGCAGATTCAGCCAATTGTAATAATTTACCTTGACGTGATATGCGATGGCCGAAACGGTCAAATGCAACCTTTTGGCTATCTTTCAACGTTCCAGTTAGAAAAACTGGACGGTCTGCAACTAAACGACCTGAATTATTGATTGATACTTGCGAACCGGAAGAGTTAAGAACGGGACCAATTTCAGAGTTAAGAATATTATTAACGCCAACTTTGACATTGTAATTTTGATATGTGATCTCTTGGCCATAAGAGTCCACCAGCATATTTTGACTATTTACGTATAGGTCACTGTCTGAAAACCTTTTGATGTCATTTAGCTCATCAGTTAACATACTGTCGTTATCGATAAGTATGCCTCCGTGAGAAATTAGAATACCTATTCGAGAAAACTTTTCTCCTGCTCTTCCTGTTAATTTCCCGTCATTTTGTTGAAATGCAGTACGATCTTCCCATTTAATGTTCTTTCCGTAGTAATCGTGAAGACGGTTTTCCATATCTTTAAATACAGTACTTGAACCATTGAAAACCGGCTTCGCATCCATCGTAGCGAGCTGTCTGTCTGTTGTAATATAGATGTCTGTGTCATTTACTTGCGACATACCACCAGGGCGATGTGCTTTGTAGCCATTCCCTAGTAATATAACGCCATCACTTGATAGCATGCGGCCCATTAAGCGAATAATTGCTGTTACATCATTATAAAATTTCCCATCTTTAGATAGATGAATAGATTGTCCGTCAGAAGTTTCTATTGGCATTCCTGATTGTGAATGCAATACAACACCTGTATCACTCGTTCTTATTTCATCTCCATCCCACAGGTATGGATTACCCGTTTGGTCGATGATGGTACCATCTGTTTGCACATACACATCAGACTGACCTAAACGGAGACCATCACTCTTATTTATATCAGTGATACCTAGCTTCCTAAGCTCTTCAATTAATGCTTCTCTTGCTGTCGCATCAAACGTACATCCACACCCCTCAATGCTTGCAGCTTTAGTGTCAGGCTTATCATGGTAGAGGACTGGCATTGCAGCGCCAGAGATGTTTTTTGATGCCTTATCGTAATTTTCTTTATTTAGTTCTTGAATGCTTTGTTTGTATAAATCAGAAACTTGCGCATCGACATTACTCGTTTTTGCTCTACCATCAATGCTATCGAGCATGATGGATTTTTTCTTACTTTCAGTATCTTCATCTGAAAATATGAATATAAATACAAGCACAAACAAGACAACGGATATAGATGAAACCATTAAAAATGCGCGGTTATCCGGCGCAAGGAATTTCATATCAGGATTATATTTTGGGAGTTTTTTTGCTACGTTTTTGATAAATGACATCGTTATTCTCCACTCACATTTATCTGATATTCAATGCCATTGTTATCACTCATTACTAACACAGGCCATGCATCAACTTCATAAGTCGAGTAGCCATTAGGGCCTGGATACACTGAGTTAGCCGAAGGATTTATAGGGTGTAGCTTTGTTTTTAAATAGAGTTGATTATCCGTTCCTTTCCATATAACAACTTGGGAATTTGACGATTCAAGCTGTATAAAATCATCCGGTGCAACGCCGTACATCAATTCTTTCATTACTTTGTCGTTACGAATTTCGGTGGTTCTTGTAACCCTTGGAAGGGCGCGACCATTTGGCCCTACCTCAGTGATCTGCAATATAGGCTGTGGGTGGTATTTTTCTTTAGAATTTTCGACACGAATAGTTAGTGAAAGGGCTTTATCCTTTAATAATAAAGTGATGTTAGACGAACCTACACGTTCCAGCGCGGTGAGACGAAAAATGTTTTTGTACGTGTGAGCTTCGATAGCTTCAGTAGTAAAAAGCAAATTATTCCCGCTACTTGCAACCACAATCGGCCATGGCTCACCTGTTTGATCTATAACATTAACAAGCGTTTCATGACCTGGTGTAGTGTAAATTACGGGCGCTTTAGCGCTTGGATCTGTTGAAACTGTTATAATTCCTTTAAGCATCGTTGCTTTTGAGTTGTTGTAAATCGCATCTCGCTCTCTTTTTTTTAGCTCTATTGCCTTTTTAATAACACTGGCATCCAACCCCATTCGCTTTAATAGCAACGAATCCCTTGCTATTTTTGTAAGTTGCTCATCTGTTAACCTGTCGACTTCAGAGCGGCCATCTAAACTGCGCTGTAAATCAGGGTGAACAAACACTTCTTCTTGTGCGTTTGAATAAAACGAAACTAACAAAATAAATAGTAGGCGCTTCATTATCCCTTCTCCCCAATCAAGATTCGCTGTATTTTAAGGCCGTCGAGGTTATCTTCTGTTCTAACAACAAGGACACGGACGTTTAATCTATTTGGCTTAAATGTTTTATTACCCCCACCAATAAACAAATCGATATCAAACGATAATTCATAAAAATACCGCCCATTACCATTGCCAGCGCTCAAGAATTTGGGTGCTTGTCTAATTTCAATCCACATAACCAAATTGTCGTTGGTGATTTTTTCTATCCAACCTTTGTCTACTAATTCCTTTTGATAGGCATTAAATCCCTCAACTGTGAATTTTGTAGACATTGCCAAGAAGTGGTCTTGATAATCGGTAAATGAAATATGCATTGCACTTTCAACTGTCTTCGTGGCGAATCTGATAACACGCCCTTGCGAGTAAGGCTGATCAATTGGCTCAATTTGAACTACTCGACCTTGTTCATCCATTGCGTAACTAAGCGCTGTTGGTGGTCTATTTGTTACTACAGCAAAAGAGATCACGACGATAACTAAAGCAACAATAAGAACTAACAAGATAGAAGAAACGAAAATACCGAAGCGCTTGAGGTGTATATTTTCCTCAACAATCACATCTGATGAATGAGGGCACCCTTCAGTGTATATTCGCTTGAAATTGGGTTTTAATTTCTCCATCTTAGAATGGCTCCAATGAGTAGATTTGTAGACCGCGCATACTTTGCCCACGGTCTACTTCAATAAGGTTAAAAAATAAATCCTCACTCTCGAATTGGTCTTCACCTGAAAGGTTCTCGATGCGGAGCATGATTTTTACTCGGACATAAAAGTGATTAGCACCATTCTGGTACACAGACAGCGCATTAATTTCACTTGATGGCGAAAGTACAGCTGTGACATTTAATGACTCTGCTTTCACGCGAGTCAGTAGACCGCTTGCATTGAGAGTAAGCAGAAATTCGTTGTATGCTTCAGGTGTAAACAATGGCTCTAAAGCTGTTAAATCTTTGTAGTACGTAGAAAAGAAAAAAGTGCGAATTTGTATGGCAGCATCAACCGCAAACTCATAGGCATTTTCATTTGTTACTGCAGGGTTGATTGACGGTGTAACAATACTTGTCTCACCATCAGGGGTATAAAACCCAATATCACCAATGTTCGGCTTTACTATCTCATTGACAGTTAAAATAACTAAGCAAATAAGAGCAACAACACAAGGCACAATAACGCTGAACAAAAAGAAAATACGCTTCTTAGTTTTTAACGAGTCCTTGTAAATGTCGCTAATATCTTCTTTAGAAAAAACATATATTTCTTGATTTATCCAACGCTTATCCATGCTCGTCCTTATTTTCTATCAGCACTTTTTACAATTGTGATAGCCATGTTTTTTAGTGCTACGACCAACGTGTCTGCTATCACAACCATATGCATTGGATGTAGGGAGTGAATAGAATCATCATGGATAAATTCAAAAGGAATGCTTTTAGTCTTGTTTGATAAATCGAAGGAAACTTTAGAGCTAAATGGAAATATATTTTTGCATTCTTGAACTAACTCATCATGCGCTGCTTCAATGGATTTAGATTCAAAGTCAACATCAAATGAAGATCCGTTAATTGTGTCAATTATCGAGCTTAGCAACTGTACTTTTTCCATATCTGCAAGCGATAAAAAATTCTCTGGGTACATAACGCTAGTCACTAATTTTTCATTTTCAATTGAGTATGAAATCTGCAGCTCAATTAGTTCTTTTTTCGTAGTAAGGTCCATTTTTGCCTCATAGTTTTTGGTTTGATGCAATTAAACGTTCCGGCCTAAGTGAAATCAAAGAAAAAGTGAATATTTCCAAAAATAGTTAATGAAATTGCATTGCTATCCGGTGAACAATAAAAAAGAACTAAAAGCGAGTGACACTTTAATGTTTACATTGGATGAGATAATGAAATTAAAAAATAAACCACTTTCAGCCATAGCCTTATGCGCAGCAGCTGTGTTTAGTGCAGCAATCATTTATGGATTGGTGAAAGATGATTTAAAACACCCTAGTGAATTTGGCTCAAATAATGGGGAAGTGTCGCATCAGCAGAACGACATAGCTAAAGCATCCATGGCAGCACAGACTTTGCTTTTAAATACATTTAAGACAGTACCAGAGTTTGTAAGCGTGAATATCGGTCCATCTCAAACATGGTTGTTTCATGTGAAAATCGACGGCAAAGATAGGACGTTTTTTTTACTTCCAGATGGGAAAAATCTTATTGAAGGAAACCTCCTAACAAACTCTGTGGGCGAACAAATCCTTAAAGAGCACCCAAAGCCCCAAGTCGCCTCAACAGAATTAACCAGCAATGAACTAAAGAAAGAATTTTTAACAAAAGTTGGAAAATCGGTTGATAACTCTGACAAAGAAAATACAGATGAAATTGTTGAACAACCTAAAAATACAGAGCAACAACTGCCATTCAAACTGCCAGAACGTAATACTATTTTAACAAGCAAAGACAAAGGTTTATTTTTTGATAGAACAGAAGAGTTAGAGTTTATTGAGGTCGGAGATAAAAACGCACCTCTGGTTTACGTTTATTTCGATTTTAATTGTTCAGGTTGTCGAATTGCGAAAAAGGCGCTCAATGAATTTACTGACACTAATCAGTTACGAGTTAGGTATATCCCTGTTGGCGTCATCCAGCAAGAATCAGCAATTAAAGCAGCATACTCAATAATTCCTAAGTCAAATGACGATAGAACAATATTACTTGAATACTTTTCGCAAAATAAAACTGCTGATGAATTGATTCAAAAAAAGGCACCAAAAGAACGGGTATTGAAAGCCCTTGCTTCAATCAGTGAATCAAACAAAACATTCATGTTTACCCCAAAAAAACTCACGCCCGTATTCACATTTAAGCTAAATGGCGAAGTTGTCATCGCCAACTTAACAAGCAAAAACAGCATTAGAGATATGGTTGAGCGATTAAATAAGCAGGAAATGTCCCTTTAAATTCCCATTTCTGAAGATTGTTTCGATAGCTAATTGCGTTTTGTGAATAATCGTTAAATAGGGTGAATTGTAGCCTTGGAATGAATGTATGAAATATGTAATAGCCGACCCAAGCAAAATATCAATAAAACAAAAAGATTGGCAGCGTACTTTTGATAAGTATGCCCCTTTGTTGCAAAACATTCCTGCTGTAATGCAAGGAGTTACATCGATTGAAAATGCACAAAAGTGGTTGGAATGTGTGGCAAAAACGCATGCAGACTCTCACGTTTCGACTTGTATAAAACAAGCAAGCGGCATCGGTGCAAGAGATGTGAGGGCATTAATAGCCTATGAGCAAGGTGAATACTACCCAGCACTTTCTGCAAATGAAATTTATCAATCAAAACAGCTAAAAGCATTCCCAGCTAGCTTCACTCTAGCGCGTAACGAAGAGCCATTTATCATTAACGCAGTAAGGCAAGTAATGCAAGAAAGGAACGGTATTCAGCGCTCACAAGAAAATGAAGAGCGAATGCTAGCCGGTGAAGGCCAGTTGTGGTTGAAATCTCGCCCATCAATGTATGGTAAGGTCAATGGTCAAGATATCATTGTCGACATTCACATCAACAGAGGCAAGGATGTTACTCATTCAGATGAATTGAGGCTTCACTACCATAGCTTAGTTGCTTGCTCTGTAGATTTATCCCCTAAATCACTGTTCCAAGTAAACATACAATTAGAACCTGAGTTTAAAAAGCAATTGGTGGGAATGGCTGCAATATCTCCTGCAGCTGAGCAGGCAGCTATACACATACTAAAAGAAGCAATTACAAATAACGCTGATACGGTTGAATTGTCTACGCGTCTTATTCAGCAGAACCAAGATACATATGATCAACTAGCGCGAACAGGCCAAAGTCATTGGTCAAGCATGATGTCAGGCAAAGTGATTGAGCAAACTGAAAGCCTAACTGAGCTACCCGCTGATTTAGCAAATGAATATACCCAAATTAGCAAGCAAATCGTTGTTGCAAAAAACCTTAAAGACAAAGCGAGCGAGCTGGAAACTGCAGCAAGGGAGCAGATGCAAAATTTTGCTGCAGTGAACCAAATAAATGGCAATTTCAAGCTACCTTATGATGCTACGACATTAAGAACAAGCACAAAATTTGACCTTCAGGGGTTGCACGATGTGCTTACAACACAATTCAACGTCGAAAGCACATCCTTAAAAAAGGCAGCGATTGACATAGATACATATATGCACCTTTTAGATAAGTCGGCTAAAAACAACCAGCCTATTTCGCATGAACAACTTACATCCGTTATCAAATACGATGGGTTTAATGAAGCAGGGATAAAAACTGCAGCTGAACAATACGGTATAGATTTAGATGATTACTCAGAACAGCATATGAAAGTGTATATGTCAGGGCAAAGCCGTGGCGATATCTACAACGCTATGCAAACCATCAAAAATGAAATTGGCATGTTTGCTGAGAATCTAACAAATGAATTAATTGAATCACCGAGCCTTGACGATGAGCGTCTGAAGCAAAATCTTGCAAACACCGGTGTTTCACACAGTATGGATTTTTAAAGGGGTAACGACACGATGGCTGATAAAAACACAAAAAATCAAGATTATCTACTCGTAAAGGTTGAAGGATACAGTGCAAATGGCAAGTACATGTATGCACGGAAATTTCCGAGTGGTGAGAAAATAAGTATTACGGGGCACAGCAGTGTCAAAAGCGATTTCATTGGTTATTTAGCAAACACTGAAGACAACCGACATGCACCAAAGGGTTCTGTAATTGCCTTGTTCAACGTATCAAACCCAAAAGATAACTTTCATGTTTGCCGTTGGGCCAAAGCCATCAGTAAAAAGCCACAATCTGAAGATGTCATTGTCACCCCTATGACGGTTTCACCAGTGCTTGACCTTGGTAATGGAAAAACCCAAGTACTTGCTCGCGCTCTCGATCCAATCCCGTTTACTGCTAATAAATCAAGTGACATTCGTGCGGTTGCAAAATCAGTTATTGAAGACAAAGACCAAGCTGACATGTTAAAGGGTAATAGAGGCTTCATGGTACGTGTTCATACCGCTGGTCAAGGTGGTGTAGAGTCAGCTTGCTTTAAAGGTATTCCAAATCTGCCTATAGATGAAATACTCAATATCCATCTTGGAGGGCATGGAAAAGAACCATCAAAACCGATGAAGGCATTACTAAATGCGATTAACCGAGCAAATCAAGTAAGCACAGCGCAAATTGAAGTGGTTGGCTTTACAGATGCACCCGTTTTCAACTTTGGTAACTCTAAAAACGATGAAGATTTAGCTAACACGCCTAATTTTAAAGTTAAGAACAAGAACGTTATTTCAGCGACCTTTTCGAATGCAGCCATCACCATTGATAAGCAGGGGAATAATAAGATTTTGCGCGTCACTGCCTTACCTGACAAAAACATCATAAGTGATATGCACGGCCTAGTCGGTAACCATGACCGTAATGAAGTCAACACAACGCCATACCTTTTACCGAAAACATTGGTAAGTTCAGAAACGGAGCAATCTAAACAGCGTAAGCGCTATCCAGTCACTATCACCCCTTATATAGATAAATCTAATCAGAAGTATAACTCTATCCTAGTGACAGTAAACGATGATGCACCTGATGGTGTCCACCAGCGTGTAGTCAATGCGATAAGTGGTATTGTTCCCCGTAAAGGAGCTGGTGGATACTTCTTTGATAAGAAATATAAAAATAAAATCAACTCTGCATTATCAGACCTAGCAGGTACTCCCGCACTGTATACAACAAACGGGAGTATTGGTGAAGAACGCTATACGTTTATTGCAGGTCGCACAAATGAGCCTGAGTTTAAAGCAATTCTTGATGACGCAACAAAAACATCTGAATTAACAGCATTCCCTGGCGGGTTATATGGTGTCCCAGAAAATAAATCCATACAAAGCATGAGTCTATTTTCTGAACTACTGAAAAAACCGGCGTCTTCTGAGCTTGCTAAGAGCTACTTAGCCACAAAACCAGAGAACAAGCAGTCACACACATCTAAACCCCGAACGCAGCGAGAATCAAAACCTACCTATACTGAGTGGTTGCAAAACACATTCAGTGAAAACCCGACTAAAATTGCTAGTGATTTTGACCTCGAAATCAAAGCGCTTGCGGAGCAAGCAGGTATTGATTGGGATGCTACTAAAGACAACCTTATCTGGCCTACTATTAACGGAAAACCTGAATCAATAAAAGGCAAAGCGAATGTAGTGCCAAAAAACCCAGCAGACAACGGTAGCTGTTATGTCTCGACTATATTCAACTCATGGTTATCAAAGAAAGGGGAGGTGCAATACGGTATTGCAATTACCTTCACCAATCTTAATAAAAGCCGTGATGAACGATGGACGTATCTGTCACATGAAGACACTTACAACCGATATAGTGATGAAGTCTGGGGCAATAAAAAGGTAGTTCAAAAACCAACACTGACACCTGAACAGTTAAAAGCTGAGCAAGATGCCATTGAAGCTGAAAGGAAACGAAAACTAGCTGTTCGTATTGCAAATGCTGACGCAAGCAAACATGCAGCCTTTAATGAATTTAGTGCCCTTCCTCCATACGGTAACACACCACACCGAGAACTTGAGCGAAAGCAATTACCTGAATTTACTAAATGGACCAATGCCAAAGCTTACACATTGAAGTTTGGAGGTGAAAATAACAGAGCGCTTGCATTTGCTGCGTATGATATTCATGAGCGTTTTGTGGGCTATCAATATGTAACTGAAGAAAAATTGCTACTCAACAAAGAAAAGCCTGAGAAAAAGAACAGCTGGAGCAATAAACTATTTAATACTGGTTTTCAAAAGGACGATGTAAGAACAGGCCTACCACTTGGTACGCACCACACCATTGGAGAAATAAATCCAGATAAGCCGCATGCTATCCATTATTTTGAAAGTTACGCCAATGCCGGTTCAGGTTATAGCTTAACAAACCAGGCCAGCGTGATCTGTTTTGATAAAGATAACATGAAAAAAGTCATTGGTTTAATGAGTAAAAAGTACCCTAATCATACTCATGTACATGTTGCTGATAATGACAGATATTCAAGTCAAAAAGGCAATGTTGGTGTTATGGCTGCGCTTGAAAACGCTTATAATTTTAACGCTAAAGTTGTTATTCATGATGTTTCTACCATCCCTAACTTTGCTGAACAAAAGCTCTCTGATGCAAGTGATTTATTCGTAAGTAATAAACGTCAGCAGTTACTTGATGAAATAAATAATCCACTTGATGTCAGTGATGTTGCTTATAACAACCTACTAAAAATCCAACACTGTGCTGAAAGCCACCTAGATGAATACATCGCGCTAACGGCAGCTGCATTAGAAAGTAGTTCAACACAAAAGGATGTATTGGATGCAATACAGGGCGCTTTGACGTTGCGCAAAATTCAATACAGCATGGTTGAGCCAACCTACGTATCTAAATACAGCAATGGGATCACAACTGAGCAATTGAATGCGTTGCGAAAGCCAAATGAAAATGCATTTGATAAAGTTGATTATGACCTTGTGCAAAACACGCAGACTGATACAAGTGCCTCAACTACGGTTGCAAGCGCTTCAGAAGTTACAATTGATAAAACAGATGCAGCTAATACTGAACGGTCACCATGGAATGTGATCGTAGCTGGGGTCCAAAATCCACACCCAAGAGCGGGTGAACCAGCAAGAGTCATTACAGAAATATCAGATACAACAGGTGAGCATAAACAGCTTATTGAAGCGAAGCTTATTGAACTAAAAGTTCCGTATAAGTTTAGCCAACAACAAAATAAGTTTTACGCTCCTTACAAGTTCATTAATCTAATTAATAGTGGCTTATCTGATGTAACAGGTGCAGCAAAGTATTACGCGGGTCGCTCAAAGAGTGGCAACGCAAACGAAACGGTTATTCGTGGTGACTTCACAAACCCAGACAATAGAGAAGAAGTCGAGTCTATTGTTGGTCAACTTGGCATTCGCTATAACAATGAGCAAATGGGTTACGTTATAGAAGATCCGAATACATTTGTATTTGTAAAAGAATCTCTTGCAGATGGTTTTAAAAAACAGAACCCTGATGTCATCGCCCTGCACTCTTTAGAGATGTCTAATGAGCAACAGACGCTTTCTAATGTAATTGATAAAACGGCGTTCTCATTAGGCCTTGAAAAATCACAACTCGCTAAGCAGCAGGTTAAGCTCAATCAACACAACCCTATTGTTGCAGAACTAAATAGCCCGTTAATCGCTGGTGTTTACTCATTAGCTGAGCAAAAAGTCGCAAGCAGTGAACTTGCTAAAGATCTAATGCCAAGCAAGCGCGTGTTCATACAGCAACGTACCTTGTTGACGATGCTAAAATCACTGCACCTGACACACCCTACTTTAGAGCACACATACCAAGATGATGTAAGTGAGGCAATTGCAATACTGACCAAGCAAATGCCTGTAAAAAAGCCCCAAACAGCGCTCGAAGCTGATACAAAAGCGGAACTTGCATCTACTGACAAAACAAGTACCACTTCACAACAGCAAGGAAAATTCGACGCTGTAAACGTTACTGAAACGAATGTAAGTGAACATACAGATAACCAAGCTAACAACGACAATATCGCACCTAACGATGCAGATGAGGTCAGCGTTGAATCCCCAGCCAGTGAGGAAGAGTTAGAGAAAACTGAGCAACATCATGACTTACTGAGCGATATCAACCGCGCAGCACTTCAAGATAGCGTTACCTTGCAAGAGCAATTGCTTCAATTTAGAGAAGTCGTTGAAGCTACGTTTGATAACTCACAAATCACACAAGATGTTATCAATGAATCAAATGACAACTTAATGTCAATTGATGAACAAGCTGTAACGATTAAGCCAGTTGAAGCCCCTGATAGCCCCCACAAATCAGATGAAGAAATTCGTTTGCGAAACCTGTTAGAGTTTACGCAGACTTACCTTACAAATGGGTATACCCCCGAAGAAACTACAGATGCGTTACGTGAACCTGGTAGCCCATACTATGACAATGTATTAGGTTATCAAGAAAATATTCTTAGAAAAGACATCCGCAAAGTACATGGTACGTCATTAGCTAAAGAATATACTTTCCCAAAAAATATCGAATCACCATTTTTGTTCATCGCAACTGTTGAGCAAGAAAATATTGAAAGACGTTTAATCGCATTTGATGCTTTCCTTGAAAAGATCGTTGTAGCTAACCCTACGATGGAGCCTAAACGTATTTCTAAGTATCTAATTAAAGGAACTTACTCAGGTTCTGAACCGCACCCTTACTTCGATGTTGAGTCTGGATTTAATAAAGATTTACTAAAATCTGACTTGAATACATTTTCTGATTCAGGGGAAGTGATCACCCCAACAGCTTACTTTAAGCAGAAACAAGACGAATATTTGGGCTCAGTATCTCAAGGTAACACAGTCAGTGATGATGAGGTAGAAACCCAATTCAAACCTCACTTGATCAGCGCTATGCCTCCACCACCATCACTTGTAAAGTCGAGCTCTGAAGCTGTCGTTGAAACGCGCACAGATGATAAACCACAAGCCGTTATTGATAATGAGCAAACTGATAGCACGAGCACATTACCTTTAGGTTCTGTTGATACATCTACGTTTACTGTTAATGACACTGACACAACAGCGCAAGTGTCATCAGATTTAGCAGTGAAAAGCGAGTCAATTGTTGATGCACAACAACTAAAAGAGGCGGTAGATAATGATAATTCAGACTATGACACGTTTTATCAATTAGCACTGCAGTGCGCTAAAGAGCAAATGAGTTATGAAGAATTCTACGAGTCGGTATTTACTGAAGGTGGCGTGTATTTTTACGACAACCCATTTGTTGTTGGCGATAAGCTCTCGAAAAAAGACGTTGTCAATGCATTAACACCTAACGGTTTTAAATCTCCGAAAAGCTTTTATGAGTCAGCGTTCATTGATGCTATTGGTAAATCTCAAAGCGCGGTTGAACTCACACGCAGTACAGGCCTATTACCAAGCTTCGTTGAACTTAATGGTGGTATAGGCAAGCAATTTGATGCGGTAAGTACACTTCTTAACGCTAAACCTGTGTTAGAAATTGATAAAGCATTAGAGATCACCAAAGGAAGCTTCAGCGATTGGTACAATAACGGTAATAATACTATTGCGGTACCATTTCACCATATTTTCACAGAGAACTTAAATCTAACATCGGCTAAAGAACTAAGCGAAAGTTATACACTGGATGACATTAAGCTACTAGCGGATGTAATGAATATTGATGCAAGCAGTAATAACTCCCAAGTTATTGCAGAGAATACACTGCAGCAATGGAAAGCAATTCAATCGCTAAATGATTTAACCGCAAATGACTTGGCTGAACTTCCGACTAACGAACTGCATGTTATTGCCGATTCATTAAGTGTAGCGCAATCTCCATCTAACACTATCCTTGCCAAAGATATCCTTGATAAATGCGAGGAACTAAAACAATTACGTCATCTAAGGATTGCGCAGTACAGCTATGTCCTTTCTGCACTTACTGTCGAAAAAGAGCATGGCCACGTACCACCATTTGTATACAGACAACTTAATAGCTTACTCAGCGAAGAAGCTAATTACAGACCGCTCGTTGAAAATAACCTTAAAAAGGCAGAGTTAGCTAAGCTCTCTAATGCTGCAGAGCAAATGAAACAGTATATTGCTAAGTTAAGTGATGCTGAACGTCGACATGCGTTACTTACACCGGTGCCAGAAAAACCGCAAATGGTTGGTGTTGAAAACGCGGATATTATCGGTCTAGGTAGTTACGTGTATAAGGTAACTGACGGTGATGCTGTAAATACACCTAAGCCGCCACATATGACTGGCTTTGCTATCTATGGTGACAATTTAATTCTGGCCCCTGCAGCATTCCCTGCAAATTCTCTTTACAAACATAACCTACAACCAGTCAGTAATAATGCCCTTGTTGAGGCTTACACAAGTGCTCAAGACTTATTCGACAGGCAAGATTATGTCGCCTTCAGTACGCAAAAGGGTAGCTTTGGAGTTATTCAGCGACAAAATAAGAATGTCGCACTACTTTTAAATGATGAGGGTAACGATGAAACTCAAGTGTTTAAGCACAAAACATTTGAGAAGGCATTAGAGCAAGCATTTGATTTCTTCCCGCCTTCATCAATTGAGTTTACAGATGGTTTTAGCGGCAATACCAATGATGACAGATTGACAAAAATAAACAGCATTAGTGCCGCTTTAATGCCAATCAATGCAGACAAGGAAATTGATCAAGTTACTCTTGATATCGCTACTAACATAGTAGAAAAAGCGAATGAGCTTAACTATAAGCCACAGCAAGAGTCATCAGACAACACTATACAAGCCACTATTATTCTCGATGAGTTAGCTGAATCAATTCAGCGTGAAAACTTTAATAAAATGATTAAAGGCAATGCTAGCGCAAGTCCTAACTCAGAATTGATGGCTTACGCTGCGTCTTTAGCCTCGATGATTGATTCTGGTCAACCAGAGCAAAGCGAAGAAGAACTTAATTTAAACAACCTACTCAATGAGCTTTCAACTAGTGCACTAAGAGATTTGAATACGGCCTTGACACTTGAACCAGGTGTGTCGACTGCTGATGAATATATGACTCCACAAACTAATGATGATTATCTTCAGGTTAGTGACGAAGAGCATGACTTCTTAACAAGTGAACTTGAGGGTGAGGAAATACCGCATTTTGAGATCGAAGATGAAGATGCTCTGCTTGAAAATATAGGGGCATCCCTCGATTTAACGGATGATGAGCGTGCGTTTTTACAAGCATACGCAGATGAAGAAGATGACGCCACTCCTCACATAGAAAATAATAGCGCTGAGTTGACTCCTAACACACAAGAGTTAGATGTTAATACAGACAAAGAACAACAAGTCACTGATACATCAACTGAAGAAGAAATAGCTATAAATACCCCTGTTTCATACACATTGAATGGAAATGTGAAATTTGGGTATGTCGTTGATAATGGAAATGGACGTGAGGTAGTTCAATACACTTATCAAGATATAAAAACAAGCATAGAAGACTCTGCTAATCACCTTTTGGTTACCCAAGGTGCTATCAAAAAGCCTATTTTTGCAATGGATGTGAAAGAGTATGCCAATGCGATAAAGAACACGGCTAGTACTGGATATGAACCAATTGACCGCATTCTCAATAATTTAGATAGAATTAATTCACTATCAGTAAAAGAGTTGAAAGTTTTGGGTGAATTAACTGGTGTGATTGAACCCAACACTGGATTTATTCTTGGTAACACCATCACACCATTAATTGATGATTATTTTAAAGTTAACCGAATTGCAGTTACCCCTAAAGATTTGGTTTCTAACGAACAAAAACGTTTTGTAGTCGATTTTTTTGGAAGTGATACTGCGTTCGAGAACATTGATGAGTTATCTAAAGAGCTGGTGGATGCAACGAGAGAGCGTGTTGTCAATGCAGCCTATAATGGCTTAATCGCACAAGCAGAAAAACAAGGAATTTCTCAACGCATCATTAATCACGAAAAAAATACTTTCTCGGCTATTTCAGTTGAGAAAATAGAAAATGTGATGCGTGCTAGCAAAAAGCAGATCACAGATATAGCAACATTACCTACCGAGGTACTTAACGCTAAATACACTATCAATAACAGTGCTCAAATCAACTCAGAGACTGCACAAAGTCACGATAACGTTGTGTCCATCAGAGAAGTCAAAGAAACAAAGGGCACCGAAGTATATGCAATGTATTACGGTAATCTTGTACTGGCAAACCTAAATAGAGATCTTCTAGCTAGAAATAAACAAGCAGAACTTACCTTCACTGATAGTGAGGATGAAACACATGTATTTAGTGAAGATGTGCACGCTATTTCGTTTGAAATAGAAACGATAAAACAAGAAGCTAATTCGCTTCAAGATGAATACTTTGCTTCATTAGAGAATAAACCGGTAAATGAGATCACAGCCCCATACATGGAGCAAGATATCGACACTGACAGTGCTGAGTATGTGTTCTCTCATGAACTTGCAAACTTGATGATAGAAGCGACTAAATCAACATCAATATTGGGAGCAAAAATACCAAAAGGTTACGATTTATGCATCACTAATAATCAGTACCATATCGAAAACACAGTGTCAGAATTGGCGAAAGAGAGCTACGATAATATAAATCAGTTTGATGATATTAAAGCACTTAACACCGCAATTTTGACGGCTAAACGAGAAGTTAATAACGAGGTTTCTAATGACAAATCTAACACCTTACGGAGTGATAGTTCAGAGTCACTTGAAAATGAACTGCCCGACACTATTGAAGACTCTGTTGCAAAACAAGACGCTGGAGCAGTACACAGTGGAAAAACAAAAGGAACTGAGCCAAGTCGTGGACAGGATCAGCAAGAAGCTGATGAAAAACCATACATCGAGCAAAACGTACATCGAGAACACGACAGCGCTAGAAGCAATCCAACAAGAAGCGCTATCTCAAGCGAAGACATTAGTGCTACCGGCTATGGAATCCGAATAGAGCCTAATCTTAACTTTAGGTATAGCGACCAATTAATCAGTGCTATATCAAGTTATAAAACGGAAAGTGAAGCATACGAGATAAACTTGGCAGCTATTAAGCTCGCTAAGGAATTAACCACTGCTAATCGCCTAGCAACACAAGAAGAAAAAGACATTTTGGCAAGTTACAGAGGCTGGGGAGGCTTATCACGCATCTTTGATAATGCTCACTCAAGCCACTCTTCTAAGCGTGCTGAATTAAATACATTGCTGTCTACTGATGAATACCAGTCACTGAAACGCTCAACACTAAGCGCTTTTTATACATCACCGGTTATCGTATCGAGTGTTTGGGATGCAATGGAGAAAATGGGGTTAAAAGGCGGTTTAGGATTAGATCCTGCTTTTGGTGTAGGTAATTTTGCAAGTGCTATCCCTGAGTCGCTAAGCGAAACAGTCGCATTACAAGCGAAAGAACTAGATCCACTTACGGCAGAAATTGCTCGCCATATTCATGGACCTCTTGTACGTCAAGAGGGCTATGAAGAGGCTAAAATCCCAAAGAATACTTATGACTTTGCAATAGGCAATGTTCCTTTTGGTGATTTTAGAGTACACGATAAAGCACATAGAGACTTTGCTAAACACCAAATTCACGATTACTTTTTCTTAAAATCATTAGATAAAGTAAAGCCAGGTGGTTTTGTTTCATTTATCACATCGAGCGGTACATTAGATAAAGCATCGCCTGTGGTGAGAGAAAAAATTGCTCAAAGTGCCGATTTAATTGGCGCCATTCGCCTACCAAGTAATGCATTTTCTGATAACGCGAGAACAGATGTAAACTCTGATATTATCTTTTTACAAAAGCGTGAGCCAAACAAAGAACCTAGCAACACCAACTGGCTTAGCGTAGGTGAAAAGAGCATCCCTGTCAGTGTGCATGGTGGTTATGAAGAAAAAATCAGTGTGAATCAATACTTCATTGATAACCCAGATATGGTCCTTGGGAAACAACATATCACTACGGGTCAGTATGGAAGAAAGACATACCGTACAGTTTTAGAAAGTGATTTAAAAGAAGCGCTAGATAATGCAATCAGCAAACTACCCAGTGACATTTATTTTGAGCACCAAGAAAGCCGTAATGTAATTGATACAACTACCCCGCAACGCGACATTCTCCTAGAAGAAAAACGCTTAGGCTCATATCAACTAGATGCCAATGGAAATGTAGGCATCGTTATTGAGGAGTTTTCTTTCAACGCAGAAACTGAACAGCTCGAATCACAACAGTTCCTAGAAACTGTTGCACTTAAAAAAGCACAAATACCACGAATGAAAGGGCTCATTGAATTACGTGACCTTACGCGTGAGCATATCAACTTAATGCTCACCGAAAGTAGTGACGATGCATTTAAACAATCAATGCAAAAGCTCAACGAAACATATGATGCATTCACTAAAAAGTTTGGTGAGCTGAATAAACGAGGCAATAAACTCGCGTTTAAAGAAGATCCTGATTCATACCTAATATTGGGTCTTGAGCACTGGGATGGTAAAACCGCTGAAAAAGCCGATATTTTTACAGAAAGAACGATTTACCCTCGCAAAGAAATTACACATACTGACAGCGTTGAAGATGCTGTGATTATCTCTCTGTCAGAAAAAGGGGCTGTGGTACCAGAGTATATTGAAAGCCTAACGGATAAAAAATGGCCTAATATTGTCTCTGAGTTAGGCGATTCTATTTTCCTTAACCCGACTTCAATGGAGTGGGAACATAGCAGCACCTATCTGTCAGGTCACGTTGTGAACAAGCTCAAAGACGCTCAAGCAGCCGTTGCTACAAATGATATATTTAAACACAATATTGAGAGCTTAAAAGAAGTACTTCCGACTCCTATCCCTTACTATGAAATTAGACTTAAACTTGGCTCTAGCTGGATACCTGAAAGCGACATTCAAGACTTCGCTAAGTTCATTGTTACAGGTGAAAATGAAGCCTGCACCGAAAAAGAAGCACAAAGCAAATTTAAAGTCGCTAAAACAAGAGGCAACTGGGATATAAACCTATCTCAATTTGAAGTAGGCGTAAACTCTGGTCGTACAGAGGGTGAATTCGGTACTCCCAGTTGGCCTGCTGATAAGCTAATGCTTGCCATTCTTAACAATCGTTCTATTGTAGTTAGAGCCAAAGACAGTGAGGGTAAGTCATACATTGTTGCTGAAGCAACAGCAGAAGCGAATGCCAAAGCTGACTTAATAAAAGACACCTTTAAGCAATGGATTTGGGAAGACTCAGACCGAGCGGCGCGTTTGGAAAAACTCTATAACGAGAAAATGAATGGCTATATTGAGACCAAGTACGATGGGTCTAAAATCGTCATTGATGGCCTTTCTCCTGTGTTACGAGGTAAAGAGTTTAAACCAAGACAGAATCAGCTGAACGCGATACAACGCTATTTAGTTGATGGCCGCGCGCTCTTCTTGCATGACGTAGGTGTTGGTAAAAGCTTCGCGCTATTAGGTTCAATTATAAAAGGTAAACAGGTTGGCAAGCACAACAAAGCGCTATTAACCGTACCAAATCCTGTTTTTGCCCAAATGCAAGACTTAGCGCTTAACCACTTCCCTAGCGCGAAGATACTGATGGTAGATGCTAAAGCGCTTAACGCTGACAACCGTAAACGCACACTGTCTTCTATCACAACGAACTCGTGGGATGCTGTTATCGTGTCTCATTCTATTTTGCCAAAAATAGATATTCCTGCAGAGTTTAAATTGGATCTCATTGATGAAGAGTTGGCTCAAATAGAGCAAGCAATGAACTCACTAGAAGACCAAGGGTATGTAGGCAAGCTATCTGTGAAAGCGCATGCTAAAAAGCTAGAAAACGCGAGAGCTAAAATCATTGACCGTATTGATTCTGATGGTAAAGATGATGTCGTTAACATAGCTGAAATGGGGATTGATGCAATTTTCGTAGATGAAGCTGATGAATTTGTTAATTTACCTAAAATCACCAACATGAACCACGTTGCGGGTGTAAACACGGCTGAATCTAAAAAGGCATGGAGCATGTATTACTTAACACAATACATGCACCACATAAATGGCAACCAAGGGGTTGTGCTAGCGACTGGTACTGATATCCGCAATAACATTGGCGATCAGTTTACAATGCTTCGATTCCTTGCTCCGGACTTGTTAGAAGAGCAAGACATTGCCCTATTTGATGACTTCATTGGTACTTTCGGTGAGATTAAAACACAATTTGAAATTGCACCTGAAGGGTCAGGTTTTATTGAAAAAACACGCTTAAATAAGTTCTATAACTTACCAGAACTTTCTATGCTATACCGCCAGGTAGCTGATATCGTCAATGCTGAAGATGCTGGCGTACAAAGACCTGTTATCACAGAAAAACATGTTGTTGCAAATAGCAGTGAAGAATTGAAGTTGTATATGGCTGTGTTGGCCGAACGTGCTAAAGCTGTAAGGAATGGTGATAACAAAAGCGATAATTTACTTGCAATTGCCAACGCTGGTAGAAAAATTGCTTTAGATGCACGCTTTATCCACCCTGCTTTACCTGACTTCCCTGAGAGCAAAGTAAATCTTTGTGTTGAAAATGTTCTAAATGAATACCACACAAACAAAGCATTAAACCCATCTCAAATTATTTTTGCTGAGTTTGGTATTCCAAATGATGAAGGTAAATTTGATTTGTACAATGACATTAAATCTAAACTGGCAGCTGGTGGCATACCTGAAGAAAAGATTGTCTTTGCGCGTGACTATGAAACCGATGCACTAAAGCAAAAGCTCCAAGAGCAAATGAACAGTGGTGATATTGCAGTAACGATTGGTACCACTATGAATATGGGAGTGGGTAAAAACGTACAAGAGCGACTTGCCGCAATTCACGATCTTTCTTTGCCTTGGCGTGTACGTGACATGGAACAGCGTGGCGGGAGAATAGAGCGTTTTGGCAACATCTTTGAAAATGCAACGCGCTATAAATATTCGACTGAAGATAGCTTTGATTTATTTATGTGGAGCAAGTTAAAGCAAAAAGCGCTATTCGCTGCACAGACAAAACGCACACCTAGAGATGCAGCGCGTGAATTTGATGAAGAATTAGATATGTCCTATTCAGAGATAATGTCAGCGGCTACTGGTAACCCACTAATAGAAGAGTCTATTACGTTAGAAGCTGAGGTTGATAAGTTAAGCATGCTGCAACGTAGCTATCACCAAGCAAAAGCAACCCGCAATTCACAGATCGAGCGCTCAAGTGAGCATATTGATTGTCTAAAAGCGGATATCCAATCAATTGAGACAAAAACTGTTTTATTTGGCGATCACAAAATAACCTTACTTGGTAAGCCTCTAGAAAGTTATGAAGGCAACTTTGAGGGCGCAGCAAAGGTAATCAACAAAGCGATAAACGATGCGAAAAAGAAAAAGACAATGGAGCACTCATTTCATGTCGGTGAAGTTAATGGAAATAATATTTATGTTAACGCAACCTCTCTCACTAAAAAACTAGCATTGACGATTGAGGGGCAAGGAAAGACTGAGGAAGTCGCAACACAACATTTTGCTGCCTCACTCCTTCGCTCTTTGGTTAATTTAAACCAAGGTCTTAGTGAAAGTAAGAAATTGGTAACCAGTGAAATTGACTTTTTTGAGAAGAAAATTGAATCATTATCTGAAGCTAACAAACAACCTTTTGAACACGGCGATAAAATTATTGCTGCGAAACAACGTTTGACAGAGGTCCAAAGGTTAATTGCAGAGCAAGTTGAAAATGAGGCCGAGGAAGAAAGTGACCAAACACCTACAGAAAACTGGGAGCAGCATTTAAACGAAGTCATTAGCAATCAGTTATCATCTGATTTAAACGCTCTTTCTAATAAGAGTGAATTGCAAAATGAAGATAATAACGCTGATGACCGTCCTGCACTTGTATTAACGTAAAAAAATGCCCTAGCAAGATATTAGTCTTGCTAGGGCGCAAGTACCAGAATACGGTACGGAAAAGTGATTATTTCGCAATTTATTTGTTGTCTTTGCTGTTGCCGATTTTGATAATTGAACTATCAATTTCTAATAAGGTAATAGCGTGATAATCACTCCCTCTTTTAGTTTACTCTACTGTCCAAACTGCAATGAGAAACTGACAATTGAACCGATGTTTAGTGAAACCAATACATCATGCTCAACCTGCGGCTATACTGAACCAGCAGGGTCAGTGCATTTCGTAACGTTTATTACAGAAGTCCTTTCACAGTTTTTAAAAAACCTCGGCGTTGAAGAGATTATCATTGGGGATGCTTCTACTAATGACTTACGGGCCGCAGTTGATGCTCAAGCTATATTACCTGCCCTGCTTGTGAACGCGAAACTAAATACCAACACCATTGGTAACGGATTTAATAATATTCCACTTACAACCGTGCACGATGAAAGTGCATTTTATCAGCGTAGAGTCGTCACTAGTACAAACAGCATTCGCAACCCATCCATTGCCATTTCAACCTTATCTGAAACGCTTTTTGCTGCACATAAAATGAGTATGATAAATAACCCAACCAAAGGGAAAAAAGCACTAGATCTTAATTTACTTTCACCGATATCAGTAAGCCAGCAAAGCAGTATAACTGAATACACAAGTAATGATGCGGTAATGAATACGACCTCACAAAAAATGGAGGCGCAATAATGTCCAATGAAACTACCGCATCTGCAAAGCAGGCTCTATTAAACTCAGGAACATTAACGCAAGACGCTAACGCAAGAGTGATTGTCAATGGAACAAAAACGATTACACCGATTGTTGCTTATCTTATTAAAGAGGGGAAAGCCGACTCACAATCTGAATTTAACTCATTACTATCATGTATAGAGAAATTGCAACGGTCTATTATGACAGCTGCTGTAGAGGCAAATTACAATATCACGAACCTACATTTTGTTTCCCTATCACGATTGGCAATTAGTTTAATTTGCGAAACCGGCTTAGAAGTTAATGAACAAACAATTGATTCAATTACTCGCATATGCACTGAATTATTAGATTTAGAAACCATTCATGCAGAAAGTATACAAAGTGAACTCACAGAAGATGACTTTGCACTGCAATTCGTTGGTATGGCACGATTATCTTGCGTAATCATTAAACACCTAATTGAGTGTGGGAATGAAAACTATGAAGATGATTTGCTCGATATTATTAATAATACAGTAGCGTGTGTTGATACTCACATTGATGAAATTATGGATAACTTTATCAATGAAGAAACAGCTCCATTTGTGCGAAATCAATTATTACTATGTTCCGCAGAAATCTTTGATGCAATCATGACACACACAAAACAAGGTAACAGCCGCCGACCTATCAACACACACCTCGTCAACAAACTTTTTGAACAAGCGTATGAACCATACATACAAGCTATTACTGTCAAAGCGCAGTTAAAGGAGTAATCAAATGCTTACCTTAATTGAGATGATAGAACAGCGCCGTTTGATGAAATCTGATGCTGATATTTATGATGTTGTCCTAACCATCACACTTCCTGACGGAAAAAATAAAGATATTACATACAGCGTTTACGCAGAGACAGAGAGTGATGCCTACGAGCTTGGTATGAAACTTCGCTTCAGAGAGCAAGAGAAGATAAATGAAGGTGCAACAACAATAGACCGGCTAGGTCTAAACATATTGGAAATGAAAGATAAAAAACTGGGCCTTATATTTCCTTGGAAAGATCCAGTTTATAAACGCTCTTTCAGTCGGGGATCACGCTTACCCATGTTGAGAGCAAAAGCGCAATCTAAAGCAATTTGGCAATTGCTACTTGGCGATCATAACAAGATACTTAAAGATGAAATGGATGATAGTAAAATTAACAAGCTTATCGTTGGCTGTATAAAGTCATATTTTGTATGTGGTGCATTACTCCTCATTATTGCGTATTCGGCTTTCACTAATATAAGTTCGGATCGCCATTCTCTTTACGTAGTTAGTGCCATACTTGCCAGCTCTATATACACATTCATTTGCTTGTATTTCACTGTACGCAAACACAAAACCCTCCTTTCTTGGAAAAGGGGGCTTACTGATGGCGAATAACAACTACCAAGACCTCGACATTGGTGCACAAATATTTTTTATTATTGCGATCATATTCGGTGTGTACGCTTTATGGTTTACAACCGGTCATTACATCGTAAACACTGCTGTTCTGATATCCATTGCGCTAATTAATGCATCTAATTTCATATACGACCTATTACCCCGAAATGACATAATAGATAGCATGTACTTCTTACTTATTGATGAAATGTTCATCAAGGACAAAGAAGCTATCCTTAGACAGATGCAGCTCTACAAGAGCAGTCGTCCTAGCCTAGGCGATGCCAGAGATGTATTTTATGTGATCGGGTACTTTTTAAGATTCCCAATACTTATGTTAGGTGTATGGGGCTCTTACCTATGCTACCGATATTCAAGGCCAAGCCAACTGCGAAGAAAGTTTGACATTTTCACTCTTGCAAATCTTATGCAAGCCCACTTTCCGCAAATACGCCCAGCACTACTTCACAATTTGATAAAGAGCGATTTTGATAAAGGGCCGCACAGACAAGAGGCATCTCCTATTCGATATGCAATCTTAAAAGGGGCACTTAGTTATGTCGATGAGGAAGGTGTTGTATTTAAAGTAAAGTTTGGAAAAAAGCTTCAATTTAAGAATAAAAGTCAAACTATGACTATTATCGATTCCTATGATGTGGATGAAGGATTACCGGTAATACATAACCGATGTTTACTTGATATATCTATCATTAGACGTTGCTTCGCAAATCAAATAACAAAACTAGGGCGCTGGGAAAGTCCCGACAAACTACCACCTCAAATAAAAGCTTTGTATGCTGTATTCCTGCTAATGATAAAAGGTGGTGATACTAATAAAGAAAAAGCATTCGCAATGCTCGATAGGTTTTCAGCCACATTTAGATCAACTAAAGCATTTGATAAAAATTTAACTTTTGATGATACCGGTGTTGATGACGTTATTGCGGAATTTGGTAACCAAGTTGCTGTAAAAAAAATTCAAAAAGCACATACATACGCAAGTACTGTTTTGGTGGCTCTCTACCACAGGGCTACACATAGGCGCTCAAAGCTTCCACCTAGCCGCTTCCCATGGTTAAAAGAAGTTGACCGAGACACTTGGTATTCCCTACATCACAACCTTTCACCTGCTGCATGGACTGAATCAGCAGGCTCTAGAGGCCTTTGGCTCACCGAGAAAAAACTTAAAGGGAAAGCAAACTACCCTTTTACGGATAACGCGATTAATGGCTATCTAAAGTACATCAATAGTGAAGGTTGGCTTTTAGAGCAACCGAGCGGAATTAGTGAGGTGGTATCTTGAATCATAATCAAGCGCCTAGTCACAACCAGATTATAACAAACAGCAAAAAATATGCAGATACTAGAACTGAGTTACAAAAAGTATGGGCGTTTGTTACTGGCTTTGAAGCGGCGTTGTCAATCAATCTAATTTGTATAGTGCTTGTTTTTTTTGCACCGTACTACTTTTATGTATCATTTCTTACTATAACCATTGTCACGCTCAGATGTACGCTGACTAAAATCAATAAAACACTCCCCGTTAAACTTCCAATAGAGCTTAAAGGAAAATACACGGACTGGAATGCGCCTTACCCAGGAAGAATAAAGTACAAAAAGGCATTAGGTACGGTCATGCTGGGTAATATCAGGGGTGGCGCTGCAAAGGAATTATGGCAAGAAGGGGGGGACTTACTAACCCATGGACTTGTTATAGGTACAACAGGCGCCGGCAAAACTGAAACACTTATTTCATTAGTCGGAGCGACGACCTTTTGCATGGGGGGCGGTGTATTTTACCTTGATCCCAAAGCTGGAAATAAACTTCTAATCCAGATTGTTATATTGTGCAAAATGTTTGGCCGTATCGATGATCTACGTGTACTTAACTACAAAAAAGGTGGCGCAACAATTAAAGAGGAGTGGTGGCAAAAAGGAACAAATACGTTTAACCCATTTGCTCTTGGAAACCCTTCAGAAAACTTTCAAATATTAGGCATGCTAATCCCTTCAGAAGCAGGTCAAAATGAATCTTTCTTAGCTAGCGCAAGAGAGGTAATGAAGGCAATTCTACCTGCTCTGTGCGAACTAAGAGACAATAATATTATCCGATTAAGCCCAGGCTTAATCGCTGACTATCTTAACCTACAACGTGTTGCTGATTTGTATTATCAAACTGATAAAAACATTTACGTGCCTGATGCTGAAGAGAATGTAACTTTTGAACTTTCAAAGAAGGTCAAAAGACCACTTCAGATGTATTTGGAAAATCTACAATACGATGGCAGCAAGAACGCGAGCCAACAAAACGAATCTGTAACTCGTAGCTTCGGGTATGCAAAAAGCTATTACGGCGAACCGTTAGCAAACCTCGCCGCAAACTTTGGTCATATTTATGATTACGACACACCTGAGATATCGCTAGAAGACGTTATTTTCAATAATCGTATTTTTCTTTCCCTGCTCCCTGCAATGGAAAACCCACCTGCAGAGCAAAAAAACTTAGGTAAGATTTCTCTTTCGGCTGTTAAGCAAGCAATGTCATTAGGACTTGGCTCTGTAACAGAAGGAAGCTTTGAGGACATTATCGAAAACTTACCAATCGACTTAAAAGTACCTTTTAATATCATTGCTGACGAATATGCAGAGGTAGCTGTTCCTGGTTTTGCAGTGGCCGCCACTCAAGGACGCAGTTTAGGTACAAGTGTTACATTTGGGTCGCAAGATCTGGCTGGTCTTATCCGTGCTGACAAAGATGAAGCTGAGATGATCTTCGGTAACACATTGAATAAATGGCTAATGAGAACGCAAGACCCAGAAACAACATGGAAAAAATTCAAAGAGCTTGCATCGACCGTTTCTGTTGCAGAAGCTGGCTCATTTAGTGAAGCATCCTTAATCAATAGATTTAAGAAAGATGTACAGGCCACAATTAAAGAAGTGGATAAGATCCACTTTGATGATGTAGCAAGTCAAATTGAAGGTGAAGCACACTTTTTTGAGCGCGGTAATGTACATAAAATAAATACGTTTTATCACGGAATTGATGAGACAAAATTCAAGACAAGCTTCCGATACAACAGGCTGATTCCAATTATACCACCCACAGACCAAGAGATTGATGTTATCAAAAGGTATGTGCATGGAGCTAATACATTAATCAAGCAGTATGAGAGTGATAATATTTACCCAAATATACCTAAGCTGAACCCAGATAGCGCATGGCTATCTGAAAGCGAGGGTAAGTCATTATTTGGTTCTACATTACATAAGTACAAACATGTTTATGATGCAATAACACCAGATAACACCCAGAAAGCTGCGCAGACTAAGCCTCAACCAGTGAAAGATGAAAAGGTAAGAACAAATACTAATACATCACAGCTAAACGTTTCTGGACTTGATGCTGAGCAATTCAATGCGAGTATGGAATCTGAATCTGTTAGTAAAGACAATCCTACCAAGGAACCGACCACACTCTCAAATGATATCGCTAACACTTTGGCTGAAGGTAGCCATCACTGGCTGTTTTCAGCTGATGGTAGCGGTATAAACATAGCAGATAAAATTAAAGAGCAATTAAACTCGATAAACAAACAGGTTTATGGTGAAAATTCTGAGCACATCAATGAAAGCGAAGTTGAAGATGTAATTAGAACTACTGCAAAAGAAATACCGTACACATCAAAACCGAGAGTACAACCAAAGAGTGATGATGAAGAAATGATGTGGAAGCATGTCGGAGAATTATTTGATTAGTGATTCGATAATAGGGAACCAACAGGATGCTGCTAGCCACCTGTTGGTCAACCTAATTTATCGAAATTCACCGAGAAAACCAAGTGATCAGAACGAAATACCAGGGCAGTTCACAAGCTGAAATAGGCCTAAACTCAATTTGTCAGATACAGTCAAAACATGACAATTATTATCACTTTTAGACTAAATTTAGCTTTTCACGCACCAAAAAACGAGTAAAGTTAATTTAATTCGTTTCCATTTGGTTGTCTTGTTTACGACCAAGTAGGTTCAAGAAGACTGATTTTAACTTTTCCATCGCTTCTCGGACTGATTCTGATAGTTTTTCTTGGGACTCTTCATCCATTTTTAAATGTTTATCTACATCGTCAAGAAGATTTTCAGTCACCTTACTAAGTTTAGATTTAGACTCATCATTCAGTTGCTCGGCAGCCTTTGCAAAGTTGTTCACACTCTCCACTAAGCGTGTATGCATTTCCTTCGAAGCTGATCCATCCCCCTCATTATATTTAGCTTCACTTAAGTCTTTAGCAAGAGTTTCTGCAGCTTTGAGAAATTGAATTTCTTCTTGGTTTTTCCTAAAATCTAAAAAAGAGCCAGTTGGCTTAACTAAACTTGTACTTGCTTCAGTAATAGATGCGGTATTGTCAATTTTAGGCTTTCCTGTTTCTGAGCTTGGTTTAGCTTCATAAGGCTGCAAACCGCCTCTATGCTTTGAAAATATATCATTGATAGAGCCATCATCCACAACTCCGCCAGTCTTGTGCGTTTTTATAATTTCTTCACAAGCATTCGCATTCTGCGCCCATCGGTGTCTAGCCCAAGAGAAAGCGTCAAATGCCCCCTTACCTGCAGCGAGAGCACCACCAACCCCTGCACCAATAAGACTTGCACCCACAGCGCCTGCCATTTTTGCGCTACCCACTAAAATAGAACCTAAGTTATAGTCTTTTTCGAATGTAGTTTGTGTGCCATATTGCGCTGGATGGTTTTGCTGATGCGGTGAGTTTTGACCAAACTCATTATCGTTTTTTGAAATCGCCGCTTCTAGCTTATTAAGCTTGCTCAACGCTTTGCTTGTTAAATCATTATCTCTAAGGTTCATTTCACTTCGTTGTAATGAAGCAAAGTCACTAGCTACTCGCGAAATCCTGTTTAATGTATGGGCTAAGTCAGTATCAATTGCTCTATGTTGATCTGCAACGTGCTTATACACGGAATCAATTACATCTAACGCATTTTCCGCTTTTGAAATCTGTTCATCTGTAAGGTCACCCTTGGCCTCTAATGTTAAATTTAATTGCTCTAACTCATTTAGCGCTTGATCTAAGTTATCTTTAATCATCACTGCATACTCATTTCTTGTTTAGCGTTTTTATCACTTGAAAATAGCTTGTTAAATAGCTCTCTAAAGGCCTTGGCGACTTGTTTAGCCGCTTCTTGTAGCGAGCTTTCATCAAGCTTACTAGTGTTATCTTCTATATCCTTTAAGATTTTTTCAGAGTCTGCTTTGTAACCTTTATTGTTAGCCTCAAGCTGTGCACTAACATCACTCATATTACTTGTTGATATCGACAACCTGTTAGCTTGGGCCGTAATATTGTTAGAGGCTTCTGATATTTTACCTAAGAGGCCTAGTACCCTATCTCTATTGTTTGAATCGTACTCTTTAGGGTTAGTAAGTTTGGCGGTCATATCGAGTAGCTTACACTGCTCTTTCTGCATTGCTTTAAGTTTTTGAATATCTCTCAGAGCTGCATTTTTAAGGTGCTCACCAAATGAATAACCAACTTCCGCTCTCTGTTGGCCCGAATCACTGTTCCTGTTAAATAATGCAGACAGTGAACCAAAGCCAAAAGACATTAGTGACTTAGAGTGGGTAAATGCTGGTTGTTGACCATAATTTGGTTGTTGACCATAATTTGGTTGTTGACCATAATTTGGTTGTTGACTAGTTGGTTGTTCTTGATGATTTACCGGAGTAGATGTGATTGAATCTTGGTCTATCTCCCCTTTATTGTTTAGTTCAACACTAAAATCTGAATCATGGCTAGCATCTTCTACATCATTTATATCTTGAGCTTCATCATCAACACCATCATTTTCAATAGTATCAAAAGCATCACTACCATCCAGGTTAAAGCCTTCGTGCTGTTCTGTTGAATCGAGTTCAATAAACTTATCAGGAACATCAGAGTTTAATTCATCATCTAGCATTATTTGAGGTTCGTTTGTAAGCTCTACATCGAACTGTTCACCATTAACAACATCTTCTTCGTCATCGCTCAATTGATGACTTTGCACATCAAAGGTTGAGTTTTCATGATCAAGATCGACATTGGTTTTATCTTGAAATTCAGAATCAAGATTGTCATTTGGTTCATTTTGGTGGCTAATTTCATTAGCCACCTCATTTTCTGCTTCCATATCAAGGGCTGAGTCACTATTACTGGCTTGTTGAGGTGCAGTATTAGTATTTAGACCTTCATCGATATCGCTGGCTTCAGTAAAGCTTGAGTTATCAAACGTTTGCTCTTCATACTCATCTATAGGGGGGGATTCGCTCACCCATGACGGCGGTTCAGAGTCATTTGAAACTGGTTCATCAAATTCATTACTGCCGTTAAGCTCTGTAATACTTCCCTCTTTTTTCTTATCAGCGTTCTCAATATCTGTACCGACATCCCCGTCCTTGGTTAGATGATTTTCGCTAAGATCAATCTCTCCTTGATTTTCTGCAAGTTCTTTGGCTTTTGAAAGTATTTCATCTACATCATTACTGCCAGTGCTAGGTACTTCTTGGGTAAAACTACTACCCTCTAGCTCTTCTGCAGGTACCGTAGCGCTATTGTCACTTTCTTTTGCTATCTCATCAGCCATTTTTTCAAGCTCTGAGATTTCATCGTCAGAGAAGTTATTAAATAACTCGTTATTATCCTTTTTATCTTCATCGCTCATGGCTAATTCTCTTTTAAAAGTGATTAGTTTTTTTTACATAGTAATCATCATAACAACAAAGATATTTGCAGTTTTGGCACTTAAAATGGACAAAACTAATACATCTCAATTGCTAGTAATGTGTTTTTCAGTTTTTTTGTATTTTGGATTTCTTGCAAAATTAAATTACGTTGCGCAAGCTGTAGATTATTAATAATCAACAGTGAATTTACTGGAGCTGATTTTGTGTATGTTTGTGTATTCACGTTCATAAGCTCTTGTTTGTAGGTTTCAAACATAGCCTTATTAATATTCGTCGTTTTATCTCCGGTTAGAGCTAGCAAAGTTTCTGCTTTTTCATCTGGGATCGTAACCAATTTCGAAAGCGCTGTGGTCAAAACTGATAATGCAAATTGATTTTTAATGTGGGCTACACGCTCTTGAAGGCCTGCATCTTTTATTTTTGGTTTGTTGTTGTATACAAGCGTTAAAAGCTTTTGATATTCATCCCAGTTTTCCTCCGGTATTTCAGTTAGGTTGAACGGGTTTGGGATTTCAAAATCTAGATCATCAATTAGCGAAGCCATCTGTTGGTTTTGCTGTGGCGCGGTAATTTCTTTGGCAATATCATCTTGAAAAAGAATTGCCTCTCCCGCTCTTTGTTTTTGTAACTCAATTGCTTTTGCTAATTCTGGAGCAGCAACTAAAGCATTGCTTACATGAGGAATATCGCTAACACCAGCATTCTTTGCAGTTTCGTGGACTAAATCAGCTTGGCGATTGTTTTTCTTTATATTAAAAAGCTCAGTAGCAACATGATCGATTAACCTTTCACTGATAACTGCAAACTGTTCTAGTGTTAAGTTTATAGATTTCGCGACACCATCGTAAGCTGTGATCCTTTTTTGATTAGCCATGGTTTCTTGGCTGTAGAGGCTTGCTTGCTGTTCCATAAAGGATGAGCTCAATCTACCAACTGCTTGGGTATTAGTTTGTATTTGACTTGATAATGAGCCGTATTGACTGGCTACGTTTCCTGTTAAACTAATTGCTGCAGTTCCTGTGCACATCGTGTCGCAAAATGGCATACATGGCATCCACGTTGACACATTCTCAATAGGTGAAACGCTTAAACATAAGCTAGTAATGATTAATAACTTTAAGCGCATTTTTATCTTTCACTTTTTTTAAATAAGAATGAAGCAATGTGTTCTCAACTGACTTTTGAAATACAAGCTCTTGCCTTAAGGTGTGCGTTGGTAATGAGATATTGGCTCCATTAACATACGACTCAAAATTTAATTGATGTATGTTGTCACCCAATAAGTGAGATTGTTCATCTTCCTTCACAAAATCAAGTGATTTAAAGAGCGTATTAAGTGCAATAGATGTTTTCGCATTCTGCAACCTAGTTTGCTCATCATCTACGCCTGTATAAGGTAAATAAAAAATGTAACTGGCTTTTAAAAGTATCGTCAACTCTTCTTCATTAAGGTGCTCTTTTAAAAGTAATGAGCCAAAATCTATAATTGATAATTCATCATCGGCAGTTTGGCTTGCTTGAACTAATAAAACACCTTGCTCATTGGAATTTACTTTTTTTACTTCGCTTTTAATTAGCTCATTAATGGCATCTTTTGATTGTTGGAGTTTCAAATATTCAGCACGCTTCTTACCGGAACGTAGTAAATAATCACCTGTAAATGATGAATAATCACTTGAGTAATTTTTAGAATTCTCTCTTACTAAATCTGCTTGCCTCATGTTAGCGTGAAGCTCTCTATAGCTCTGAATAAAGCTATCAATATTTCTACTATTAACCTGACTGTATTGCTCTAACGCAAATGTTACGGCCTTTGAAACACCATCAAGCGCTCTTGTTCGATTTACATTGGTTGTATTGGATCTTTCAAAGTACTTAGAAAAATAATCCATCGCAGTGTTGTTAAGTTCGGACCATTTTTGAGTGTTTTCATTAAATGTACTTTGAAGCTGAAGCTCAGCTTCAGTATAAGTAACACCAAGATTTGTCCCCGCAGGTCCAAAGCATGCGGTGTCGCATGGGATCATCCCCGTAACTGGCGTGCCAGGGCAGAGGCCCCAATTATTGGCTAACACTTTTCCACTAAAGAGTAATGAACTTAAAAATAATGCGTATAGAGCGTGTAGTTTCCAATTCATAGCGCTGACCGTTGTAAGATAGATAACGTCAATAACCGCGTTTCATCTCGTTCAGCTTTCAGAATTTCAGCTAAAATCGCATTTGAAGTATTGGTCTGGTATATTTGCTCTCTTAACAACCCAGCCTCAGTTCGAGATTTAATATCTAAAAACCAATCTGGACTTAATATCTTTCCAGTGGTTTCGGCTTCATAGAATTGTTCAAAGCTGATTTTTTCATCTTCACCAGTTTTAAGCTTAAAATAACTTTTAAGCCATGATTCATCGGTTGGTATAATAGGGGCTTTGTCAGCTAGCATATTGGTAAGTGTGTCGTGTGCTACTCTTGATAAAGCGTTCTTTCTCAAGCGTGCTAATTCTTTTTTTACTGCTAAATCCCCACTAGCAAGTTCACCGGCTGTGGCCTTCGGTTGCGGGTTTGGTTCAACTAACAACTGTAGCAGTACGTGCAAGTTATTAATTTCCTCATTTGTGAGAATATCTTTCTGCAAAAGCGGTAAAATATCCCAAAATTCCTCATTATCAAGAAGTACTGCCATTTCGCCACTTTTAGCAACAGCTTTTGCTGGCTCTTGAAGCCAAAGCTCCATATTTTCCCGATATAGATTTTTTAACTCTTTACGTGTAGCAATCCCCGTCATAAGGTCATGGGCGCGTGCAGTGTTTATATCGCCTGATAATGTTTGAGACATTGGCCCAACTTGTTTGCTTGTTTCTATAGCCAAATCACCAACTCTCAGGTCTTCTTCAATCTTTTTTAAAGATGATACAAGATGGTCAGTTGCACGAATTTGCTCTTCACCTAGCCGATCAATGGTCAAAGTGATAGTTTTGGCAACGCCATCTAAGGCAGTGATTTCTTTTTGATTTAACAGTTCTAATGAGCTAACAAGTGTTTGCGTACCTGCTTGAACATTTGTATTCATCAATTCCACGGTTTGATTGTTCACTGATACTAGGTTCGTAGTTGCCCCAACACTTGATGAAATGGCACCTGAAGCAGCATCTAATGCAGCTTTAGCGCACGCATCACAAGATGCTTGTGCGTTAAAAGAAAGAAATAGGCCAAGTAAAATCGGTGTATATCGAAACATGATTAGTTACCCCCATTCCCTTCATTACCCTCATTCTCACTGCCCTCTTTGTTACTCCCCCCCCAAAATTTGTCTACATCAATCGCGTTTTCAATGGCTTTTTCAGCATCCTTTGTATTTGGCGATTTAGTACTTTTAGTGCGTTTGATCGTACCTTTCATCTGCAAACCCGATTTAGCGCTGTAGCTATTACTTCTAGCATCCTTTACAACAGAATTAGAAATTTCATTAGCTACTCTCTCATTATCAAGTTTCACATCTGGGTTAAACACACCTTCATTACCGGTTGCTGAACCTGATGCACTAATATCTAGAGACGCAATCCCGTATGGTAATTCTAGCTTTTGTGCCAAAAGGCCACTTAACTCATTTGCATAATCAGTCGCAGCAGAGCACCCACTGTTTACTAATTCATCTTTCAATTTAGAATAAACTGCTGAGAGTACATTCATTGGATCTATCACAATCGCATTCGCGTTAATTGCTCTAATTGAATCTAAGCAACCACTTTCTTTCACTTTTTGTGGTTTACTAGTAAATGTGTCGTAAAGTGCCTTACCAGTTTGATTCATATCGACACCAAGCTTTTCTAATTTCGCTTTTTGCTCGTCCAAAAGAGCTTGGCCTGAAACTTCATCACCAGCACCATCTTCTTCAGCAAAAGATGGTGTGCAAAACGTAGTGCAAAAAACTATAAAAGTAACTAAAAAGGTATCAAACCTAAACAACATCTCCATGCTCCTTTTTAACGTGTGATATAGCCAAATTCAGTGACTTAACAAACTCTTCACTAGTAATATGCGTCATGAAATTAGCTGAATTCAAATGTGTGCACCTATCTACAAACACTTGAGCGTGGCGCTTATCTGGATTGTTTTCATCATTCAGAATTGCCAATGATGCATTAAGTAAGCTGTCTGAAACTTCAGGAACTATTTCATTAAGTGAATACAATAGATAAAAAGATGTTGATGTAGGCAAAAAGAATAGTAACCAAAGCAAAGGCTGAGTTTTTTTAGATATCTCACGTAAATCACTTTCATTTAATGCATAGAGTTTTTGTCTTAATTCGGCTGTAAAACCTTTGTCCTCACCGCTTCTAGCTACCCACTTTTCCACCTTTTCCATATCAGAAAAGATCAAATTAATACCTGGTATCTCTATTGCGAATGTAGCCACTTTTTCAAGTGCTATATCTATCGGTATGTCCATTATTTTCATAAATACTCACTTTTTGATTGCAAGATACCAGTTCCAACTCTACTTTTGGCTTATTGTGGATTTGTCTAAATTAAACTCAAGAAAAAAGTCATTATTTATGAAAAAACATTATTTAATAATGCTGCTACTTTGTTTTATCAGCATAACTGCACCAATGCAGGTATATGCGGACACGGATGATGATGAAAGTGTCGTTATTGCTGAAGAAGACATCTTCTTTCAAAGCATACAAGGTTTAGTGGGTAGCGCGGCAAACATCATTGTCGGTGATGATATTCCAGACAAACCAGATCACCTTATGGCTGTGCTAATGGAAACTTACGGCTTTGGGCTCATTTCCTTTGCAATGATATTTATGGTTTTTAGAGGGGTGAAATGGTTTATACAAATGGGCCAAGAAAAAAATGACAACTCAATGCTAGATTTTAATTCCGCCCCTTTGCCTATCGCTATGTGTGTGCTCGCAATGCTCCCAATGAATGATGGCTACTCACCGATGCAACACATTGTAATTAAAGTGGGTGGTGAAAGTATTAGTCTTGCTAACAAAGAAACCTTTGCTGCTGCAGACTACCTAGAAAAATATGGTAGCTTCACAGTGAACCCTGCAATTTTAAACACATCTATGATCACAAACGGCATACTGGAAAGCGCGGTCTGCATGAGCCTAATAAACTTCACGACCGGAAAAACTAATGTAGAGGTTAATATGTATGAAGATATTGACCTTGAAAACAACAAACATAGCTTTACGGTTTCCTATGATGGAATATATTCATATAGTGATGCTAGCTCACTGTATAAAGCAGATGTTGCAGCCGGAGCAAAAAACGGATTAACGCGTGCATTTCCAAGGCAAGTATGTGGCACGAACACAATTACATTTGGTGCTATAGATGAGAAATACGTAGAACAAGCTGCGGTTATGGAGTTTAGGCGTGGTGTTATTGATGCTTATAGTCAAATGAATAAAGCTGTTTCAATAGCTGGTGCGGGATTAGTTGATAACCTTCTCATATCATATGTGACTGAACTAAACAGCTTTCCTCCCTCTGTCAAAGGGCAAATTAAAGCCGCAAAAAATAATTTCGTAAATAGCTACAGAAACCAGTTAGCTACACTAATAACCCGAATAAATGAGAGTGCTAAAAATGATGACTCTGAACTCGCAAACAATAATGCTACTCAAAGCTTGCGGAAATATGGCGCTGGATATTTAGGTGTATATTTTTGGGAATATGCAAGGCGAAACAGCATAGTTACAAGCATAACTGGACTTACGTCTAGTAACTCACAACCTCGACATAGCGATTACTTCGATAAAATACCTACACAGCCGTATGAAAAAGTGTCAAGAATCACAAAGGAACTTCTCAATGAAATGCGTACCGATTACTCATCTAAAGGTCCTCAGTCTTATGTGTATCGTGCAGAAGAGCTTGACCAGGCTGTAATAAAAACGATAAATGAAAGTACAAGTTCAACAAGCATTGGGTTTGGGTCAACTCTATTTAGCATAATTTCATCAGGTATCATCGACCAACCCGATCCTATCTTAGCATTACAGGATTTTGGCCATACTTTAATAATCACATCAGAATCAATTTTAACAGCCGCAGCTATAGGTTACAGCTTAGCTTCAATGGGAGCAGCTGGTTCTGACGCAGCGGGTGATGCTGCTGCTGCCGCACCTTTCGGAGCAGGTTCACCACTCGTTATTCCATTGAGAATGGCGTCATGGGCATTTGAAAATGGAGCTGAAATTGCCAGCGATATAATGGCATTAGCTATTGTAACTTTAATTTTTGGAATTCTTATTGCTTTTTGGATTCCAAGCATCCCTCTGATCCACTGGATAAACGGTAGTGTAGGGTTTTTAATTGTACTTATGCAGGCTTTTATATTAACGCCACTTTTGGGGTTGGCTCATTTACTATCGTCTGAAAAGGGATTTTTAAACAACCAAACACAGCACGGATACATGGCTATTATTCAATTATTTTCATATTTACCGATAATGGTTATTTCATTCTTTATAGCATACTTAACTCTTATGGCCGGAGCAAAATTCATCCAAATAGTGTTCATACCTTTTTTTGAAGCCCTTAACGGGAACAATATCACAGGTATAATTACTGGGTTTATAATGCTAGCTCTTTTCTTTATCATAAATGTACTAGTAGCTAATCGATGCTTTTCTCTTATTACCACTATCCCTGAAAAGGCAGGAAAATTTATAGGTGGTGGCGAAGAAATGCTTGGTGACTCAAGCTCTATAAATGAAGGTAAAGGAAATTTTGTAGCTGTTACAAATAGTGGTAAATCAGGTCTCCAAAGTGGTATAGCAAACGCTGCCGAGAATTTGAATAAGAAAAAGGAAAAGGCTGGTAAAGAGCAAGGACAAGGACAATCAAACGAAAACAACCCTGACAGAACAGGTAATGACACGAGCCAGGGAAAAAATATCAACAGCAAAACAAAATAATGTTGGCACACTACAATAATTCACACTACAATCAACTCATATTTTCAATAGTTGGTTGTAGTGCGGTTGAATTAAATAGCCTAATTCGTTCATTATTTCACTAATCTATGGATTAGCACATGTCGTAGGTAATTTATTAATCCTAACAAACAAAAACCTCCTAATACAAAAATTACAACAAAAATTCCACCTTTATCAAACCCAGTTAACTTTTCCAACCAAGCACTTGCAACTACTGAAAACGCCATCCAACAAATGGCGCAGAACCAAAAAATCAAACTTCTCATTACGACACCTTATATTATCTAAAACCTCTAAAAGCAATACTATACTTAATACCAAACTCCGTCCAAAAAAGTACCACCTCATGAAAAAGAAGCAGTTCTTACCCCTTTTCCAATGAAATATACCACCGGTTGGTACTTCAACGCCCACGACAATGTCATCGAATTTTTATAAGAACCATACTCACCGCCAAATGGAACTAAGAAGACCAACGAGACCAACAAACCAAGTAAGATATAAGTTGATTTAACACTATCAAAAAGTGGTTTTAGTGCTTCGCAAATTAACCGAATAACACCAATTACAGAAAATAATAAACTCAGCATTAACGCTAATGGTACGGCAACCAACACTCTCAAGCTATCGGCACCTTGTTCATACATTCCTCCAGCTAAATAAAACTCATCTCCAGAACCTACAAGCGCTTCGGTCATTTCGTTTGATAACATGATTTTTAGTTGCTTTACAAACTTTTCATGGACACCATCACCCTCAAGTAATAGAGAGGCGTTAATTTTTAAGTTTTCTTTTACAACTTTCGCCCCATACTCTGAACGCAAAAACCGCCCAACCCTTTCATCTTCAGGAATACTTATAAACCAATAAGCAAAGCCAGCCCTTTCGTCAATAGCACCACACTCCCTCATTGCTTGAACCAATTGCTCCTTGTTGGCAAACTCCCCTTTAGAACAATACCTATCAACCACCTGTGACAACAAAAAACGCTGATACTCAGGAATTTTTATCGCGTCTTCAAATTTTTGTTTAATTACTCTTGGTGGTGTACCAATAAAATGATTAATTACAGCAACATGTTGAACTTGGGTATAAAAATACTCAGGATTATTCTTGAATGTGTATTTATTTCTAGCTTCATCCTCAACCCAGTGACAAAGCAGGGTACCTTTTAAAATTGGGTTTCTAGCAACCATACGAGTGTACTCTAACCGCCTTCCAGAGGTGCAACCATTATGCAACCCCCACTCAACAATACTTGCTAATCTTCGGAATTTAGACTTCTGTGCCTTTGCAGCACCATAGGCCCTCCTCTTTAAAGAAAGCACTGCAGAATGTACCTTCTCTAAACCTTCCCAAACCTTCTCCGGTTGAACATCCACCTCACGCCCAAGTTCAAGGTATGAATCTATTAACTTCACTAGGGCGTCATAAACCTCCTTTTCTTTCTCTTCGAGTAGTTCTTTATTATTCATCACATGCGTATTAGTTATCTCTTTAACGGCAGCGACAACATCTGAACCAACCCCGTACTCTAACATTCTATAACTAGGAAGCATTACCCTTTCAAAATCACTTGCAGCACCAAAATGGCTTAAATTTAAATTATTCGTTGAAGCCCCTGCAGCGCTCTGTAACAAAAACGATGCTTGCCTTTGCTCTGCAGTTGAGTTCATCACAATAATGTCTATCACGGCCTTCTGAAAGAAAAAGAACCCTAACCAACACACAACAAGAAGCCACAAAGGAGTGCGGCCACGCTTTTTGAAATAGAAGAACCCAACAAATATAGTAACACCGGTACTACTAACACATCGACCAATAAACTCCGCTGTATCAAAGTGTGCTTTTGTACTTTCTTGACTGGCTGCTACATCTAGGAGGTAAGAGTTAAATACCATCTCAACCAGCACATAAACGGTGAACACAATCAAATTGACGATATAAAACTTTTTTTCTGTTTTTTCAGTCATAAATCACCTTTATAAGCAAAATAGCTAGTTAGAAGAGATTGCTCACCAAGCAGTGGGATCTTTTCGTAAAGAGCAAAATACCACTCCCACAGAGCTACTGGTGAGGCATACAAGCCAATAACAAGCAAAACCAATGGGATAGTGATATGAATGGCAAACATTAAAAGCGATGGGAGTAAAATAACTTTCGAAGTCAAAGTTCGAAAATAAGGAAACTTGTTTAACAACAAAAAAGTGAGATAGGAAGCACGGACAGCAAATACGTGAACAAAAGTCCACACGATAACATCAAAGAAAAAAAACAAGAATGAAGACTTGTGCATGCTCCAAGATTGCGCACAAAAGTCGAGATTTTCACCTAGACAATTTAAGACACTTAAATCCATTAATTAGTCACCCCATAACAAACATAGGTTCATTATAGGGTAACTAGAAATTAAATCTTAAAAAGTACCACCTCAATCAAAGTGTTGATTTTAAAGTAAATTAATCAGTAATGTTTAGTGTAACCACTTTGCCATCAACAATCATTACACCTTTTGAAAGTGATTGCTTAGACTTATAAATGAAGTAGTTCTGACCGTTATCACCTTCAACCATAACAGGCTCATTAGGGTCGGGTTTTACATAAAACTCATCTTTGGTGATCTGAACCATTTTTTGCTGCCAATCTACGATAAACTTATAGCCATAGTTATTACCAATTCGCGCAAGTACCTTCAACCAATCTTCCTTTTCCGCTGAAAATGAGATTGTATTGTTAGCGTTCAGTTGCTCATCAATGTACGCAGACCAGCTTCTTGGTATCAGCGTGGCCACTCCATTTTTAAAACTGACATCCTCACCAAAGCTAGAAATAGGCTTTGTTTTAACTGGGTCCCCTATTTGAAAAACCAACCCTGAAAAATCGTTTGTTAGAAGCCTGAAACCATCAGGCGAAATTAACTGGCGCTTTTCCACTGGTGCTACTTTTGGCTTTTCCAAACCTTGGTAGTCAATGAAAAACGTTGCTGACGCTTCAAGTGAGCTTGTTAGCAGTATTAATGAAACGAACACTGACGGTATGTTATATCGCACTTTTAACTACTCCTTTTCATTAATCCAGCCAACGCAACCTTTGTTTCATTCAGTTTCGGCCTAAGTAATTGTGCTGCGTCTTGTGTTTCAGAACCTGATGTTACAATCGTCTCATTTGTTGTCTGTTCAGAACTTTCAACAGTGTTATCAGGCTCACTGTTTATAATATCATCAACTTTACTTTCAATTGGTAAATCGATTTTTTTCGGAGCCTGAATTATAGGTTGCAGTCCATCACTAATACCAACCTTACCCTGAAGGATGCGGTAACCTAATACAAATAAAACCAAGATATATGCGTCACGGTAGTTCGGGTTCAGCTCTTGAAGAAGCATACCAAGCGTTTTATGAACAAATAAATCACTGGTTCTATACCACCGAAGCTCAAAAGACTGGCTTCTCTGACTTGAATTTCTGAGAGCGCTATTTAAAGGATTGCGAACATCAGTTTTTGTGCATAACTCCACAATATCCACATCTTTGTAGAGCAAAAAGGCTGTTAGTACGCTTTGCCTTATAATATCCATTCTGATAAACCTATTTCGCCCTAGTAAATCAGTAGAAATAGCTTGCAGATCACTATCAGTATCATCTATTGCAAACTCATACCGAATGTATTTTTCATTTGCCATCTAAATACGTCATGCACTTAAGCATGCCTCTTACATTGGCAAACTGCGGGTCTTTTGGAATAAAAACAAAACCATCAGCATAATCGTCCAAGTTTAATAACTGCTCCCTTAATGCTTCCGCGCCACCGCCTACGAAGATAATATGATCAAGCGTAGTAGTTACAAGCTCATCAATGAAGTTGTTCAACCGTTTAGCAACATGTTGCTTTGCCTTATTGCATAGCCCCTCACAATCCTTTGACTCGCCCCTGACAGTAAATTTATTCGTGCGCAACGCCTTATCAAGCATATCTACGCGTATATGTTCCTCATCAATCTCATACGCACTCGACAAATATTGCTTTAGCTTTTTAAATACATCTAATACACCTGTTTTAACAGTGTCTGAGCCTGGCATATAAATTTCATTAGCTGAATTAATGAAAGATATATCAGTGGTGCCACCACCTACATCAACAACTAACACACCATTTGAAACTTTATTTACCATTTCGCCGTTTTCATCTACCATCCAATCAACAAACGCTGATAGTGATTCGGCGTAAATAAGATGCTCACGCATAATAGGTGGGTTTTCACTCACAGCTGTTTTAGCCAGAGGTTTTAGACTATTTTTAACCTTTTGGATCGTTGCCTCATTTAGTTCGCCATCATTATTAAAATATTGCTTTAATGGCAGACCTGTCGAGAGTCTAAAATCTAAATTAGCAAAACCAGAGCGATATATAGCATTAGAAACCAGCACATTATTCACTTCAGAATAACAATAGGAGTTGTTTCTGATGCTTTCGGGATCAGGTACGTTTTCCCCAACTGTGTAAAATTCACTGTCTATTTCATACAACCCTGCAGCGCCTTTACCGGTAACACTAACATTCACTTTCCCAAGCTGAGCTCTTGAAGCGATTGACGCTGTTTTTATGTACTTTGTACCATCCTTACCTTTTACCCATGCTGCAACTTTGTGGTACGCATAACCATTATCATCGGCTAAGTCATACGCTGAAGCTTCATTTTGCTTGTAAAGAGTTTCACCTTCATCCAACAAAATAGATTCGAGAATGACTGAATTTAGAATATTACCCATGAATTAACCTTCTTCTGCGTTGTTTATTACTGTTAACTGGTCGTTTGCCACCAGCCCAAAATTTTCGTGCCCGTTTAGTTGAAACTGGCACTGAATAACCAAAATAATCAAGAGATGCGAATAGCGCTAACATGAACAAGCCGAAGTAAAAGGTTGGCTTACTAATATGCAGGGCCATTGGTATAAAAGCCCAAACAACCCTTGCATCTATCTCCACAAAGAATAAATTTATCTTTGCGTATGGTGATGATGCCCACCATTGAAAGTCATCATACTGTTTCATCGAACCTCCTTAATAGCTCATTCCATTCTGAAAACTCAGACTTGGTGATTAGTTTCTGCAAGTGAAGTCTTTTTGTTTCAGATTCTAAAAACTTAATATCGTCTGCTGATAAATCCTGTGCTAATTCTTCAATACACACATCGATACTTAACAGGCCTTCTGAAAACTTTTTAAAAATACTAGACTTGATAGATAAACCGGTTGACTCGATATACTCGCTTAAAAACCGTGTAAGGCTTTCTTCTTCTTTAGCAATAATGGAATACATTTTCATTTGTAAAGTTCGATTTATATGTAGCTCTTCCATTACAGCAACACGCCCTCCCCCGCGCTTGTTTAACAACCGCTGATGGATTATGGATTTAGTAGAACCTGCTAATTTCAATAGTTTTGATTTTTGTTGCTCTGCTGGTAAATCATCAACCAGCCTTTCTAAAGCGTTAGAGCAGTTGTTCGTATGCCCAGTAGCAAAAACTAAGTGACCTGTTTGAGCTGTCAATATACCGGCATCAATTGACTCAGCATCACGAAGCTCACCTAGCAAAATTATATCGGGCGAACGTCTGAGCATATGTTTGACGAATTTAGTAAATGAAACGACATTGGTCCCTAATTCACTTTGTATTACCCTTGAAAGACGGTTCTTAACGTGTTTTAAATCATATTCAATAGGATCTTCAATTGTGAGAATATGCTTGCGCATTGTTTGGATAATGTATTTAAACAATGAAGCTATTAATGTTGTCTTACCTGAACCTGTCGGCCCTGTAACCAAGACCAGACCGTCTTTATTTTTTGTTACATCAATAATACGCTGTGGTATTTTTAACTCTTCCACCGATGGAGGCTCACCCTCGGTAGGACGAAGCACAACTTCAATACCTTCATTTATCGCTGTAACGCTGTTGCCTGCGCTTGCATCAACCCTGAACCGAAGTTTTTCATCTTTACCAAATAGAAATGAATAGGCGAACCCAAAAGGCCTACCGCTTCTTAATTCTGTTTGAGCTGATGTTTGATAGATATCCTTAAGCAATTGAGCCAATTCGTTATAAGAAATATCTCTACGAGAAACGTTGTGTGTGATGTTATCTTTCTTAATACCGAGCGGTTCATTTGACTCAAGAAAAATATCATTTGCACCGACTTCTTTCACAGCCCATATCAAAAAGTTATTAAAGTCTGATTCCGTAAAACCAATCTGAGGGCAGTCTTTCCACTCATAAGTTAATTCACCTTGGCTATTCATGAGCGCCACCTTTATTAAATACTGGCTTCCAATCTGTTACTTTGTTGAAACGCGAATCTAGCTGAATCGAGTATTTAACATCATTTAGATTTATAGTTTTTCCTGAATCCAGTAACATGACACTTGACTCATCTTTAATTAACTTTGGTAACGTCACAATATTTTGAGCAAGCAAATAGCGAAAGCGATACAGCCCAGCTACATCTTTACTTAATTTATTAAGGTCACTTGAGAAAATACTGTTAGCTTGTTCCACACCGCGAAACCACCCACGTTTAAATTCACTTGCCCACAATTCGCTTTCTTGATTTGTTCTAGGATAAGAGTTCCGAATAGGTTTCCTTGGTTTCGCTATATTGCGAACTAAATAGTCGCGCCAAGTAGGGACTTGTGAAACTATTTTTGGTGGCTTATCTAAGGTGTATGACATATGAACAGTTCGAGCTTCACGATCACTGTTTTTGACATATATACGCTCAGCTTCGAGCACAGTAGGCATGAGCATTTTGCCGTCGATAACAAACTTAGCAAGGCTTATAGTTTTATTTATAACAAATGATTTTTCATTAAGAAGCGCTTGTATTTCATTGTTTCTATAATAAGCACCTTCTTGCATTCCCCACGAATACGCATCAACAGCAACAGCATTTAGACGCATTTCTTGAGCTTCTACCTCAGCAAGCTCACTCATTTCTGTATGAGAAACTTCTATAGAGTTTAATAAGAGCTGCTTTGCATGTTGTGGTAACTCACCTTTAGAATAGGCCGGAAGTGAAATAGCAACAACCATCGCAGATATAACGTATTTACTCGCTAGCATATTCCACCTGTATGACTTTTTCTTTCATCTTAAGTGTTACTTTTGCACGTTGCCTTGCTTGGTTGCCTGCATCAGCGAGTATGTCGATTAATTTTCTGCGTTTAGTATCTACATAAACAATGATCCCATTCGATGGTCTAACATTGAGGTATCTAGGTGGGTTTAGACCTGCAATTTCTGACACTTGCTCTAATAAAGGCTCTATTGGACCTACCCATTGGTCACCAAGTGAGTAATACGCATCCAAAGACGGAATGAAATGCATATCAAAATCACCGATTCTTTCACTACCTGCCTCTATATAACGAGCTGACTCTATTTCATACAATTTACGCTCATAATCAGCAATATCCTTTGCTACTTGTAATAGTTGAGCAATCGCTGGGTCTGGCTCGTCAACGACAATATTTTTTTTACTTGAGGCACAGCCAGCAATAACTAACAAGCAAAGTGAAATTGATATTTTTATGCAACGCATTTAAACACTCATTTTTTAGTAAATTTTCTCAGCCCAAAACAGCTGTTCATTTAATTTTAAACATACCCAATAAGCCTGTATCGCTCCCAAAAAAGCAGTTGACTCACCTGTTAGAAGGGAGTCCTGCCTAAAAAGACATTTACCCCTCTTTGTTAGATAGTAACCTTTGCCTACTTAGGTTTTACTTTCGCCTACTTAGGTTTTATTTCCGCCTACTTAAGCTTTAATTCCGCCTACTTAAGCTTTAATTCCGCCTACTTAAGCTTTAATTCCACCTACTTAGGTTTTACTTTCACCTACTTAGGTTTTACTTTCGCCTACTTAGGTTTTGCTTTCGCCCACTTAGGTGTTGCGCTTGACTTAAAGGGAAAACCTATCCTCCGGAAAAAGCCTCTAATGTTTTCAGCCTTATTAAACAACATTATTTTCACCGCTCAACAAAAAAGTGATTATTTTGCAATTTAGGTGCTGTCGCAAAATCTCTAATTTGTTATTTTCACAAATTAAGAGGAGTAATTAATGTTTCCAGAAGAAAGAACACGCACAGCCGATACTGAAGATAAGTACGTTATAAGGGCCAACCAATGGATAACTCGATACTTCAAGCATTCAGGTGCTAATGAATTGGATGTAAATTTCATACACTACGTTGTAGATATGACTAGAAACAAAAGCTTTGCTAACTGGCGTCTAGTTAAAGCAAGCCTGATTCATTACTTGGACATCAACGGTAAAAGTGGCTTGGCTAAGAGCCTTAGTGATATTGACGGCTCTCATACTGACAAAAAGTGTCTAATAAAAAGAACATCAGCTAAAAAGAAGAAATCTGTTAGCGAGATTGAAGCAGACAAAATATCTAAATATCTGTTCGCGCTAGTTAAAAGTGGTGCTCCAGGCAAACACGACAAACTCACACTAGCAATGTTTAATGCAACGCTTAGTGTTGGTTTAAGGCCACAAGAATGGTGCACTTGTGAATTAATAGATAGCCGTGTTGACGGTGTTGATGCAGAGCCACCCATACTTAAAGTAAAGAATGCCAAAGCAACTAACGGGAGAAGCTTTTCTGAGTATCGATATATAGGTTTATCAAAGCTAGACAAGCATCAAATGAGTTTCATTAAGTTAACCATAATGTTGCTATCAGAGGATGATGATATTACAGCAAGAAAATCCTCTGTAGCGCTGGCAAGTCGTAGGTTAAGCGCTGTATATGCACGATTTTTCCCAAAAGCTAAAGAAAAGATAAGCATGTACAGTGGTAGGCACCAACTTATTGCTAACCTAAAAAAAGCAGGTTACTCAAAAGTAGAGATTGCAAGCATTGTAGGTCATGGTAATGACCTTACCGCTGGTACCCACTATGCTAGAAAAGCTGCAGGCTACACTTCCGCTAATTTACCAAAACCAGATAAAGCAGCAATAAAGAAAATAAAAGTTATAGAAAGTAAATTCGATATCAAAAAAGTGAATCATAAAAACCTGAAGAGAGTCAATGAGTAGTAACCACCTATGATATGAACAACTCCCACTAAACGCTGCGCGTTTTGAAGGAGTTTCAAAAAGAAAGCTAAGCTACCTTTTTAGGCTGGTTCCCAGCCTGAATACCTAACGCCCAGTTTAAATTAACTTGCGCACTGGCTACATCGCGGGGCTTTTCACAGCCACATTCGCATGAATGCCAACGTTCAGCTAAGGTCTTTTTCTTCTTAGCTCCGCAGTCTGGAAAGGTTTGACTTGGCTTAACTTGCTTCGTTGGTATTTCAACGTATTCGCTACCAGCTTCTTCCGCTTTATAGGATAGCAAGTTAAGAGTCATGGCTGGCGCTGTGTTCAGGATTTCCCGATTCAAGCCAGCTTTTTGTTTTACCATTTTCCCATGCTTTTCAGCAGTGCCTTTGGCGCTGCGAGTCATATTCTTAACGGTGAGTTTTTCAGTGGCGATCAAAGCCGCCACTTTCACTAATTTCGCGGTTTCTTTGTGAGTAAAATCGAGTCTTTGACGGGCGATTTTCTGGTGCAGTTTAGCAATCTTGCACTTCAGTTTGCGGTAAGTGCGAGTCCCTTTCTTTGCTAACGCGAGGTCACGCTGCAAAGATGTTAATCGCTCTTTGCTGCTCCTGAGATAGCGAGGGTTTTCAACTTGCTCAAAATTACCATTCTGATCGATTGTTGAAAAATAGTGAGAAACACCCCAATCTAAACCAATAGCTTTTGTGCCACACTGCCTTTCAATGGAATCATATTCCATTGAAACTGATATGAACCACTCGCCATTCTTGCGAATAATTCCGGCTGTTTTGGGTTTACCGCCATCATTTCTGGCTTTGCCTCGGATCTTAACAATGCCAACATCAGCCAGATAAACAGCACCGTGTTTCTTTTCTTTTAGGTGAAGTTTCCAGCCATCTCCATGCGCTTTATAGCCCCATCCTTTAAAGCGTTGAAACGGTTTAAAGTGACCTGTTCACTCTGAGCATTGGCATTGAAAATACCTTGACATCCTCCCTCTGCTAAGTCGCAGGGGGATTCCCATTACTAGGGCGCACGCTAAATTGCTTTAGGTGCAAGTTCCTGATTCATCAAGCGGCTAACGCCGACTCTCCACAGGCTAACAAGCGGTGTCCCCGCTCTAAAATGTTTAATGCACCAACAATGTCCGCATTGTTGATGTAACCACACTCGACACACTCAAAATGAGCTTGTGTCTTCCGGTTTTCTCTCGATACATGACTACAGCAAGGGCAGGTTTGGCTTGTGTATTGAGCTGGTACAGCAACAACTAAGCCGCCATTCCATAACTGCTTATACTCAAGTTGTCTTCTGAACTCATACCAACCTTGATCGAGTATTGATTTGTTCAGCCCTGACTTGGCTTTCACGTTCTTGCCGTGTTCTTCTGCATTGCCTTTCGCTGATTTAGACATATTAGATACACGTAAGTCCTCAATCGCTATCATTGCGTGATTCTTGCTGATTTGATTTGAGGCTTTGTGTAGGTAGTCCTTGCGGCAATTCGCAATGAGAGTGTGTAGCTTTTGGATTTTGGCTTTCTGCTTCTGCCAGTTGGTAGAGAATTTAACTTTTCTTGATAGCTTGCGCTGCTCGATAGCCAAGCGTTTTTCATGCTTGCGAAATGCGTTAAGCGGTTTTAGGTGTGAGCCGTCAGACAGCGTGATGAACTTGGCAACACCCATATCAATACCAACGGCAGATGTAGAGTTGTGCTTAGGCTCATCAATATCTTGCTCTACTTGGAACGAGATATACCAGCGGCCTGATTTAAAGCTCACAGTGCAGTTCTTGATGTTGCCTTGCACTTCTTGAGACTTTGTGAATTACAACGTTAAGCGCGACTAAACAGCGCTATTTTGTACTGATGGAAGAGTAAAGAATTTCGTTTGGCGACCTATACGAAAAGCACTGTAAGGTGGCTCTCGATTTGTATCAACAAAAAGTGTGTACACGATTTCCAGCTTCAGATAACCAATACAAAATAATGATGTAAATGGCTCATAAAAAGACTCAATTAGGCAAACAATAGCCTATAGCGATGTAGTCTCGAATCCTAATTGAGGTTTAAGTACAAAAAAGCGATAGAACTCACATTTAACCGCCAGATTATTAATCTTTGCGCCCAGAAAATATCAAATAAAATCCTATACATACAAGAAGTTGCCTACTTGAGCGGATTAGCTACCTACTTAAGCGGACTAATAACCTACTTGAGCGGATTAATTGCCTACTTAAGCGGATTGATTGCCTACTTGAGCTGGTTAATTGCCTGTCTGGGATATGCGCACGTATAATTAGGCAGTTTGGTTTACTTGATTAATCCACTTTATATCTAGGCTTAAATTGATAGTAAGTCGACTTCAAAAAATACAACCAAACTAAATAGAAAGTAACATGGGTAGAAGACTGGAAAAAGCACCTCTAAAAATAATGAAAATACAACAAAAAGTCTAAGATTAAACTCAAATTCTCACAATGCAATCCGAGTAGTAAGTAACATGGGTAGGAAGTAACTTTTACACCTACCTAAAATGCCAGAATAAGTCGTTAAATATCGGGAAATAAGCTATAACACACTAACCCTCCCATTTTTAATGGGAAGTAACATGCATTTTTATAGCGTTTTATAGCGTTCTTAACGTGTTACTTTCCTGTAAGTAACATGGGTAGGAGTTCAGAAAAGCCTTTTTTGATTGTAAGCGATAGCGTAACATCAAAAAGAGGCGAACCTCCCTGTGTACAGAAAAGCTCTTAGAGCATAAAAGTGGATTTGCTCGTACAAGCTGCTACAGCGTACTCCATGGCCTTATCAGAGATTGCACCTATAAAAACCATGCTCGCATCGCCATGCCTTTCAAAGCCGCCCTCACTTAGCTGGTTGACTAGGTCGCGGGTAGGTTGTTGAAAAAAGGAAACGCTTAACTCGCCTTTCTCATTATCAACGATAACCTTGGCAAGATTTAAGTTGTACTCCTTTGGTTGAGTAGGCTTCTTTTTCTTGCCAGGTTTAGCTGGCTTGGCAGAGTAATCAATATTTAATAATTCTGCCTTGGTGATCGAACCATTCCAAATCGAAACTTTTCTAATTCGCCAACCACCATACGTTGAACCTTTCATTAAAAACGTACCTCGGCCCATAGAGTAATTTTCTCTATGCTCGGCTTTTTCATCTGCATCCGCTAAATATTTCGTCGGCTCGAATCTAGCTGCCGCCTTTCGCATTTCCGGAAATAGATTTCGGGTGTGTTTAGAGAAAGACAAAAGTACTCGCCTTTTTGTTTCCGAACCATAGTAGTCATCGTTATGGCCGCACTTATTTTCCAATAGCTCTGCAATAATCACCGCCTTGCTACCAGCCGGAACCAACGCTTTAAATTTTTCATCAAATGCATTTTGCTCTTCTGCTTGCCTTTGCATTTTTAGCTTACCGGCTTCAACAATCGCGTCACGCTCTGCTTTCAGTTTTGCCTTAAGTCCTGACACCTGCTGTAGTGACAATTTAAAACCCATAATGTCATCAGCTGCAGGAGTACATTCCTTATACATTATGTTAAGCGTCAACCACTTCCTATCAGAGCGGCTGAATACTAACAACTCAACCATGTATGCATTAACAATGCTAGACACATAGCCCAACTGATTACCACCACGGTACTGGTAATACACTGGCTTACCTACCGTGTCCGAAAACACTTGCTCACCTACTTTAGGAAATACAGCACAACACATTATGTCGCGAATTTTTCTGAGGGTTACACTTTGCTCAAGGTCAGCCCAACTATTGCTCCGCCAATAGAACGCTAAATCAATTACATTCTCTGGCGTATCAGAATCATCTGTTAATACAAAAGAGGGTTGCACATTTACGCTATAGCGCTCATTGCTGGTTTTCACATTTTGATTATGTAAAAGCTCACCAATCATTTGCGCCGAACCTAAATTTTGTTCGCTTGCAAAATTTGCCAAAATTGAAATTTGCTCATTAGATAGAATAGAAACAGACATAACCGAACTCCTTAATAAGTTACAGTTAAGGTACCAGGCTGGAAAAACCCACCAGCAAAAGTGCGGGGACATTATCCTTTTTTAAAAATATAATTGAGCGATAGCGATGATGCGAAAAAGCTTAAACCGAATGGCTTAAGCAGATAGTTGATGGGGCGCATGAATGTGGTGGTGAATCATAACACTGGCAATGCACTTAGCGACAGTTTCAAACAAACGCCTATCGACCCCATTACCAAGAACTTGGTGAGCAACCGTTTCGGATAAGCCATCAACAATGCTTTCAGGCGCTCCTTTAATTCGTGCATGTTCACGTGAGTTGAATAAGCGTGATAGTTCAGGGTTAGCTGGGTGCTGCAATCTAGGCTCTGTACTTCTGGCTTTGGCATACCCTGCACCAATGGTCCCGCAACTTACTGCATCTTGATTTAAAATCTGCATAGCAAACCCCTTCCCGCTTGCAGCATCTCTTTTGGCCTTGTCTTTAAGGTAAGTCACTTCCTTCCAAGAATCGTGATCTAATGGCACATCATCCAATACACAACTTAACGGTGTGGGGCCAGTTTTATTTCCCTCGATCTCTTCATCAATCACTGCAAGTAAATCACCCTTGTTAAGACCTTTGCTGATTGCAATGCACACCATACGCTCGCGAGATTCTGACGAACCAAAATCAAGGCCATTATAAACATTGGTCAGCAAGTCATAACCCAAACCGCCCATTACCGATTTGATAATCGAGAATGACGCAGTGTTCATGTACTGTTTGACGTTTTCCATAATACAGATTGCAGGGTTGCTACCCTTTACGATATTAAGAAAACTAAAAAAGCACGCGCCTGCACTTTCGTGATCTTCTGCGTATTGCAATTTATTCTTCGACCTTCCAGACAGTGACGCACCAGTACAGGGAATCCCTCCGCTGAGCACATGAACCTGCGGCATAGCATGAGCATGAACATCTGCAACATCTGAATTTACAAAGATGGTGTTTTTATCAAACAAGTGAGTATTATTTTTAATGCTTGAATTTAAATAGCGCTCATCTATTTCCACGGCAAAAGAAATAACACTAGCGATACCCGACTTTTTAAACCCTTCATGGATGGCGTGATCCATCAACCCACCACCATGGAAAACTGTCCCCTTCTTAAGCGCTCCACTCTCAAGCGCTTCTAAGAAACTTGCTTCACGCTGTTTAATTGCAGTCTCACCTTGGTGGGCTTTAATAACAATTGAGCCTTCTTGTATTGCAATACGTAGCTTGGCGTTGGCATCAAATAAGTTGGATAGTTCTCTAGTGTTTATATCAATCACATTCACGCGCTCGCCACGCTTCATTTTAGAGCTAACCACATACTTACCCTCATCATGTAAACGCAAGATGAGTTTATCTTCCTGCCAAATTCGGTTGTAACGTCTATAGTTTTCATTTACCCCCAGCTCACTCAGCAAGCCATCATCTAAGTAGATGCGGGGTGCTCCCTTATGCTCAGTCAAGTTTCGATTAATTAGTGCAGGCATAATCAGCTCCATAAAATAAATAAGGTTTATTTAGCTAATGTACTCCACCAGCGATAATGAGCAGCGGAAGTACACAGAGAAAGAAAAGGCCCTCTTTGCAATTTGGGTGAGGGCCTTTGGTCGGGAAGAATTATTAACGGGCTATGACGTATACCTCGTAACCGTCACCAAAAACAGACGGCCATACACCAAAACCGGTGATGACTTTATTGGTGAACAGCTCACTCTTGCCATTAAAAAGATCGGTGTACGCTTTACTTGATCTCGCTTGCGCCTCTGACTTAAACGCACGACCACTTGACGCAACAATCGTGGCGCTTATTTTTAACTTGTCAGTAAGTGTTGCATTTGCCATTTGTGTGCGAAGCCATTCACTAGCTGATTTTTTTGGGTTTTTATAGCCTGTACCAATAATTGAGCTAGCCTTTACGCGCCCATCTAATAACGCGGTGAGTTTTTCTGCGTGGTTACTCATACTTTATCCCCAAACGGTATCGGCAATTAAGCCGACACCTCTGAGATTACAATGTCCGCTTGATCAACGACTTTGCGAACACCACCGATTTCTACAGTAGCCTTACCGTTAGCAAGGTAGTTTAAAACGAAACATTTAATTGAATTGTAAGTAGTCATGTTGCTCTCCTTAGATTAAAAGTAACTGAGTGCCCTCAGCTGTTGTAACTAAGGTATCAATTGGAGGGAGATGCACAGGTAAAGTGCCGGACACCTTTCCTTTATCTGAATGGTTTTATTAATAGAGGCGATAGCCGATAAGTGGCGCAGAAAAAGGCCAGTATTAGTGGCCTATTCATAGGTTTCGTTAACTGGGTTTGACATGTGCATAACTGTCAATGTGCTCTATAAGCATTTCATGCATTTCTTCACTTAGCATATGATCACTATTATTTGCACATACGAACTCATCGTAGCCGTTTGTTTTAATGTCCAGCTCAACGATTGCGCCAGAGCCAAACACACGACTGATTGCCCGACTGTCCTCTACGCGATTATGTAATAGCTCACCACCACATACTGTGCATGAAAGCTGTTTTACTAGATTCAATTCTTTTTCGCATTTACGCACTGCATCGCAAACCGAAATATTTTGGTACACAGCAAGGATTTTTCCATCGCTGCATAAATTACTAAGCCTTTCTGCAAATTGCGCCTTCACTTCACTTTCAGATTCTGTCGAGTTGACAGTTTGAGAGTGAGGGGCTAATTGCATACCTAAAGTATAAATAATGACGAAGCTGTGTTTGTAATCTAACATTTTATTTCCTAAAAAAAGGCCACCCGCAGGTGGCTAACAGGGGAAGTATTCGTTTATATATTTAGCGCACTCATGCCTACAAGGTGGCTTTACCTGAATAGGCAGCAACTAAGTAAGGTTTAAGCTCCACCAGCAACCTTTCTCTTGCTTCAGTTAAGGCTGGCGCTGTCTGCTTGTCTGCGAGTGACAATTGAATTTCACTTAAACAATAAGCAATAAATGAAGCAGGGTCGTTTAAGCTCAAACAAGCTTTGAATTGGCTTTGTGTTTCACGAAAGAAATGAAATAAGGCGCTTTCTCTTTTAGCTTGCTGCTCATATTCAGCGGCTTTATGCGCTTCATGTACACTGCACGCATTCTGCGCCTCACTATTCTCGTTATAGTTCTTAACCGCTTTTTGCACTTGCCCATCTAAGAACGCCTCAAATTTAGTCATTGCATTTCCTGTATGTCGTTTGCTTTTGATGTAACCAATGTATCAATTAGCTAAGGTTGTGCAGAGAAAGTGCGGGGGTGTCATACCTTTATCTAAATCAAGTTTATTATTAGAGGCGATAGCCGAAAGGGAATAAAAAAACCACCCGAAGGTGGCTAAAGGAGGGGTCTAGTGGAGTAACCTAATCGCCACCAGCCCAGCCAATCAACTAGCGCAAAGCTCGATACCATCCAAGCACTCAAGTGGGTAATTGAACTTTTGAGCCTGCTCTGCAGTGATTGATTTGGCAAGCTCTGTATGTTGCTTATTTAACTTTTCACGCTTGCGCTCAAGGGCATCCAGCTGGCGTTTGCAAATAGCTTTCGGGGTCACTTCATAACCTGAATAAAAGCCATGCCAAAGGCTTGGTGTTTTCTCTATTTCCTCTTCACGCTTATAGGTTTTGCTAATTTCAGTGTCGATTCTACACATACGCTCTACGGCCTCTTTAGCATAACGATCTGTTAACGGAGCTGAAGCGAGCTCTACCAGCTCCGCCATAGTCTTACCCAAGTTAGCCTTGTTAAGCTTCAGCAAAGCCTGATAGTTACGTTCGTTTTGTTTATACCACGCAGCATCAGATTCATTTGGTAATGTTTTTCCTAAAGACTCTAAATATGAAATTGCTTGAATAGCCAGTTTACGTGTATTCATTGTAACCCCTTTCTTAGTGCTGTTTTGTTTTGATGTAACCAAGGTACCAAGCTGACAAAGCACTGCAGGGGAAGAACACACCTTTCCTTTATCAGAAAAGACAAGGGTTTTACTCAGAACCTAACAGCCACCAATTCAAGTTGGCGGCTGTTATGGTATGCAGGAATAATTTTTTTGCTGTGCGGTTTTCTTACTAAGAAAGGCTAAGCGCCCTCATCTCTTTGTAGGGTTTGCAAAATTCGATGTAGGTATCTGGTTCGGCTTCCTCGCCTGTATCTCCCATATCTTTTCGTCTCTCTACCTCTTGAATAAAGGTGTCGGTTTCTTTCAAGTAGGCTGTAAATTTCGCCTCGGCGTCACTGTTATTTTTGGCAAACACCTCAAGCACTTCATCCTCCTCTCCTTCAATGCGGCCCATAACAATGAACGGAATATCGACAGCCACACCCATCGCGGCGCAGCAGTAGTTGTAATATGAATCACAATGAGGGCTTGTTGAAGCCAAGTGAGCATATACAACATTAGCCAACGCCATACGTGCAAGCGCTGGTATCAACTCACACAGCCCAAGCGATGTAAGCTCACTTTGTTCAAACACCTTCTCAATCTGAGCGGTAAAGGGAATTAACATGCGAAGAAAATCATCTTCGGCAATATCAAAAATCGCATTGTAATCGATGGCTTTAGATTTTAACTCTTCCAATGCTTGTGCAAAGAAGTAATGACTAATAATTTGATTTTCCATTGAATGCCTCTTAAATACTGTCTGGTTAGTTAGCTAATTACTTAAGGGCAAGATATCAATGGGGAAGGATTTCACAGAGAAAGAGCTGGACTTGTCACCTTTTTCATACTTATAAATAAAAGGCGATAGCCGTTATAGGTAAAAAAAAGGCCGCAGTGCGGCCAAACGTGGGAGCAATAAGGTTAGACAGCAATTGGGTCGTACTCATAATCGTGCGATTTCATGTGACACAGAGTGCGAGCCGTGTCACACGAAGAGCATAAGCTACCATTCTCCACCACCAAATCAGTTGCCTCTGGCAGTGACAGCTCCGTGTTAGCTAGAATACCGCTCAATGTTTTTGCTATATCTGATTGCGTTAAACGAGCCTGGCAGCTTGTACAGTGCATTTTCATACCTTCCCCTTACTTAGTTAATTCAATGCGAAATAAGTGCTTGTTATCTTCAACAAGCTTTTTAACTTGAGCTTTATTTAATTGGCAGTAATTACCACAAAGGCCATCGTTCAAAGCGCGGCACAACTTACAATCCAGTGGCTTAGTGGTGTTGCTTTTGGTTGTGTTCATAATGGCTTGCTCAGTTAATTAGCGATGTAACTAAGGTAACAAGCCATATAAATCTGGCAGTGAAAGAGCCAGTTAAGTTTTCCTTTCCCTACTTAGATTTAGTTTTATATTTTTTTGCGGTGAATATGCGCTTTCTTTGTTCAGGCGATGATACATACAAATCTGGCACCCCAGCCAGGCCACTTTCCACGATTGCCTCACAAGCGCTTTGACCACCAGCAGGAAGGTAAGGTAAATCACTGCCTATGCGGATTAATTCACCTCTTAACATGTCGAACAAGGCGTAACCGGTAAGTTCGCATGCCTTCCCCTTATGCATCCCAATATACCCATCCAGATACACCGTCTTAATTTTGGTGTAGAGGTTTGCATGGATACAATGCTTTGTTTCTGTAGACCCTGTCTGTTTACTGCTAGACATTAAGTACTCCTAGTGTTGATTTGGTTTGATTTTGGACTTTTCATTTAACGCAACCGAGACAGCGTGAGCATGCACAGCATCAGAGTGGGCATGTGTTACAAACGCCATAAGCTCGGCCACTAAATTAAACTGGTATTCAGTGAGCCCAGCGCTTTCGATTTGCTTAGCGAGCTCTGCAATGCGCGTCATGGGTTCGACACTTTCACCAGTGACTACATTTCCATCTTTATCCACACTCACCCACGACAGGGGCGTATACTCATAGCGTGCGCCGTAATACTCTTTCGCTTCAGCCTCTGAAAAAAGCATGCCTTGCGTGTTCATCAGCTTGCGTTGTGTTCCATTGAAAATCATAAACAACCTTTAAAGTTTGTAATTTAAAACATGCACCCAAGATAGCGCGTGAAAATAAATATTCAGGGAAAGAGCGCGAGGTTAAAACGGCTATCCAACTACACACAGCTTTTAATAGGTTCACTTTAATGAAGCTTCTATTGCTGCTATCTGTTTGGTGCGCTCAGTGACCACCCCTTCCATTTGCTCCTTGAAGAACCTAACTTGACGCGCTTTGCTGCGCTCATTGCGAAAATTATTATCAGCAAGCATTTGCGAAAATTGAGCATCACCCGCAATCGCCTCTTCTATGTGGCTAGAAATGTCCTGCAGTGTTTTTTTCTTCTTCAGCCACTTGCTTTCAACTTTACCTACGCCATTGCAAGAAAAGCACACACCACCATCTACGTGCAGGTGCTCTGTCATACCTGAACCATCACACTTCCGGCAGGAATTTAGGTGTAAACTCTTTTCCTCTAATAATGAAAGTGCGACATTCACTCTTGAAAGTAATTTTTCTAGTGCAGCTTTAAACATACAACCCTCGGAATTGATAATAATCACTGGGCAACCTTTACCCGATTTAGTATAAAGATACTGGTTCTAATATATGAATCAGAAAAAGAGCGCGAGGTTAAAAACCAAGCGCCATTTGAGGGGCTGATTGTTCAGCGTCATCCGTTATCTCTGCGATACGTGTGTTAAACTCACTCTCTGTAATTGAGCGAGCAAGCACAACGTTCTCAACAAGCGATGCACTCCCCGATTTCATAGCTTTCATTACTGCGTTATAGGTTTGAGCGCGTTTAAGATCTTGATGTAGCTTGTTCATGCCCCCTTTACGAATTGTGATCACTTCATTGTTCAGCATGTCCTTGATGATGACCGTAGGGCATATGTCATTACCAGGCTCGAACGCACCTTCTGCTTCTAAATCAAAGTACGCTTCATTGATGTACTGCTCTGCTAAGTACGCATCAACAGAATTACGTTGAGTCTCTTTAAATGGTGTAACAAGGGCGAGCTCACCATCTAATACTGTTTGGTGGCACTTGAATAGGCTCTTATCGATAGCGCTTGCAGCCAACCCAGTACGCTCTCCATCAAATAAAGCGTCTAACTCTGTCAAGTTTGCATAGCGGTAATCTTGACGACCAGTACCCGCAATAAAGTTAAGCGAACCGAATTGCAGTACAGTAGTTTGGCTTGGGGTTTTAGATGTTTCTGGGATAGCGTAGCGCTTACCGTATGTGTGCACCTCATGCCAAATTGCAATTGCTTCAGCTGGGCGAGACTCCCCTCCTTCACGACTCCAGTGGTATTGAATAGCGGCAAGCGTTTCATAATCCACCAGCTCAAAACGTGGTGCATAACCTAACGCTTCTGCGCGAGTACGTTCGTTAGCATCCATTGTTAAGACATAACGCAACAACTCTTTACGGTACTCAAGGCTGTATTGGTTGTAACCTACTTTGATCCAATCGCCATGTTTAACGTCACGGCCTAACAAGCTACGAGAGCGCTCATTATCAAACAAAGTATCATTCATGAACTTACGTAGGGCAACGAACGGGGTCATATAACCATACGTATCTGGGTCAACTTCAATCTGGTTCTCAAGTGACTTATCACTTTCCACTAGGCTACACAGCGTACAACCAAAACGCGAACCACAGCTCTTAGATACATCTCGGCTATTACCAAAGTAAATATCACAGGTGCCCCCGTTACCTGCGCTATAATGCTTTCTAAGCCCTGCAGCGTGAATATCAATGAATGACTCAATAACATCATCCTCAATTTGACCGATTAGCGACCACACATCATTTGTTGACCAATCTTTAATTGGTGCTAGCGCTAAGCCCAAGTCTGTCTTCACTATCACATCAATTGACTCGCCGCGCTTAGCAATGTTTTTAGCTCGCGCTGTACTCTCAGCGTCTCTCGTTCCGCTGATAGAGATAACCTTGTCGGTTTGATGAGTTTTTGCTAAGCTTGATAAAAATTCTTTTGCTGGCAAGACCTTCCAGTCCACTGAGCAGTCACGACCGCGTGCCGCTGTTTGCATTGTACGTAAAAGTTTGCCTCTGCCCAGGTATTCAACAATCGGTGTATTAAATAGCTTTGGCTTTAACTCTTTTGTGATGATGGGTAAGTCATACTCTTTCGCGTACTCTCGCGCTGCTTCATGAAGCTGAAGAATAAAGTTGTGTATTTCAAAGTTATCAATCGTGGTGTTAGTGGTCACAATATAAAGCATGCCACGATGAGTTGGCTTTTCTTCCTTCGCTTGTTTTAGCGCTTCTACAGCACAGTGAGCAACCACAGACGAGTCTTTACCAGACAGGCCGCAGCTTAAAATGCAGTCTTGAAGAAATAGCTTTTTTAACGTGTTGATTGTTTTGCTTACTTTATCCATTTTAACCACCGAGTTAATTGATTAACTTCATGAGATTAAGGTAACAAGCTGGTGGATTGGGGCCGAAAAAGTGCAAGCACCCTTTCCTTTATTAGATGTGTTTTTCAACGAAAGGCGATAGCCTTAAGTGGGAATTAAGAGGGGTTCATGCCGGTATTACTCACCGGCAAGTCATATTATTTAGGCTCTATTAGCCTTCCCAGCAGCTCTCGATAAACGCTCACTAATCCACATGGCTTTATCTGAACTGAGCGCCTTCCCGACAACAAGATTGTTAAATTTAATGTCGAACAAAGGGTATGCGCTGCCTTCAACCATTAAGCTATCATCCAGTGCGTTAAGGTGGTCAATATCATACCCCCGCTCAGAATACTGACTCCACGATTTAGCTTCACCATTCATACCTGGCTCATGCTCACAAAGGTAGGCCACTAGCGACTCTAAAACAGGCATGAGTAAGTATGCAGTTACCCCACGGTTTTCTTCTATAAAACCCCACAATTCATTCGTGTGGGGATTGCCACTCAAGACATACGATGCACTTGATTCATAACCCGATGCAATCGCATCGAGTGTCTGAATATCTTTTGGTACATTTGCACCTGCAAAGTAATCAGCAAGCAACGCAGTATCGAACGCGCACCCCGTAAGCCAGCAATGCGCTTCGATGTTTTTTAAAAATCTTTCTTGAGTCACAAATACGGATAATACGGCCATAGTGGTTTGTAATGTATTCATAATTGGGGTTCCTATGAGTTTAACCGGTTAAATGCATAAAGCGGGGTTAACCGCTTATGATGCCTTTAAGTTGAGAGAAACAGACCAGCAATCAAGCCCTTCCTGGGCAGCGCTAATTTGATACTCCATCACGCCATGCTCTTCTTGGAATGCATTAAAGATTTTCGACACAGCGCCACTAAATAACTCTGATGTATCTTGGTCACTAAATTTGAATGTAAAACGGCCCATATGCCCGTAGATGTGCAGTAGATTATCGTTAACTGAATCAAGAACAGGTTTAAGTATTTTAACCAGTGATTTGGCGATATCACCAATCAGCAATGCGTTTGATTCATCAATAACAACGGCGTAAGCGCCGTTTGGATCAGGTTGCTTTCGGCCATTACTATCTGTTGTGTGGGGTAGGATTGTTTTTACGTTTGTATAACCGTACTCAGCCGCTTTTCGTTTAATACCGTCAACCTCTGATAGGGTGTCAGCATAAACCCAAAAGCTAGCATAACTGATATGGCAACTTGACTTAGCACCACCAAACGCCTGAGAAATGATTTCCTCATAGATTGCTGAGTTATGCTTAGTAATAAGATCTAACTCTTCACGACTTACGCCGCGCCCATACTTTTTAATACCGTTTGCTGTTGCTAATTCTTGCTTTAACATGACACTGTCCTCGTTAACAAATCGCTGAGCTTTGTCAGCTGGTAAAACTAAGATATCAACCAGGTTCTGACTCTCAGAAAAAGTCCCCGCCCTTTTCCTTATTCAGACTTGATAAAAGTAAAGGCGTTAGCCGTGTTTGCTGGTGGCTCTCGATTTCCATCTGGGTGGATATAAGTGGATATTTAACGATTTAACTTTTGAAGTGTTCATTTCGGGTGAGTAGTCTTAGTTTGTTATTTATGCAGATAACTTTAACGATGCACATGCCACCAGCTAGGCTGCTGAGATGGTAATCGTCAACCTTATATAACCCAGTAGAGATTAATAACCATGAAAAAATACTTTTTAGCCGCCTTTTACATACTAATTGGTCACTCTTCAAATTTGGCCTATGCTGGCGAGGCCACCAAAGGGCAAAGTAATCCTTGGAAACAATTTGCAGCAACCGAAAGCACCCCATTCTATTTAGAACCTGAACTTTACTTGCTTCTTGGTGGGATGTTTCATTTAGCTTTATTAGCGTTGTATGTTGTTAAAGTCAGACACAAACCTTTCAAGAAAGCTTGGAAATGGTGGTTATCGTATTGTTGTTCTGTTGGTCTGATTGCTGTGAGTGTTTGGCATTCCACGCCGGTGACAACGGTGACAATTTAAAAAACAGAAACGCTGATGAAAGGACTCACAGTACCACTCTGTTTACAAACTCACTTCTCTCGTTGTTTTTATGCCATCAAAGCCCCTTACCTTTACTATATAGTCACATCCATGCAACTTGATACTATATAGTAACACCAAGAAAACTTGTTATTATATAGTATCATTTCAAAATATCGTTACTATATGGTAACTTTACTATCTTCCGTTATAATATAGTAACAAGCTAAAGAGTGTAATAGGTGCGGCATGAAACTGTATAATGGTGATATTTTAAAAAAAGCACGTAAAGAGAAAGGGCTTACTCAAGATGATGTGTCAGAAGTTCTTGGTATTGGCCGCAGACAAATATCCCAAATGGAAAACGGTATCTTTGATGGTGGCCTTAAATATTTCCTCAAGTACTTGGCACTATTAAACTTAAAGATGAACATTGAGCATAGCATCAGTGGATGGCAGCAAGGCTTTATGGATGGGTATAATGATGCCATGTATTCTGCACGCCCAGGGCAGGATAGCCAAACCAGACAATTAACTGAGCATCAATATTTCGATCAAATATCGAAACTCGCTGATGAGCTAAGAAACGAAGTAACCAATAACAAGGAAGAAAGTTCACCCGAAAGTCAGCTTGATTTAGATAATGAAATAAACACCTTGTTCTCTAATAACGTCGAGCGAAATGATGAACAATAACCCCCCACACTACCCAGATAAAATAGACAGAATCGCGGTAAGGTCGTTTGGCGTAAATGCAGGGTTGCTTGAAAAGCCAGCTGAGCATAGCTTCCGATACTCAGACAATAACCCAATTAGTTTAACAATGCCTTATAAAAAGGAGCCATATAAATACGGGGCGCTACTGCCGATATTTGCTCAAAACCTACCAGAAGGGGCTATACGCACGTTCTTACGTGACAAACTAATTAAAGCAAACAAAGATATTCGCTTTGATGATATGTATATGCTTGCACTCCAGTTTGGTAATGCTATCGGTCATCTATCATTTGGTAGCGCCATTGCTCAACCTCAATCAAAACCCATCACACTAGATGAAGTTTTAAACTATCAGGGAAAAGATAGGATCTTCGAAAGTCTTTTAGAACGTTATTACCTTCATGGTGTTGCATCGGGTATGCAACCAAAGGTGCTAATACCAGCAACCACAGATGGCAAGGGTGTAGAGCAACAAAGAGCAACGGTACAAACTAATGAATACATCGTTAAAACGTTTGATGATGATTACCCACTCTTAACTGTTAACGAGTTTGTTTGCATGCAAGCGGCCAAAGCGTGCGGCTTAAATCCACCAGCCTGTTTTTTGAGTGAGGACTTAAGAACCTATGCTGTTAAGCGTTTTGATATAACGCCGAATGGAAAAATCGGGGTTGAAGATTTTACGGTTTTAACTGGTGCTGACAATACGCAAGAGGCTAAATACCAATCTAGTTACGAAACAGTCATGAATATGACAGCTAGATACACAGCCAATAACCCACTGGAATTACGAACAATGTACTCATACATTGTATTTTGCATGTTAATTGGCAATGGCGATGCGCACTTAAAGAATTTCTCCCTGACATATGATAAGCCCTATGGTGATGTAAAAGTGTCACCGCTTTATGATGTTACTCACACGCCAATATACAAAGACATAGCCAATGAGTCAGCACTGAAGATAAACGGTAATCGCGTATGGCCATCACATGCTAATTTAGTGGCATTTGGTGAGGCGTTTGGGGTGGCTAAGCCTGAGAGAATCATCGAAAAGTTTGCAGATTTGATAAGCGACTATTTAAAGCAAAGTGATGAAGTTAAATTGTTTGATGGGTTAAGAGCATCAATCGAAAAGTCTCTAAACATTGCAAAGGTCGGCGTGTATACATCAACCGGCTATACACACAGAAAGAAAAAGAAATACGAATGAACAGTTTAAATGCTCAGCTGATCTGAGCCAATAAAACGAAAACAGACAGCCTATTGCTGTCTGTTTCGTTAGCTGATACTAAAGTTACCTCCCTCCCCTATTTAGCTGGTGGCATACTCATAAGAACTGACAGTTCTTTAATTTTCCCTAGCAAAGATTGCCAGGCATCGGGATAATGATTAATTAAGCTAAACAACTCGGTTTCTTCTGCGCCCATTTCTATCTGGTCACATTCGCGCTGAACGCGACTTTCTGTTTCGATATGAAAATCAGCGCTCTCGAAGTTAATGGTAAATTCTCCATTAAAGCCATTGCCTTTATTGGTACCTAATATCAAACGGTATGAATTTGCTTGCCAATCAAATGCAAACAACGCATTGAGTGATAATCGCTCATGCAGCCCTTTTACTTCATCTTTATACGTTATATCCGCCTCTAAATCGGTGTAATCGGCGTTGTTTTCCCACAGATGCCAGCCCAGCTCATTCGCTTTTTGGATAACAGGGGCGCTCAAGTGATGAACACTAAGCGCCATACTTAAGTTTGATTGACTAGCTAACACCTTTTGGGCCGGTTCATCCTGCAACGTCATGAGCGCAAAACCACCATTGGCATGACCAAAGGTTAATACTTTCCCACCGTTAGTCATGTAAAAATCAGCCGGTTTCGAAAGTAACGACTCATGTTGTGATTCTGTAATAGCTATATATGGGGCTGTTAACTCTCGGACTTGCTCTGCAAAGGGCTTACACTCTCCTTTAAGGGGCTCAAGTAGTGCTAAATCAAACCCATTTTTATCGAAATACTCCGCGATAAATGCTGGTGGGCGCTGGGCGCTTTTATAAGCAGCTAGGCATTCTTGCGCGTCCAAACTAATGGATGGATCGAACTTTTCAATTTCTCGCTGTAATTCGTCTGCAAACCCTTCTGAAAAGTCACACTCTTCAAATGCCAGCGAATTTAAAGAGTCATTCCTTTGTAAATTGTCGAATACATCAACAATCACACCCTCGTCAGTGCGATTAATTGACACAACGCCAAGACCTTTTACCTCAACATGGATGCAGCTATTATTTGTCTTATCAGTAAATACGCTGTACAGCGGTAAGTTTATTAATGTATTTTTCATAATTATTCCTATGGGTGTGCAGCCTTATGGGTCGCTCACCAAGAGCGCCAGCATAATCTCTTTGAATTAAGTAAGGGGGAGTAAGCAGGGCGAACCCTGCTTACCCCGCTGTTACATATCGACGGTTGGGAATATACGGTCAAATACCGTTTGGATTTCTTTGCGTGTTATGGGGTAACTTGTAAGCGCATCAACACAGTCTGAAATATCGCATTGATAGAAACACTCGTAGTTCCAAAGCTCGCGCTCAATGATTTTGTCTTTACCGTTTTGCTCTAAATCAAGCGCTATGCCTTGTTTAGTAATATCTGCTAATCCCTTACCAAGCTCCTCTGCATGCTCTTTAGGACAAATAAGGCCCATACCTTTGATTAACACGTACTCCACACCCTCTTTTCGTTTTTGATTGAACTGCTCTTTTCCAAACGCAAAGAATGCGCCCAGGCGTTCAAAAAGTGCTGTTTGCATCGGTTCGGTAATAGTAGATAAGCTCATAAGATTTCCCTTAGTGTTGTTTGCTTTGATGTAACTAAGATATCAACTGGAGGGGGTTGCGCAGGTAAAGTGCCGAACACCTTTCCTTGATCGGACATATTAATTTAAGGCGATAGCCGCAAGAACGCGTCAATGTTGAAAAGAAGCAACAATTTAAAAAGGTGAATATTTAACGATTTATTTGTTGAATCGCACTTTACAGGAAAGTAACTTATGCACTGTTATATTAGTGATGAAAACTACCCATAGAACGTGGATATAGTTTTACCTCACCCCCATTGCCTCAACTGTTGCACCAGTTGAGGCAATCTTCCAAATAGAAAAGGTATATCTCATGGTAAAGAAATGCTTTCTAACGGCTTTATATACAGCGCTCGGTTATTTTTCAGTACCGGTACTTGCTAACAGCCAAACAGACGATTTTAAACCAGAGAAGCATATAATGGGACAAGAGGGTTCGCAATATAGTGATTCAACCGCTATTTATGCAATTTTATGCGCGATTGCAACATTTGCCCCGCTGATTATAACAATAGCCTTGTCATCTAGATATGCACGCAAACAGCTTAAAAGAAGCTGGCCGTGGTGGTTATCGCTTTTCAGTAGCGTAGTGTTAATTGTTGTGGTTATGTTTTATTTAATAACTTCTGTAAAAGTAACTAGTTAAATTTACTTTCAACTAATTGCCTTTTACCTCTAAACACCACCAGCATTTTTGTATAGCAATAAAACAAAAAGGCCGCGTATAGCGCGACCTTATGTTTAAAAGTATATGTATAATCATTGTAATACTTATAAAACTTCATTATAAATGACGTATCCTAATAAAATAACAACAACAATCGCAATATGCTTTTGTTCTTTCCAGTAAAGCTTCAATAAAGACTCTCCTGGCCTTTTGATTAGCACTAAGCTTGGTAATTTCTCGCCACTTAAAATACGGTTAAATACATCTAACGATTGTGCATATTCATCACCAGGGTAACTCTCCTGCAAAGCATTTCTGGCCACCGTTTCAGATAGCTCATCACTTATTACCTTTTCCGCTAACTTACTGGCGAGAAGAACAGACCCCTTGTATGGATCATTGGCATCTACTTCAATCCCCAAAATAGTCTTAACACCACTCATGTTTTTATTATCTTTAAGCGTCATACCGTTTAACCCCGTTTTCATCTTCTAACTTGAACATGTAAGTGCCATCTGTTCTAGGTGCTAACATTGCTTCACATTGAAACAAACATTTCCCTTGTTAGCCAAACCACAAATTTAGTAATGTTGCAGTGCCAAGGCATGAGCTAATTACAGCAATAATCAACATTGACGCTCGGATACCTTCTAAAGCTTCAACTTTGCGTTGTTCTAATGATTTTGTTTCTTCTGACATATCTATTCCTCTTCCAAGTCTGAATCAGTTTCGCCATTCACCCATTGCTCCCAAACACCGACAGGAACTGCCTCTCCATCTTGTTCTGCTTGATGAATATCCTCAGCAGTCCAGCCATCATAAGTATTATCAGAAGCTGCCTCATTCATGCTTAATTCCTTACTCGACAGATTTGCCGATAACTAGTTTACCAGTGATGAATTGGGCGAATTGTTCTGGTGTTAACTGAACTTCTTTAACCCCATTTTCATCTTCTAACCTGATCATGTAAGTGCCGTCTGTTCTAGCTGCCAGCATTGCTTCACATTGCATATATCTACTCTTTAAATTTAGTTCTGAAACAACTCTGGAAAACTAGTGATCACATGGCCTGCGATGCTTTTCCAGAATAGTCGCAATTTGTTGGTGAAAGTGCCGTCAAACTGGTTGGAGTCGGAAAACTTTCCAGATACAGCTAACGCGCTCTCGCTTGTTTAATCATTAAAAAACAGCTTAGATAAAGCGTTTAAGCCGCTTTTTAATGATTGCCCTATGTTTCTCCAGAATCACCGAATTTACAGTTTCGGGTTTCCAGAGAAAAATTTACATAGTACATATCTATTCCTCTATCTCTTTTGGTGTCAGTTGGCTTTGATCAAACCAAGTTCCTGCATAATCCATATTACTTAAAGTTAAGTCCCACGATGTTAGTACTACATCAGAAATGTCTTGGGCTGCTTTATCTAATTCTTCGGGCGATAGGTTATAGTTTCTTAAAACCAATCGTACTTGATCTTTCACTAATCTAGCTTGTTTCTTTTTTTCTGCTACTAAGTTTGAAGACATCTATGCTCCTTACACATTTCTAAATAGACTATTCATAACCGATTCTAACTCGGCTTCATGCGGCCTAATTTTATTGTCTAAAGACTTCTTGGTTTTTATACCAGTAAAGTCTTTTAAATCGTTATAATGGCAACCATTGTCATAAAAAATCTTGATGCCACTATCTCTAAAACTACTAGGCGTACAGCCTTTTATACCTGCCGTTTCTAGCAAAGAATTAAGTTTCTTATTTAGTGCTATTGGTAATACGTTAGGACCACCTTTTTCACGTTTTGAAAGTGCATACTTTTCAAAGTTATCATTCAAAATAAATGGCGCTTTCGGATCGCAACCTTGATACGACTTCTTACCAGTCTGGTATAGGCCATTAGCTTTCCACCAGTCGATATATTCTTGCATGAACTTAACAATATGTGCTGAGGTTCGTAACTCTCTAGCTTCACCGTTCTGCGCTACGTAATCGGGCAAAACCCAAATAGACATAAAGCTACCGCTCTTATCCATCACATCCTCAAGACGTAACTCACTAAGTTCATAAGCGGTGAGCAGCCAGTATGTTGAGCCAAGTACAATAGTCTTATTTCTAATACCAAATGGTGGCTTGCTGTTGGCTTTAATCACTTTATTGATGTCATCTTCTGACAATATACGTTCTATCGGCATTTACTAATATCAAAACACATAAGATACAACTATTGTAATCCTGCAATATTCAAATACAATCAGAATTTGTTTAAATAATCACTTTATTGCTAATAAAATGGGCTAACAAAGGAATGTTCAGAAGTGATCTATTTATGAGTATCAAAAAAAAGAAACCCCACATAAGCGAGGTTTCAATCTGGCTAACAAATGCAATCTTTTGTTTCAAATACTCGAATATTTTCATCAAATAATATGCTTTGATAGTTTGTCTCTAACAATGAGTTTACAAAGCTTAAAATGCCATCATTCGTATAATCAAAATAGCAAGGAATTCGCCTCTCCACCTTGTCGGATTCATCACCATCAGGTTTTTCGTAGAAAGCATGTTCAATATACCCGATTTGTTCAAATGGAGTTTTGAGCATGTTTTCGGTTAAGTTCTTATTGCGCTTTACTCCGCTTAACTCTAAGTAAACTACAGAGCCATTACCATCTTTAAGTCTACTTCGAATTCGACAACTTTGAGTCCCGTTATCGCATGGCACTCCTACAGCTTCGAAAATTAATTTATCACTCATTACTATGCCTTCCTTACTTCTCTGTGTAGCCTTGATTGGTTAGCTCACGAATAAATGTGTTGCGCTTTTTCTTGTTGCTAAAAGTAACAATGTCGAAAAATGGACTGCCATCTTCATGGGTTTTAACTCCATCGTGATAGTTGACTACATATTTGACTTTGCCAACGTTCATCATTGTGTTGAATTGTTTCATCTGACTGGATTCCTTATTGAGTTATTCGACTGTAGTTCGCAGTGCCAAATTAATTTTTGCGATGGCATCTTGTGCTACATCGTTACGAGGCTTGTAGTGGTCAACTAATTTTGGCCACAGTTTTAGAATCTTGGTATCTAGACCGTTTAATAGTTGAATGGCTTCTTGTAAAAGAGAAGTTTTGCTTTCCTCTTTATCAATTAACTCAAAGGTTTCAGGGTGAGATTCGACAAAGTGACCGTTAACTGAAATTTTCTGATTATTGATCGGGGAGCTTACGTAGTCTTCATCTGGAATTGATACAAAATAATTCCCTTCATGATCTTTACGTAAAACTGTACCTTGTGCCAAAAATTTGAAATTAACTTTTAAAACAGCTTTCATTTTTATGGATTCCTTTTTAACTGTTTAGCCATTCTTCATATGTTTTTAATGGCTTACCCGTTGTAATGTCGTTACCCTCCCCATCATTCGCACAAGATAGGTAGATTTGATACTCACTATCGTTATCGCCTCTGGCTTGTGTTTGCCAAAATTCGTTATGCTCTAATTTCATTTTTGACCTCCGCTGTTCGTTTAAGCTAAGCCCAATATACCAAGCTTTGTAGGACACGCCGCAAAAGAGGCACCTAGGCCACGCCCCTTTTCTAACTATTTTCTTTAAATATAGCGATAGCGCAATAATGGAAAGCATTTCAAGCAAAAGCCTCAACAAATGAGGCTAGTGAATATTAAAAGTGACTATAAATAATTCGTCGAGCTGACTTAACATACCCCACAATTTCAATCTTTAATGGCCTGAAGAACTCCTTTAGCTGTGTTGTGGCATATGAATTATTATCGAGTATGGCCTCATAGCGGTCGCACACCTCACAAAGCTTAATTTCAATAAACTGAAGTAGGCCTAACTCTGAACTCAAGCTAGCATCATCTGTACGACTTACTTCTGGTAACTGAGCAATAGAAGCAAAGGAAAGCGTTTGTGTGGTATTGGTTTTTTTCGCAATCACGCAAAGCAGCTTGTCGTTTAGCTTTACCAGCGTCTTATACAAAGCTGGGCTTTCGACGTAGATACTATCACGCTTATACAGCTCACAAAGCCGGTCATTTATCTCATGTAAAAGACTTGCGATATCAGCCCAACGAGCTTCATTCGATTCCAAGTTAATCATAAGTACAGCCTCCCCGCCCCTACGCTTCCACCTGAAAAGTAAATTGGTCAATACCATAGGCGTTTACCATTACACTAGAGCGACTAGTTCCTATGACTATTTCGTAACGTCCCGCACTGAAACCAAAGCGATGGACAAAACCTTGGTAATTTCTAAAACTCCAGCTCTTGTGTTTGCGTGTGTGGTGCTTAGGGGGTTCATTCTCACCATCCGATACAAAAATTACTTGCCCATTAGTCAACTGCTCGAAGTCTTCTAAACTTTTTAGTGTCTTAAGTTGCATGAATGTTGCTCCATTTGTTTGCCTATATACTTTTAACGCTGTTTTTATTGCGTTTATCGATAACAAGAACGGTAGCAAACAGAGATATTTCGGCAGAAAAAGGCTCACACAAGCCCACACAAAAAGACCGCGATTTTCGCGGTCTTGGGTACGTATTCTATTAAATGTATTTAGTCTTGCACCTTGCATTCAGTGCTGGGATGAAGTGAGACACGAAAACCTGATTTAATGTGTGTCGCTTTCACTCTTCCCGTATCTTCTATTGCCAAGAAAGTATATTTATCATCTTTTAGTACAAACACTCCACCAGCAATGAAAGCATCAAGAACAGTCATAACCGACTCCTATTATTGAGATTAAAACGCGGGCTCTAATAATTCGAACTCTTTGACAGGCAAGTCTGTGTTAGCTAAGTGCTCAATAAACGCTTGTGCAACGCTCTCGGTTACATCGTTAAATGAAAGCGTGTTGCTTGGAAGATGCTTTTTAAGAACGTCAAACTCAACGCCCGTAATTTCTTCAATGCTTTTGGGGTAGGTAGTATAACCATCAACATCAAAACAAGGACGGCCATAACATTCATTATCAAAACTACCACCGTTTAATTGGCTTGCATACTCATACTCTATCAACAACTCGATATTCTCTTGCGTTGTTTCAAAGGTACACTGAGCGCGGCCACACTCATGCTCACACATTAAATCAAACGTTGCGGGAATATCATTTCTATCAACTTCGACTAATGTGATTTTATCGCCGGTGTTGTCACCTATTCGATAATGAGTAGTAACAACCCAATAGCGGTTACTATCATGATCAACACTGATGAAATTCGCAAAGTAAGACCAATTATAATCTTCAACCGCCTCCCACTTTGCAACATTTTCATCTAGCAATGACTCAATGTATTTAAATGAACCAAGCAACGTTACATTGACAAGCCAAGCAAACACATAATCTTCAATATGTAATTCAGAGTCGATAGTCAGGTTACTTGAGAACAGGCCAGCACTTAATGATGACTTATTTGATGAAGTTAATGACTTCAAAGTGGTTTCTATCAATTCATTAGCAGAATCAATATTACCGCCCCCTAAAAGCTCATCCACTTGTTGTGCTACTTCTGCGTTAAAAACAGACATACCTCATTTCCTTCTTGCTTGATGGCCGCTATCACGGCCAAATCATTTCTAAATAATACGTTGAATATTTCTTGCACAATTCGCTTTTTCGACAGTTTGTGAGCCAACAACGAATTCAAACCGGTTCTTTTGCTCGCCATTACGATCTAAACGGGAAATAACCGCGACCACTTGCATGGTTTCCATGCCTTTAGATTGCTGAGAATTCGTGCTGTTGTCTCGGGCTGTAAACTGCAATACATCTCCACGTTTAAGAAAATGCGCTAATACAGAAATGTTATCGGTAATCGAATATGCATCCCCACTTAAGTACATAAACACCCAGCTGCCATAGACTTGTCGATGAGAAGCGAAGTGAACATCAAAATCTTCACGGAAGGTTTTTTTATGGAATGACTTTTCAATTTCCAAAACGGTGGCATCACCATTAAATCGAAGCACAGCGGTGCGCGCTTTTTTTAGAGTTGTAATAAACGAACTTGTTACCGTTAGCGCCATAATTAACCTCATCTGATTGGCTGTGTGTATGTGATTACAGTAACAAAGCTGTATATATAAACAGTAAAGGTGTTACCCACCCTTTTTCTTATTTATTGCCAATGGCGATAGCCATCAGCGGCATTTAGCGTGTGGTTAAAAATTATTCTCAATTAGATTAATTGATTGAATTTAAGGTGTTTTTACCCTTTAAGGCGCAGTTGCATGGCTTGTGTTTATAATTTTTCACGTTACATTTAGACCAGTAAACATGTTCTTAACCCAAACCAAGAGGCTTTTATGTTTTTTTCAGTTGATATTGCCACACCAATGCCAGGCACAGATGAACCTTATAGATTTAGTGTGCCGGTGTTTGGTCAGTTTCTTATTGATTGTAAGGGAAGCGCCAATACAGTGGATGACTTACTAGGTGAAGTTACAAAAGCTATTCACAGAGCAGCAGAGCAACACCTAGCCAACGATGGAGAGATTTCTCAATTGGATATGAAATTACATCGCTTTGACAGTAGTTTTGATTTTGTTCGAGATGACGTAATTCTCCTTGATATTTCAATGGACGATGTAATTCAAAACACAGCAGCAATTCAATTACCCACCCCTTTAGTCGAAGCATTAACCAGCCTTATCGAGGGAAACCAGTATTTTAATAATGTAGAGAGTTTTGTACTTAGCGCTATAGCAGATAAGAGAGAGCGTATGAAGTCAGTGCGGCGTATCATAAACGCAAAGAAAGTTTTAGCTGATAAGTTAGCTGTAGAAAAACCTAAAGCGTTGATGCAATACATTGTCTACCTTTATACTAACGGAAAACAAGCACCCAAACCTGAAGATATTGACCTTGAATTACTTGGTGCCGAGGTATTAGACGCTATAAAACTACTTACAGAAGCAAAGGGGTCGCCTGAATCACTAAAAGAATATTACGAGCCTATTAATGAGCGGATGGAAGTTATTGAGCAGGTATCGTAGTTGAACTAATGAGCTACATCTATGTAGCTCATAAATGTCACGCTCTATTGGATGGGAGAGTGATTACTTGTTGGTTACTCTCACTAAATACAGTCGCGATAGAAAGCATTTCATCAATACTTAAAGAAGCGGTTTTAAACACCTCATAATCACTGCTGTGCTTTGGCTGGGCTGAAAAATAGAAAGACTCTGCCCGTACATGAAGTGTTGCGCAATCCGAACGCACTTCATTATCAACAATCCGCTCACACGTTTCATCGAGATTAAATGAGTCTGACTGTATATCATCCGTGCTGACAAACTCACTACTGAAAGAACCAAAACTCCCCAATAACTGCATCTCAAACGCACCATTTTTCCGTACAAGCGAAGCTAAATCAAAAATGCGCTGTCTTTGTGCATGTGTTAATTCAGCAAAAAAGGACACTGCAGCATTATCATCCGTTGACTCATTTTCGACACAAAGCAAAATCTTTTTCATAACCAATACCTTCTTAATATTTTAGCGAACGTGATTTATGAGATCACATTTAATTTATCGATAGCAAGTTGCATGATTTTTTCATCATCATGCTGCATGGCATCAAACTCATCTTTTGAGACTGTGATGTAAATAGGGTGAGATTGCCCTTTTAAAACAGGCGTTAAACGGATGGTGTTATCAACGCCATAATGCCAACCACAACTACTCAGGCTCTCTTTACTGTATAGTGCTTGTGTTTTATCGCTGGTGGCATTACTAAGCATTGTTTGAGCGGTAGAAAGCTGATGTGAATATGATTGCTCTGTAGCTACAGTCAGTAAATCGAAATAGCTCATGACTTTACTAATCAAACCTAAGCCCACCAGCTCATTTAATGACACTAATGGGACGATACCGGCAAACGCTTTAAGCATTTCACTTGATAATCGCTGTGGGAGGTTATTGCTGGGCCATAAAAGCATGTTAGCGCCAGGATTGCTAAATCGTACAAACTTTGAATATGATTCAACTTCTGAGTTTGAATCAGAAAAATGATAAGCAGCACAAAGGGTATTTAATACCTCTAGAAACACAACGTCCTTTTCTGTGAATGATGAATTATCACAATTAACAATCATCGTAATCACTTCTTCATCACCATTAATTGAAAAGTTTGTTGTCACTAAGTAAGCGTTTTTTGATTTTGCATCTAACATAAGTGTTTATTCCATTAACTCATTTATGTAAACGATACCAAGTATAGCTTTGCGTTCAGCAAAAGTGACAGTGTTGCCCTTCCCTTCTTTAAATAGTTTTCAAGCATGAGCGTTCGCGAATAATAAGGATTACTCCAAAGGGCCTTTTGCTGTCATAACTCAATAATTAATTACTTTATTACGTATGAATATTCAGCTTCACAGGAGGAAGGGTAATTACTCATCAACTATTGAGGGTTGTAAGGTGCTCGTTATTTTAGCTGCAGTAAATAGCACATTTGCATGGCCTATATCATTTTGGTTGTCCCACATGTTTTTATAGCGGCGGCACTCTCTTGATAAGAGTTTAATGGGAGGTTTCTTATTATTGATTGATGACGTAAAGCTTTGGCAAGTGCTTCTGCAATTTTTATATTGTTCTGGTCCTCTATGCTCAGCGTTTGATTGGTACCTTTTGCGCCTTTAAGCTGAACCGATACATTTGAAGCAGCCAAGCTGTTAGGGGTTGGTTTTTGTATAGCTGAATTTGATGTTGCTGCAGTTACATATTCTCTAATGGTAGCGGTGATTGCATCTATATCAGGAGCTGCAGAGACATATTTTCTAATCAAATTCATATTTATGTTATTTAGTTCCTGCTCAATATTTGTGGGTGCTCTGCGTATTGTTTCTATTACAGACATCGCTGATTTATGAGTTTCAGTTAGATCTTCCAAAAGTTCAAACACAGTTCCATAAGGTAATGCATGATTTGTCAAAAAATCCTGAGTACTCGATTTATTTAGACGTAGATACCCTAATTCATCTTGCAGCGCCTTATTAGAATGAATCAGCCTATCTAGGTCACTCGACTCCTCCTTTTTTTTAACCGCTTCCTGCAATCTTAATGTATTGTATTTTACGCACATTAGAGCGTCATTCATTTGCAAATACCAAATCATTTGCGTGTCGTATTCATTGTACTGTTTACTTGTTAGCATCACAGACCCTACGCCAGCTAAACTTTTGGTTACGTCAATATTAGGTGGAGAAGATGCCACACCAATGCCTACCAGGCCAAGTGTTACAGCAAGTATACCGCTGTTGTTTTCATCCCTTTTATTAAGAAGTTTCTTTATTTCTTTCTGAATTTCCTCTGATTGAGTGTTTACATGGTTTATTGCTAAACAAAACTTCTTTTCTATTTCTTTATCATTTGATTCTATTTCATTATCAGTTGATTCTATTTCAGTTGGGCTACATACATTATTTGGATCAGCATTTAAGTTTGGGGTTGTAAGTTCCATAGGTGTCATAGACAAGCATGCCCCCAGCGTTAAACTTAAAACCCCTACTCCAGCATTTTTTATTGGCCCACTCATAGAAAATTCCCTATCTCAATTAACATATGTAACATATTAGCGTTTAAATATAGGTTAAATGATTGGCTTATGACAAATCCGCACTAAAAGAATGGTTGTTTTAGCATGGTAATTGAATACTGAAGCGCTAATTTGTTAAGTGAAGCTTGCTGTAGTAGTGTAACTAAACTGCAACTGAGTTATTGAAATGTCGCTTGGATATTGAGTATGCACATATCCACAAGCACTATAAATTCTATTATTAATATTAATACTATTAGATCTATTAATACTATAGACTCATTAAGTATTTGACTTTAAATGAAAAAACAAAGCTTTTAGATCTAATTTATGGTGTTGTTGATCATAATTCTGGTTTTTTGGATCACAAAACTGGTGTTTATGATCCGAAATTTGGTGTTATTGATCACGAAACTGGTTTTAAGTTTACATGATTCTGGTGTGAAATTAGTACTCCAAGCCTTTTGATAGCTCAATGATTGATGCCAGTTCATCATTCACATCATCTTTTTCTTGTTCAAGTTCTTCTTCATCACTTTTACTTTGAATTGCCAGCTCGACCCTATCCGCTTCATCATCCTGCCCTAGGTATCGGTATGCTAACATGAGCTTGATTAACTCTTGGCGAGATAACTTTTCTTTTGTTGTTATTTGCTTAGATATAAGCTCTTTGACTGTCTTAAGTGCATCATGCATGTTTAGCTCATCGACAGTCCCTTTATCCAACCACCTTACTAGGAATTTAATTTCTGATATTCGTTTACCCTGCGTGCGCAACTCATAGCCAACTTCACCGTTGGGGCTTTTTAAAAACAAGAACTCTTTCTTAGCAATAGGATGGGCCATTAGTTTTTCAATGCTGTCTCTAATGCAGCGTTGCATAAAAACCCCATTGTTAGAAAATGAGCTTTTGTTTTCTTTAAGCTTTCCTTTAACATCAAGCAGCCCGAAAAGCCCCTTAAGCTCATCTATCTTCAGAAAGTGCATCTCATAACCATCTTTCTTAAAACGGCTTAGGATTTCATACAGGCGCTTTGCGTACTCTTGTTTGATATCTAAGTAAGTCTTAGTAGTAACTAGCGCAAACCCTTGTCTAAATTCAATATACTCACTTTCAAGCATATCGTTTGGTACCATGGTTAGAACGCCCTTTTTATACTGAATCCGCTTTAAGAGTGGTTTATAGTCAAAATCGTAATCGCCATTCCCTGAATCTATTTTAATACCAATTTTATGTGTTGATAGGCGCTCAGCTGCAGGAGAGAGAATGGAACCTATATGCTTGGAGTCGATTTTCAACCATTCCGAAAGCTGACTGGCTGTAAATGTGTATTGCGGCGTGGTCTTATCCCAATCCTCACTCTTCATTTGAGCCATCATAAGAGCAAACAAATCTGCTTCCCGCTGAGAAAGATCTTTTCTACTAAATACAAGCTGGTGGCCTTGCTTTATGTGTTTGGGCAAATGAGAGCGTGCAATAGGCACTTTGCTCAATTGTTTATTAGATGAAGATGTAGACATGTTGCATACCAAGATCGTGTAATCATAGCTTTAAGTTTACATAATACTGGTATGTAACACCATAATTTTGTATTTCCAAAGAGCTAGCACGGCTGTTGAATCTTAACCTATTGTTTCTTTAAATGTTATGTTTGGTGTATCGTTTTGATTGGAGTAGAGTGAAATCACCTTCGCAACAACTTACAAGATGTACTTTCATCAAATTCAAGGACGGTAGACTGTATCTTTACATCAAATTGGTGCTAATTACGAATAGTAAACCCCATCACCAGATCTATACAAAACCCCGCACACCATAAATATGTGTTTAAAGATGCTTGGTATTACACAAATATGGTGTAATTGATAATCACCGAACGGTAGCTTGAGTAAATCAATACACAAAACTGGTGTGATACACCATAAATGTGTATTCACTAGTAAGTTGAATTACACCATTGTGGCATCTGGCTAGTAACTAGCAAGGGGTTGAGCTGTATCAATACACAAAACTGGTGTGATACACCATAAACATGTATTCAATAGCAACTTGAATTACACCATTGTGGCGTCTGGCCAGTAACTAGCAAGGGGTTGAACTGTATCAATACACAAAACTGGTGTGATACACCATAAATATGTATTCACTAGCAACTTGAATTACACCATTGTGGCGTATGGCTAGTAACTATCAAAGGGTTGAGCTATATCAATACACAAAACTGGTGTGGTACACCATAAATATGTATTCACTAGTAAGTTGAATTACACCATTGTGGCGTATGGCTAGTAACTATCAAAGGGTTGAGCTATATCAATACACAAAACTGGTGTGATACACCATAAATGTGTATTCACTATTAAGTTGAATTACACCATTGTGGCATATGGCTAGTAACTATCAAAGGGTTGAGCTATATCAATACACAAAGCTGGTGTGATACACCATAAATGTGTGATCGCTATTAAGTTGAATTACACCATTATGGTGTTTGCACCATTATTTCGAGGGATTTAGCTGTATCAACACACAAAACTGGTGTGATACACCATAAATGTGTATTCACTAATAAATTGAATTACACCATTCTGGTGTATGGCTAGTGGATATCATTGGTTTAGCTGTATCAACACACAAAACTGGTGTGATACACCATAAATGTGTATTCACTAATAAATTGAATTACACTATTCTGGTGTATGACTATTTAATAGCAGGGGTTTTACTGTGACAGTGGGTGAACAATAACGTTTCACCCAATACAATACAGTTTCATATTTAGTTATTTTGTTGGCTATTTAGCCAAGATCGTTTCTTTGTAACTTCCCATTCATCCTTTAGTATTTTCTGAAGTTCAGCTACTGCACTATTTAAGGGGGCATCATCTAAACAGTGCCTATCTTTTTGCATTTCATTCTTAAAGTTATCTAATAACGTAAAGAGATCTTTAGAAGCATCATCTCCGTTTTTGAAAAACATTTTTAACTTAGCTTCTAATCCGTAAAAGTTTGATCTTGCTTCAAGGAAATTTTCATAATGGGTTTTTGACTGTTCCATTAAAGAGTTAATTTGTTCTGTGGTCCCCTTAATTCTGTTGGAGGTGTGAAAGTTCGTTTCAGCACTACGTTTGAAATCTAGTACAATCGCTCTCCTCATATAATGCAGTTGGCAAAGGTGCATAGTCTTTATTAATTCAGATGCTGTTTCCCTTAATTCTTGTAACCAATGGTGGCGAAACTCTGAAATTTTGTTTTCATGCTCAGCCTTTTTCCCTTTCATTTGTACTTTGTAAGTCACTATGGCACTACCCAGCACAATAGTGACCGTAAGTAAGAATGGTAGGTTAGACCAAAGTATACTCCAGCCATTTAAAGCTTCTTGCTTAAGCTCTACGGGAATAGAGTTTTCAACCTTGAGTAATACATCTGAATTTAGTCTTGCCATTTGCAGTTTCCTTTCTTAATTCATTATTGTTGATTGATTATATGGTAAATTCTCAGCTATGGTGAGATCTTAATCAGTTATATGAGGGGGGGACAATAAGGTTCTCGTCTACACTATCAATACAAATTAATGGTGTGCAATACCATAAATGTGTATTCATAACGGTATTGCATTACACCATTCTGGTGTATGGCTAGTTAATATCAGGGGCTTAACTGTATCAACACAAAATACTGGTGTACTGGCGAACAAATCCCGCAATACAACAGAACTCACTTCAACATCAAGGATTGGACCTTTCCTTAAATCCAACTAAACTACCCCAAGTTAATTATGCACTAATGCTAAGGCCGGACTTTGGAAACTCTTTATATTGTTGGAAATGGTTTTGACTTGCATCATGGTTTACCTACAACTTACCGTGGTTTTAGTGAATATTTGAAACGCGAGCACCCTGCAATTTATGACATACTTAATCATGTCATTTCTTACCATTTTACCGATGATGACCTATGGAACCGTTTTGAAGAAAACCTTTCATTTATTGATATCAGCTATTTAGAGGACCATATAAACGAATATATCCCCTGCCCAGCAAGCGATGATTATTATAAAGATTTAGGTGCGTGCACCCTTGAGGCCCAAAGGATGGTTGGTTATTTGACTCATGATTTACGAAACGCCTTTGCAAAATACATTCGCAAGGCTGATTCTCACCATGCTGGTAAAGAATATCTAATAAACTTAGATTTAGATGGCTTCTACATTAGTTTTAACTATACCAGAACACTTGAAAAATATTATGGCATCTCTGCCGACAATATTTTGTATTTGCATGGTACTCATGATGACAAGGAAAATATAATTTTGGGGCACGCTGTTGATCCAGAAACATTTAGAGAAGAGCAAGATGACGAAAGTCCACCCATGGGGTTAACCACAGAACAGCTGGAACAATGGCGTGAATATAAGTCGGATCAAGAAATTCCATTTCTTGATGAAGCTAGAGAAGAATTATTTTCTTATTACGATAGAACTTTTAAAAATGTTAGCGGAATCATAAAAAACCACTCAAGCCTTTTTAGTAGGTTAGTAGAGTTAAAGCATATTTATATTCTTGGTCACTCAATGTCAGATGTAGATATTGAGTATTTTGAAGCAATTAAGGAGCGCGTTCCGCAATATTGCCAATGGTATGTTTCTTACTATGGTGCAAATGAGAAAGCTAAATTCGAGGCGACTTTATCATGGCTTGGTATACCTGAGCATAATTACACCTTATTCGAGCTAGTCTCTTTGAGATCCGGTAAGTAAAGATATCCTGAGAAACAGCTAAAACATAAGCAGTTACAAATCGTAAAGTAGATTAGGGTATCTTTTTCACAGGGGACACAGTATTACAGCGCTTCTGGTGAATAAGAGGAATTTTTAAAATAATGACTTTTTCGTGGTGAAATGGAACAGTGAATTGTATGCTTCAGTTATCAAAGCTGGTTAATTTATTTTGCCTTCGCACGCACTTGCCCAGCTTTGTGCCGCAAGGGGTCGGAGCCTTGCGGCCCCTACCCTACTAAGCTTTAAGTTTTTCCAATTTTGCCCCCTCAAGCGATACTATGTGGGTTGGATCTACCTTGTTAATATCCGACCAAATTACAACGCGTAATTCTCCATGATAATACTCAACCATCAATGGTGTTCCTTTCTTTGAACCCACACTATAACGATCTCCATATCCTTCAAAAGACAGGCTTAAGTTAACACCTTCATTGGCATAACCCTTTACAACTTGCTTATCCATTGAGTCCATCAAGCTAAAGCCAGGTGCAGTCGCCTTCGCCGCTGGAGACAGCTTTACAACAATAGGCTCAACAATATACCCATTACTAACTAGAAAATATGATTGGATCACGCTACCACTGTTGTTTATGTCTGTTGCCACACTTTCAACACTCTGAAGCTCATCATCACAAAGTGAACCGGTGTTACTTTGAGATAGGGCAATTTGGGTGTTCATCTCATCGACTAATGCGTCCAATTCTGCCTGCTCTAGTTGCTTAAGGCTCTCCATTGACTTGTGCATACATTGAATGATTTTAAGCTGCTCAGACCAAGTAATGATGTGTTTGCTTTTCAAATGATCGTTAAGGAACTGCTCTATACGGCCTGACTCATAAGCATCAAGCACATCTAAGAATGGAACTTTATCGCTTAATTCTGAGTTATCACATACTGAATATTGAGTTTGGGCATTTGGAAGTATACGTTTGCTTGCATGACCGGCTGGAAAAGTGCAATGCTTATCTGAATAAGAGTCCCACGAAATATCATAAGGAATATTTTGATTCGCAAGAAAGTTTGTTAATGCATTATCATCATGATCCTCCACAACAACCAAGAACGTAACCATATCAATACCACTGTCGTCATACTCAGTGACATCTGAACTGCCAATAAACTGCGAAATCTGTTGCTCAAATAAATCATAAGACAGTTTGAGTAATGAGATAGTTAAATTCGCTTCGCTATAAAACATAGGACTTTCCTTTTTATGTGTTTGGTATAAACATCACGATAGCGAAATTTGCGAACGCTTCAGCAAAAGTCCATTCAGACAATCAAAATCACTCCAAACCTAAATAAAAAGCCTCTAATTTAGGTAGAGGCTTCTATAAATACATTTAACGAAGTGACAGGAACTTAAGCGTATATCAGCTGAGCTGGTTCTAATTTATGGTGTGCATATAAGTCAAACTGATTTTGATAATGTAGCCACGCAGCAGCGCTAATATTAGTGCATGCCTCTAACTTTCTAGCCAGCTCAACGCCAACAGACACATGACCATTCACGAAGCGCGACAAATGCTTAGCGGAAATACCAATGCGCCCTGCTACTTCTTCACGTTTTAAATTGCTTTTAGATAAACATCTGCGTGCAAACACTTCGCCAGGGTGAGGCCGAAACAAGTCTTCTGGCCTTGAAACCGGCTCTGACGCATTTACAAAATCTGGTACACTCATGCGTTACACTCCTTAAAGTCAACGTTATAACAATCGCCTTGATAAAAATCACATGTAACAGCGCCACAAGGCTCAACATTATTTACAGTCACAGTAATAGACCATGCTTCTTCATGTTCTGGATTATAGTTTATCGCCCCTATATCTTCTAAATCCGAAATAACCCCTGCAGCATCCAAATCGAACAAAATATTCCGTATCTCATACCCATAGGTAAGCGGGAATACTGACACATTATCAAACTCCCAAACTTGCCTAATAAGATGGCATTTTATTGTTTTTATACTCATGCAAACTCCATTACCTTATAGGTAATATTACCTCATAGGTAATGTATGTCAAATACGTTGTAATATTCATTCAGTGGAGAGCGACACACCTTTAAGTGATTTTTAGAGGTTTCTAAATGCCATAAAACAGGAATTACCACTTGTCACCCGCCCTATTTAACTCATTATACCAAGACTCCCCCAAGAAAAGCCTGTATTCCCCTAAATCAGTTCAAAATGACGATATCTTTGTTATCACTCTGCTACCAAAGCAAACCGTTAATTTTTGTGGAAAACGTATCACCTTTTATGTTTTCCAAGGAAGCTCAGATCGTAAATTAAGAAATGTCCATTAAAACTCCCAAATTTTGAAATAATGTTGAGCCTAACCTACCTGCGAACCTAAATTACCTACATCCTAATAAAAGAAGTGGTGTCACATGTCTATAATAAAAGCTGCTGAATTCATGCTATCAATTCAATCCTTCCAATCAGAACAAGATTTAGCGAGGCATTTTGGAGTGTCCAAATCAAAAGCAGCACAGTGGATGACTAGTATTTGCAATGACTCTCGCTATACGGTGATAGTTATGGACCACGGTGATAACGTAAAAATAAAAGTTGAAGCAATTGAAGGCCGTGAAAGAAGCATTCAATCAATAGCAAGCGATGCAATCCTTTTTAAACGTCCGAAAATGCTGATGGCCTAACATGGCCAAGGGGAAGGTGCTGCCTCATCAATCCTATAATGATTGGACTGTAATAGAATCCAAGGGGAAAGATACTGCGAATAAGGAGTTATTTTAAATGCAAATGCATCTGTGGAACTATTAGAGTAATTCGAAAATGCAGCTTAGGACGCGTTAAAGGCTGTGGCTGTAGCAGAAAGAAAAACGCACGTCGATATAAAGAAAATATAGATAAAAGCTTTGCTAACAAAAACAGAGATATCACACTAGACATACACAAACTGCCCCGCGAACGCTCAATAATAACAAGCATTGACGAACTATTATTGCGATTAAAAGAGAAGCGAGAATTACTGGAAGTGTGGGATGAGAGATGATAATTTCAAAGAAAAACCAGCAGTTATGCTGGTTTTTTATTTTTATTCAACGCAATCCTAGGATCGCATAAATTCCACCTCTCCCGATTCGGGAACATAGATTTCAAGGCTTGCCGCATTTCTTTAAATGATTTACCAAGAACACGCGTTCCATAAACTGGCTTATCATTATTATCAAACTTTTCGAAGCTATACAGTAGATAGGTTTTAGTATCACCGTTGTAGTAAACGCGGTGCGTAACATCTTCGGAAATAATACCTACCAAGTATTCATTTTTTGTTACTAGCTTCTTACGCCCTGAATCTGTATTAAACTCATAAATGTACGAGAAAGTCCCTTCAATGCACTTTACTTCCGTGCTGTTATTTAACACACCACCCGCAGCTTCAATTTGTACGCTGAGACGCGCAACCCTAAAAGAGTCACCTTTAATTAAATCACTAGAAATTTCCATGTTTGTGCTCCACATTTGAATTAAACGCACTATATCTAGCCAATAAATCAGGACAGCATAACCCCCTGTTTATCCCTAAATCAAAATTATAACTTTCTAGACACTGAGGAAGTTAAGCTTAGATTGTTCAAAAAGATTTTCATTCCTAACCAAATCTGTTCGACATAAAAACTGCTTTGTATGATGAAGCGGTGACGCTTGAAAATATATTCCTGCTGGCGTGACAACAAGCTCAATATTATCCATAGCAACACTTGATTTAAAGAATGTTGCATCTAAATCTATTAAATCAACTCCATGTCGCTCCATCACCGTTTCTACGAATAGTGTATCCACAAACACACCAGCGCTAAATACAAAACTCATAGATTTTGCTTTCGATGCTTGCAGTTGCTCTTGCGCCCCTTTTATTTTTTCAACGTGCTCGTTATCAAGCAATGTGAAAAAGTGATCTGGTCCTGATGTAAAATCAACAGTAATGCAATGCATGTCTAGAGACAGTGTTTTCATAACTTCATACCTTTAATAAATTAATTATGAACAAGGTACCAATGCTGTTTCAGCTCTTCAGAAAAAGACTCACTGGTTATTTTCTAAGTAAAACTTTTCGTGCAATTCGCTAATTACTAGTACAGGTCGCCCTAGCTCTACAACTCCATCAACCCCATCTGGGTTTTTCGCCTTATGTGCGCTCAGTACCACGCGAGTACACCTGATAACATACCCCTGCCAATCTCTCGGCAACCCTCTTTTCACTAATGCAGGGTCTTTGACAAACACCGATTTACCTAGCGGGATTGAATCACCACGAAATACACACCCTCTCTCATTTGCTTGGGTTAAAAAGCTGGTGGCTACCAATAAACAAACTATGACCATTTGTATAGTCAATCGCATAATTAAACCTCCTTAACTGCTTGAGGGATGGTATTCGGCGCATTCTGACCTTTACAGACTTTCCATTCATCACGAATAACAGCGTAACAAAAGCCTAACGACACTTGTTTATAACAAATCGAAATACCACCAAGGCGAATTTGTTTATACGCAGTAAAACAAGACAATAGAGGGTTATGCACCTTGGGAATTAAATGTGATTTCGGTACCTGTAAGAATTCGGACAGCAGTTGCTCGGCTATACCGTTATGCTCTGCACATACTTGCACTAACGACTTATTATCTTGGTATTTACGCTTGGCGTATGCGTGACCCCTTTCCATTGGGATGTTTCTTACATGCTCAAGTGCTGTAAACTCACCATCTATACAATCAACTAAACCTCTACCAGGACGCCTTATTTCCATAAACAACTTGATTTTACCCATGCTCACACCTCACAAATTATTTTGTAGTAACGCTTTAATACCTTTCTCTTCCACCCAGGCATTGCCTTTTGTAATAACCGATAAAGAAAGTAGTTCATCTGGTGATGGGATATAAAGGTGCTCAACAGGTAACGGTCCAGAGTAACCGCAAAACTCGGCACGCCTCTTAACTGCATTTAAGAACGCCACTTTTATTCCATGATTCTTAATTGAATACGTTTTTGATAAAGGTTTACCGGTAACGTCATCGATGTAGTGAGCTTTAAACAAAACAGTGCCTGACGATTGGTGTTGCAATATCACACCTGCAAATTCAACATTGCGGCTGTCTTTCCCAATAACGATATTTTGTAAAACATCATCAAAATTGAGGCCAAAGCCAAGCTGAATACCTGAGTCAAACCCTTGCTTTTTATTAATTGATGTAAGCAAATCACACGTAAAGCGCATTTTAGCTTGCGCATTGCGTGCCTTAGAATTAGATAATGAAGATTTCATCACACCGCCTCATCAACATGAAAAGTAGAAAGCAGGAGTTGATGCTCGAACGAATCAACATTACGTTGAATAAATTTTTTCAGCATGACGGCTTCTAAGGTACCGCGTTTAACGAGAATATCGAACTCAACGCCACTTTGTGTAAAGCGCCCTACCAGGCGAAGCTGATCAGAAAATTCAACAGCTGCTGAAGTCTCAAAATGTTCCCCCTCTGCAGTATGAATAAAACCATCTTTGTTTGGCTCTAAAGTATCGTTTTCCAACAGGCCCTTAATATCATTGAGCGATGGGCCTTTTAAAATTAAATAATTCATAAATCACCTTTTAAACATAAATAAACCAAGCTCAAGGTAGCAATCTGAAAATTAAGATCAGAAAAAGTACCTTCCTAAAAGTCTATTTAAATCAGGTGTTAATGTGTTCCACTGCCGTATACAATGAGGTTTATAAGGGTGTAGGCTATTTGCATGTAAAATTCGTGGCGAGCTTGCTCACTTTTCAACATAAACACACTGTTGGTCTCATTCAAAAGTGTCTGATACCCAGAGTAATAAGGGTCATATTTATTGTTTGCACAGAAATGCTTAATTGATGTGATTGTACAACGCCCAAACCGCCCCTTAATCACGCTAATATCAGAATTTAAGCCATAGGCATCTAAATAGTAAAACTCTCTATTAATAGAAACTCTGACGGCGTAATGGACGGGTTGATTACATGCATCTAGAAACATAACACCGAACGGCTCTAATTCATCCGGCAATACATGCATTAATGAATCAAACATAACATTGGTGTATTCAGTTCCGAATAATTTTTTAAAATCCACGTTACCGCTATACACGTATTGAGATTTAGTGCCCAACTTCACCAGGTTAATTAATTTAAGTGTTTCATGACGTAGAGAGTCATCTAACACTTGGTTAGAAATAAATGTATTAACATTCGTGTAATTGTGAACATGAGTACTAAAGTGAGTTTCAGGTGTATTGAACAAACGCATCGTCGGGCTTCCTTCTTCTAATTTCCTTATTTATAAGCGCCATGATTTTTTCATGCTCATAAATCTTTAAAATTGGGAATTTAAATGGACAAATAATGTTTATAGGGGTGTCCAACGTTGGACAACTATATCTTAGGTGGTTCTAAGATGAGCACACGGATTTGTTTATGCTGTCCAACGTTGGACACCTGATATTTAGACAGAAGTAAGTTGGTTGGTGATTTAGTTTTGCGCTTAGATAAGCGATAGCGGTTAGCGCGACACTAAAATATTACTAACGAAGCCAGGCTTTATACTTTCAGATGATATGCAGGTGAACATGAGTAAGAATGTTAGCCTACTTATTTATGCGCTATATCTTAGATATAGAAATACCTAATGCCGATTTTACGTCTTCAATAATCTTATTAGCAATCATATTAATACCATCAGGGGTGTTTAACAGTTGGTAGTTTTGCGCTGCGAATAAATGCTCTACAACCTTCTCTCTTAGTAATGTTTCTGTGTCATTTGTAATTTCTAAATCAGGGTGTTTACCATCAAGCAACCAGATCAAGTTTACACCAGTATCTTTAAAACATGTGACCATTGCATGATATGGTATTCGCCTGTTAAACAGCCAGCCTTTAATTGTGCTAGGTCCTACACCTAATCGTTCTGTCAATTGACCTTTTAAGCCCTTACCTTCTAATTGATAGGCCTTGCACATTCTATCAATTATATTTACCACCCACTCTCTTTGAGCTTCATCACTCAAATTGCGAATGTAACTTTCTTCTGGTCGAGTATTGTTTGAGTCCACGAATATGCCTATCAAGTTTTATAAGTATCAATGACTGACAATAGTACACTAACCTAATGAAAACAAAATAGAAGTGTGCTAATTCAGCACACTATACATGAAAAAAAGTGTTTATAACTTCCGGTTAAAAATAGAGAAGAGATACAGGTACCAACTGAATCATCAATTACCAAACGCTTACGCTGTGGCCACAACTTAAATGGTGCACAAGCGTCCTCCACAAACTCACGGTTAAACCTTTTGGAAGATTGTATTACTTCATCTTCCCACGTAGAAGGTGCTAACCAATCCCTTCTACACAGAACCCCTTACTTACCAGGTGAGTACTTAAATATAGATGTATAGATATACGTTCTTGAGCAATAGAGGAAACAGCATTTTGTACACACCATGGTATTGAATGAGAATCTAATTGCTGAGCCCAAAACACGCCATTTAGTTCACCACCGTAATGATATGCGCTATAACAGTGCGTATAAAAACCTTGCAACAAGCTATACTGCTTTTGAGATACGTGAAAAGTCATACTAACAACCCTGATTAAAGAGGATATAATTGTAACCAGCAGCCTGAATTGCCGCTAACTGCTCGAACATAGGGTTCAACTCGTCTTCACTAGACTCCAAAATGAAAGTTTCAAGCATGTTCAAATTAAAGATAAAGTCATACACTCCACCAGCATCATGACATTTGTTATCTACATGATAAAAAGATGAGTGCCTTCTTATCCACTGAATTGCAAATTCTGATTCAGGGTTTTCATAATCTGGGTCAACACACACCAAGTCTTTAAAATCCATATCTAAAAGGAAAAATGTATTGTGTTTATTTTGTGAAACAAAATTTTGCATTAGAACGCCTCGGTAATTAAATTAAATCTAAGGTATCAAGTACTGAGGTGAACACAGTGAAAGAGCCAAGCACGCCACCTTAATCCGATATTTATTTAGCGATAGCGTAATGCAAAGAAAGTAGCGAACAATGCTGTTCGCAAAATTCTAGATACTCAACATATCCAGGAAGTCGATTGTTGACTCATCACGTTTTTTGATTTTACTACCGATTTTCTCTGCCGATTCTCGCTTCTTAAGCGCCTTTTGTGCTTTCTCAGCCTCAACACACTCTTTAAGTACAACCAAACGCTCTGTATGTCGAATAACATAACGTTGAACAGCCACCTCATCCACTGGAGCACCCACCTTCTCATTAAGAGGAACCGGAATGAATACCTTGTTTTTATAAGGCATCACTGCTCGTTTCGATGTGTTTTTAATTGATTCAATCACTTTACCGCCGCCCAGCTCGTCACCTTTAGCCAATTGTATGTCTGTGTGAATAGTTTTAGTACGACCAAACATAGTGTGATTAACCACTATTTCTAAGGCGATCATTTCAGCATAATGGTCTGGGTAATTCATAGCTGCTCGCATCAGGTCATTGGCACTTCCCATAACGCAGAACTTACAACTTAAACGTTGGTTGCCTGTATTGCCTCCACACGCTCTATCACCATATACAGGATGGGGTTGTTTACCTGCTCCTAAAATAGTCTGGTACACTTCAGCTTCTTCCAGATGAAAGCAAGGCATCCAATCGAACACTACGCGCTTACCTGAGTTGAGTGTAAGTTGTTCATTCACCCATAAAGGGTTTTTCATCGCTCTTTTCGCACTTTCTTCAGCTCGCAAGCCAGATACATTGAAGCCATGTGTATAACCATGTTCCTTCATGTAGCGCTTAATAAACGAATAGATGGGTGATGTTTTTAAGTCCGATGTACACTGGCGAAACTTGGGTGATGGAAACATCCCACGCAAAAGGACCATATCAACAAAGTCTTTACGCTCATTCCTGACGATATGCAGTGGGTGTTCAATATTTTCTTTAATGTGTTCAACCACCCCATCATGCTCTACAGAGCCTAACGTTGCATGCACAACAACGATGCGCTCCTTCGGCACTAATCGCAACAAGTACTCATACATTGCGGCACTGTCTTTTCCCGCGCTGTGAGAGCAGAAGAATACACTCTTGGGATTTTTCGCGTGATGCATAATAATAGCTTCACGCTCAGCAACCATTTTATCTGTTAGCTTTTCAGAACCATTAATATCAAATAAGTCTTTGTTACACATCGCGTTACCCTCGCCTTGAACATGTAACTAAGGTATCAACACACCATATTGAGGCAGTAAAAGAGCGCTTTTCCTTTTTCTATACATTACGTTATCGAGCGATAGCGAGGGGTGCCAAGGGGAGGGTGCTGGCTTTAGCGTTTTACATCAAAACACTAAAGCCGGAAGGTGGTGGCTATTCTAAAATCATAGCCAGCTTTGCTTTATCCAGAGAAACAAGTGAATTATTGTATTAAACCAAGTCGCTTAGCTTTATTGATCACATCGCGATAAGAGGTAGGATGCTCCAATCGATAAATAAACCGAGCTCTAGCAAATCCAGTTAAAACTTTTTGGCCTGACTGTACTTGCTTAAGCTGCTCCTCCAAGTCCTTACGGACACCGAAATCCAACCAATCCAACATTTTGGCCGCACTTATCATCCCGCTATGCGCTGATTTAGTACAGCGCACTTGAACGTTGTTACCTCTCATTTGCTCACGCGCATTACCTCTAGCTGCGCCCCATTGCTCTTTTGTTAATTCATACGGGAAATCCACATCTATATTCATGCCACCCCCTCATTATATGATTCAGCAAGAGAATCGACTATCAAGCTAAACCCTCGCCATGATTTATAGTTTGCTTCGACTTCTTTCAGACTGGGGAAAACTTTAGGCACAGCAAACCCATTACGATACGCCTTTACTGATGCATTCATTACGGTCATTTCCCACTCGCCATTTTCGAGCCTCTTTAGTGTAAACTCATTACCTCTGACCTTTTGTGTAAATGTAATAGGGGAATGCATTACGATGGCATTCAACATGCTACCTCCTTATGAGTGCTAGCGAACATAATTCACTAGCACTGTTCTTTTACGCAGCCTGTTTATCATCTACCAAACTAAGACCATTACGCTCCAACACCTGGTTGAGTAGTGTGCTTAAAGTATCTTCAGGCACCATTAGTGTTTCTAATTTTTTCTGCCCGAACCGTGAAGCTTCTAAAAGCAAAGTCTTAACACCAGTAAATGCGCTGTATGATTTAGATTTAAAGTTACCTTCATGTGATACTTTGTATGGGCATATGCTTACATAGTATCCTCTCGCCTCAACCTCATAATTGAAGTAATTAATACCACCTTTAGCGAAGTACAATTCCACTTCAATTACATTAACGTCAGGATTACCAAAAACAGGTATCTCTTTAATTAGCTTTCTACGTGCACCCATAAAACTTTCCTCATCAGTAGTTGTGTTTTAATCTTTGATGTCATTAAGGTAGCAAGAGGGGAGGGCGGTGCAGAGAAAGAGCCGAGCACCTTTCCTTATTCGAAATAATTAAATTACTAAGTGATAACGTGTAAGTGAGAGTGAAAACCTTATAAATAGGCTTTCCCATGAGAGAAATTAAGTGATTGCAAAGCTTCTAGCTTCACATTTTCATCGTCCTTCCTGAAAAAGAAATCTTTCCCATACGGGTCGTAACTTACGATAGGTACATCCACGCCAAACGGAGCAGCTGTTATTGATGAAAGCACCCCTTGCGCATAAGCATGAACATTTTTACGCCCCTCACGGCGCACGCGAGCCTGTCCTGCTGCACTTACAATAAATGTAACATCAGATAAGGATAGCTCTTCAAGGTGTCCAACAACCTTATTCTTATACTCACCTTTCACGGCAAGGATAGACCATTTACCGTTATTTAAATTACGATAAACTCTTACTTTGTCACCCATTGAAAACGTGCGCCCTTTAAATCCTTTAATCATCATGCAACCTATGTCTCTTAACTAAACTGTAGAATAAGTATATTTTTTACTAGGCTTTTAACAGTATAAGTCGCTACTACAGTAATCCATTGAACTTGAGCCTGAAGGGAATACACGATTCCTAAATCTCACTGTCCAACGTTGGACACATATGTTTGAGGTTATATAAGACTGAATTTATAGGATGCAATTCAAGTGTCCAACGTTGGACATGCAAATTCTGAGCGAAAACAGCTTATTATCGCCTTTACAAATTAACAGAAGTGGAATATATTCTCATGCATGTAGATAATTTAACTTTCAGTGAAAAAGCTACACATACACCAAGCGGTAGCTTGCTTCTTTAACACTTAATAATAATAGGAATATTATGGGTTCTGAACTGGATTTAATCAAAACAGCAAGGCTAGCGAAAGCGAAGCTTAATCAGCTATCAACCGGCGTAGAAGAAGAAAAGTTTATTGCGGGGGTTGGTGGCTTTGACCAACGCTATACAAAAGCAAGTGTGCACAAAGTTTTTCCTGACCTGACAAGAGCTGTTGTAGATAACACAGTTGCTGCAATGGAAGCTGATGGTTATTCATTCCAACGCAGAGGTAAAGTATCAAAAGATAATGCTTTAGCTAGTTACGCGCTATCAATTGAAGACGTAATTAAAATTTACGAGTATCGCAATGCAGAGAAGTTTCGAGACAGAGGCTATGATGCTGTAGTGACATTTCTAGCAAACCTCAAAGGGGGGGCATCAAAAACAGTCAGTGGTGTATCTCTTGCTCAAGGCCTCAGAACAGCTCCCGACCTAGTACCTTATGATCTCCGTATACTGGTAATTGATTTAGATCCGCAAGGTTCTGCCACCATGTTTATGAATCATAAGCTTGCTTTAGAGCGTGTAGACACAACAACGGCACAAGCAATGATGAACCAATTAACCAGAGAAGAAATTCTTGATGAATTTGTTTTCGACACCACAGTGCCAGGCGTTAAACTCATGCCTGCATCCATGGAAGATGCGTTTATTGCTGCAGAATGGGCCGCATGCTGTAAACAGGCTGAAATTCCTGACAATCAAATTTTTACAGCCTTATACGACCGCGTTATTAGCAAAATAAAGAAAGACTTTGATTTCATATTTGTTGATACAGGACCGCATATAGATCCATTTCTTTTAAACTCACTGTCAGCAGCAGATATCTGGTTAACACCAACACCTCCTGATCCAGTGGATTTAGACTCGACGTTAAAGTTTTTAAACAGATTGCCATCTCTCGACAAGATGATTAAAAAAAGCGGTGGTAACATCCGAACACTAGCTCACGCAGGTTTCATGACTAAGTTTCAGCAGAACAAGCGCGATAACAAGGACGCTAGAAAACACATTAAAGCCGTTTTACCAGCTATGCTCGACAAAAGCCTACCTAAATCAGACGTATTTAGCCGCTGCGGTGAGACATACGACACAGTTGTTACTATGCAGCCACGAAACTATGCTGGTGGGGCAGAAACACTTGTAAAAGCGAAACAAGCGGTAAATGACTTAGCCGTATCATTTTTTGAATATGCAGAAAGTATTATAGAGGAACAATAAGCCATGGTACGTAAAGTAATTAGACCATCTGCAGACGATGACTTATTAATTGAAGACGAAGGTGTTGTCATCACAGGGCCTGTGACAGGTAAAAACTACACATTTAAGATGGTTACGATACCAAGTAAAGACATAAAAGCTTGTAGCAAAGTATCTGAATATAATGGGCGTAGTACTCGCCACTTGAGCCTTGCGAGTGTGTCCGACATTTATCCAGAGATTAAAAGGGACAAAAGGAACCAACATCCTATTAAAGCATACGGTTCAAAGCATGCTTTTAATGTCATCGAGGGAACTCGCCGTACTCATGCTGTGAGCCTGTTAGATGATGGTACGCTTTATATGCTTTTAACACCCAGTATGGATGAAGAAGACATTAAAGCGCTATCGCAGTCGTCAGACAAATACAGCAAGCCTACAACGTTTGATTTAGCGTTTAAAATTAAAGAACTCAATCTTGATGAGCAATCTATCCGCTCTATCGCTGCTGAGCTAGATTGCTCAAAAGGAACGGCTGAAAACGCAAAAAAAATATTGTCTCTTGGAGAGTCTATATTCGATTTATTTCCAGCTCTGAAATTTATAGACCTTCGTTTTGTTTTAAATCTAGTAAATATACGCAATGAAGATCCAAATCAGTTTGATAAGAGCATTGCGGAGCTAGATGGCTTCAAGCAATTTCTAACTGAGTCTGAACTGAAGCAATACGATGATAACGATGTATTAGATGAATCAGTGTATGTAAAAGCATCAAGCGCTATGAAATCGCTTATTTTAGCAAAAGTCACAGCACCTAAAACCGCGCCTGCTTTACCTAAAGAGTATGAGTCAATCAAGCAACAAGATGGAGTCAAAGCGAAGATGAATAACAAAGGGCAATTGGTGCTAACGATTGATGAAAGCGTGTTGAATAATAAAGGTTCCGATTTAGTTAAGTTGTTATCATCGTAACTAGCAATCGATATCTACATTCAATTAAACATAACATTGCAACAAATTAAAAAATGGCCGAAAGGCCATTTTTTAATTATTTAGAAACTCAAATCTCTCAATTAATACACCGTCAATCCTCATTTTCCTTCGACCTTTAGGGTCGTATTCTGTGTATTTTTTTGTTTTCCTATGAACACCACCAAGTTCAACTTTTTTGCCACCAGCCATATGTGCGACCACTGAATATTTGTACTTAATCTGCGATGTAATTAATGTTAACTCTTTAAACTCATCATTATCTTTAACTCCCAGAATTGAAGCTACGCGCTTAAATTTGGAATTATGATTTTGTTGAACACCAACGATTAAATGACATATCTCATGCCTCAGCGTATTTGAAAGCAGCTCGATTGCTGATGTGTTTAAAAATAAAGAGTTTATTGATATCTCACCTGATGAATTTGCCAACCCTAAATATCGCTTATGTTGGAACATGTTTGCAGTCAGCAAAGGCTCATGAGCCCACGGCCCTGAAAATAACTTCTTAGCAGCGATAATTTCTTCATTTAGAAGAGCGTTTATTTTCTCTTTTGTGATCATGATATTTCTCTTAAACATTGAATGTTAAGCTTGGGCCAAACCACCGAGCTTAATGAATGTGTTTAAGATACTCCGTATAGATAGGGCTGCAGTGAAAGTGCATCAGATATAGCAGGGGAGGGGACGGAACCACAACCAATTTAATTTAACAAAAATTAATTTAAATGTTGTTTTTTGAAATTTAAAAAAAGAAAATAATTTATGAGAAATATCTTTTTTTGTTAAATATATATGAGATGTAAAAACCGATGATAGAGCAAATCACGCCAACAAAACTAGAAATCAACTTACATGGTGTTATTACCAGTTTAACCTATTTAGGAATTAATAATTGGCAACTATCATTTGGTAAAAAGACAATAAAAAACATTAGATTAGGTAAGTACAAAGCTCTGCACTACTCTTCATTTGAAAAACTTGAACAAGAGCACCCGCATTGGAAGGGAGCGAACATGCTATTTAATGTAGCAGAAAATGAACATTTGAAGGTTATGCATTAAAAAAGGTGACAATATAATTTTATATTGTCACCTTATAGTTGGGAAATTGTGTTGAAGGGTTGTTATTCAATCGCTGAAAAAACGGGGTAGGGCGCTAAGATAAGAGACACTAACTCTTCCAGTGAACCTGCAACTATCAACTCAGATTTGGCTACATGCAAATCTCCACCGTTGTAATCAATTTCTAATGGTTCAGACGGGGTTGAGTATTGTTCACTCAAACGATTTAAATTTGCTTTTAATGATCCTTTCTTAACGAAAAATGTAACCCCATCAATCTGTGCGAAAGCAGGGAAGCTACTAATAACTTCACCAACCAGCTCATCCACTGAATAAGCTCTGATAATACTGCTCTCCTTAACGTAATAATCAACATCACCGTAATCGAGCATTAAGGGCTCATTTTCCGTCGAATACTTAGCTGTAAGCCTGCTGAGGTTTTCTTTTAAAGAACCTTGTTTCACCAAAAAAGTGAATATCTCGGTGCCTGCCACTTTTCCATCAATAGTCTCAGTTAAAAGCTGCTTATCCTTGGATAATAGCTGCAGCTCTTGCTCAGTTACTGCTACGCCACCTGCAGGCATAACAGTATCTATCACTGTTATATCACTTTGGCCTTTCAAGTATTGAACTTGCTCTTTAGATACAGTGATTGAACCGTCTTTATTGACAAGATAATCTTGTCCACCAACATTAAGCGTTTTACTTTGAGTAAGTGAGCAACCGACAAGTAGCGTGCAGCATGTAAAACTTAATATATTGAGTATTCTCACTTTAGCCCTTTTTCTTAAATCGTTTTGACCGTTTATAATTGATGCAAAGTAAACATTCATCTAAAAGGTGAATATTTAGCAAAAAATATTACAGTTCTTATCTTACGGAATAGGGACTCTGGTTCCATTAATGTCATAGAATTGGACCAAGCTTAAATCAGAGTCAGTTATAAATTGGCTCATCTCGTTTTCAAAAGTAAGGTTAAGTTCTCTTTCTGCTCTTGTAACAGCAACATAATACAACCTTCTTTCATCTTCTAAGTGGGCCATAGAATCATTCTTGGCGTGTATAATGGATTCTTTCTCTATGAGCGGGATGTTTTCATGTGTTACATCAATAATCCACACAGAATCCCATTCAAGGCCTTTTGATGCGTGCATGGTTGCTATTGTGATCACTTCTCTATTTATTTCTGCAGTGTCATTTTTGATTTGCTGGTGGATTTTATCTAATGCTTCTACACGGTTTTTAAATGTTCTTCCTGACAGTCTCTTGGTAACAAAGTCAGAAAATGAGCGAACGCGCTTAGAAGCGAATTTTGTCATTCTATACTCAATTGCTGTGATGATTGCTTTTTGTGTTTTAAACACATTTTCGTCATCTGCATTCTTTCGCCAGGTTTGCATATTATTTAAAATTGTATTGGTTGATGTAGACAAACCTTGTTTGTTAAGCTCAGAAATATCGAGTTGAGATGGTTTGAAAAGTTTACGTTGAGAAAAATACCGCTCAAGAAAAACGAGGTTTTTTTCACTTTCGCCCTGCCATGCAAATACGTCGATTAAATTTGTCACATCTTTATCTAAAATGACACTTATCAACAGTTTTGCATACGCTAAAACATTGTAGTCAGATAAAAGTCCACCTTTTGCATTTAATCTTTGATATGCAATACCTTCATTACCAAACGCAACTTCAATATCATTCGCTTGCTGATTTGTCCGGCAAAGAATCGCCGTGTTTTTAGCGCCAGAAGCTAACTTTGCTGTAACTGACTCTATAATGCCATTTTGCTCGTAAATATTGATAACACCAGCCTTTGCTGCATCAAAAGCATTAAACTCCTTGTGAACGCGGTGCTTATTTTTGGTTATGATCGATTCAGCATACTTTAATATTTTAGGTGCACAGCGAAAACATGTATCAAGAGTGTATTCATCAGCATTAAAATCTTTTTTTAAGTTTAAAAAATTGTCATACCCTAAGCTACCAGTGAACCTGTAGAGGCTCTGATCATCATCTCCAATACCAATGATTTTAGAAGTCCCGATTACTCCATGTAATTTGAGCCATTGATATTGTAATTGGCCGGTGTCTTGGTATTCGTCAATAATGATGTAGTCGTATGCATAAGGTCGTATTTGTCCTTCTTCCATTTTAGAAATTAATAGCTTTGCCAATGATTTTAAATCGAAAGACTGAGGGTGGGTGTTTGAAATAATTTTTCTGTATAAATCTAATACAGCTTTATGACTTTCATTTTCGAACTGAATTAACTTCGGAAACGATAAATAATAATCTAAAATTTCCATGACTTCTTCGACTGTGAAATCATTAATCTCGTTCACAATGCGCAGTACAACAAAGAAGTAACTCCCCCCAATAAGTAGTTTGTAGGGCGCTTGTATATACTTGAAGTAAGCTTTTGCCATAGCCACCATTGCAGAGTCAATCGTAGAAACTTTTACCCGTTTCATCTGGCTTTCAGTTAACTTCTGCGATAGCCGCTTATTCATCTCAGCTGCTGCTGTTCGCGTGAACGTAATATTCAAAATGGAGCAGTTTACGTTGTCATTAAGTAAGTTTAAACACAGCTCGGTGTTTACATACGTTTTTCCGCTGCCAGGTAATGCACAAACACCGCTATGGTTAGATTTAATTTGTGAAACGGCTTTTTGTTTTGGTAGTAACATGTATGCTCAGGCGTAATTTTTTCTTGAATATTACAACCTGTTCAAAATTAAACCGTAAAAAAGTGAATATTTACGAAAATAATGGAGTTAGGTTAAAAGGGGTATTATTCTAATAGCGAAAGAAGTCGAGCCTCTAGCTCGGATATAGACATCGATGAAGAGAAATCCAAAAAAGCCATATGGCGTTTCATTGATTCATTTAACTCTAAAAATTCTATAACAGATTTAGCGCTAATAAGCTTTTCTTCAACACACCTATCAGAAATCCAAGATAAATATAATTCAAGAGTTCTACTTGTTAATGTAGAACTTAAAGGCATTGTGAGTTCTGATTCTTGTAAGCTTTCAATTGCTTTTTTAGGCCAAGCACCAAACCGCTTACCTTTAGCTAACTTTTTAAACTCTTCCTCAAAGGCGTTTATTTGGTCTTCAGATATAGAGGATAAGGCGCTCGCTCTAAAGTCTTTGTTATATTTCTTTAGAGCTTTAAGAAGGATCTTTGCTTTTTTCTTTTTAGAAGCAATGACTTTTTCAAGTTCAGCTTTATTGTTTGTATTTTCAGTTGTCACTATTTCGTGACTTATCAGGAATTTATCGCATAACGCTTTAATCTTTTCTACGCTTGGGTTCGAGTAAATTTTATAGGCGTAGTTGTAAATTTTACTGTTAGTTTTGTTTAAAGCGCCATCTAACCAAAGTTGGTTAACAGCTGTTGCTATTGAAAAAATTTGATAGGTTAGGTTTGTTCCAGCACCGTGCTTAATTGTTAAGTTAGTTATTATTTCTGATATATAGCTTTCAACCATTCTGAAATTTCTAAGCACGTTGGCCAGAACAGCATTTGGGTATCTAGGTGATTCACCTTTTGTTACATCAAGCCAGAAATTAATAAGCATTGAATTTAATTCGTCAGGGTCTAACGGAGAATTATCAGAAGATGTTAAAGTGTGTGATGTTTGTTTTAAAGCGTGTTTACTAGAAATAACAAACTGTACATGTGTTACTTTACGACCTTGGCGCTTATGCAAAATGGCGTCAATTTCAAAACCAACGTATGGGTTTTCATTAATTAGTTTCTTTGCGGCTATCAATGCATCTCTATTGAAAGATTTGAATATTGTTTCACCATTTTCATCTAAGTAATACTTTTCCAAATTCATGAATTTTTTAAGTTCATTTATCTCGATGAAATTAGTTTGCCCAACACTGACATAGGGTGTACATAACAAAATCAAATTCTTCGCTTGCTCGCCCCCACGACCTTTCAATGATGTAAAAATTTTCAGCTCTATTAGAAAGCGCTCTTTTGTTTTTGTATCTTTGAGAATATCGAGCAATTCTTTAACAAATCTATATTTTAAACTTACTACATTGTTTCTTTTATCAACCGTAATTTCAGATGGGCCAAGAAGTTGAAAGGACTTTTTTTTGAATTGCTGAACTTGTGGAAGATATTCACTACATTTAATTATCGTAGATTGAAGCTCAATGATGAACGTTTCTAAGCGATTGAATGAAATGCGAGTATCTAAAGTTTGCCAAATTTTATTTAAAGAGATCATCTGATCTGCCTCACCACAATCTTTAATGTTTACATCTGTGATTAAGCAAGCCCAAATTTTGAAAGCTGATAGTGAAGTTTTTTGGTGCATTGATAATATTTCACGAGGTGCCATAAACGAATCTGCTGACGGTTCAGCCAAACTGTCTTGTAACAAATCGTGATCTTTCTTATTAAAACCCAAAACTTATCTGCTTTCTTAAATAAAAATATCACTTGATCCTACACATAGAAATTAGTTGATCAACTAAAAAGTGAATATTTTAAAATTAAAGAAAAACCTGAAAAAATAGACCTTTAAGAAATAAGATCTTAGATCTTAGATCTCTTTAAGATCTTAAGATCGCACTTTAGATGCTGTTTACCAAAAGAAAAAATTCAATTTTATAGGTTTAAGGTGTGTCGATTTCCACTAAAATAGCCAAAAATCATGGTTTAAGGTGTGTCAAAATCCAAAAGGTGTGTGAATTCCCACTCTTAAACCATGTTTTTTAGTGGGAATTCACACACCTTTCACTGGAAAACGACACACTTTTGGAAAAAGTTATCCACAGAAAACCTTAAAGTGAGTGAACTCCCACTCAAAAGTGTGTCAATTCCCACTCCTTTTGCTCTTTATTTATTCAAAGGTGTGTCGTTTCCCACAAAAATAACTTAAATTCTCTTAAAATCTATTTTTTTTGCTTCTCAAATTGATTACTTTTTAAAATCTTTAAAAACTGTAATTTTGAAAAAATAGTGGGAATCCACACACCTTTAAAAAGTTTTTGAAGGTTTATTGATATTGATGTTTGAAAGTTACTTGTCTTATTAAAGTAATTGATGCGGCCCTCAGTTGCCAAATTCTAAGTGAACAAGGAGTGCTACTGTCAGGGTCTTTTATTGAAGAGATATGCAAAGTTGCTACCTTAGTTTTTCAAACACTAAAGGCTTCATGTTATGACATTAGAGCGATTCATTGAACATCAAAAAAAGGCGATTTCAGCAAACTTCAAAATCCGTAATGTATCGGTGGCATCTCCAGCGAGAATGAAATTAATAAAAGAGCAACGAAGAAGTACCGTCCGTCGCTATATTTACCAGCTAAGACTGGCTACTAACCCTAAAACAGCTGAATTAGTAGCAAATCAAGTCAAACACAAAATAGGTTAATAGGAGTAAGAATAATGAACACAAAACCAAACATTGAACAATTGACAGAGATTGTAGAAGTATTACAGGATACGCAAAAACAGATTGCTCCAATGGCTGCAAAAAGCTTAATTGATGCAATCAAAAACGATAATGTTGAAAATGACTTGTTACAACTCACAGGCATTCTCCATGGCCGAGGCCTGAAGGCTGAGGATTTAATATTAGCCATACAGAGTGAGTTAACAAATTAAATTATTATTTAAGCAAATAATGATTGTGATCGGATTTAACGATTGTCATTATGATAAATTATAGTGCTCGATGATGTATGTTCTACTCGAAAATTTATTAGGGATTTTATTGTATCAATTTTTCAACAAGAAATAAGCAAGATAAAAGGAGATAACATGAAGGCATACTTTTTGACATTAGCGGTTTTATTTTTGTTGGGTGGCTTCCTTGTTCTAGTTAAGTTAATTTCAAATCACTTCCGCAATAAGCAGATAATTAGCCCTGAGCGAATGCGCAATAGAGAGCTCGCAGAAGCAATTGTTGGCAAGAAAATCGATTGGAATAACTAACAAGGGATTAAAATATGTTTATAACAGGTGATCTTATAGATGCTGAAAAGTCATTTGTAGATGAAGGGGACTATGTAACATTTAAGCATGCCGTTTTGACAAAGTATAATGGTGCTGCTGAAACCTACAGCAAAGACCGTACAAATAAGAAAAAGGAAAACGAAGTGATTGCTTATGCTGATTTCTACATCAGAGTAATTACAGAGAACCTAGATAAGCTTAATATAGAACAACAACACGAAGCTAAACACACCTGTGAGTCAATGCAAACTAGTAAAAAATACATTCGTTTTTAGCAAGCAGCATTGAGTGAAGAATAGCTAGGTGGGGAATCCTTATGATTAAACACAGATATTTTAAATTGATAGTAAAGAGTACTAGAGCATTTGCGGTTACCTTTTTTGCGTTGTTTTTAGTTACGGTTTTAATGGCCGAGTATTTTAAAGCTGTTAACAATTCAACAGGTACCATAATTACTTTAGTAATATGGTTTGTAGCAACTTTATTACTTATAGCATCTCGTCATAGAATTAAAAATAAGTAAGCTGAGCGTATTAACACATCAACGCAGTTTAGTTTAGAACCCAAGCAATGAGTGAAGGATTAAATAAATGACTCCCAATATAAAGAGTTTTATTGCAAAAAACATCACCAATAAAATTGTTGAAGCTTACCATGTAACAGAAAATGATCATCCAATTAAGAGGATGTCTGAGTCGGTTGGTGTTAAATATCGATTTGACGATGGCACAATACAAACAATTTCAAAAGTAGATGCTAAAAGCGCCCCTAAATTCACTCCTATCTGGAAATTGGACTAATAAAGTGTCAGTAAACAACTCATCTCTAAAAGCAATAGCAATATGCAGCTTATTCCTTACCGCATCTATGGTTTTATATGGGGAATTTTCAGATGATTATATAGAAGTGAATGGGCATAACTATGAATCAATATTATTGCAACTTGAACGGTATGATGACGCTCACTTGTTGGGTTTAGCAAGTAAAAGTATGCAAAACGGAGAATTTTCTCGTTCTGAGTCTTTGGAGTTCTTTAGTTATGCTATAAAGGCGCATTCGCCTATTGAAATGGCGCCTGTCTATAGAAATACAAAATCTCAAGATACCTATCCACTCGATATTAGTAAAACAAAATTACTTAACTTCATTGATAAGCAGGAACCAGGACCCGAAGGGGAAGCAGATTACATTGAAAACGAGTGATCTTGAAGAAGTCACTAAACCAGAAAAACGAGTAGGCACGATTTTTACTCATACTTAGGCCCTCAAAAAAAATATTTTACTAAATCATAGTTGAAAAATGGATCTCACTACAAAGGAAGAAGAGTATAATCCAGATCATAGCCCATCATCCATTCACAGAAATTCGGATTGAGGCCACCTTCATCTACGCCAAGGGACATAATAGAACCTACTAACCCACCTAGTTTACCAGGTCTTGTTAAACGGCTTTTACAGGTAAAATTATTATTACCATCTTTAGCTATTAAGGTGGAATACAACCCCGCATACTGACTGTTGGTTGGATTAAGTAACGTGTCTCTACACTTAGATTCATAAAGATAACTACCTTTCAAGCAACCCGCATCCGCCATTTTTAGAAAGCCGTACTTGTTTTTACTGTTGCTAAGGTTCGAAATTTCAGTTTTTTTGTAAGCATCATCGAGCGCTATAATTTTCAACTTTGATATAGTCTCACTTTCTGCATCAAGTAAGACGTTAAAAATAGCTTCTGCAATATCAGGGATGATTGCATTACCGAGAGAGTTGATACGCTTAGTTCTGTATTTAATTGAACGTGGTAACTTAACGGTTGCAAAGTCTTTGACCCATAATTCATCTTCATGGGGGAGGGGAAGTTTGAACTCACCAGGATTTACAGTGTACTGCTTCATTGAATTGAATATATCAATACCTAGCATACCTACTTTAGTTGATGGTAAGTAAGCGACAAGAAAAGTGCGGTGTCTATAATGTGGATAGCCAAAAGCAGTGGCAGACACAGTCCCCCACTGTGCTTCATAACCTAAATTTTCTAGTTTCTCTAAAATCCTATCTAAACCTCTATTGACAAGGTTTTTCGCATTCTCAAATACACAGTATTTAGGTTCAAGGGCTGAAATTATTCTTAACTGCTCTTCAACTAACGAAGATGATTCACCTTCAATACCAGCGTTAGAGCCAGCTAAGTTAGCTTGTGAAACATTTTGACAGGGAAATCCACCCGTAATGATATCAGGGAATTCAATAACACCCTCGTAAAAATCTTCAATACATAGCGAACTAAAGCCATATTTCTCGCATGGCACAAAGTCTTCATGCTCTATCAGGTCGCTGTATGGATGGCTCTGCTCTGAGACGCAGACATTCTTAACATCGCCAGCGTTTTCAAGCTCAAGTTTTTGCTCAATTAACTTGCAGTTGAATGTATCTATTTCAGAAGTAAAAATTGTGCTTATCCCGACTCGATCACCCGCAACAACAAACCCACCAAGGCCAGTATATAAATCTAATTTTTTCATTGATAGCACTCCAAGTAATTATGTAACCAAGATACATAATCTTTAAGAGCCCATCCCAATTAGTAACTTTCACATGTTACAAATGGACGACTTTGAGAAGATAATCTGAATCAATCTCAGGTTCTTAGATAAAACCCCAGATCCTCATTCAAAGGAACCCAACCAAGCTCAAGTAATTTTTCATTATCGATAACCATTTCATTCATCAAATCCGATAAGCCAGCTGTTACATTTAAAGAACCGTCAGTTGTGAAAATCAATGGTAAAGAGCCGTGAAATTTACTCCATGAAGCAGAACCTTCAAACTTAACCCCGATTTGTGGAATGGATGGTGCAGGTTTGATGCGTTTAATTTCCGTGGATACAGGTAGGCATTCTAAGTGTGCTTTAAGTTCGGTTAATATCATCTGCCACTGGCTAGTGCTGTATTTCAGTACCGGAGGCTTATCAAAGTTATAAGCAATTATACGAAGAGCTGAATCGATTGAATGTTTGTCATAGCGTTGCTTTCTCGTCCATTTCATATGCAGCATACGCGCTTTGCTATTAAACATTTTTAATTCTCTAAAAATCTGGTTCGGGTTTTTCATCGGATGTGCTTCAAACATTAACGGATTGAGTTTGACTTGTGGTCCTGAACTCAAGTGCACCTCTTTTGGCTTATTGTGCTTATCCAAAAATGATTTCAGAGAACGTTTATTATCATTTATCAATGAAACAATAGCGCTAATTTCATCTACAGGCCCTTCTTGATTTAACGCAAAGTAACCAGGGTAAATAGATGTCTCTTTACTATTATCCGGTGCTAAACATTCAAAATCAGAAAATACTTTACAGGCAGGAGGCAGAGATGTCATTTGTTCAACAACTCTCGCGCCACGCTTTTTTTCCACTTTATACACACAGTAATTATCAACCACACCGTCTTTCATTAGAGCGGCGGTAAGTAATGCGATGCTTGACTCAATGTTGCTGTATAAACAGTCTAATTCCAACCTCAAAGATAAATCCATACTAGCCTTCCTTAATCTTTTAGAGCACTAAAGCCAAGTGGCGTGAGAAGATTAGGAGTGTCAAATCGTGCTTTGTTGTTGAACTCCCAATTTGATATCGCATCTATTCCACGTTGATAGGTAGTTGTTTTGTCATCCAGATTGTTTTTCTCACTAATTTGAAGTGCTTCAGTCAGTATTTCAATCATGTAACTTAAATCTTTCACGAAGTCGACGTAATGCACATCTTTCATTGCTCCCTGAACACTGACATTTAATTTGAAACCAACCTGACAATAACCTTTACGCTCACACTTATTATCGAATACGAACCAGACCACTTTATTTAGTAATTTATTTTCAATAAACTTAACAGTGTTGTACATGTCTGAAATAGGTTGTTGCTGCGATTTAGATTTATTAACTAACACTTTTCAAAATACCTTTCGATTGAGTTACACGAAATAACTCTACTGCTATTACAAGAGTTGTAGTAAAACAAAGAGTTGCGAATTTTAATATAGCAAATCGATTGAAAAGTGAATTTACTCGCTCTTTTTTCTAACGCACATGCTCCAGAGGCGATATTGTATGCACTAAACAAAAGCAATCGTGAAACGCTGCCTACCGGTTGAAGAGAGCTATAACCGAGAACATCAATGAAACCATTGTACTGCTGATACCACCCATCGGCTATGTGAAGAGGGGGATTGCCAGCGCTCCCATTTTTATCTAGGCGTGTGAATTTATCACCGACATTAAGCACATCCCCTCCATTCATAACAAAAGGTTCTTCGTTACTCACGAATTGCGCATTCGTTTCGAGCAACAGGCACGTATCTAAAGTACACAAATTGTACTCATTTTGATTTAAAATCTGTTTCATAATTAACCAAAATCTATGACCGGACATACAATCTAGCACTTATGAGAATGCACCGCAGTAAAAGTGCCACCACATTCTTATGAAGAATTAGCAAGAATGAAAAAAGTTTTTTGTTATTAAGAAAAGATCTATGTATGTAACATAGCTTTATTTCCTGACCTGGATCTTTATAGGGGTACTATTCCAATATCACCCCTGCTAGTAAGGGGTTCTCATTTTTAAGCACAAAAATTCAACCATGTTGGAATTTGGTGTAACCCTCCCCCTTTACAATAACAAGCAATAAAGTATATTTAACCAATTAAGAGCGGTTTTTTAGTGAGTATTTGATTTGAAAAGAACGGAGTTTAAGGCTGAATACGAAAAACGTGGTTGGACTCCTATGTCACTGGCTGAGCGCTGGGGGTGTAGTAAAACACGAATTCATCAAATGGCAGTAGAGGTGGAGCAAGGCCACAAAAAGGCGCAAGCCTACATCGACATGTTGCATGGTTTACCACACGTTATAAATAGTTAAATATATTTAATACAGCGCTTGACGGTTAAATATATTTAACCGATACTAGTTGTAAGGTAAGCAATTGGAATATCAGCGAGGGGCTTTGTAATGGGTAAAAGCACTACATACGATCAGCTTTCTGATGAAGCGAAAGAAACGTTAAAAGTTATGGTTGAATATTGTATCAATCATAACTTATGTATGGGAATGGACGAAGGTTTTGCTCAGTTTGGAAGTGATGAACAAGATGAAGTAAAGCACCATTTCAGGCAGGAGCTTGAAGCCTTTTGTGGTTTTGAAAACTAAAAATAACCATTGGAATATAGGAATATTAGGTATGTTGTCAGATATTAAGTTTACAAAAGTTAGTGGTAAATGGGCTGTTACTAGAAAAGGTGATCTTAAAGATGGTTACAAACCATTCGAGTTCAATGCTGCTTCAAACGATGTAAATATAATGTCTGATTTCAAAACTAAAAAAGCAGCTATTGAATGGGTTGAATCAAACTTTTCTCTGGATGCCATTCAAATTCAAACAGGTATTACAAAAATTGTTTGGGCTAGAAACTGGAAAGAAGCTGTTGAGGTTTCAAAATTTCATCACGCATATTTATCAACATAATTGGAATAACAGTCATGAAGCTGACGCAAAAGAAAAAAGCTGAAATATTTGATTGGATTAGCTGTGAGCTAGATAAAGGAAAAATCGAGATACTTTTTAAGAGCGATGATTCTGGTGATTTAGACTTTGATTCTTGCTCTAGTGTATCTGACTTATTGATAGAGTTTGAAACTAAAAAACTTTAATTGGAATACGAGGAGAATATCATGGCTCAAGCTATTACAGGAGTTGCTCAGCTGTTTAGTGTTTTAGGCTTCATCCTTTTTATGATGGGGCTTGTTGGACACTCAATGGGGCAGTATGAAGAAGCAGCTTCTGGCTTTATCAAAGCAGGTGGCTTATCATTTTTAGTAGCGATTTTCTTTGCATGTGCAGGTTTAGTAGCTGCATATGCGAAAAGTAAGGTATCTAATGGAAAATGACAGGTCTTTGCATGTCTCAGAAAAGCGTTTCTTATCATGAACAATACAGTCATAAAAAGAGAAATTTCGAATGGGAAACCTCTACAGAGTACCCTTGCGAAGTTTTCTCACAAGATGAAGTTGTAAAGCTTGTTAAAGAGCAAAGGGTTTTAGCTGAGAAACCAATGAGAGTTATTAAAGTAACTACAATTATCGAAGAAATTGAAGTTTTTAAATAGTTGGAAAAAGGCGATCAGCACATGCGCAAACTTAGCAAGGCAGATGAAGCAAAATTTAAACAATTATTTGGGGATATGCTTTCAATAAAGTCTCAGCATGATGAGCTAATTAATTCGTTAGATAAAGATGTTCAGGCTTTGATTAGTAAGTTTAATTTAGAAAACGACAAACTATTTTCTCAAATGAAAGAGCAATACGAGAGTATTGCAGATCAACTTAAAGCCTTTTCTTCGGATAAAGCTCAAGAAATGGATGCTTATATTTCGGACAGAACTGATAAATGGCATGATTCAGACGCTGGTTTTACATACAGAGATTGGCAAGAAGAATGGCAAGATATGTCGGATGAATTTGCAGAAGCTGCGTGTGTGGATTTTGATATTGAGATAAATTTTCATCGGCTCCCTGAAATCGAAGAACCACGTTTCAAACCTTAGTAAAATTGGAAAAGCAGGAGAACGGTTATGAGTAATGATATGGAACGAATTGACAAGTTAATAAGCAATGAAGGGTTTGGGCTTCGCTCATGGGATGACCGTTATTCCAAAGGTGTATGGGTTTGCTTATCACCAAATTCATATGATCTTGAAGAAGTAGAAAGCGCAACTGATGCTGGTGATTTAGATATGATACCAGCTACCGAATATTTAGAGTCTGTTGACTGGTTGCCTTTTGTAACTGGCAACTCATTCATGGATGCTTTAACAAAGCTTGAAGAACGGCTTTCTAAATTACCTGAAGAAGAGTTAAAACGTGCTTCACAATGGGGATGGGCTGTAAATAATGCCATTGCCCATTTAAGAGAAGTAAGCAATTCGTCAAACGATTATGGCGGTATGGAAGGTAAGTTCAAGACCTTGCCAGAAGACTTCAGAGAGTTAGATCGCAATTGGTAATGAGCTTAACAAGCTCAATAACGTTTAGTTGGAATAATAACTATTACACAACGCTAAGCGTAGAGATTGATTAATAACAGGTATACAAATATGGCGATTTATATAAAAACAGAAGATGCAGAAAAAGTCATTCTTGATCCAAAAGGGGATGATGATTTGATGATTGAGCGCTTTTCAACAATGCCTGGTATTTTAGAAATTCGAAAAGCATCGGAAACCGAAATTAAAAGATTATGGAATCCTGAAAATGTGACTCCGTTTGGTCAAACAAACGCATCAACTATTTTGTAATTTATCGGTATTGGAATTTACAGAGTAATTTGTTATGGCGAAATTAATAGATATTTTAGTTAATGATCCCAAATTCACATTTTGGGCTGCGGCAACGGCTGTAGTCCAGACAGAAGATAAGCACATTAGAGCTATTGCGATCGATGGTGAAGATATTAATGAGGGTTTCCCTATTCATCATTATCATGATGGTGTTTTAGCTGATGATTGGCAGACGGCCATAATATCTAGGCAAGCATTTGCAAACGCAATAGGTGTATCTATTGGCGAGTATGAAGGGGCTTTAATCTCAAAAGCGGCGGCTGATAAATATCCGCATAAGCTTGCCAGAATTAAACAACCCCCATTTAGTAAGTAATGTATTGGAAATAAGGAATACTATGTAAATTTTTCTCTGGAAACCCGAAACTGTAAATTCGGTGATTCTGGAGAAACATAGGGCAATCATTAAAAAGCGGCTTAAACGCTTTATCGAAGCTGTTTTTTAATGATTAAACAAGCGAGAGCGCGTTAGCTGTATCTGGAAAGTTTTCCGACTCCAACCAGTTTGACGGCACTTTCACCAACAAATTGCGACTATTCTGGAAAAGCATCGCAGGCCATGTGATCACTAGTTTTCCAGAGTTGTTTCAGAACTAAATTTAAAGAGTA